>Ga0126371_10004341_pt1 | contig 12507 bp, 8 predicted proteins | sample PanSoiMetaPlot_4_FD_110145 | JGI IMG/M metagenome (GOLD analysis project Ga0126371, IMG submission 110145) | Tropical forest soil microbial communities from Panama - MetaG Plot_4 | ecosystem: Environmental > Terrestrial > Soil > Tropical forest > Bulk soil | place: Panama | collected 2016-02-17
ATCGACGCCGCATACGCTTTCTGCTTGGTGTTGGCGAACTTCGGAATCGCGATCGCGGCCAGGATGCCGATGATCACGACCACGATCAACAGCTCGATGAGCGTGAAACCCTTGCGGTTCATTGCTGCCCCCTAAGAGAAGTAGACGACGCTGTAGTGATCAAAATCCCAGGGCGCATTAACGCAACGGATGTGCCAGATCACCAACAAAGCCCTGCAAATCGTTGTTGCCACATGACATACGCGGCATATAGGGCTTTTCCTTAGTTGTTGGTTGGGCACCGAAGGGACCGCAAACTGCAAGGCCGCCCACAAAACGCGGCTCCCGCAAATGGGGTGAGGGATCAAGCAGGCTCAGGGACGGCTGGATGAGTCGTAACCGATTAAAGACAAATGATTTGAAAGCCACTTGATATAAGTCTCATATCGTAACAACGTCCCAAACCGATCGAATCCTATGCCGTCCGCACCGTTCGTTCTCTCGACTCTGGGCTACCCGTCCCTGCGGTCCGCCGCCGGCGAGCCCGTACGCTTCCGGACCAGAAAGCACTTCGCCGTCCTCATTCGGATGGCCCTGGCCGCCGGCCATCGCTGCTCGCGTGAAGAGCTGATGGAGATGCTCTGGCCAAGCGTGCCCAGCAAACACGCACGCCATTCCCTGGCCCAGGCGGTCACAGTCATCAAGTCCAAAGTGGGGCGAGAGCGAGTTGTGGCAGCGCGGAGCTCGATATCGCTCGCCGCCGGCTCCGTCGACGTGGATGCGCTTTCAGTCGAGAGCAACGGACCAGATGTGGGGGGCGCGTTTCTCGACGGGTTCGACATCCCGGGCGCGCGCGGCTTCGATCAGTGGAAGGATGAGTGGACGTCAAAGCTCCTGCCAAGAATCCGCGACTCCCTCGTACGACACATGGACGCGGCCCGTCGTCTGGGAGACTTTCCAACGGTCGAACGACATGCGACCACGCTCCTGCAATTCGACCCGCTATCAGAAGACGGCGTTCGCGGCGTGATGGAGGCGCGCGCCTGGGTGGGCGACCGGAGCGGCGCACTGAAGACCTACGAGAGCTACATCGCCCAGCTGGCTGAGATACTCGACGCCCAGCCAAGTCCGGACATGATTCGCATGGCCACCCTGCTGCGCGAGGGACACCAGCCGCGACGCCCCAACGCGGTTGCGGAGCCGTACAGCCGGCGCGAGCGACGCATGGAGGCCGAGACCATCATCGGCCGCACCCGTGAGTTTTCCCTGTTGTTCGACAATTGGCTCGATGTGAAGAAGAGCGCGCCCCGTGTGGTGATCGTCACCGGGGACCCTGGTATCGGCAAGACCACACTCACGAACGCATTTCTTTCGAGCTGTCAGTTGGAAGGGGCAGTCGTCGCTCGTGTTCAGGCGTACGACGCCGAGCGGGAGCTGCCCTTCGCAGTGCTGTCCGAGCTCGTAAGGCAGCTCGTTCTGCAGCGGACCATTGGTGGGGCGGATCCTGAGGCGCTGGCCGAGCTGGGCCGTGTGTGCACTGATGTGGGTGCAGTGTTCCCCGGAGTTCCCAAGCCCCCCGAGTGGGCGGCGGAGGTAATTCCCATCCGCCTGTCCGACGCGCTCCTCAAGTCGGTCACCGCGGCCGCAGAGGATCGACCGGTGGTCCTGGTCATCGACGACGTCCATGCTGCGGACAACTCCAGCTCGGCCATTCTCCACATGCTGGCCCGGCGACTCGGCCGCGCGCGGTTCATGCTCCTCCTCGCCGGGCGGTCGAGCGAGCTGCGCCAGGCCGGTGCCGGTGCCCTAGTTGGGGATTCCAATATCCCCGGGCTTTCAACCATCGAGGTCGGCCCCTTGACGGTCGAGGCCTCACGTGAGCTCGTGTGCCGGATTGTCGAATCGCCGACGCATCGGGATGCGCCGGTGGACCGGATCGTCGAGGCCGGCCGCGGCAACGCCCTGGCGCTCGAGCTGTTAGCGCGGGAGTGGGTCGACCACGGGCCCGAGTCCCTGCTGCGGGATCTGGAGGCTATCAACACCACACCACCAGCTCGGATCGGCATCCCTCCAGCCGTGCGCAGCGTCTTTGATCGGGAGGTTCGGCGCCTCGATCCTTCGGTTCGGGCGGTCCTCGATTTCGCCGCTGTCCTCGGGCGCCGGTTGCATGAGGTCGAGTTGTACCAGACCGCCGGGATCACGCCCATCGCCGCGTCCAATGCCTTGTCACGCTTGATGGAGGAAGGGTTTCTCCGCGAAGTCCAAGGAGGCATTGAGTTTCGGAACGAGCTGATTCGAGCACAGGCGTACTATGCCATCCCTGGACCTGGTCGTGAGCACCTGCATCGAGCAGCCGGCGAGGCGCTTGTCGCCGCGCCTGAAAGAGTGGGTGCCGACCTCGAGATTGCTTGGCATTTCATCCGAGGGAGGGCGCTCGGCCGAGCCACCGAGTTGGCGCTGCAAGGTGCCGAGCGGTGTCTGGAGCGTGGCGCACCTCAAGAGGCGGAACAGGTCCTCGAAACCGTCTTGAGTGGCTCCCCCAGCGAGCACCGGCGACTCTTGATGCTGTTAGCGCAAGCTCTTCTCGACCAATCGAAGGGCGAAGAGGCCACGCCGCACCTCGACGTTTTATGGGCGTCGCCAAGTCTGTCAGGCGGTGATCGCGCTAGAATCGCGGCCATGAGGGCGACGGCCGAATACATCCTGGCCCGCGAGACTGGCGTTAGGCACTGTCAGGCAGCTGAAGAAGCACTTAGCGCCGCGCGGAACGCGGGCGACCCCCCACTTGTAGCGAAGGCATTGAATGTGCTTGCCAGGGCCCATGGTGAAACGGGCGATGCCAAGGGCCTCGAAGGCGTAGGAAGAATAATCGCGAACCTTCTGCAGAGCCCAGAGTACCGCTCGCTCCCCATGATTCACTACACCGCCGGCTATTGTGAATACGCCCGTGGTGAAGCAATGCAAGCCAGGGAGCATGTTGACCGTGCTCTTGAACTGGCTCATGTGAGTGCACGCCCGACCGATGTCATCCCACTTCTGAATGGCCTGGCAGTGGCGCACCACCACGGTGGCAACGCGCCTGCCGCTCAAGAGTGTTTCGAGAGAGCTCTTGATCTGGCTCGCAGGATTGGGGACGACTCTTGGTCCTGCACCGTTGCCACTAACCTCTGTGGAATTCTATTGAACCAAGGGAGAGCTGAGGCAGCAATTTCATTTGGTAAACAAGCGGCTGAGCTAGCACAGCGTGCCTTGACCCAACCTAGAAGTGTGATGACCTACACAAACCTAGCGAACGCCTATCTCCTTCTCGGAGATCGCAAGGAGGTGGTTCAATGGCTGGCTCGGGCGGAGGCCATGGTGGGGGGCGCTAGCAACTGGGAACCGCTGATTATTCTGCACACCGAACGCGCAAGCATTCGCCTAGCGCTAGGCGATGTCGAAGCAGCCTTGGAATCAATCGGAACGCTCGAAGCACTCGCGGGACAATTCCTGTTTGGGCCTCATTGGGGTGCCCTTGAGCGGCTACGGGCTTTCAGGACAGCTCACTTTGGCGATCCGTTGAGCGCCCTTCGAGGGGCCATATCCGCTCGTGCTCGTTTCAAAGGACGCACGACACTGTATTACATGAGCGTTAATGCAGCGGTAGCGTGGCTGGAGAAAAGGCTCTTCGGTGGAATCGGCGTGGAGACTAAAGAGGGTCTGGAACTCCTAGACAACCTTGGATTTACGGGAACCAAGACCTTTTTGAGGATGGAGGGCTTCGTCGACTAGGAACCTAGACTTTCGAAGCGCGTTCTTCGGCGTCACGCCACGCTTTGGCATGCACTCGTGCGGGCCGCTCAGTGCCGAGACGGCCCGCGAATGTCGCGACCCCAGAGGGCCGTGCCGCGTAGCTGTCAGCAACCCCAATGAGTCTACGGATGGTGGTCGATCTGACCAGAACCTCTGAGATCCTTGGATCGAATTGGCGACCTGCATACTTGCGGAGCTCATTGACTACCTCCTCAAACCCCAGCGCCTTTCGATATGGCCGGTCAGTAGTCATTGCATCGAGCGTATCCGCGATCATGATGATCCGCGCCCCGATCGGGATTGCCTCACCAGCAAGCCCCTCTGGATAACCGGTTCCGTCGTAGTTCTCGTGATGGTGCTTGACTGCGTCGAGGACGGGCCCCTTCAGCTTGGACACTGTACCCACCAGTTCCGCGCTCCGCGTGACGTGGGTCTCCATCACGATTCTCTCTTCAGGCGAAAGCTTGTCCTCTTTGCGAAGGAGCGGAGCGAACTCTTCGTAGATCTTTCCAACGTCATGGAGCAGCGCCGCTCGCTTGACAGCGTCAACAAGTCTGGTCGACAGGCCAAGCTCTCGAGCGATTGCCACGGCGTATTCAGCGACACGCCGCGAGTGACCGCTGGTATAAGGATCTCGTGCTTCGATGGCCTTGACCATCAGTTCGAGTTTCTCCTCCATCTCGTTCTGAAGCTCAAGGTTCATGTGGTATAGCTGCCGTACGAGGAAAATCGGCAGAACAACGACTACAAGACCAACCAACTGAAGCTTGACATAAACGAATGCTAAGAGAATCGCCAACGAACTTGCCACAAGGTCGTATAGCCGAGCGCCGCCACTCAACCGCTCGTACGCCTCGCCGAGAGTCAGCTCGCTTGTGAAAGTGACGGCGAAGGCGACAGCGCTGTTATTAATTGCAAAATAAGTCAAGACAAGCCCAACAAATGGGACAACCTTGAACGCGAAATCGTCTGGCGTCGCCGCATTGCCACTCAGTATGGGTTGCCCGCCCAGGGCACTATAGACAACCCCGCCCATGCCCACCGCAACCATGTACTGGCAAGTATTAAAGAGAACGCGCTGCGACGGTTTCTTACGAACAAACGTCTCCGTGATTACCGCCGTAAGCCCTGCAATCGCCATCGGCACCGGATGCGGGAAAAGCATCGTCGCCGCAAAGAATGGCAGGAACGACACGGACGTGTTGGTGTTTGCGCGGGTTCTGAGACCCCACGCATCACACAAGAACGCCGTAAGGAGGAATACGACAGCGCCATTCCAGTACCAATCGGCCGAAATTGGGGGGATATACCGCTCTGGTACAAAGAGGAGCGCCATCGCGGCAGTTGCAAACACCGCGATGAGGAGATTGATCTTCCAGTTTCGGGCTCCGAGAGCAGCCATTGCCGCCTTCTCGATTGGGGGGAAGCCCCGGGTCATCGGGTTACCACGCGTTCGTGCCTTCCACGAAAAACAGCTTCGTGACGACCGTGAACAGTGCGGCGAGCACTTGCAACATTGAGCGTCACCCCCTTCAGCGATCACATCGATCGCGGGAGATTCATTGGAGTGGTACGCCTTCGCTACGACGTACCCGACGCTCCGCTCGTTGTACTGTCCGCTCAGCTTCGCTCAGGTCGCGATGACCAGGGGCCCCCTTACTTGGTGTGCCTGCAGATTTTCTATGAGTTACGCCGCCATCTGACGCGCCAGCGCCTGCCGGATCGCCTCGATGACCGCGCCCATGCCCGATGCCTTGCCCACAATCTCCCGCACGCCCGCATGCCGCAACCGGTCCTGCGCCTCCTGATCGATGCCCCCGGTAATCACGATCACCTCCGCCGCCAACTTCCGCTCCGGGTCCAGAAGCCGCTCCACCACCTGCTCGGCATTCAAATCGGGCAGCCCATAATCCAGCACGATGAGATCCGGGTCCGACCGGCCGATCTCGAGCAGACCGTCGACGCCATTCCGCGCCTCGATCAGCTCAACCTGCACCGCGGTCCGGCTGATCAACGTCCGCAAAGCCTGGCGGTACCGCTCGTCATCCTCCACGAGCACCACCACCGGCTGCGAAACGGGCGCACCCAGGAGCTCCGGGGGGACCGGCATCCCGTGGGCCCGCAAAAAGGCCGCGAGATCGTCCACCACCACACGCCGACGCCCCGTCGGTGTCTTATGCCCTTTCAGGTGCCCCTGGTCGATCCAGTTGGCCACCGTCGTAGGCGACACCTGACAGATGCGCGCGACGCGCTGCGTTCCCCAGTACTTCTTAGCTCTCGTAGAACTCACGGAACCCGAAATACCACCAGAATCGTTAGTCCGCTAGTCCCCCAAGGAGGGCGCTGCACGGGGGACCGAAAGGCATCATAACTGATTTATCAACAACAAGTTACAAAGTATCAGCGCAGCATCGTTCGACGTTGCCGCCACGCGTCGCGACTTTTGCCTAGAGAAAAAAGCTCCCCGCTACCGCCGGGCGTCCGCCCACCGGTTCGTCGCATCCAGAACGGCCAACACCGCACTCCGCTCGGCACTCTCCCTGACTTCCGCAGTCCCGGTCATGAGCATGGCCTCGCGACCACCCAGCCCGTGCACGGCCACGAGCACAAACTGTCGATCAAAGGCCTCGACCAGCGTCGCGCCTTCGAGCGCGATCGAATTGTCGGGCATCAGCTCGTCCAGACAGTGCGACGCGGCACGCGCCGCCGCCTCCACCCGGTTCCGGATCGTGTCCGTCCCCTGCTCCTCCGCCTCGGCCTCCCGGTCTTCGAACGCGAGCTTCACGCGGATCAGCACCCGCTGCGCCCGCGACGCCGGCCGGACATCCAGGCCGCGGAAAATCACCACCCGCCTCTTGGCCCGGTTCTTCACTGCGTCGTCCTGCATCTGCTCGATGGGACGCACGTCCGCCGTCTGCGCCACGCTGATCACCCGGTGATCGATCTTCAGACCAAGCTGGGCCATCAGCGCCGACTCGATGTTCCGCACCACCTGCTTGGGGTGCATGTCGTTCTGCGTGAGCACATGGACCTCGCTCACTTCCCCCTGCGGCGTCACCACCACCCGCGCGGACAACACGCCCGTGAGGCTGGTGATGAGGTTCTCCGCCCGCTTCACGCCCCACGGATCGGCACTGGGCGCGGCGGTAAGCGACGTCTTCTGCTCGGGCGCATCCCCCGCGCCTGAGGCGCGGACCGGCTTCTGCGGCGTCACGGCATTACGCTCCTGTCGCTACCTGGTTCCGGCCACCCGCCTTCGCCCGGTACAGCGCGCGATCGGCGGCGACCAGCACATCCTCGTGCTCCGCTCCCTCCAACCGGTACTCGGCCACCCCAATGCTGGCGCCGATGAAGCCCTTGGGATAGCCCAGCTCCGTCCCCAACGCTACCACCCGCTCCCTCAGCTTTTCCGCCACTCCCACGGCCCCCGACAACCCCGTGCGGACCAGAATCACCACGAACTCGTCGCCGCCGTAGCGGGCCGCGAAATCCGCGGTTCGAATCGCGGCGAGTACCTCGCGCGCCGCCCCGCGCAACACCTCGTTCCCGGCCTCGTGCCCGAACTGGTCGTTCACCTGCTTGAAATGGTCCAGGTCCACGAACAGGACCGCGAACGACTCGGCCGACCGCTTGGTCCGCGCCACCTCGTTCGCCAGGCGGTCGCGTAAAACCCGGAACGTTGCCAGGCCCGTCAAGCCGTCCACAGCCGCCTGCTGCTGGGCCGCCTTCGCCTGCTTTTCCAGGTAGGGCGGGCACGACTTGAACGTCGTCCTTCCCTTTACCATCGCGGCGGCGAACTCCCGGCAGTTCCGGTACCCGCACGCCCCGCAATCCCACGCCCGGCCATTCGGCGCCGTGCCAATCTCGGCCAGGATATCGTCGACCTCATCAGGCGTGATGGCGGTGTGCCGGCCATTCACCGGGAACGTCGCGCCGACATTCACCCGCTGCACCACATCGTTGTCCAGCACCGGCAACCTGCTCCGCGGCGGCTCGGTCGCCTCCACCACTGCGCGACGCCAGTACAGCTCGTCCTTGGACCCGAGCAACGGGTGATCGAGGCAGCCGTCGCAGGGCAGGATATCTACGAAGCCCAGGTCGATCCGGTCCACCGCCACCGCCCGCGCCATCGCTTCGAGCTGGCCGAGCCCGCGCACCTTCTTGAACCGCCGCGACGCGTGGGTCTGCTCCGCCAGCAGCTCGAGGGGCAGACCCCCCGCCGTGCTCCAGTGCCGCCGGCGCTCCTCCGGCATGCGCTCGAAGTGGGGCAATTGGTCCTCTACCTTAATGCCCCGGGCCTCCAACAGTCTGGCCAGGTCCCCGAAGGTGATGGCCGCGTCTACGGTATCCCCGCCCTCCGTGAGGCATACGCCGGCATAGACGACCTTTAAGTCCTTGCCGTACATGGTTTTGAGGTACTTTGCCTCCGCCACGATCGGCGTATCCACGGGGGCCAGGTAGGGGACCAACTCGGGATGCTCGGTCCTGATCATCTCCACCACCACGGGGCACGTGCTTCGAATCAGGGTGCCCCATCCGGACTCGGCGAAGAGCCTCAGGTATTCCCTTGCCACCAGCTCGTCCCCCAGGACCCCCCGGTGGACGGTGCGGAAACCCGCCTGGTAGCAGGCGTTGACGACTTGTTCAGGCGTGGCGGGGTGGAAGTGGGCGGCCGATTCGACGCTCAGGATGAGGGTCGCTTTGCCCCCGGCGGCCAGCTCCAAAGCCCGGTCATAGTCGCCGAGGGCGACGATGGCACCATGGGGGCAGGCGGGCAGACAGAGGCCGCACCGCGTACAAGCTTCGTCGACGATCCGGACGTGGTCCGCGTCCACCGCCACGGCATCCGCGGGGCAGACTCGCACGCACGCCAAACACGTGACGCAGTGTTCCTGATCGACGCGAAAGTCCAAGGGATTTTGCCCGGGGGCGCTAAGGCCTGTCGGCCTGCGGGTAAGGGAAGGTCAAAAATTGCCGCCCGGGGAGAGCGGTGTCAAACCAGCGCGTATTCCTTGAGTTTGCGATACAGCGTTCGCTCACCGATTCCCAATGCCTCCGCCGCCTTGCGCCGGTTGCCGCGGCTCTCCTTGAGAGCCGCTTCGATCGCTGCGCGCTCCACGTCCGCCATCGACATTCCGGCCTTATAGACGACTCGGTCGTCCAGGGGACCTTCGATCTCCGCCGCAGGAATCGAGCCGTGCGGACCCACCTCGATTACCTCGACACGACGGGCAGGTTGTTCATCGACGCGTCGCCGCAACTCCTCAACCTGTAACTTCAGCTCCACAAGACTCCGCAGGATGAACTGCAGCTCCTGCCCCGCCACTTCCCGTCCGGGACCCACCACCCGCATCGGCAGGCCGCGAACGGCCCCTTCGCGGATGTCGGCAGGAATGTCCGAAGCCCGGATCTCCCCGGCCGGGGCCAGCACGACCATCGACTCGATCAGGTTTCTCAGCTGACGGACGTTGCCGGGCCAATCGGCGTCCACGAGGTGCTGGAGCGCTTCCGGTGTGATCCCCTGAAATGCCCGGTCATGCGTCTTGGCGAACTCGCCGATGAAGCGACGGACCAGGATCGGGATATCGGTCCGGCGCTGGCGCAGGGGTGGCAGATAAATGGAAAGGACGTTCAGCCGGTAATAGAGGTCGTCCCGGAAGGACCCCAGGGCCACGAGGTCGCGCAGGGCCTTATTGGTCGCTGCCACCACGCGGACATCCACCCGGATCGGCTGCGTGCCCCCAACCCGGAAGAAGGTCCGGTCTTCGAGCACGCGCAGGAGCTTCACCTGGGTGGCGGCGGGCATCTCGCCCACTTCGTCCAGGAAAATCGTCCCACCATCGGCCAGCTCGAAGCGCCCCAGCCGCCGCTCGGCGGCTCCGGTAAAGGCACCCTTCTCGTGACCGAACAGCTCGCTCTCGAGGAGCGTTTCCGGGAGTGCCGCACAATTCACCGCGATGAACGGCTTGCCGCGGCGTGGGGAGAGATCGTGAATGGCGCGGGCCACCAGCTCCTTGCCGGTGCCCGACTCGCCCTCGATCAGCACCGTCGAGGTCACCGGCGCCATCTGCTCGATCTTGACCAGGACTTCCTGGATCGCGGGAGACTCGCCGATGATGCCGGTGCGCTCCTGCAACCGGCGGCGCTCGATGAGCCGGCGCACGGTCTGGGCGACTTCGCCCAGGTCGGCGCCTTTGACCAGGTAGCCCGTCAGCCCCAGCTCGAGCGCGAAGTCCTTCGGCTCAGGCTCGGTGGTCTCGAGGATGCCCAGGGTGGAGACGGGGAGATCGCGCGCCTGCGCGAGGAGCTGAGCGGTCGATGGCTCGTGCAGCCCGCCCGTGAACACCAGGCAGTCGGGCTCGCGGCGGCGGAGGGCCTGCCGGACTTCGTCGGCCGAGGTCGCCAACTCGGTCTCGAACCCCGCGCTCTCGAGCTGGGCGTTGACGCGCACGGCGAACTCGAGATCGCCTGTCGTTATCAGTACACGGTCCACTAGTGACCTGCCGGATCGCCCCGAAGGATCGTCACCGCATGCTCCAGTAATTCATCGAGCACTGGGAGCGCATCCTTCACCGCCCCCGGTGACCCGGCGAGGTTCACGATCAGAGTCTTCCCACGCGTCCCCGCGATCGCGCGGGAGAGCCAGGCGCGCGACGTGCCCTTCGCGCCGCCGGCCCTGATCGCCTCCGAAATGCCCTGGGCCTCGCGGTCGATCGCGGCCCGGGTGGCGTCGGGCGTCACGTCCCGCACGGCCAGGCCCGTTCCGCCCGTCGTCAGCACGACGTCCACCTCACCGGAGTCAGACCACCGCGTGAGTTTCGACACGATGAGGTTCGTCTCATCGGGCACGATGCTCCGAACCATCACGTCGTAGCCGTGCGTCGACGCCCACGACGCGATGGCATCGCCGGAAGTATCCTCCCGACGACCCTGAGCTCCCAGATCCGATACCGTCAGAATGCCTATGCGCACTTAACCTCTTAGCGACTTAGCGACTAGCAGTCATTTCTTGGTGTTGTGGGGAACGAAGGGGAGCTTCACCACTTCCGCCTCAGCACGCTTCCCTCTGACCTCGACCTCGAACCTGGTGCCAGCCTTGGCCTGCTCCTTGGGGAGGTAGGTCGTGCCGATCGGCGCGTTCACCGTGGGCGTCACCGTGCCCGAGCGGACGACATCCACCTGCCGGCCACCGAGGAAGACGGGATAGCCATGACGGGCGATGGCCTTCGGGTCGGTCATCTTGAAGCCCACCAGGCGCCGAGTGACTCCCGCGAGCTTCTGCTTCTTGAGGGCCGCCTGCCCGGTGAACGTCGCGCCCTTCTCGAGCTTCACGATGAAGTTGAGCCCCGCCTCGATGGGCGTGGTCGTGTCGTCGATGTCGTTTCCGTAGAGCGGCAGGCCCGCCTCGAGGCGCAGGGTGTCCCGCGCGCCCAGCCCCGCCGGCTCCGCGCGTCCCTGACCCGCCAGCGCGTGCCAGAGCTTCTCGGCGTCCTGCGCGCGGCAGTACAGCTCGAAGCCATCCTCGCCGGTGTAGCCGGTGCGCGAGATGAAGCACTGCACGCCGGCGACCTTACAGTCCGCGATGAAGTGGTAGTACGGGATGTCCTTCACCCTGGGCTGAGCGAGCGGTGTGAGCAGCGTCTCGGCCCGGGGGCCCTGGAGGGCGAGGAGCCCGACGTCGTCCGAGATGTTCCGCAGGCGGACGTTCGCGCCGCCCTTCTGATCCACGATGTGGTTCCAGTCCTTCTCGATGTTCGACGCGTTCACGACCATCATGAGCTTGTCTTCGAAGCGGTACACCAGGCAGTCGTCGACGAAGGTGCCGTCATCGGTCAGGATCCCCGAGTACTGCGCCTGGCCGGTGGCGAGGGCGCCGACGTCGTTGCAGGTGACCTTCTGCACGAACGCATTCCGGTCGGGGCCCGTGACTTCGAACTCGCCCATGTGGGACACGTCGAAGATCCCCACATCCGTCCGCACCGCCTTATGCTCGGCGCCGATCCCGGCGGGGTAGGTCACCGGCATTTCGTATCCGCCGAAGGGCACCATCTTGGCGCCGAGCGCGACGTGGATATCGTGGAGGGGCGTGCGTTTCAGGGGCGTATCGGTCATCGGATTCCTCGGGAATTCAGCGTGGACCCATCAGTGTCGCGAGCAGCGCCTTCTGTACGTGCAGCCGGTTCTCGGCCTCGTCCCAGACTTTCGACTGGGGTCCTTCGATTACCTCGGCGGTGACTTCCTCGCCGCGATGCGCGGGGAGGCAGTGCAGGAAAATCGCCTTGGGGTCGGCATGCTTCATCAGGGCCTTGTCCACCGTGTAGCCGCGGAAGGCATTCTTCCGGCTCTCGGCTTCCCCTTCCTGTCCCATCGACGCCCAGACGTCGGTGTTCACCACATGCGCGCCCGCCACCGCTTCTTCGGGAGACTCGGTGACCATCACCTTCGTCTTGGTCTTCGCGGCCTCGAACTTGGCGTGGTTGGGCTCGAAGCCTTCGGGGCACGCGAGCCGGAGCTCGAAGCCCAGCACCTGCGCCGCCTCGAGCCAGCTGTTGGCCATGTTGTTGCCGTCGCCGATCCACGCGATGCGCTTCCCTTCCCAGCCGCCGAGCGCCTCTTTCACCGTGAAGAGGTCCGCGAGGACCTGGCAGGGGTGCGAGAGGTCGGTCAGGCCATTGATCACGGGAATGGTTGCGAACTTGGCCAGCTCCTCGACCTCACCGTGATCGAAGGTGCGAA
>Ga0126371_10004342_pt1 | contig 12506 bp, 9 predicted proteins | sample PanSoiMetaPlot_4_FD_110145 | JGI IMG/M metagenome (GOLD analysis project Ga0126371, IMG submission 110145) | Tropical forest soil microbial communities from Panama - MetaG Plot_4 | ecosystem: Environmental > Terrestrial > Soil > Tropical forest > Bulk soil | place: Panama | collected 2016-02-17
CAGGTTGCTGGCGGTAGTCAGCGTCGAAAATTTTCCATTCGCAAGCTTGCTGACGCCGCCATTGTTGGTACCCACCAGCATTTCACCACGATGGTCCTCAAAAACAGATCGCACCAGGTCGTCTGTTAATCCGTCCTGCGTCGTGTATGTTGTGAATTTTCGATCACGCAGGACGGCAACGCCGCCTGAATCCATGCCAAGCCATACACTGCCTTCGCGGTCTTCATAGAAAGCCAGCACCAGACTGCTCGAAAGGCCTTCTTTAGGAGTGAGAGCGGAAATATGACCGCCAAAGACGCGGGCGGCCCCGCGATCTGTAATCGCCCATACAGCATGTTCGCGATCCTCAAACAAGCTCGTGATGCGGTTTCCCGGCAATCCATCGTGCTCAGTAAAGGTGCGCGTCGTTTTGCCATCATACTCATCAAGCCCGTTTGCCGTGCCGATCCAGAGATGACCGTCCGATGTGCTGTGCAGGCAGGTAATGTCTGCACCCGACCCGTTGGACAGATGAAACTCAGTTGGCCCACCGCTGGAAGAAATGACCCTCAATCGGGCATGTGTCCCGATCCATATGCGGCCAGAAGCATCTGAGGCCAGTGCCTGGATCGGCTCTCCTCCCGCGATGGCTGTTGTAACAGCGCCACTGCCGGGACCGATCTTCAGCAGGCTGTTTCCGGAATTCACCCATAGCGAACCGTCAGAAGATTCGGCAATCGCGCTCGTAGCTGACAATCCTTGCGGAAATTCAATCGGCTGAAAATGTCCATCGATAAATTTGCCCAGACCTGACGTGGTCAGCGCCCACAGACGCCCGTCGCGACTCTGATATACAGACCAGACTGAATTGGCAGGGAGTCCTTCGCTTGTCGTGAACAGTTTGAACACGCCATTTTGAAACCGGGTAAGGCCGCCGGAAGCGCCGATCCACAGAGCGCCTTGTCGATCTTGAAAGAGGCTGTAAATCAGGTTGCTGCCAAGCTGCGGAGTGTTTTTCTTGTCGAAAATGGCGAATTGCGCGCCGTCAAAACGCACAAGCCCGTCTTCAGTTGCGAACCAGAGATGGCCGTCGCGCGTTTGCAATACGGCATGGACGGTGTTCTCGGGCAGGCCATCATCGGTCTGCCATGACTGGTAGCCATAATGCCGGAGCGGATAGTTTGGATCGAGCCCGGCAGCGGGGTGGCCTGCCAGAAGAAGCAGTCCGGTGCAGCAGATGCTCCAGAAATGGCGAGGAATGGGCATGTAGTGCGTTTAACAGGAATATACACACCCAACAGGGGGGAACACACTCCATCAAAAGGTGGAGAAATGCTTTGGGCGAATGCAATTCGAGAAGCTACTGGCGTTTGTCCGACATCAATTGCTGAAATTCGGGTACATCATGAAGGATCGCAAATTCTTTGTCGTCAAGGATTTTTTTACGGTCGGTGAACCCTTCATCGATCGCTTTTCGCAGGTATACCAGCGCTTCAGTCTTTCTGCCCGCTTCGGCATAGACTTTGGCCAGCAGATAATTGAGGGTTGCGATCTCATGTGTAGGTCCGGTTTCGGCAATCCTTGCAGCGGGGTCGCTTTCAAAGACATTGGGATCGAGCGACAGCGCCGTGCGATAGCATTCAGCGCCTTTCTTGGTTTTACCTTCCGCCAGATAGGCTGTGCCCAGGTTACTGTAGAACATCGCTGACTTAGGGTTCAGCTTAATGGCTTTCTTGTAAGCCCTTTCTGATTCGTGGAAGAGCTTTTGTCCGTAATAAACCGCACCCATGTTATTCCACGCTTCAGAATACTTGGGATTCAGCTTGATGGCCTTTTCATAATCTTTCTGCGCATCTCGCAAATTGAACATATGGTGGTTGGCGATGCCCATCTTGTTCCATAACACGGCTGAATCGAGCGGCGCCTGCCGGTAAGCATCAAGCGCGGCAACGTAACGCTGGTGCGCCATCAGTATGTCGCCCTGCACCTCGGGCGTAATCGCAAAATGCGGTGTTTCGTCCACAGCTTTCATTGGAGGCTGTTGGGCATAGCTGCCTAATGCCATGAAGGCCGGCGTTTGCGCCATGGGCTGTAGAGTAAATACGCATGTAAGGGAAGCAAGGGCCAGCCCGGCGAATGTGCGTGAAGTCAGCGAGGAACGAAGGTCTACCATGACTGCCTCCTCAAGATGCAATGAACCGATTGCATCCGGCCAGGCAGGCCCAGAACTGGGGGCCCGCAGCCATCTCGCCTTTCGGCTGAAAGGCGGCACGGTGTGGTGTCCGGGTAGACCCGGCCTTTGGCTAAGGATTTTAGCGCAAATTAGCCGCAAAAAGCGAACCGTCTGGCCACAAAAAGCAAACGAGGGAACGGCATTTGTCGCCCCCTCGCCGCCGCAATTGAGGCTAAGTTCAGGAATCCAGATCGTCTACATAGTGAGCCAGTAATACCAGGTTCCCGGAGAACGGGTCCTTGATCAGCAGGCCAACCACCCTGATTCTGTTCAATGAGCTTACGTCGTCAAGCTTGGTCAACCCATCGCGGAAGTGTGTGCCGTCCGCGATAAACACCGTCACCGTACCGGGCACCAGCAATCCTGCGAACCCCTTCACGTTCATCTGGAAGGTGTGATTGCTGTCGTTGATGCTTCCCGGAACGACAGTTCCCACATAACCCCAGTGCCGCAATACCACGCGTTTCACCGTGACCGCCTGTGGATTTGAAGCTCCGCTTGCCGGACCTCCGACGGACACATGCTGCCCCGGAACCAGCGCGCCGGAGTTGAACAGGAATTGTGTCAAAGGGTTGTGCATCCAGTAAATGAAATACTTCTCACTGCCGCTCAGATTGATTTGCGCAATCTGGCCGATAGACAGTCCCGTCGATGTTGGAAGCAGGCCGCGCACATAGAGATCAAAGCTCGAGGCTGTGCCCGATGGCGGTTGCACGTATGTGATTTGGCCGGCGGCGTAGAAGCCGTCCTGCGACAAGATTGCCACTTCATCGGCGTCGATTGTGGAATCAGCGCGGTCCAGCGTGCCGGAAATCTGCACAATACTGCTGGTGGTCAGGCTGCTTATGCTTTCATTGTTGTCCCACTCAGTCTGCCCATTCACGTTCACAGTGAACTGCCGTCCGTGTGAACCCTGAATCACGAACGATTGCTCTGAAGCGTTCACGCTCACGACGCCGGTATCAAATTCATCGATATACGCGCCTGGGTCGCTGGGAGTGATGGCTTTGATATCGAATGTCGGCGTCACGTGTCCCGTAATTTGTCCGGTGCTGTCTACCTGAATCGATTGCCTGAGATCGAAATCGAGATGGATGCCGACAGGCTCTGACTGGGCGACTACCAAAGGCGATTTGAGCTGAGTGGTGAACGTTGCCTGCGTCAACATCGCGGGCATCGTCTGAATCGTGGGCGCGGCGCCGGATTGCGTCTGCAGGTATCCGATGGTTGCGCTGCCCAGCGTCACCGCGATGCTGTTATAGGTCCCGACCGGCACGTCGTTCATATCGAGCAGAGTCTGCAGACCGTTGTAACGCGCGAAATCAACTGTCGGCGAGCCGCTGAGCAAAGGCACCTGATTGCCGTTTACATCAATCGCGTCCACGCTCTGGACCTGCACCGCAAAGGAAACAACGCCTGCCAGAGGGGCATCCGTGCCGATAATGAATGCCGGGGCCGAAGGAATTGAAGAAGAGGTGGTATTTGAAGAGGAGCCGCTACTGGTAGTGCCGCAACCGCTAACCAGAAGAGCAATCAGCGCAACTGGCACAAGAGAAAATGCAAATTTGTCGTGAGATGTGGAGGACATGGGTGGGTCTTCTCTTTCCGCACATGACCCGCCGATGGCGATGCAATCTCAATCAAATGAATATGGCTGCGCAAGCCGGGTATTTCCCACGCGCACACGTCTCGCGCCGTCGACGCAAACTATGTGTGACCGTGAAACCACCCTTTCCCCGGAACCTGAAGAAAGACCAGCAGCCATCTCGAATCGATTGAACAACGCCAACGCCGCAGAATGTTGCCGAGATATAGTTTTGCGCCGCGGAACGACAACGCTGCTCTTCCAGACCCCGCCTGTGATGAGAAGTTGCGCGATATTTTTCAGCTTTTCAGCGCCGCGCTCACAGCCGCCAAGGACAATCTATTTTTTGCTGGAAGACTTCTTCCTGGAGATCTTCTTTTTTGTGCTCTTCTTTTTCGTAGCACTCTTCTTTTTCGGGACCTTCGCGCCAGACTTGCGCGCTTCCGACAAGCCAATGGCAATGGCCTGTTTGCGACTCGTGACTTTCTTTCCGCTGCGGCCGCTCTTCAGCTTGCCTTGCTTCATGGCACGCATCTCGCGCTCCACGGACTTCGAAGCCGCCTTTCCGTACTTGCGGGAACTCGATTTCTTTTTTGTCGGCATGGCACACCTCTCGTAAGTGGGAAGCAATCGAGATGATGCAGGTTGTGCGATTATTGCGCTACTGCCGCGGGGAGGATGTCTTTCACGTCAATCCATTGCGTCGGATACTCGCCCGTATAGCAAGCCACACAAAAGTGATTACCCTCGCCGCCGTCACATGCCTTTTGTAACCCTTCCAGTGACAAATAAGCCAGCGAGTCGGCTTCAATGAATTGGCGAATTTCTTCAATCGAGTTGTTGGCCGCAATCAGCTCCTGCTTGCGCGGCGTGTCTACGCCATAAAAGCAGGGCGAGATGGTCGGAGGGCAACTGATGCGCAGATGCACTTCCTTTGCGCCCGCCGAGCGCACCATGCGCACGATCTTGCGGCTAGTCGTTCCGCGAATGATCGAGTCGTCAATCAGGATGATGCGTTTGCCTTCCAGCAGATTGCGTACGGGATTCAGCTTGAGCTTCACGCCGAAGTCGCGCACGCGCTGCTCCGGTTCGATAAATGTGCGGCCGACATAGTGGTTGCGGATCAGCCCGAACCGGAAAGGCAGCCCGCTTTCAGCGGCATAGCCGATTGCCGCAGTCACGCCGCTGTCCGGAACAGGAACGACAAGATCGGCCTCGACGTGCGACTCGCGTACCAGTTGACGACCCATCTCCTCGCGGCTCTCCTGCACCCAGCGGTTAAAGATTTTGCTGTCAGGCCGCGCGAAATAGACGTGCTCGAAGATACAGCTTGATTGCGGCACACCAGTTGAATACTGCCGCGAGGTCACGCCGTCGCGCGTGACCATGACGAGTTCGCCTGGTTGCACGTCGCGCTCAAATTTGGCGCGCAGTAGATCGAAGGCGCATGTCTCCGAAGCAAAGACAATCGTGTTCGGCCCGTCAGGGTTTTCGATCCTGCCCATTGAGAGCGGACGGAAGCCGCGAGGATCGCGCGCGGCAAAGATGCGGTCGCGCGTCATCATCACGATGGAGAATGCGCCATCTACCTGCCGCAGTGAATCAGCGATAGCGTCAACCAGCGTGCCTTCTTTCGAGTGCGCGATTAGCTGAACGATAATCTCCGAGTCGCTCGTGGTCTGGAAGAACGCGCCTTCGCGTTCGAGCTTTGCCCGCACATTGCCGAGATTTACAAGATTGCCATTGTGGGCAATGGCGATGAGGCCCTTAGTGGAGTCAACGCGAATCGGCTGCGCATTGAGCAGCGCCGAATCTCCTGTTGTTGAGTAGCGCGTATGCCCAATGGCCATATCTCCATTGAGCTTTGCCAGCACCTCTTCGGTAAAGATATCGGAGACAAGACCCATGCCCTTGATGTTCGAAAGATTCGTGCCGTCAGCAGAGGCAATTCCCGCGGACTCCTGTCCGCGATGCTGCAAAGCGTAAAGTCCGAGATACGCCTGACGCGCTGCTTCCGGATGCCCATGGATGGCCATGACGCCGCACTCTTCGCGAAGCTTATCGTCTTCTCCCACTCTTCGCGTTCGCTCAGGATGGGGCACCCGAGTTTCTTCTCCGGGAACGCCTTCGATCAGCAAACGGCTCACGCGAGCACCTCATCGTAGAGCTTCGCTTCAAGAGCATTGGCCCATATATGCTGCAATCCTTGAACGCTTTCGTCAATCACTGTTCTGCCGTTTACCTGGATGCGGAAAAAATTCTTCTCTGTTTCGCCGATGTACTTCACGGTCAGTTCCGGATACTTGCCGATAACCTGCTCTATTTTCTTCGCGGCTCCTGCGTCGCAACTGACTACCACCTGCGTCGCCGTTTCACCAAAAAGCTGCCATGTGAGTGGAAGATCGGAGCCTTCCTCAAGATGCGCGCTTACGCCAATGCCATTGCCGAAGGCGCTCTCTGCAAGCGTTACTGTGATACCGCCATCTGAGATATCGCGCGCGGAATGGAGCAATCCGGCATCTGCAAGTTCTGCCAGACATTTGTGCAAAGATGCTTCCACATCAAGGTCGAGCATAGGTGGAGTACCCCATAGCTCACCAAGAATGGTTTTGGCGTATTCAGAGGAGCCAAATTCTCGCAGGCGCTCTTCAATCGTGGACAGTCTCGTCGGGCCGATCGCAAGGACGATATCGCCCTCTTTCTGGAAAGAGCTTGAAACAGTCTTCGTCACCTCTTCGAGCAGGCCGACGATTCCGAGCACTGGCGTCGGATAAATGCCTTCGCCGCGCGTTTCGTTATAGAGAGACACATTGCCTCCCGTGATGGGAGTGCTAAGTGCCGTACAGGCTTCCGCAATACCGTCGATAGCAGCTGACAACTGCGCCATGATTTCAGGCTTTTCCGGATTGCCGAAGTTCAGGCAATTCGTCGCTGCAATCGGTGTAGCTCCCGTGCAGGCGACTTTGCGCGCCGTCTCGGCGACCGCATGTTTCGCGCCGAGCTTCGGGTCGAGATAACACCAGCGGCCATTGCCATCAAGGGCCATAGACAAGCCGCGCCTGGTGCCCTTGATGCGCATTACGCCGCCCTCGCCTCCCGGCCCTTGCACCGTGTTGGTCTGCACCATCGAGTCGTACTGCTCATGCACCCAACGCTTGGAGCAGATGTTTGAGGAGGCCAGCAACTGGCGCAGATCATCGGTATAGTCGCGCGTCGAGGTCCTGTCTTCGTAATTCAGCTTATCGAGCGCACTGCGAGTCGGTTCAGCAGATACCCGCGCTTTCCACTCGCCCACCGGACGGTGATATACCGGAGCATCATCGGTAAGCGACTGGTTCGGAATGTCCGCCACCAGCTCGCCATGGTGCAGGATGCGCAATCGCGGTTCCGGAACTACGGTGCCAACGATGGTCGCGTCCAGTCCCCACTTCGCGAAAACGTCCAGCACCTCCTGCTCGCGTCCCTTGTCGGCGACAAGCAGCATGCGCTCCTGCGATTCGCTCAACATGATCTCGTAGGCGCTCATGCCGGTCTCGCGCTGCGGCACATTGTCCAGTTCGACTTCGAGCCCAACGCCGCCGCGCGCGCCCATTTCGCAGGTAGAGCAGGTCAGTCCGGCAGCGCCCATGTCCTGAATGCCGACAATGGCTCCGGTCTTCATCGCTTCCAGACAGGCTTCCAGCAGCAGCTTTTCCATGAACGGATCGCCCACCTGCACATTTGGCCGCTTCTGCTCCGAGCCTTCCTTGAACTCCTCGCTGGCCATGGTCGCCCCGTGGATGCCGTCCCGCCCGGTCTTTGCGCCAACGTAAATCACCGGATTGCCAACGCCTGTGGCCTTCGCGTAGAAAATTTCGTCCCGCCGGACAAGGCCAAGCGCAAAGGCATTGACCAGCGGATTGCCCGAATAGCACTCCTCGAAGCGTGTCTCGCCGCCAAGATTCGGCACGCCGAAGCAATTACCGTATCCGGCAATACCATGCACCACCCCTTCAACAATGGAGTGGTTTTTATGCACGATCTCCCGCGGAGTGTTTTCGTCTTCCGTGATCGGACCGAAGCGAAGCGAATCCATCACCGCCAGCGGACGCGCGCCCATAGTAAAGATGTCGCGCAAAATGCCGCCAACGCCGGTGGCCGCTCCCTGAAACGGCTCAATATACGAAGGATGGTTGTGCGATTCAATTTTGAAGGCGCAGGCCCAGCCATCGCCCACGTCGATAATGCCGGCGTTCTCGCCTGGTCCCTGCACCACGCGGTCGCTCCTGGTTGGCAGCCGCCGCAGATGCACCCGTGAAGACTTGTAGGAGCAATGCTCGCTCCACATGACGGAGTAAATGCCCAGCTCCGTAAGGCTCGGAGTGCGCCCTAAAGCGGTCAGGATGCGCTCGTATTCCTCTGATGTAATACTGTGCTGGGCCAGAAGCTCAGGGGTGACAGAGACAGCCTGTGGAGCTACAGGGACAGACGAAGATTTCATGGCGGCTACTCCTTTATTGTCGCATGGTGGAGTAGATATTAGAACGGCCCAGAAGGCATTCCGAAATCCGCCTCAAAGCATCAGAGCTTCGAGAAGCAAATCATCCGAGGGGAAAGCGCATGCAGAAGATCACGCCATTCTTATGGTTCGATGACAAAGCAGAGGAGGCAATGCACTTCTATGTCTCCATCTTCAAGAACTCAAGAATCAAACAGGTCAGCAGGTCTAGAGATGCCGGACCCGAACCAAAGGGCTCCGTCATGTCCGTTACATTTGAGTTGGAAGGGCAGCAATTTATGGCGCTCAATGGTGGCCCGCTTTTCAAGTTCTCTCCCGCTATATCACTCTTCGTGGATTGCGAAACGCAGCAGGAAGTGGATGAACTGTGGGCAAAGCTTTCTGCAGGCGGGAATGAAGACCGTTGTGGCTGGCTTACTGACAAGTATGGGCTATCGTGGCAGATCATTCCCAGGATCTTGGGAGAGATGCTCAGCGATCCTGACCCGGATAAATCGCAGCGCGTCATGAAGGCCATGCTGAGGATGGTCAAGATTGATATTAATGCACTGAAGAATGCTTACGCCGGGGCTTAAAAAGCCATCAATGCGCTGCGGGGATTTCTGACAGGCTTTCTCGAATGGCGCGAATGTGCCCCGGCCTGGTGCGGCAGCAACCGCCGATAATCTGCGCTCCGGCCTCGGCCCATTCGCGTGCAAGTCTGCCAAAGTCTCCTGCGTCGGATGCCCCAGTCCAGCAGTGATGCTCCGCGTCCCAACCTTCGCCTGAGTTGGGGTAGACGACGAGGGGCTTCCGCGTCGCACGCTTCAACTCGCCAATGAGCGGCAGAATGAGCCTCGGCTGCGTGCAGTTGACGCCCACGGCGATGATCTGTTTTTGCTTGTCGAGAAATTCCGCGCAGCGCGCCAATTGCTCTCCGTGCGAGACATGTTCTTCATCCTTGCAGGTAAAGGAAGCCCAGCCGTGAACGTCTGGATGTTGATGCAGTGCCTCGACGATGGCTTCCGCTTCTTCGAGCGAGGGCACAGATTCGAGTGCAACGAAATCAGCTTCTGTCGTTTCAATGACTGCCAGCCTTTCCGCGTGAAAGCGGACCAGATCAGCAAAGCTGACATCATAGTTACCGTGGTATTCCGATCCGTTGTGCAAGACAGCGCCGTAAGGTCCCAGTGAAACGCCAATCCAGACTGGACGCGAGGACACTTTGCGATAGCGTTCACGCGCGGTGACCGCCAGATCGACGGACTGCCGCAGCGCATCTGCAGCGGCTTCCGGCGGCTGTCCAAGTTCGGCATAGCCCATTGCCGACACCTGATAGCTGGCGGTAAGGATGCAATCGGCCCCCGCTTCCAGATAGTTGAGATGAACATCTTCGATGGTCCAAGGACTGTCCGCGAATACATGGGCAGACCACAGCGGACCACTGATATTGCATCCGTGCCGCTCAAGTTCGGTGGCCATGCCGCCATCCAAAATGCGGAGCTTCGTAATATCGAGCTGATCGTACGGCGTCATAAACTGCCTATGCTGTGCGTTCGCCCGCTTCGCCAAGCGTCAGACGCGTTGTCATCTTGCGGCGTCCGCGGAAGAACGTGATGGTCACGGTATCGCCCACCTGGTGATGGTCCATGATGTTGTCGATATCCTGCGTGCTGGTCACCTGCTGGTCATCAATGCCGACAATCAGATCGCCGCCGAGGTAAATCTGCATATTGCCGAGATAAGCAGTCTGGTTCCCGCCGCGCAGTCCGGCCTGCTCTGCAGGTCCGCCGGGTAAAACGCGCTGGATCAGCACGCCATAATCGGCGGCAAGCCCCATCTGGTCCGCGAGATCGGGCCCGATGGGATAAGAAAGAATGCCCAGTGACGGTCGCCGCACACGGCCATAACGCGCAAAGTCGCCCAACACTGCTTTTGCCGTATCAATAGGAATGGCGAACCCGATGCCAGCGTTCTGCTCCACGTCCTGGTTCGGGTTCGTGGCAATCAGCGAAGTGATACCAATGACTTCGCCACGCGAGTTCAGCAGCGGCCCGCCCGAATTACCGGGATTGATGGCAGCGTCCGTCTGAATGGCATTGTCGATCAGATCGCCTGTCGGTCCGCGAATCGAACGCATCGCGCTGATGATGCCGGTTGTCATAGTGCCGCTCAGGCCGAACGGGTTGCCAATGGCATAGACCTTCTGCCCCACAACCAGATTGCGCGAGTCGGCAAGCACAGCCGGGACAAGGTTAGGCGCATTGATCTGCAACAACGCCAGGTCATGATGCTGGTCCTTGCCAATGATGCGCGCCTTGTAGCGGTGCTTGTCATAGGTGGTCACCTCCACCTGCTGGGCGCCCGCGATGACATGGTAGTTGGTGAGAATCTGGCCTTCTTTATTCAGGATGAACCCCGAACCCTGCCCCTGCTGCGGCACGGCACCCCAAAAAAAAGTGTAGGAAACCGCCGATGAGGTAATGTTCACAACCGACGGCAGCGCCCGTTTATAAACCGAGATGTTGTTCAACTCTTCGGAGTCGTATTCCGGCGCGGCATGCGCTTCGGTCAAATGCAGCGAACTGGGGGCAATCGCGTGTTGAAACTGGTTTGCCGACCGGGTCCGGTTGATGACCAGCCAGAAGCCCCCGACCAGCACAAGCACTAAAACAATCCTGCGAAAAATCATTCGGTATCCGTTTAACTTAGTGCTGTTGCACTGCTTCTATTTTAGCGATTTCGCTGCTCGCTGTAGGCTGGCGAAGACCTCGTCCACCTGTCGCTGCGTTGCTTCCAATGTTCCGCCGTTGTCGATGACAAAGTCGGAATGAGGAATTTTTTCTCTGTCGGAAATCTGTGCGGCAAGACGTGAGCGCGCATCCTGTTCCAGAGTTGTCAGTTGCTCTGCGCTCATCTGTGCTGCGTCATCAAGCCGCTTCAGGAAACGTTCGATCTTCAACTCGTCAGGAGCAGTCACCAGCACAACCCGATCAAAGCGGTCGCGCCAGCCCGGTACGCTGCCGGAAGCTCCGGCCTCAAAGATCAATGCAGACTCGATCATCGCAATTGCATCCGGATCGCCGGCAAACAACTCATCAGCCCACTTCTCCTGCGCGGTGATCACAGCGGGATGCACGATCCTGTTCAGCTCATCCAGCCTGCCTTGGCGGAAGGCGAGATCAGCCAGCCGCACGCGATTCAGCGTGCCGTCAGTGCGAACCACTTCTGGTCCGAAGTGCTCGATAATCTGGCGGAATACTTCCTCCCCCGGTTGCATCAGCCTGCGGCCCACCTCGTCTGCGGAGATGACATGAACGCCGCGCGCGGCAAACATCTGCGCGACAGTGCTCTTGCCGCTGCCTAATCCGCCTGTAAGCCCAACACGCAACATCGGCGTCTCAGACTGCCAACCCGCGCCGCAGCTTGGCCGCGCGCACCGTGTTCGCCATCAGCATGGCAATGGTCAGAGGTCCCACTCCGCCGGGGACCGGCGTGTATGCGCCCGCGATTTTGAACGCCTCCGGATGCACATCGCCGACAATCGTCGATCCCTTCAGCACAAACGTTTCCTCGCGCTTCTTGTCGCCGGCGAAATACTTGTCGAACTCTTCGCGCGATGTGATGCGATTGATTCCGACATCGAGAATCGTCGCGCCCGGCTTCACCAGATCAGGCGTCACGTATCCCGGCCTGCCAATGGCCGCCACCAGAATGTCTGCATTGCGCGTATAGCTGCCCAGGTCGCGCGTCTTGCTGTGGCAGATGGTGACCGTCGCGTTCTCATGCAGCAGCAGAATCGAAATCGGCTTGCCGACGATGTCGCTGCGTCCAATCACGACCGCATTCTTCCCCGCAATCGGCAGATTGCTGCGCTTGAGCATCTGGATCATGCCCGCCGGAGTGCAAGGAGCCAGCGCCGGCTGGCCTGCCTGCAGGCGTCCCACATTTACCGGATGAAACCCGTCAACATCCTTCGCCGGAGAAACCGCCTCAAGCAGCAGCTTCGCGTTCACCTGCTTCGGCAGCGGAAGCTGGATGAGGATGCCGTCAATGTCCTCACGCGCATTCAACTGTGCAACCAGTTCCAGCATCTCTTCCGTCGTCACCGTGTCCGGAGGCGTAATCAAGTCGGAATAAATGCCGAGCTGTCCGCTAGTGCGGACCTTGCTGCGCACATAAATTTCAGAAGCAGGTACATTGCCCACCAGCACCGCCGCCAGTCCGGGGCG
>Ga0126371_10004343_pt1 | contig 12506 bp, 9 predicted proteins | sample PanSoiMetaPlot_4_FD_110145 | JGI IMG/M metagenome (GOLD analysis project Ga0126371, IMG submission 110145) | Tropical forest soil microbial communities from Panama - MetaG Plot_4 | ecosystem: Environmental > Terrestrial > Soil > Tropical forest > Bulk soil | place: Panama | collected 2016-02-17
GGCAAGATCCGGCAGATTCAAGTCGACCTCGACCTTCCAAAGCTCCAGGCGTACGGGCTTTCTCCCGTTGACATCGTCAATGCCGTCAATGCCCAGAACATCATCCTGCCCTCGGGCACGATGAAAATGGGCCCGCTGGAATATGACATCGAGATGAACGGCACGCCCCAGACGATTGCAGAACTGAACGATCTTCCCGTAAAAACCACGAACGCCTCGACACTTTATATGCGCGACGTGGCTCATATTCGCGACGGATTCGCGCCACAGACCAATATCGTTCGGCAGGATGGGAATCGTGGCGCTCTGATGTCGATTTATAAGAACGGCACGGCGTCGACGCTACAGATCGTTTCCGGCGTCAAAGGCATCGTCAATCAGGCTGCGCAGGCGTTGCCGCCCGAGCTAAAGATCTCCCACCTGTTTGATCAATCCCTGTTCGTGCGTGCATCGATCAATGGAGTGCTTCGTGAAGGTTTGATTGCAGCGGCCCTCACGGCTTGCATGATTCTGATTTTCCTCGGGGACTGGCGGCCTACGATCGTCATTTCCATTTCCATTCCGCTCTCCATTTTTGTATCCATCATCTTGCTGGGCGCGATCGGCGAAACGATCAACATCATGACGCTCGGCGGATTGGCCTTGGCAGTTGGCATTCTCGTAGATGATGCGACGGTCGAAATCGAGAACATCGAGCGCAATCTGGCCATGGGCAAAGAGATGCGCCAGGCGATTCTCGATGGAGCGCAGCAGATTGCCGTGCCGGCCTTCGTTTCTACGCTCAGCATCTGCATCGTGTTCGTACCCATGTTCTTCTTGAGTGGCGTGGCAAAGTTCCTGTTTGTACCTCTCGCCGAAGCCGTAAGCTTCGCCATGTTGGCGAGCTACCTGCTTTCGCGAACGCTGATTCCCACGCTAGTCATGTACATCATGCGCGGACATGAGCACCGGGTGGAGACGCCGAAATCAATCTTCGGCCGGTTTCAGCGCGGGTTTGAACGGAAGTTTGACCAGTTCCGGCGCAATTACGAAGCGTTGCTGGAAACAACGGTTTCGCATCGCGGAATATTCGCAATCTGTTTCCTGCTCTTCTGTGTGCTCTCGCTGGGTCTCTTCCTTTTTCTTGGAGAGGACTTCTTTCCTCAGGTAGATGCCGGCCTGCTCCGGCTGCACGTGCGGGGGCGACCGGGATTGCGCGTAGAGGAGACGGCGCGTCTTTGCGATCAGATCGAGAACGCGCTGCGACAAGAGATCCCCCTCGGCCAGTTGCAAACGATTCTCGACAACATCGGGCTGCCGAACTCCGGCATCAACCAGTCGTATAGCTCAAACGGAACCATCGGTAGCAGCGATGCGGAGATTCTGATCGCGTTGAATCCCGAAAAACACGTTCCGACTGCGGAGTTGACGCGGCACCTGCGGCAGTTTCTGCCGACCCACTTCCCGGGCGTCGAGTTCTTTTTTCAGCCGGCCGACATCGTGACGCAGATTCTGAATTTCGGAATCCCTTCCCCCATCGACGTGCAGGTCGTAGGTACGGATCTGCAGACCAATTACGAAATCGCCCAGCAGATCGCCGGACGTATGCGGCATATTCCCGGGACGGCGGATGTTCACGTCCAGCAATTGATGTCGCTGCCAACGTTGCACATGGATATCCAGCGGACACGAGTCACGCAGGTAGGACTAACCGCGCGTGATGTGGCGCAGAGCGCGCTGGTTTCCCTCAGCGGCAGTTTCCAGACGGCCCCGAATTTCTGGCTGAATCCGAAAAACGAAGTCACTTATCAGATGGCCGTTCAGGCGCCACAGTACAGAATGACGGACCTCCAGGATCTTTTGAACATCCCGGTGATCTCACAGCAAGGGCCGCAGTTGATGGGAAACCTGGTGCAGATCAGTCCTGCTGTACGTCCCGCAACCGTAAACCACTACAACGTGCAGCCGATCATTGACGTCTACGCCAGCACACAGGATCGCGATCTGGGCGGAGTGGCTGCCGATACCGAGAAGGTGCTGCAAAGCTTCGACGGCAAGCTGCCGCGGGGCACCCACATTGTGGTCCGAGGACAGGTGTCGACCATGCGGTCGTCGTTCATCGGACTCGGCGTTGGTCTGGTCGGCGCGATTGTCCTGGTCTATCTGCTGATCGTGATTAACTTTCAGTCCTGGTTGGATCCGTTCATCATCATTACGGCTCTTCCTGGAGCGTTGGCGGGAATTTGCTGGTTCCTGCTGCTGACGCATACAACCCTGAACGTACCGTCGCTTACCGGAGCCGTCATGTGCATGGGAGTTGCTACGGCGAACTCGATTCTGATGGTGAGCTTCGCCAGAGAACAGATGGACGAGGGGGTCCCCGCGGCACAGGCAGCCGTGGCGGCAGGTTACACGCGCATTCGGCCGGTGCTCATGACGGCACTGGCCATGATCATTGGAATGGTGCCCATGGCGCTCGGGTTCGGCGAGGGTGGCGAGCAGAACGCGCCACTAGGACGTGCCGTAATTGGTGGGTTGTTGTTTGCCACAATTGCAACTTTGTTTTTCGTACCGAGCGTGTTCGCGATATTCCATGGCCGTCGAGAACGTCGCGCACACGAGCAGCAAGCATAATTCGGAGAGGTCTTTATAGATTCGGAGCGAGGCATGAAGGTAGAGAACGAGCAGATAGGGGAGCGGCGGCAAGCCAGTGCCGGTGCTGACGGTCATCCGCAGGAAAAAGAGCCGCATCACCAGACCCAGGCCGAGCGCGATGAAGAGATCGCGGCTATGCAGCAGCGGTCCAGGCATCAGACACAAACGCTGGAACCGCCGCCTGAGGTTCCTCCTGCTCCTCCGCGCCGGGCGTTGATGGTCGTGGGTGTCGCGTTGCTGGTGCTCATTTTAGCCGGTGCGATCACCTTGATTACTCGCGTAAGTCACGAGAACGCCTTAGCCAAGGAGACCGAACAGCAGACTGTCCCAACGGTCGCAGTGGTCCATCCTTTGGCGGAGAAGCCGGATGTAGAACTCGTATTGCCCGGGACTCTGCAGGCCTATGCGGAATCACCCATCTATGCCCGCACCAGCGGTTATCTCGTTCGCTGGTACAAAGACATCGGAAGCCGTGTCAGTGAAGGGGAACTGCTGGCAACGATCGACGCTCCGGAAGTCGATCAGGAGTTAAATCAGGCCCGCGCTACCCGGCAGCAGATCGTGGCACAACTGGAGCTGGCCAAGATCAGCGCGGAACGATGGGAGAAGCTGCGCAACACCGATTCGGTCTCGGCGCAGGAAGCCGACCAGCAAACCAGTGGGTACAGGCAAGCACAAGCAAACCTTGCAGCAGCGGAGGCCAATGTACGCCGACTCGAACAACTGGAGGGTTTTAAGAAAGTCTATGCACCTTTTTCCGGGGTCATCACACAACGGAACGTGGATCCCGGAGCACTGATCAACGCCGGGGCTGGAGCGGCGGGTCGCGAATTGTTTGATATCGCTCGCGTCGATCCTTTGCGCGTGTACACCAATGTTCCTCAGGCATACACGCCCTTCCTCAAGGTGGGTGAAAAGACTACGGTGACTTTGCAGGAATTTCCAGGCGAGCGATTCTCCGCCGAAGTGGAACGGACCGCCGAGGCCATCGATCCCAACACGCGGACATTGCGCACGGAAGTCGATGTACCCAACAAATCGGGGCGCCTCTTGCCAGGATCGTTCGGTGAAGTACATTTCGCCGTCGGTTCGAACGTCAACAGAGTCACCGTCCCGGTGAACGCAATGCTGTTTCGATCCCAAGGGCCACAATTGGCTGTCGTAGGGCCGGACAACAAGGTGCAACTCCGCGCCATCAGCATTGGCAGGGATTACGGGACCACGCTTGAAATTCTTGCGGGGATTTCACCTCAGGACCAGATTGTGATCAATCCGTCTGATTCTTTGGAAGAGGGTCAGGTCGTAAACCTGGCGCATCCATCTCCCGGTCAAGGGCGGGATCAATCCGCCGCACAGCAGCCAGAGACTCCGCAGAGTACCCGGCAGGAAGAGAACCTTCCGGCACAGCAGCCGAGCAACCTGCCAGGGCAGCAGAGCCCAGACAAGCAGAAGGCAACCCATCACAAAGGACGTCAGCAGTGAAGCACGTTTTTCCCATCGCGCTGTGTGCTCTGCTGCTAAGTGCCAGTTGTACTGTGGGGCCTCGCTATGCTCGGCCGTCGGCGCCTGCCCTCGCACCCGATGCCTGGAAGACGGAGCCGCCCTGGCAGCAGGCCGCGCCGAAGGATACGATTCCGAAGGGAGCGTGGTGGCAGGTCTTTCAAGATCCCACGTTGGATGTATATGAACAGCAACTCTTGCAGGCGAATCAGTCGTTAGTTGCCGCGCGCGACCGATTGAGCCAAGCACGTTCGCTCGCACGAGTGGCGACTGCAGACTACTTCCCGCAGGTTGCAACTAATCCGTCGGCCGTCCGCGAGCGAGGTTCCGGCAATCGACCGCTGAATGGGGCCAAGCCAATCATTACGGCGAACGGCACTCAGCCTGTCCGCCCTTACACCCAAAGCGTGTACACGATCCCGTTCTCGTTAAGTTACGAGGCCGACTTATTCGGACGCGTGCGCCGCAATGTGGAAGCGGCCAACGCGTCGCTGCAATCCACGGCGGCCGATCTTGGGAATGTGCAGTTGGTATTGACCGCCGAGTTGGCCGCGGATTATTTCACTCTGCGCGAACTGGACGCGGAATACCAGGTGGTTGAGGAATCGGTCACGCTGCAGCGCAAGGCCCTCGATTTGCTGAACCAACGGCATGAGGGGGGCATCGCGAGCGGATTGGAGGTCGCACAGCAAGCTACGCTGCTCGATTCCACGATTTCTCAGGCGGCACTGGTGCAACAGTCGCGGGCCCAGTATGAGCACGCCATCGCCGTGCTCGTGGGCCAGCCGGCATCGAATTTCACGGTACCGGTGGCCCCACTCAAGACCACTCCTCCGACTGTGCCACTCGGGGTCCCGTCGGACGTCCTGGAACGCCGGCCCGACATCGCCACCTACGAGCGCGACGTGGCTTTTGCAAATGCTCGGGTCGGCTTAGCGCGAACCGCATTCTATCCTCACATTACCCTGAGCGGTGCCGCAGGATTACAAAGCACGGCGCTCAGCTCCTTGTTCAATGCACCCAGCTTGTTCTGGTCCTTGGGGGCGGATGTACTGCAACCCGTGGTTCAGGGCGGACGCAATCGGGCGAATCTCGCCGCGGCACAGGCGGCTTACGACGAGGCTGTGGCCAGCTATCGAGAAACGGTGTTGACCGCTTTTCAGCAAGTGGAAGATGGCATCAGCAACCTGAGCAATCTGTCACAGGCGCTCTCGACTCAGGCCGCAGCGGTTAACGATGCCCGCAAAGCTTTGGAGATCGCGAACAATCGCTACGTCGGCGGAGTCACGAATTACCTGGATGTGATCACGGCCCAGACGACATTGCTCAGCAACCAGCGGCTTGAGACACAGCTGCTCGGTCAGCAATTGGTAAGCACCGTTTACCTCGTCAAGGCCCTCGGTGGCGGATGGGATTCAAGCGAGATCAAGGACGAGCAGGTTCATCCGCACGCCGGACAGATCCTGCAGCAGTAAACGCCAAACGAGCAGCCAAGAAGACCCCGGGGCTTTCTCGAAAGCCAACCAACAAAGGGCTCTTCGTCCGCCACGTAACCCTTTCGTAACCCTCGAATTGCACAATTTTCGTTGCACGTTAACACTCTTGAAATATCTTGCTTGTAACCTAGAGTTCAGGAGAGGCCCATGGGATCAGTCCGGAACGCGAAGTCGTTGCCCTTGCAGGTGGCGGCGGTCTGCTATCGACGGAAAGGAACCGCGATCGAATTCCTGCTGGTCAACACCAACGGCGGCAGCAAGTGGACATTCCCCAAGGGGTCGACCGATCCCCGGCTGTCCCATAGCCAGGCGGCAGAACGCGAAGCTGCCGAAGAAGCCGGCGCACTTGGGACGATCGAGCCCCGCCATTTCCATCTCTATATTCATTCCAAAGGCGTGTTCTGGCAGCCCGGCGGGATACAGGAGTTTGTGGTCAAGGCCTTCTTGATGGAAGTGCACCAGACGCGCAAACCGGATGAGCCAAACCGGAAGCCGACCTGGTTCAGCCCGGAAGAAGCAAAGCGCCGTCTCGGCAAGGGGCGCGAGGTGAAATACTTCCACGAACTGGAAGCCGTGATCGACCGGGCGTTAGAGCGCATTCAGTTCCACAGCGAGTTGTGGGGCACTTATCCGGGAGTGCGTAATTCCCGCCCTTTCGTTAAAGATCCGATCGCTGCGGCGGTGTGGCCGTAATCGCCGGTTCTTTCTTTCTCGAACTTAATCCGACCATCGTTTCGGCTTTCGATCCCACCGATGCTTCTTCAATTCAGTTAAGAGTTGCTGGTGGAGCGGCCCGGCGTCGCTTGCGCCAATGTTCTGCCGGACGTGGTCAGGTTTGCGCATTCCAGGAATCGTCGTGCTCACCGCGGGATGCGAGAGAATAAACCGAAGCGCCATCTCGGGTAGCGACATGCCTTCCGGCAGGATCTTCTTCAGTTTCTCGACTCGTTCGATCGTCTTGGGCAAGTTCTCTGGCCCGAAATATCCGGCCCGCCAATCTCCCTTAGGGAACTTGGTCTCCACAGTCATCTTGCCGCCAAGGCTGCCCTCATCGAACGGAACGCGCGCGATTACGCCGATGTTGAGTTCCTGACACAAGGGGAATAGTTCATCTTCAGGCGCTTGGTCGAAAATGTTGTAGATGACTTGTACCGCGTCCACAAGCCCCGTCCGCAGGGCTTTCAGGCCGTTCTCCGGCTCCCACCGATTAATGCTCAGCCCGAAGAACTTGATCCATCCATCCTTCTTCAGTTTCTCAATTGTTAATCGGAACTCCGGCTCGTCAGCCCAGATGTCATCCCAAACATGAAACTGCAGTATGTCGATGCTTTCGACCCGCAATTTCTTGCGAATCGAGTCCGCATATTTGAATACATGCTGCGCCGAGAAAACATCGCGATATTTGTATTCCGGCCGCGCCGGCCAGCGGTCGTTCGCGGGAGGAATCTTCGATGCCGCATACAGCCGTTGCCCCCCATTCTTCTGCATGATGTCGCCCAGCATTTCGTCGCTCTTGCCCTCGCCGTACGCCCATGCTGTGTCGAAGAAATTGCAGCCAAGATCGACTGCCATTTGCATCGAGGCAAGCGATTCGCGATCGTCGGAGCCTGTCCATCCACTCATGCCCCAAAGACCATCCCCCATCTCGCTGACTTCGAAATTCGTTTTTCCCAGCTTGCGATATTTCATGATTGCGTCCTCGGAACTCTTATTGGTTGCACCCCGGCGGTTTTCACATCTTCACTTCTTCTTTCCGGCGTCCAGATCGTCATGCAAATTTTTAATAGCTGGCATCAAAATTATTGCGGCCCCGGACGGCTCTGCGGGGTGTTTAATGGGCTTAGATCATAAAAAATGAGGTCATGGTCATGAAATCGAACTTTCCTTTTTGTCCTCCACCGGAGAAGAATGTCACGCCCGGTAGCAGCGAAGAGCGCCTTCCCCCGCCTTCCCGCTTCATCGACGAAAAGATCTCGGATGAATCGGACACCGAATCGCATGTCGATGGTGCTCTGAAACCAACCGGGCTCAACAATCCTTTCTGGAACTAAGTGTCATGTTCAGCGCCGGTCAAAGATACTCCTTCCGGCGCTGATTTCTTTCTTGATACAATCAACGAAGAATCGGAAGGCATAAGCAGGGCCGGATCACGAAATCCAGGCCTGCCATCTGCTCCAGCGCCGGATGCAGCTGCGAATCGCGGCAGGGCTCCAGCGTAATCACGAATGGCAGTGAAGCCTTTTGAAACCCGGGCTTCTGCAGTAGAGAATCGATGTTGAGATGGTGATCGGCCAGAATCTGCGCCAGCCGCGCCACGATCCCCGGCTGATCCTTCACGAAGAATCGTAAATACCAAGGCGTCTCGAAATCACTGCGAATCGAGGGCGTAGAGACGTAGTTGGCTACGTCTCTGTTCCCGCCTGCCAGTCCCTGAGCCACAAACATCACGTCTGAGACGACTGCGACTGCTGTCGGATCGCCTCCTGCACCCGCACCCAGAAAGGCCATGTCTCCGCCGTACTGCCCAGACGTGACGACGAGATTCAGGTTCCGCTGAACGCGCCCGAACGGCGAGTCTTTTGCCACAAGCGATGGACCTACGTCTGCCCAGAGGATTCCTTCCTTCACGTCCGCCCGCGAAATCTGCCGAATCGTACAGCCCAGGTCCGCCGCGTAATCAAAGTCCACCGCATCGACCGCGCGGATCGTACGGGCCCGAATGGATTCGGGCGCAACCCTGGCGCAGAGTCCCGACAGAACCAGAATCGCCAGCTTCGCCCGCGCATCCCCACCGTCGAGGTCCTCGGAAGCGTCGGCTTCGGCATATCCGCGGGCTTGAGCCTCTTCCAGCGCCTCACTGAATGGGACTCTCGCGTTCTCGATGCGACTGAGAATGTAATTGCAGGTTCCATTCAGAATCCCGGCAATCCCATGGAGACGGTCGCCGCACAAACCGGTGTGTAGTGCGGGAAGCACGGGCACTCCGCCCGCCACGGAGGCCCCGAACTCGAGGTGACTTGCTTTACTTGCCGCCAGCTGCATCAAATCCGGACCGCAGCGGGCGATCAGCTGTTTGTTCGCCGTAACCACCGACTTGCCTGCCTCGAGCGCCCTGCGCACAATCTGCTCGGCTGGGTTGAGGCCCCCGATCAATTCGATGATGATGTCCGCACCGGACTTAAGCACCGATTCAAGGTCTTCCGTCCAGACCACATCCTTCGGTATCCAGTCCTGCTTCTTTTTCTGAACGTTGCGATTGAAGATATGGGTCAGGCGGAGGGACGGATGGGCACCCGCGCACAGGATTTTGGCCACCGAGCGACCCACGGTTCCGAAGCCGATCAGTGCGACCTTCGTCACAGCGCCAGGTTTATCCGTATTCGAGGTGTGCGCCAAGGTGCTTGGTCTCGTGTGCAAATGGAATTCACTATCATACGTGTGAGGGCGAATTCCCGGAAGCCGCAAAAGCGCCCGAAACGGAGCCTGTTCAAGGAGCGCGGGGCGGAAACCGAACCGTAAATGCGAAGTACTCGCGTCGTGGCTATCATTCCGGCGAAGGTGCTCTATCTAACTCATCGCTTCAGTTCCTGCTTCTCGGTTTTTATTTGCTCACTACGACGGCGTGCAGAACGCGTGATAGCTCGCAGATTCCTGACCATCCCCGACTCATACAGCACGTGCTGGTTCGCGATATCACCTTCCGCAGTGCAGCTCCTGGCCGCGACATGCCATACCGGGTGATCTCACCTGCAGACAGAGGGGGTGCGAAACTTCCAGTGATTTACCTGCTGCACGGTGGTGGAGGCGGATGCCGCGACTGATCCAATTATTCCGACGCAGCGGGGTTTGCCGAGTCGGGAGCGCTCCTGGTGATGCCTGAAGGAGAATCTTCCTATTACACAAATGCGGCCGATCCGCCAGACGACCGATTTGAGGACTCTATCGTTCATGATCTGATCACAGACGTTGAGGCTAAATTTCCCGCAGCCGCGGGACGCGCCAACCGCTCCATAGTAGGCCTTTCGATGGGCGGCTTCGGAGCGGTGAAGATCGGATTACGTCATCCGGATCTGTTCGTCTTCGCCCCCAGGACTTAGCTCTGCGGCTCGATGTTCCGAGACGCCCGTTCTCGACCAGGCGGTTCCATCAATCTCGTCACTACAACTCGATCTTCGGGCCCGCGGGAAGTCAGACCCGACGCGAAAACGATCCATTCGTTTTGCTTGGGACGGCCAGCCCGGAAATTGCGCCGCACTTCTTCCTTACGTGCCGAGAGCAGGTGGGACCACTGCCTGCCAACCGCGAGTTCGCTGCATTGCTTGCCAAACGGCACTTCAAGTACGAATGTCATACGGCTCGGGGAAACCATGACTGGAATCAGTGGAACGGGTGGCTCCCCTTGTTGCTTCAAGCACGATCCGCGCATCTGACCTTCAAACCCTGAAGCCCCGGTCGTAGGTCCTTATGGGCGGCACCTCACGCAAACTGCGCATCAAAGTTGGTAATATGGTGCCTGCCTGCTGCGAGCGCAATCACGGCGGGGCCACGTGGACATGCTCTTTCTCATGCGCCTGTCGTAGACGGGGTATGGTTCGAGCGCTCGTGTCCGCACCCCGGCAGCGGGAGGAGAATGAATGATTCGAAAGCTCGCCCCGATTCCCGGACACGGCCTTTTCCAATCCGCAATTTTCGTCCTTTTCCTTTCGGGAGTCGCAGCAGTTCACGCCCAGCAACCACCAGCACAACAGCCTGCACCGCAGTCCCAGGCACCACAGCAACCCCAAACGCAACAGCAAACCCCGGACCAAAGTAGCAGCCAGGAAACCTCGGAAGAAACGACACCTGCGCGGCGGAAGAAGCCACCCAACTACAAGAAGTGGACTTTCAACGCAGGTGGCGGTGCGAACCTTCCAGCCGGTACGACCAATACCTACGTTCGTGGCGGAGGCGGCGTCGTGGGAGCTGGCGTCGCCCGCAACTACAGCAAGTACTTCGGCTTTCGCCTCGACGCGCAGTTCAATAATCTTCCTTTGCGAACCTCAACCCTGGAACTGGCGGAGGCCCCAGGTGCAAACAGTCATGTCTTCGCTGTAATGCTTGATCCTATCTTCAATATTCCAGTCACAAAGAAGTGGGGCGGCTATGCAGTCATCGGTCCCTCATACTTTCATCGCTCGGGCAAGCTCGATTCCTCAACCGCAATTCCGGGTTCCGCCTGCAACGGGTTCTTCACCTGGTGGGACCGTTGCTACGCCGGTTCCCTGCCGATCGACGGCAATTTTCTCCACTCCAGCGTGAACCAGTTCGGCGTGAACTTCGGCGGTGGGATCACGCGCAAGATCGGGCCCAACATGGACTTCTACGTAGAATTCCGCTACCTGCATGCCAAGCACGACAACACCAGCACCGACACCCGTCCGATCACCGTGGGACTTCGCTGGTAAGATTTCGAAACTGCTTTAGTGGGAGGGTAGGGCCTGAATCACAGTCTTAAGCCTAAACAGTGCTCCTGACAAAGCAGCCAACCCCGCGGCCCAACCCGCAAATGCCAAATCCACCACCCAACGCGGCGCCGCCCCCACTCGGCGCAGCAAAAAAGGAAAGAAGTTCCATGTCGTGATGTGCACATAATCCCACGCGTCATATCCCATCTCGTCGTTGTTCAACCCCCAGGCATTCATCTTTCCCAACGCGAACGCCGCAATATTCCTGAACCGAAGCCCAACCACAAACGTCGGATGTCCCAGTGTTTCCATCTGATAAATCTCAAGCGGCAGCCAGAACATCAGCGACGCCAACTGAATCACAAAACTGATGACGATCAACAGCACCGCCCCGGCATGCACCCAGCGGCCAATATATGCGCGGTAGTGCAAGAGTAAGGGCACTGCCAGCATCGCGACCATTTCGACTGCACTCGACACATATCGGTCACCCCAAGCGAAATCACCCGCCCAGTACGCGTACCGCGCGTAAAAGCAGATGTAGCCGGCAAGCAGAACGAGCGAACATACTATGTAAGCCCGCACTACGTTCTCCAACCGCCTCCAGAGCATCACAATGAGCAGGAGCGCAAGCAGAATCAGCGGATCGAAAAGAAAGATCGACTTTTCCGGCTTAAACAGCGGTCCCAAAATCCCTTCATGCAGAGGAGTGCTCCAAGGAAAGTTGGCCGGTAGCGTCGGGTCTTGCGCTTTCATCTCCCGGGCAAAGATCGGCAGATAAGTCTGAGTGAACGATCCAAAACGGTGGTAGCTGTAAAGACGCTCGATGAGAGCGAATACTGCATAGACCGGGATCGCCAGTTTGGAATATGACAAAGTCCGGCTCCACGAGTCTTTGATTGTGACGCGCTCGAACAAGAGCACCATCAGCAGGAAAACTCCCGCACTGATCACATCGATCCCCGTGGTGACACGCGTCAGCAGATTCAAACCGAGGGCTGCAGATCCGGTCCACAAAGCCCGCCTGTTTTCGTGTCGCAGCCACTCGTACTGATATGAGAGCCCCATCAGGGTCAGCAGCATGATGTAATTGTTTTCCTGCATGTTCTGCGTGTAATGCAGGTGGGTAGTGCAGAACATGAGCGCCAGCACGCCCCCGACGGCTTCCTTCGGGCTGAATCGCAACTGTTGCAGGAAGCGGAATGCGAACAGCGCGGTCAGCACATTGATGAGGATGTTGGTGCTGTAGCTAACGATGATGCTGCGCACGGCAGGATCGTCCTGATAATTGGAGAATATGTGCCAGTGTGACACCCAGGTCGCAATGATATCTGCGGGAAGCATCAGCAGCGATTGGCCGATGCCGTACCAGCTGTAGATATTCCCGCCCCGACCGTGCAGGCCGAACTCGGGAAATTCATTGGGAAAAACC
>Ga0126371_10004344_pt1 | contig 12506 bp, 12 predicted proteins | sample PanSoiMetaPlot_4_FD_110145 | JGI IMG/M metagenome (GOLD analysis project Ga0126371, IMG submission 110145) | Tropical forest soil microbial communities from Panama - MetaG Plot_4 | ecosystem: Environmental > Terrestrial > Soil > Tropical forest > Bulk soil | place: Panama | collected 2016-02-17
AAGGGTATTGGGCATCTCCAAGCGCGGGCTCGCTGATTGAGAGCACGGCCGGAACGATTCGGATGAACGCGAACGGCCTATTGGCTAATCTGGCGGACGCTGGCAAGCTGGCCCCGTTCCAACCCTGGGCCAAGGGCTTGTATGAGTATCGCCAGCGCGTGTTGCTGAAAGATGATCCGATGGTCAGCTGCCTCCCGCCGGGCGGGCCGCGCATGATGATGGCGCCGCACGGGGTGCAGTTCCTCGAACAGCCAGATCGGCAGCGCATTTTCGTGATGTCGGGCGGCGGGAATCGCAACTGGCGGTTGATTAATTTGGATGGCCGCCCGCTCCCGGGAATCGAAGACGAAAGCCCCACCTACTTTGGCTATTCCACGGGGAAGTGGGAGGGCGCCACGCTGGTGGTCGACTCAGTCGGGTATGCCGAACGGTTCTGGTTCAGCAATGGAGGGCTGCCGCACACTGAACACCTCAAGCTGACAGAGCGGTTTTCACGGCCGGACTTCAATACCTTGAAATACGAGGTAACCGTCGACGATGACGGGGCTTACACGCGGCCGTGGACCAGCGGCTGGACGCTTGAGTGGGTGCCGAACGAGGAAATCGAACAGTACTTCTGCCAGGACAACCCCCTGGACGAACCGCATCTGGTTGGGAAATGACGGCCTTGGAAACAGGAACTGGTTTGTTTAGACTCGGAAGTAACGGCCGGCGGGCCGGGCAACGTCTTTTGTAGGACATAGGAGAGCAAATGATGAGATCGCGCGCTCTGAGTTTATTGGCTTTGAGTTTCGGCTTGCTGGCGGCGGTTGCACCCCTGCGGGCACACCACTCCTTCGCGGCGGAGTACGATAGCAAGAAGCCAGTGTCGCTGAAGGGGACCGTCACCAAGGTGGATTGGACCAACCCACACGTGTTCTTCTACATCGACGTCACCGACGAGGGCGGTAAAATCACAAACTGGGCGTTCGAGATGGGGCCGCCCAACGGCCTGCAGCGTTCCGGATGGACGCGGAACACGATGAAGGTCGGCGATGTGGTGATGGTCGAAGGAACCATGGCCAAGGACAGCACCAACCAGGGCAACGCGCGGTCCGTGACCATGGCGAACACAGGCAGGAAGCTAGGCGCAGCTTCGAGCGAGGCGCTCAATCCGCCCACCGGCAGCGCCCAGCCGAATAACCAGTAGGCAAGACCGTTGAGGAGGGGCGAGGTGCGACATCGAGGAGCGGTTTGCGCGGCGCGGTGCGCTGCGATCGGGTTGCTGATTTGCTGGCTGGCCGCGCCGGTGTTCGCGCAGTTTCCGCCTCCTCCCAACGCCGGGATCACGGGGCCGCCGCGCCGCGGGCGGGGGCCGCGCCGTCCCGCACAGCCGACACCGCACTGGCCGGATGGCCGGGTCAATCTCGGACCGCTGCCCGGGGAAAAGGGCCTCTGGAGCGGCATGGCGGGAACGACTCTCGCCACCAACCCGCGCGGGCTGGACAACCCCGGGTTGAATCTGCCAACCAATCTTAAGGTGACCGACGTGCCGTTCCAGGATTGGGCGCGCGCGCTGTACGACTATCGGCAGGCCAAGCTGACTGCGGACGATCCGCACGTGCGCTGCAAGCCCTCAGGAGGCCCGCGGCTGTTTCACACGCCGTACGGATTTGAGCTGGTGGACGTGCCGGAGCAGAAGATCATATACATGATCGAAGTGGGCGGCCCGCATACTTATCGCGAGTTCTACATGGATGGGCGCTCGCATCCCAAGGATCTCGACCCGTCATTTTTCGGACATTCGGTCGGCCATTGGGAGGGAGACACGCTGGTGGTCGATACCATCGGATTCAACGAGCGGTTCTGGCTGAGCCGCGAAGGAATTCCGCACACCGAGCAACTGCATCTCACGGAAAAGTTCACGCGGACCGACTCGGAGAACCTGCGGTACGAAGCCATCATCGACGATCCTGGCGCCTATACGAGGCCTTGGTCAGGCGGATGGAACATCCGCTGGTCAGCAGGCGAGGAATTGTACGAATATATGTGCCAGGAAAACAACCGCGACGTGCGGCACATGTACGGCGGCGAACGCTAGCGCGGCCAGCAGGGCGTCGGATCCCAGCCGGACGCATCGGCCTGCTTCTTGAACGTATAGGTTCGGACGAAGGGCTGCGTGAGATAGACTGGATCTTCCAACGTCGCGGTCAGTAGCAAATAAGAATCGCTCTCGGCTCCGGAGAGACGGTTGAAATACTCGGTCAACCTCGCGTTTCCGCTGTACGGAACTCCATTCTTGCGTAGGTAACCGGGAAGCAGGTTCGTTGTGACCACTTTCAAAGTGCCGTTTCGCGTGGAGCGCGCGTCGGGGCCACCGCCGGCGACGAAGCCGATGCCACCGAGATCGAGCAGGGCGCGCCCGGAAATTTGCCACTGCGCCGCAGAATAACCTTGCCAGGAAGGCCCGCCGAGCTGCTCGGGCGGCGCGCCGAAATGCAGCACTCGTGTTTGGGTTCCGGCATCGGTATCGATGCGCAGCGTAGTATCATTCTCCCACGTGACGTGCAGGCGGCCCGGACGCTGCATGAGGCCCACCGCGCCATACGCCCGGCACGCTTGCCCTTCGGCCGCATCTTTCGCTGGATCCCACGAGGTGGCGGAGCGGCGCGCCTCGGCGTTGAGCGGAAGGTAGGCGATGTCTCCTTTTTGCGGCGACACACGGAAGCGCCACTCATCGACAATCTGCGACACCCAGTAGCCGGTCAAATCGATGGGCGCGCCCGCGCGCGGTGGAACGGGTGCCGGCACACCGCCGCGATTCTGCGCAAGCGCAGCGACCGCGAATGCCAGAATGCACAGAGCGGGACGCATGGCCCGTTACTTCAATTCCGTCATGATCGCGTGCTGGTTGCCCTTCACGAGCAACTCGAAATGCGCGCGGTTCCCGGGATTGAATTTGATCTGCCCATACGAATAATCGTTCACCACGCTTTGGCCGTCGGGAGTGGTCGACTGTAGCGAGCCATCATCCAGGTAGACCAGGACGACATCCCGGCTATGAAAGTGCATCGGCGTGGGCTTACCGGGCTGCCAGGTGTATTCCCAGGTGACGATGCGGTCGTTGTCGAGGAGTTTCTTCACGCCGGGCCGCGGAAACGCATCGGCGAATCCCGACGTGTTGGGGAGCGCGGGTACCTTATGTTCCTTGAGGGCGATGACCAAGGTGCGCATCGAGCCCGGGGTGGCGTTGCTCTTGTCGCCCTTCGGCTCGAAAACGGCCGAGCCCGTGTTGCGCGCGAACGAAACCTTCACCATGTCGTACTCATGGCGCGCGACCGGCCCCGGCACCTTCTCGCCGGCGGGCACATCCCAGACCAGGACGCGCTCGTTGTCGATCATCGGCTTCAGATCCGCGGCGGGCGCGGCCGTTGCAAAGAGTGCGGCGAGACACGGAATCAGGGCGGCTGATACGTTCATGGCGTCGATTATTGTACATCACGGTCGTGCCGCGAACTGATTTGGAATGCCGGCGCCGTCCGTCGACAATAGAACCGTGGCCGATTGGGCGTTCGCGGTCCGCGCGTTGAAGTCTCGTAACTACCGGCTGTTCTTCGGAGGCCAGAGCGTGTCGTTGGTGGGCACGTGGATGACGCGCATCGCCACGAGTTGGCTGGTATATCGCTTGACCGATTCGGCCACGCTGCTCGGTCTGGTGAGTTTCGCGGGCCAGATCCCGATGTTCTTTCTGGGCCCGATCGCTGGGGTCTGGGTGGACCGCTGGGACCGGCACCGCACCCTGGTCGTGACGCAGTCTCTTTCCATGATCCAGTCTTTCGCGCTGGCGGCGCTGGCGCTGGCACACGTCATCAACATCTGGGAAATTCTCGTCCTCTCCCTGATGCAAGGATTGATCAACGCGTTCGACATGCCTTCGCGGCAGGCGTTTGTTGTGCAGATGGTGGAACACCGCGACGATCTGGGAAACGCCATCGCGCTGAACTCCTCAATGGTCAACGCGTCGCGGCTGGTCGGACCGGCGATCGCGGGCGTAATCATCGCAGCGTATGGCGAGGGCTATTGCTTCCTGATTGACGGCGTGAGTTTTTTGGCGGTAATCGCATCGTTGCTGTCGATGAAGATCGCAGTGGTTCAGACTCGCGCCGGGCAGCGTAAAGTCTGGCAAGAGCTGCACGAAGGATGGCGGTATGTGGTGGAGTCGGTGGCGATCCGGTCGATCTTGCTGGTACTCGCGATTGTGAGCCTGGTTGGCTTTCCGTATTCGGTCCTGATGCCGATCTTCGCGTCGGATATTCTGCACGGGGGACCACATACGCTGGGGTTTCTGATGGCGGCGTCGGGCGTGGGAGCGCTGGTGGGCGCGATTCTGCTCGCAATGCGCAGGAGCGTGCTCGGTCTCGGAAGATACATTGCTATTTGCGCTGCGCTGTTCGGCGCAGCGTTGATGGGTTTTTCTCTGTCGCGCTCCCTCTGGCTGTCGCTGCCGTTGATGGCCGCTACCGGCTTTGGCTTCATGCAGCAGATGGCCTCCAGCAACACTGTTCTGCAGACGATTGTGGAAGACGAGAAGCGCGGACGAGTGATGGCGTTCTATGGAATGGCTTTCTTGGGAATGGCGCCGTTTGGTAGTCTGCTGGCCGGCGGCCTCGCGGCACGGATCGGTGCGCCGGCCACGCTGTTGTGGTGTGGTGCCGCGGTGCTGGCCGCGAGCGTCTGGTTTGCGCGGCGGTTGCCCGCGATCCGCGCCGAGGTGCGCCCAATTTATGTAAAGCTCGGAATTTTGCCAGAGATGGCGCTTGCCGTTCAACAGGTTTCGGCCCTGCAAACGCCGCCCGAGGACTGACACGATGCCCGCGGCCGCGCCACCGATCAGTAGAAGAAATTCACAAGCCGCCGCAGAAATGGGACATTAGTCCCGTTGCGTTGCTCGGGCGTGTCTTCCGGCACGGGCTTCCATTCCCGGCAGGCTTCCTCCAACTGGACCAGGCACATGGTGACCGCACTGCGCTCACTACGGCCGATGGCTGAGTCCGCGCGCTCCTGCGGCGCGTATTGCCCGAGCGAGATCCGCAGCAGGCCGCTGAACGCTTCGGGAAGTTGGTGCTTGAGACACAAACGCCGCGCTCGCGGCACCATCTCTTCCAACTCCCGACGCCGTTCGTCATACGCCGACTGCTCGGATCTTAGATCGTCGCTGATCGCGCCTCCGAAAGTCGGCAAGCGGTAATACTTCTGATACGCCGCTTCCCATTGGTCGATGGCCGTGAGATATCGTTCTACCGCAGAACGCAAAGCCTCGATGAAAGCGGCATCCGGGACTTGGTCGATTGGAGGCATCCTCTCAGTCCCGGGCCTTCCAGCGCCAGTAAGGACGCGGTGTATGGCGAGGCGACCGCAATTCGAGCGCTTGAATGCTGGACACTGCTACCGGCCCGAACTGCATAACGAGATAATATCGTTGTTCGGCCAAACCAAACAAGGCGACGTCCTCGCCGCCAGAGTTAGACAGAGCGGGCCTTAGGCAGTGAGGTTGCGCCGTCAGCCGCTTGGCAGAGATATCGCCCTCAATGTTACCCTGTGTGTAATAATCTGTTTTCGGCCTGAAGGCGCATTTTCCGTGCAATCTCGACGAAATTTCATCGGCAAAGTAGCCACCGGCTTGGCCGGCACCCTCGCCAGTTCCAACGTGCTGGGCGCGAACGATCGCGTCCGCATCGGCGTCATTGGTGCAGGGGCGCGCGGCGCCGAACTGCTGCGCGAAGCGGTGACCTGCGCCAACACGGAATGCGTGGGTGTTGCCGACGTCTACACAAAACAGTTGGACGTAGCCCGGGTGCTTGCCCCCGGCGCGAAGGGCTATGCCGATTACCGGCGCCTTCTGGACGACCCGAGCCTGGACGCCGTCCTCATTGCCACGCCCCACCATCTCCACGCCGAACAGTTCGTTTCCGCCCTCGACGCGGGTAAGCATGTCTACCAGGAAAGGACCCTGGCGTTTACGGTGGAGCAGGCCAAGCGGATGCGGGCGGCTCGCGAGCGCGCCGGTCAGCGCACCATTCAAATCGGTCATCAGACCTGCTCCTCGGGGCAGGCTGTGGATGCCGCCGCGTTCCTTCGGCCCGAACTCATGGGCCGCATCACGAGCATCCGGGCCCACTTTTACCGCAACTCGCCGCACGGCAAGCCGCAGTGGCGAAAGCCGGTTTATCCCGACATGACGCCGGAGAATATCGCTTGGCAGTCCTTCCTCGGCGACGCCCCGGCGCGGGAATTCGATCCCCACCGGTATCTGAACTGGCGCCTGTACTGGGATTATTCCGGCGGTAGCGTAACCGAAAATCTATCGCAGCAGATGGCCTTCTGGTATAAGCTGCTCGGCCTGCAGATCCCCGCCGCGGTTACCATGACTGGCGGTGTCTATCTGTGGAAGGACGGCCGCGAGGTGCCCGACACTATGCACGTTTCCATGGAGCACTTCGAAGAGATCCTGTTTAGTTGGGACTCGGGATTCGGCAACAATCATCTTGGCGTCGCCGAGGACGTTCTGGGCACCGACGGCACCATCTCCAGGAGCCAACAGATCCGGTACCTGCCTCAGAAAGTAAACCGGCCGGCGGCGGGAGAGATGATGGGTTCCACACGCACGGACCCGCGCGCGCACGTGCAAGACTTCTTCGATTCGATCCGCACAGGCAAAGAGCCGAACTGTCCCTTCGATATCGGCTACCGCGTATCGATCGCCTGCCGCATGGCGATCGAAAGCTTCCTGCAACAGCGCACCGTGTGGTGGGATCCGGCCCGCGAAGAGATCGTGTAAGGGCGCCCGCACCGTGGACTTCGAGTACACGCCGGAACAGATTCAACTGCGAAAATCGGTGCGCGAGTTCGCCGAAGCCGAAATCGCGCCCCACGTCATGGAGTGGGATGAAAACCAGACTTTCCCCTCCGAGGTGGTTCGCAAGCTCGGCCAGCTCGGCTACTTGGGCTCTATTTTTCCGGAAGAGTTGGGCGGCGCGGGTCTCTCCTATATCGACTACACCATCATCATTGAAGAGCTTTCCCGCGTGGATGGCTCGGTCGGTATCATCGTCGCCGCGCATACGTCGCTGTGTTCCAACCACATTTACAAAATGGGGAGTGACGAGCAGCGAAAGCGTTACATTCCCAAACTCGCAACAGGCGAGTGGCTCGGCTGCTGGTCGTTAACGGAGCCGGAAGCAGGTTCCGACGCCGCCGGTACTCGCACTACCGCGGTGCAAGAAGAGGGTGGCTGCTGGGTGTTGAACGGCGCCAAGACCTTCACGACTAACGCCCATTACGCCGATGTGTGCGTCGCCATGGCAGTGACCGACCGCGCCGCCGCCCAGCACGGAATTTCGGCATTCATCATCGAGAAAGGGACGCCCGGATTCCGGCCGGGCAAGAAAGAAAACAAGCTGGGGCTGCGCGCCAGCGCCACCGGCGAAGTCATTTTTCAGAATTGCCGCCTGGCTCCCACGCAACTCGTGGGCAAATTGAATGACGGCTTTGTCGACAGTTTGAAAGTGCTGGACGGCGGGCGCGTTTCCATTGCCGCCCTCGGCATCGGCATGGCCCAGGGAGCGTATGACGCGGCTTTGAAGTATTCCAAACTGCGCAAACAATTTCACCGCCCGATTTCGGAATTCCAGACGATTCAGAATAAGCTCGTGGACATGGCCGTCGATCTGGACGCTGCGCGCCTCCTCAATCTCCGTGCCGCCTGGATGCTGGATCAAGGCAAGCGCGTGACGCGCGAATCGTCCATGGCCAAGCTGTTCTCGTCGGAGGTTGCCGTGCGCATCGCCAATGAGGCGGTTCAGATTCATGGCGGCTATGGGTTCATCAAGGACTATCCCGTAGAGAAGTTCTACCGCGACGTGAAGCTGTGTACTATCGGCGAAGGCACCAGTGAAATCCAGCGGCTGGTCATCGCGCGCCAGCTCCTGAAAAGCGGATGACCGAGTGGGCCCAGAAGATCCGGAGCGGCGACCTGCGCGCTCTGGCGCGCGTCGCGACGGGCGTGGAGAACCGCGATCCGCGCGCGCTTGCTGTCCTGCACGAACTCGCGCCGTTTGCCGGTCATGCGCGTATTCTCGGTATCACCGGACCACCGGGAGCCGGGAAAAGCACGCTGGTCGACGCGCTGGCGTTGGCGCTTCGAAAACACGACAAGACTGTCGCCGTGATCGCCGTGGATCCCACCAGCCGCGCCACGGGCGGCGCGCTCCTGGGTGACCGCATCCGCATGCAACAGCACCACGCCGACACCGGAATCTTCATTCGCTCGATGGCCTCCCGCGGGGGACGAGGAGGTTTGGCGCGCGCAACTGGCGACCTGGCCCTGCTGATGGATGCGGCGGGGAAAGATTTCGTGGTGATCGAAACAGTCGGCGTGGGTCAGGACGAAGTAGATGTCGCGGACTTGGCCCACGTGACCCTTGTGGTCCTCGTGCCCGGCATGGGCGACGACGTGCAGACCATCAAAGCCGGCATCATGGAGATCGCGGACATATTCGTGATCAACAAGTCGGACTTGCCGGGCGCCGATCGGGTCGAGCGCGAGTTGCAGGCAATGCTGAGTCTGACTGACGGTCCCAAGCCGGCCATCGTGCGAACCGTGGCCACCGAGGGGACCGGCATCCCTGAATTGCTGGATGCGGTAGAGCATGCCTCCGCATTGCGCAAACCGCCGGCGCCAGGCCGAGCCTTTTGCTCCATCGATCACCTGGGGATTGCTGTAAAGGATCTCGAGGACGCGGTGCGGTTCTATGAATGCATCGGCCTTGCGGTGAACCATCGCGAAACCGTCGAGCAGGAAAAGGTTCATGTCGCCATGTTGCCCGCCGGCGATTCGCGCATCGAACTGCTGGAACCTTCCACTGCCGATTCGACTGTTGCCAAGTTTCTGGAAAAGCGCGGACCCGGACTGCACCACGTGGCTCTGCGCGTCCCGGATCTGCGGGCCGCGGTCGGGCGTCTCCGTGCATCGGGTGCGCGCTTGTTGAACGAACCGCGCGCGGGCGCTGGCGGCCACCTCTATGTATTCGTGCACCCGGCCTCTACGGGCGGCGTGTTGCTGGAACTTATTCAGGAGAACGCATCGTGAAAGCGGAGATCGGAATCATTGGCGGCAGCGGGTTGTATTCCATGCCTGGATTCGAAGCCCAGGAGGAAGTTCACATCGAATCGCCGTTCGGCCCCTCTTCCGGGAACTACGTCCTCGGTAAGCTGGCAGGCCGCGAGGTGGCGTTCCTGGCGCGGCACGGGCGCGGGCACCGGCTGTCTCCGTCGGAGTTGAACTTCCGCGCCAACATTTACGGCATGAAAAAGCTCGGTGTGGAGCGCATCCTTTCGCTGAGCGCGGTCGGCTCGCTCAAGGAGGAGCACCACCCCCTCGATTTCGTAATCCCCGATCAGTTCTTCGACCGCACTCGCGGCCGCGTCTCGACATTCTTCGGCGAAGGGCTGGTGGCGCACATTAGCTTTGCCCACCCGGTTTGTCCGGAGCTTTCTTACGTGGTCGCAGACGCTTGCAAGGCTGCTGGCGTCAACGTGAAGCGCGGCGGAACGTACCTCTGCATGGAAGGCCCCGCATTCTCGACCAAAGCGGAATCCACGGTCTACCGAAGCTGGGGCATGGACGTGATCGGTATGACCAACCTGCAGGAAGCCAAGCTCGCGCGCGAGGCGGAAATCTGCTACGTGACCATCGCCATGGTGACCGATTACGACTGCTGGCACCCCGATCACGATGCGGTGACGGTGAACGAGATCATCGCGCACCTCGTCAAGAATGCGGAGAATGCCTGTCGGGTGGTCGCGGAGGCCGTGGCAAAAATGCCGACAGCCCGAAGCTGCCAGTGTGGCTCCGCGCTCTCCCATGCCATCATCACCGATCGCAAATGTGTCCCGGAGGCCACGCGCCGCAAACTGGGGATCCTCATTGACAAGTACTTCGTGTAGCCGCATCGCGCAAGAGTTGCTGGCCCGGTGTCTGGCAGGAGCTCCGCCCGACGAACTGCCGCGCGCGCTGCTGGAGGAGCCGTGCGGCCAGGCGCTGTTCGGAATTTGGGTCGAAGGACTGGCCGACCGTTTTGAGCAGGCGCTGTGCGATATGTATGCACGCCTGTTTGCTCAGGCTGCCGCTCACGTCGATCCGGCGCTCAACGCAGAGGTGCTGGTGACTCGATATCAACGCGTCCGCCGCGTCCGCGCCGCGGTTGGAAATCCGAGCCGCGTCTGCGTGCTTTCGAGAGTGACCCTGGGCGCCGACGTAGCCGTCACCAGCGTGCTGATGGCCGCGGCGCGGCAGCGTTTTCCGGAGGCGGAGCTATTCCTGGCCGGCCCACGCAAGAATTTCGAGCTCTTCGCCGGCGATCCCTGCATTCGTCATGCTCCCGTAGAGTACCGGCGCGGCAGCCTTGCCGAGCGGCTCGAAGCGGTCGCCGAATTGAAGAACCTATTTCGCGAACCCGGCACATTGGTGATCGATCCCGATTCTCGCTTCACGCAGCTCGGTCTGTTACCCGTGTGCGACGAAGACAGGTATTACTTCTTCGAAAGCCGCGCCTATGGCGGTGCGAGTGACCGCACGCTCCCCGAACTGGCGGCCGCCTGGGCGGAGGATACTTTCGGCGTGAGCGGGGCGAAACCATTCGTGGCCCTGGAGCGCGCGCCGCGGCCAGGTCCGCAAATCGCCATCAGCCTCGGGGTGGGTGAGAATCCTGCAAAACGCGTTCCCGATCCCTTCGAGGAAGAATTAATCTCTCTGCTAGCTCGTTCTGCCCCGTGTCTGGCGATCGACGCTGGCGCGGGCGGTGCCGAAGCGGAGCGCGTTCGGCGTGCCCTTGCCCGTTCGGGTGTTCCGGCCACGCTTTGGGACGGATCGTTCGCGGGCTTTGCATCGATCATCGCGGGGAGTCGTCTCTATGTCGGCTATGATTCCGCCGGCCAGCACGTAGCCGCGGCCTGCGGCGTACCGCTGATCAGCATTTTCGCCGGATTTCCCGCCGCGCGCATGTTTGCGCGGTGGCGTCCCACGGGAGATCGCGCCACGGTGATTCGTGTCGATCGCCCGGATCCCGCTCAAACCATCGAACGTCTCCGCGAGGCTTTGAAGGCTTATGCCTGACCTGGAAAACGCCCGCCAGCGCCTCGCGTCCGCCCAATCGGTCGCCGTGCTCACCGGAGCCGGTATCTCCGCCGAGAGCGGCATTCCGACGTTTCGCGGCGCCGGCGGCCTCTGGAACAACTATCGCGCGGAGGACCTGGCCACTCCGGAGGCGTTCGCGCGCGATCCGCGTCTGGTTTGGGACTGGTACAACTGGCGGCGCGAAGTCATCGCCAAGGCTAAGCCGAACTCCGCGCACCAGGCACTCGTAAAGCTGCAAATCGTCAAGCCCAAATTTACTCTCATCACGCAAAACGTCGACGGGCTGCACGACCTTGCCGGCAGCGGCCGGATTCTCAAGCTGCACGGCGACATTTGGCGCCTGCGCTGTACCGCGTGTGGTGCCAACTGGCCCGACCGCCGCGCGCCGCTGCCGAAACTGCCTCCGCACTGCGCCTGTGGCGGCCTCGCACGTCCGGGCGTGGTCTGGTTCGGTGAGCCGCTGCCGGAAGGCATGATGAAAGAAGCCGAACATGCTGTGGCAGCCTGCGAGGTTTTTCTGGTAATCGGAACTTCGGCCGTGGTCTATCCCGCGGCAGGCCTGGTGCCGTTCGCCAAGCAAAGCGGTGCCACCGTGATCGAGATCAATCCGGAACCGACGCCGTTTTCCGAGACCGTAGACTTCGCGTTGCAGGGGCCGGCGGGCGAACTGCTGCCAAATTTACTATAAGGTCATCCCAACGGCCAGGAAGCAGCTACTTTGCCGTCACGGCCACCAATTCCGTCACCGGCAGCGGAATGATCTCGCCATCGACGCCGCCAATCACCGCGGCGGTATGCGAGAACGCCAGTGGGTCGCCTGTCACCAAGTGGACTACGCGGCCCAACTCGAACGTACGCGGCGGCCGGTCGAAATTCGCGCCTACCGTCTCGGCCGTCACTTCAGCGCTGTCCACCAGCGAGACGCCGTCTCCGGCAGCGCGCTGTAGCACCTGACGCAGCAGCGGGTAGTGGGTGCACCCCAGGATCAATGCGTCGATCTCAGGCTTGCCTGCCAGATATTGACGCACCAACAGCTCGGCTTCCGCGGACTCGGCGAGACCTTCTTCTACCACGTGTACCAGCATTGGACACGCCTGCGACCAGACGCGCAGCCCGCGCGCTTCCAGGCGCCGCTGATAGGCCCCGCTCCCGATGGTTCCCTTGGTGCCGATGACGCCCACGCTCCCCGTGCGCGTAACGCGTGTCGCGGCTTCCACACCCGGGTCGATAACGCCCCAAACTGGGACCCGGCATCGCTCTATCAAGGCCGGAAGAGCCACCGACGAGGCCGTATTGCACGCCACCACCAACCCTTCCACTCCTAACCCCGAAA
>Ga0126371_10004345_pt1 | contig 12504 bp, 8 predicted proteins | sample PanSoiMetaPlot_4_FD_110145 | JGI IMG/M metagenome (GOLD analysis project Ga0126371, IMG submission 110145) | Tropical forest soil microbial communities from Panama - MetaG Plot_4 | ecosystem: Environmental > Terrestrial > Soil > Tropical forest > Bulk soil | place: Panama | collected 2016-02-17
GAGTTGGGCGGTGTCGCGCTGTCGTAATCGCGGCCGTATTTGTTCTTATGAGTGGTGGCTAGGTTCGGATTGGTCGGCAAGGAGATCGTGCCCAGCGAGTGGCCGGCTTCCGAGATCCACACTTCCCGAGTGAGATCGTCGAGATTTTTCGGTAGCGAGCGTTCATTCCAAACCCGAAGTTCGTAGCGACCCTCAAGCACATTTGAAATCGAAACTTGTCCCCCGCGACCGGTCACGGCATAGTAGGGTGTGGCGAGGACTACAATCACCGCACTCATTTCCGGATGTATGTTGCAGAAGAGATAGCAAATACCCGGCTTGTCAAACAGTACCGAGCGCGTGCTTCCAGCCTCATAGAGACCAAGATCGAAACGCTTGCCTTCGAATAATGAAAACACATTATGAAAAAAGGGGTCGTCATTGGGAAACTGCACGAGCGAACCTCGTTGGACAACCAAAAGATGTGGCTCAAAAGTCTTGTGTCGCTGGACCAACCGCAAGCCTTGCTCCTGCCGAGCAGCCACCTTCCCTTCGTCGCTCGACAGCGGCGTCAGCCACACGACGACTTCGGAAGCATCCGGGAGGCGTTTACCGGTTTTTTGATCTAGGAGCTCGATCAGGCCCGTAACGCTGACCTGCGTACGCACCACTGGCCCGCCACTCAAAATCACAAGGCATACTAGGATGCTATAGGCAAGCAGTCTCATCGCTAACTCCCACTCATTTAGAAGAGGACCCCCACACTCATGTCCACATGATTTGCCGAATAGGGTGCGGCGATGGTCGTAAATGTTCGCACGTGGCGGTACTCCAAAGACATCAGCACATCGGATCGCGGGTGGTAGATAACATTGACCAGCGAAGTCTGATTCCGTGCAAGCCAGGCGCTAAAGTAGTTTTGCTGACCAGAAGACGAATTGCGAACCTCGCTCCCCAGCGGATTGTCCTGTCCGAAAGCGCTATTGAATTCAATTCTCCCGGTTGCGCGGTACTTCAACTGAGCCCAGCCGCCCAGCGAGTCGAGCCCTTGAACCACGGTAGCGGGATCTGAGATTGGGCCATTGAGCACAATGCTCCCGCCGATACCTCCGCCGAGTCCACCCACTCCGCGCCCTCTATAAAACTCTCCTGAGAGAGCCCACCTCGGCGAAAATGAGAGGTTAAAGTCGGTGGTTGGCGCCCAGGCATCCACTTTGCGGCTGAAGCCCCAATCCTGCCGTGCGTAGTAGCCCCCTTGGCCAACCGTAAAAGGTATGCCGAATATTCCGTGTGTCCACGCAAGGCGGGCGGCATAGGCGGGCTGTCGCGTGGTCTGGCCAATCTGAGGAGCGCGTCGATACTCGGAAACCGGGGTTTGACCGGAAAGCGAATCGAGTAGGCCCGCCTGAACGAGCAGGTTCGATGATTCTGAGAAATCCAGTCGATGCTCGACGCGAATCTGCGGGGTCCAGCTCCACAGCTCGCCCGAGTAGGAAAGGGCGGGCTCGGCCAATGAGGCCAGAGAGGTCGGTGCGAGTGGTGAAAGGAAAAGAGTATCCTGCCCTAAGATGATCGAAGTGTGGTGCCAGTCGAAGCGGATTGTGCCGGTGCGCAGCCGGGCAAATCCGAAAGTCACACCGTTGGGAGCATTGGGAAAACCGCCACTGAAATCGAATTGAATATCGGCGGTTGTCCGCGCCCCCGCCACGTCGGGACCGAAAGCTTCAAATCCGAACTGCGACTGACGCAGGCTGCCGCCGAGGGTCACCCTCGGAACAAGCGGTCCCGGATCGGCCGCTAGCGCCGGAAAGTCGACGTTATCGACGGCTCCGACGTTGCTGAAAAGGTTAAAAAGCACGATTCCGGAGAAACGCACGCGATATTTGGACGCGCTCTCAATTTTCGTCTGATACTGATCGTCGACCTTGGCAGCCAACAATTGCTGGTTCTCCTCCAACTTCTCCATGCGCGCGGCGACTGTTTGTGAAGTCTCCGGCCGGGAGGCCCCGCCAACCTGCTGTGCGGCAGTTGGTGCACCTTCTGGGCTTTCAGTGCTCGCCCGTTCGTGGTTAGCCTCGAGCTCGCGGCGAAGCTCGACGGTTTCGGCGTGAGAGCGTGCCACTTCTTCGCGCATCTCGACTACGAGCGATTTCAGCTCGCTCACTTCTGCCTGCAGATCGTGCAGCGAATCGCTGATGGAATTTTGAGACGGAACTTCGCGCTGTTCTACTGCCTGCGCACCGGCGGCGAACGGCCTAACGGCGCACGCGGCAGCCAAAAAGGCGACTCGAAGCGCATGTACCGAGACAAAGCGGTCCCGCATCATAGGGCCCTCCTCAGTTTCCTTTGAGTAGTGGATTGAACACGGCACGCCCGCGCGCAACCCCTCCGATGCCTTTTGGACCCTAACGCGGCTGCAAGGGATGGGGCATGGGGTGCTCCCGAACCGCATCAGCCGATCCCTGAATTGGCAGAACGATCTTGAACACCGTCCGACCTGCCGAAGCGCTCTCGATCATGACGTCCCCGCCATGGTCTTGAACGATCTTCTGAACAACCGTCAGGCCGAGTCCCGTGCCATTCTCTTTCCCGTAGCTCACGAAAGGCTGAAAAAGTCTCTCGCGGACCTTGTCTGCTATTCCCGGACCATCATCCGAAATGCGAATTTCCAGATTGTCGTTCAACTCTCGAATATCAAACGTTACGTTGCCCGGACCAGGTGTGACCGCTTCACAGGCGTTCAGAAGCAAGTTATGGAACACGCGCTCGAGCTTTTTTGCGTCGAACCATGCTTCATCGCGACCGTCGCGCGCAACGGAGATTTTAACGCAGTTGAATTCCGGCCTGGCGCGCACCGAGTGGATGGCTCGCTGAATGGTCTTCTCCATGCTGCCGTAAGCCAACCGCATCTGGCTGGGCGCGCGGGAAAACTCAAGAAGCGAATCAACGAGATCGTTCATTTGTTCGACGGCGACGCGAATTTCCATGTAAAGCTCTTCGCGCTGCCGCGCATCCAGATGGTCGTCGGCGAGAAACTCCGCGTTGGCCATGATGGCTGTCATGGGATGGCGCAGATCATGAGAGATCGAGCTGGCCATGCGTCCGATGGTGGCCAGGCGTTCGGAATCCACGAGCTGTTGCTGGGCCCGGAGAATCGTCGTGCGCATCCGGTCAAATGCAGTCGTCACTTCGGCGACTTCATCTCCGCCGTGCGGTGAGAGCGGATAAGAGAAGTCGCCCTGCTCTAGCGCTCGAACGCCGCCGACCAGCTTGGCCAGAGGTCGCGTGAAGGTGTCGGAAATGAGGAAAACCGAAACCGTTCCCGCCAGGATGGCTATCAAACCGAGCGCGAATAGGCTTCGATCCAGGGAGCCGAGGAACATGGTCGCCTGGTCAAACGACTTGAGGACTCGTAAAGAGACGTTCGCGCCAGGAACCTGAGCCAAATTCACTGAGGTGGTCAGAAAGCGCTCGTCACCCAGTTGAATTTCCTCGGTGGCGGATCGAGACTCGTTCAAGGAAGGTCGTGCCTTCTGGGACAGCTCTGTTTCCTGGCTGGGTGTCAGTGTGCTGAGGGCCAGCGTGTCGCCGTAGTAAAAGGCGACTTGGCTGGCCGCTATGCGGCTAACTTCTCTGGCTGTGTGGTCATCGATTTCGTGTCCCAGTGCAACGACGCCCAATGGGCTGTTTTGTGCGGCCGCGCCGAAATACACCGGCTGAATGAAAACCTCATAGAGATGGCCGTTGCCGAACCACCAATGTGGTGCTCCCTCAGAGTCAGTCGAATCCCGTAATGCCGCCTGCACACCCAGACGGGTGAGGCCGGCTGCCAAAGAATGATAGGCGACAATCCTTCCCGAGCGGTCGGCTAGAACGAATAGGTCGCTGCCTGCCAGCCGCCACAAGTCGGCGGAGGAATCCTGGATCGTGACAGCGTCGCGGGTAGTCATCAGCGCCTTCAGAATCGGAAGGTTGGCGAGTAATTCCGCCGATCGCGTGAGAGTCGTCTCGCGCTGTTTTTCGAAATTCTGAAATGTATTGACCGAGTTGCTCAGGTCTTCGACAATCTGTTTGCGCACTTGGAGCTGCACGGCATGGCGCACGATCAGAAGCGTAGCGCACATGAAAGCTGTGGAAACGATGAGCAAGGACAACAAGAACTTGGTTCTGAGCCGCATGCCGCGCATCCATCCGCTCTGTGGCACTGTCATTTTCTTTGTCAAATAGCCGGGACCCCTCCGCCTAAGGAACAAACTTGTAGCCTGCACCGTGGACCGTCCGGAAGTGCGTGGGATAGGCCGGGTCCTTTTCCAGTTTTTGCCGGAGCCTCAAGATATGGTTGTCCACCGTCCGGGTGGAGGGATAGTTCTGATAGCCCCAGACTTCATTTAACAACTCATCACGAGAAAGTACGCGGCCTGGATTCTGGGCAAAAAATTTGAGCGCTTTAAACTCCTGGGGTGTCAGCGGTACGAGCTGCCCCGATCGGGTAAGCTCCATTTCCGCGAAATTCACTGTGATATCGCCGAAGGTGAAGATGTTACCCACCGGTAGCGCGCCGGTGCGGCGCATGACGGTGCGCACCCGGGCGACCAGTTCGCGAGGGCTGAAGGGCTTGGTCACGTAGTCGTCCGCACCCAACTCGAGCAACAGAACCTTATCGGTAACGTCGGTCTTGGCGCTTAGAACGATGACGGGAACCTGAGGCGCTTCTTCCTTGATTTCGCGGCAGACGTCCCGTCCGTGCAAGCCGGGCAATCTCAGATCGAGGACAACGAGCGCCGGTCGCACACTGCGAAATGCATCGAGGCCGGCATTCCCGCTTTCACTGATGTGCACGCCGAAATCCTCTGCCTCGAAGAGTCGCTTCAGTGCCCTTTGGACAGCGCGATCATCTTCGATGACTAGGATTGTTTCGGTTGAACGAGCCATCACGGAGCTGGACACTTGACTATCCTCCCCTAGGCGCTGAACTCGAAAGGGCAGCGATCCGGATCGTATATGTCCGGTCCGATGACGCTGTGCTGAAATCAGATGCCTGGGCCGCCACGCGGATTCCGGATCGCTGGCGCTAGGGATCAGCGATTTGCACCATCGACCGGTTGCCACCCGCTCTCACAGGAAAACTCTAGCATCCCGGCGCCACACCAAGGCCTTGGTGACAAACTTTTTACATCTCCTCTACTCACCCATGACACCTCGCTCTTCTCACGCTGTTAAGGTGGCGACAAGCGCGGGAGATAGGCGGTTGAGAACTCCGCGCGAACAAGTCAGATGAGATCAGCCGAGAGGATCGATAAGACGACACGGGCCAAACCCGTCAGCAGTTCTTTGATCTGCTGAATGATCTGGCCCTAGACCTAGACGCAGCTAAGCGGGAAGGCTCGGACACCGCGAAGTCCGCTGCGTCGGGAGAAGGGAAATTCTGTAGTTGTCTCCTCAGTAGTTGACCCCTCAGACACGCTAGCGGCAGGGGCGCCCAGCACGCTTCTGCCGCTCCTCCTCACTGATTCGGACATGGTCGCATTGCTTGCAACAATCAGGTAGTCGAACACGATTTTTCGCTTTTAGGTAGAATGTTGGAGACGCCCAACCCTCCAATTTGTACGCAGTACTAGATTTCGGTTGCCGTTTTGGCTCGGCTGGACCGTGGAGCTCCTGGGGAGGGACCCAGACCCACCGGCCAGCGCAAAATGGAATCCCCAGCTGAAAAGGGATTCACTCGTGTCCGTTTCGATCACCCGAGCTCGCTGTCTAGCCATTTCAACCGCGCTTTGTGTCGGCTCGGCAGCGGCCTTGGCTGCTACTTCGAGTCTTTCTGTGCCCGCCGAGCGGCTGATTCAGTTCCTGAACGAATCGATCAGTCTTTACCAACAGACGGCAATTCAACAGCAAAGCGCTACCGACCCCCAAGAACAGCTTCTGCTTTATGACAATAGCCAGCTTGCCGGAGCATCCGTGCGCCTCGCGTTCGATTTCGCTCGCGCACAAGTGGACGCTTTGTCCGCACAGCCGCCTGCCGCCATGGCCACTCCTTCGAAGCAGACTGCTGCGCAATACGACTCGCTGCGCCAGGTACTGGCCACGCTCGATAAGCAAATTCAGGACACGCAGGGGGAGTCCAATTCCGACCAGCAAGAGCTTTCGACTGCCAGCGGTGCCAAGCGCGCACAGTTGCAAGCGCAAATTTCGGAGCTACAGGGGGAGATCGCTCTCGCGCAGGCACGCCGGGATGCGGTTCGCAACATGCTTGACTTCGTGGGCGGTTCGGCGAGCAATCTAAACGCCGGGGGCCTGCGCGCGGAAATTGACGCCTTGGCGTCTTCCGCCCCGACGTCGAACTCGAACACGTCGGCTCAAGGTCAGCCGCACACCGCGAGCGAAGCTTTCGCGATTTCGAAAGTTCAGCCTCCACCCTCCGGGATTTGGGGTTACGCGTCGGATTTGTTTGCTCTCTCGTCGAAGCTGCAGACCATCAACTCCATGATGGCGGACACGAACGCGCTCGTCCAAACTTCGGAGCGGCTTCGGTCTCCGTTCGCCGATCAGCTGCGCAGTCTCTCTGAGCAGGGAGACCGATTGGCTGCTCAGGCGGACACCGCCGATCGGGCCGCGCTTGCGCAAGAGCGGCGACAGCTCGACGCCATCGCAGCGCAGTTCAGGGATCTGGCCAGCGCCGTGATTCCTCTCGCCAAACAGCGTGTCCTGCTTAATCTCTATGAGAAGAACCTGAGCAACTGGCGCGACAACGTTTACGCGCGCGTCAAATCCGATTTGCGCAATTTGGCAATCCGGCTCGGCGGTTTGGCACTTCTTATTGGGGTCTTGCTTGGACTATCGGAAGGGTGGCGGCGCGCTGTTTATCGCTACGTGCAGGAACCCCGGCGCCGGTATCAATTCCTTTTGCTTCGTAAGATTACTTCCTGGGTGGTCATTGCACTCATCATACTGCTGACCTTCGCCAGCAAGTTGGGCTCCTTCTTTACGTTCGCCGGGCTGCTTACGGCCGGCGTTGCAGTGGCCCTGCAGAACGTCATCCTCGCGGCCGTTGGCTATTTCTTCTTGATTGGCAAATTTGGCATTCGCGTGGGAGATCGCATTGAGGTCAACGGAATCACCGGCGAGGTCATCGACATCGGTTTGGTCCGCTTTCATCTGATGGAGCTCGGCGCCGGGGCCACTCCCACCGGCCGCGTCGTGGCCTTCTCAAACTCGGTCGTTTTTCAGCCCAGCTCCGGTCTGTTCAAGCAAATTCCCGGGGTCAGTTTTGCGTGGCATCAGGTTACCTTGACAATGCCGCGCGATGCGGATTTCGGAGCGATCAACAGGAGTCTTCTCGGTGCTGTTGACAACGTTCTACGCGACTATCGCGCAAGCATCGAAGGCAGCTATCAGCAACTGGCAAAGACAGGTTTTCTCATCTCCGATCGGGGCCTGCGCCCCAAGCTTGAGCTGCATCTTACGTCCGCGGGCATCGATGTGACGATTCGTTATCCCGTTGACCTCCAGCATGCCACCGACATCGACGCACGAGTATCCCGCGAGCTTCTTACTGTGCTGGAGAGCGACTCCAAACTGCAAACCGCTGGGGGGCCGGCCATCCACCTAAAAACGGAGGTTCCCGCCGGCTCCGGCTCGACATAGGGCCGACGCCCGCGGGGGAGCCACCAATGCATAATGCCCTGAGCAGTCTCGCTGTAGAAGACGAGCGAAGGCAGGGCCTGAGAGATCTGGCTTTTTTTTCGTTTTACGCGGGATTGTGCCGCTCCTTGTGTGTCTTGCGAAAGCGGGTAAGTCTCCAATGAAGCGCAACCGAGAGCCCTCGTCACTATGGTTGGATAAAAAGGTCAAGAAAGGATTTCGCGGATATCCTGCGGCGACCGTTGCGTTCTACGGTCCCACCACAGAGCTGGCAACGAAAGTTGTCATTGGAATCTTCAAAGAGGAAAACAGCGAGGCCGATCCGCTTAAAAAGTGGTTCTCCGAGAGTTCCGACATACGATCGGACGACCAGATTGGCGAGCAGATCGTAGCATTTATCAAATCGCATGCCGTCAAATCCGTTGTGGTTACCGAGGCCATCATCGGTTGTCCTCACGAAGAGGGGATCGATTACCCGGAAGGCACATCTTGCCCCAAGTGCCCGTATTGGGCTGGCCGCGACAGGTGGACGGGCGAGCGAATTCAATAAGCATGAAGGGATAGTTGCTCGCTCTCGGGCCCTCAGCTCGCAGCCTTGCAGTTGGAAGCGCGCGTAGCCTTGTGCGTAGCAAACTGCGAGGCGTAGTCGTCGCCCGCGTTGCTCGGCAAAAAAGGGTGCGCTTTTGCTGTTGCGCTGACCATGAAACCACCTACTGCGTCAATCCGATGGACATAGGCCGCTTCTCCGGCCAGTCTTCGAATTGAAGTGGTTTTCGGGGATTCTGATGTCGCAGTCGAACGGTCAGAGCAATCACACAGTAGCGGGGGTGGCGGACGAAGTGCGCGTGCCAACGCGCGCCTGGCGATTCGTCCGCGAGCAATGGCCGCTGCTGTTGATCGCGCTCGCGGCTCTCTTGGCGGGTGCGATCGCTCTGCTGTCGCAGTATTTCCCGTACTCCAAGGAAAACGTAGCGAAATCCCTGCTCAAAAGCTTTCCCGGCGAGCTCAAATTTGATCGTTTTGAGCCAACCTACTTTCCGCGTCCCGGCTGCAAAGCCGAAGGTGTGACGTTCCGGCTCCCCTTGAGTGCGATGAGCGCGCCACCGCTGGTCACAATTCGAAAAATGACGATTCAAGGAAACTATTTGGCGCTTCTCTTTCACCCCCATCACGTTCCTCAAATGGTGTTGGACGGTCTTCACGTGCAGGTGCCGACGCCCGGCAATGCTGGGGTCTTTCCCGGAGGTCATACGACTTACAAAACCACCATCGACGAAGTGACGGCCAGCGGAACCCTGCTCGAAGTCGCACGTTCCGGCGCTAAGCCACCGCTTAGATTCGTTTTTCAGGAGTTGAGCTTCTGGTCCGTCAACGCCGAAACAGGTCTGTCGTATCACCTTGCCATGCACAATCCGGAACCCCCCGGCGAGATTCGGTCGTCAGGCAACGTCGGTCCTTTGGAGCTGGCAAAATTCGGCGAAACGCCGCTATCCGGGACCTACTCGCTCGATCGAGCCGATTTGAGCGTTTTCGACGGCATCGCCGGGTCGCTTTCCTCGAAAGGAAGCTTTTCTGGATCCCTGGGCGGCGTAAATGTTCAAGGCACTACGGAGATTCCCGGTTTTGAGGTCCTGCGCAGCGGACACGCGGGCGATCTGCGGGCTCAATTCAGCGCCCGGGTTGACGCCAGGAACGGCGATGTGTCGCTAAACGAGGTGAAAGCCTCTTACGGCAAGACCCAGATTCTGGCTGACGGATCCGTGGCGAAGAAAAAAGGGTGGGAGGGCAAATTTACGTCTCTTGACTTCACGGTTCGTGACGGGCGAATCGAAGACATCGTGCGCATGTTCGCAAAAGGGCATGGCCATCAATCACCCATCGCCGGCACGACGAGCTTTCAGGCTCATGTCACTGTTCCTCCGGAAGCGAAACCGTTCTTGAGAGAAGTAATTCTCGATGGCGAATTCGACATTCGCAATGGCCATTTCGAACATCCAAAAACGCAAACAAAAGTAGACATCTTCAGCGAGAAGGCTCGTGGACAGAAGAAGGGCGATCCACACAAAGACATCCGGGAAGAGGATCCACCGGAGAACGTCACATCGCAGCTGGGCGGGCGGGTGGCGCTTCGTAGCGGAGTCGCCCAGTTTACAGATGTGACCTTCGCGGTTCCTGGTGCGAGCGCCGAAGCACAAGGCACTTTCAACGTGCTCAACGAGAAAATCGATTTTCACGGTACCGTCAAGATTGACGCCAACGCTTCTCAGCAGACCAGTGGAACCAAATCCATCTTCGCCAAAGTCCTGGATCCTTTTTTTAAGAAGAAGCACGGGTCGATCGTCCCAGTGAAGATGGGCGGAACCTACGACAAGCCCGCCTTCGGCCTGGATCTCGGGAGCGGTAAAAATGGAACTCCGTCAAGCCACTAGCCGATGTGTGTGCCTCAACCCAAGCTAGAGAGCGGACCGGCGGGGTAAAAGGCAAGAGCGGCTAGGCGCGCCGGGTTAACGCCATATCACAGAAACTCGGTTGCGGCACTTGAGGACTCCTACTCAGCGATGAATCCTCCCTGCTTGTGCTGCAGCGGAACTCTTCGACTCTCGCTAACTTTCTGCTCATGGGGTAGGTGGATCGCGATTCGCAGCCACAGCCGCTGCCGCGACCGCCTAGCCGTTTGGCTGATGTAAAGACCTGTCGCACCGTGTCAGAGTTGTGGCCCACAGGAGGATGATTATGGGAGTCACTCTGACTGAGATTTCGAATGAACTTGCCGAAACTGTGCAGAAGATGGCGGAATACGTTGTAAGCATAAGGGCCCGGCGGCATTACCCTTCAAGCGGGCTTCGATGGGGAGCGGATGTAATCGTTACAGCCAACCACACCGTCCGGCGGGACGAAGAGATCGCCGTTAGCCTTGCCGGCGGGACGACTGTTGAGGCTTCGCTCGTAGGTCGAGATCCCGGCACTGACCTGGCGGTTCTGAAGGTGAAGGAGTCGGGGCCTTTTGTTAGTGACCACCTCGCGGCTGAGGAAATCAAAGTAGGGGATGTGGCACTCCTCGTAGGCCGGTCGCCAGACAGTGGGGTGAATGCGAGCTTCGGCATCATCAGCGCGGCGTCCGGCCGGTGGAGAACTTGGGCAGGGGGCCAACTGGACAGCTACATCCGCCTCGATGCTCGGATGTTCCCGCAATCTTCCGGGGCAGCCGTCGTGAACGGGCGTGGTCAAATGATCGGCATAGCTACCTCTGGGTTATCGCGAATTGCCGGACTGGCCATCCCCACCTCTACGATCAAGACGGTGACCGAGAAATTGCTTGAAAGAGGCTTTGTGCCTCGCGGGTATGCAGGAATCGGCGTGCAGATGGTGCCACTTAGCTCCCTACTGCGACAAAATCTTTCGATTGCCAACCGAAGTGGACTGATCGTGTTGACAGTTGAACAGAACGGGCCTGCCGACAAAGCCGGCATCCTGCCCGGCGATATCCTGCTGAGCGCCGATGACGTGGCCCTCAGGAACACGGAGGACCTTCAGGATTTCTTGATGACAACCGCGATGGGCAAAACATCGACACTTAAGTACGTCCGCGGCGGCACATTAAACGAGCGCTCGATCGTGATTGGCGAGCGGCCTGGAAGGAGAAACTAGAATGCCCATGGAGGGTTTTGGCGAGGCGGCGGAACGGCTGCGCCGTTCCACAGTTTTCGTAAGCGCCGGTCGTCACGGGCATGGATCGGGCCTGATTGTGAACCCGCAGGGCGTCCTGGTGACCAACGCGCACGTGGCAGCGTCGGCGGCGATGCACATCGGGCTTTGGGATGGGACGCGTCTCGAAGCAGCGTTGGTCCGGCATGACCTGGCCCGCGACATTGCCATTCTTCACGTTTCGAAGACTGGACTCCCATCGGCCAGTTTGGCGGACTCCGATCGAGTGCGGGTAGGACAGCTGGTGATAGCGATTGGAAACCCCTTGGGATTTATCGGAGCTTTGACGACTGGGATCGTGCATTCGATTGGGCGGTTTCCTGGGCTAGGGCCAACGAAGTGGATTCAAGCAGATGTTCGGCTCGCACCCGGTAATTCAGGAGGGCCGTTGGCCGATGAACAGGGGCGCGTCATTGGTATAAATACGATGATTGCGGGAGGTCTTGGCTTGGCTGTGCCCAGCAATAGTGTTTCGCGATTGTTGAATTCCGGACCACAACCCAGGTTGGGCATAGTCGCTCGTTCCCTTGAAATGGCAAGGAACGGTTCGGTCCATTGGGGGCTGATGATACTAGAGGTTCTAAAGAGTGGTGCGGCGGCGGTGGCGTCCTTGATGCCCGGCGACATCCTAGTCGGAGTGGAAGGGCGCAGTTTGGATTCCGTTGATGATTTCGAGCAAGCGCTTTATCGGATCGATGAAGGAGTCATTCGGCTTCAATTCCTGCGCGGCGACCGGCTCAAGGTCAGAACGGTCGCCGTGCGTTTCGGGTCAAAGAAAATGGTCGCCGCATGATTCGTGTTTTGATCAGAGCCTCCACTTCTGCCGGGAGGGCAGGGCTGGAGAGTTTATTGCGACCCTACTCCTCGCTGCAGCTCGTTGATGAAGATGAAGACACGCTAGATGTTTCAGACGACCTTTCGCGCCCCGATGTAATCGTGGTCCAAATCGAAGGCGAAGAAACTGAGGTTATCCAGCAGTTGCTTGAAAACGGTGTGGGCGGAATACCTGTGGTTCTGCTCGGTGGCCCTTTGATCGAAACGAACAGCATCCTTCGCCAGGGTGTTCGAGGAGCCTTGCCCGCTAGCGCTTCCGGCGGACAGCTTGTTGCTGCGATCCAGGCTGTGTGTTCCGGTCTCGTGGTATTCGAGCCAACCGAGCTCGATGGTTTGCTCGAACCA
>Ga0126371_10004346_pt1 | contig 12503 bp, 10 predicted proteins | sample PanSoiMetaPlot_4_FD_110145 | JGI IMG/M metagenome (GOLD analysis project Ga0126371, IMG submission 110145) | Tropical forest soil microbial communities from Panama - MetaG Plot_4 | ecosystem: Environmental > Terrestrial > Soil > Tropical forest > Bulk soil | place: Panama | collected 2016-02-17
GCTGCTTTCCAACCCGACCGAGGTGAGCCGCTACCCGGTGCCGGATATGACCCCTCCCCGCCGCGTCTTACTGAACCAACCCACAGGCCCCAGTATTCGCCGGAATCGAGCGGAGCCGCGTCCCCAGCTCGGCTCCTGACTCTATTTTATGCTCGCGGCCAATTTGTGCAGTTGGTCGGGAGTCGCGTTCAGCAGATTTCGCAGTACGGCCACCTCTGCCGTGATTCCCGTCCGCAGTGCCGGATCCGCATCCGGCGCAAACAACGACGAATGGTTTGAGGGCAGCATCGTCCCCGATGCCTTGGCCTCGGCGAACTTCGCGGGGTTCGCGCCCCCGAGGTTGAAGTAGAAGCCCGGAATACCTTGCTCCACAAAGTAGGAGAAATCCTCTGACCCGGACATCGGCTCAACGGTCACGACATTGCTCTTTCCGAGCGCTGATTCCAACACTCCCTTCAGCCGTGCCGCCAATGCCGGATCGTTGTAGACGGAATCGGTGCTCTCATAGTGCTCGATCAGAGGCTCCTTCGGCGCACCTGCGGCCGCAGCTTCTGCCTTGGTGATCCGCGTGATTGCGGCCAGCACCTGCTTGCGCACCTCGGCCTTGTAGGTTCGTACAGTCAGTCCCAACTCTGCGTCATCCGGAATGATGTTGTTCTTATTTCCTGCGTGAATGTAGCCCACCGTGACCACGGCCATATCGCCAGGTTTAACTTCGCGCGAAGGAATTGTCTGCAGGGCAAGAATCGTACGCGCCGCGATCACGATCGGATCGATAGCGGTGTGCGGTGCTGAGCCATGTCCGCCCTTGCCATAGATGGTGATGCGGATCGAATCGGCATTCGCATCGTGAATGCCAGGAGCAATGCCAACCATTCCTGCCGGCAGCAAGTTGTGAACGTGCAAGGCCACAGCCGCGTCCGGCTTGGGAAATCGCCTGAGAAAACCATCGTCGAGCATCCACTTGGCGCCAGAGATCGTTTCTTCTGCGGGTTGCCCGATCAGCATCAGCGTTCCATGCCACGTGTTCTTGCTCTTGGCCATGATCTCGGCCGTGCCGAGAAGGGAAGCCATGTGCAAGTCATGTCCGCAGGCTTGCATCACAGGAACGTCATGTCCGGCATCGTCTGTGGTGTGCACCTTGCTCGCGTAAGGAAGTCCCGTTTTCTCCTCTACCGGAAGTGCGTCGAGTTCGGTGCGCAGCATGATTGTTGGTCCGGGACCATTTTTCAAAATCGCCACAATTCCGGTTCGACCAACATGTTCAGTGACTTCGTATCCGGCATTTCGCAACGCCGCGGCAACCTTCGCCGCCGTTTCGACCTCGTGCCCTGACAATTCCGGGTGTTCATGAAGATTGAGGTATAGGGAGTGAGAATCCGAGTAAACGCTGTCAATTTCTTTTGACGATTCCGCGAGCGACGGATTTTGCGCTTTTGCGAATGCGTGTAGGAGTAAAACCACACAGAGCATGTATGGTGTCATGGGTCGCGATCATAAACTCCTCTTGCCGGCCCTGCAAACCCTTTCCATTCGAAAGGGTTGCACCGCTGAATTTACTAGTAAGAATTAATTAATGATCAGCCTATGTTCGATTTCTCCGTTTACCTTTTTTCCGCCGGGTGTACAATTCGGCTTAGATAGCACTTGGTTGCGCGAACTTCGTACAGCAAGGCCGAGGCGCTCATGAACGTTCACGTTAGTTATCGGCTTCATAAAGCCCCTTCCGTAGAGAAAGACGTTCAGCACCAAATCGAAAAACTGCAAAAACGGCTGCAGGTGTTTCGGCCGGAACTCGTCCACCTGAAGGGCATGGTGGAAGACGCTTCTCCCCGTGAAGGTACAAGTGTTTCTTTAAACCTGCGCTTGCCTTCCGGGCAGATGGCCGTGAACAAAAAAGCCCCGACCGCAGAGGCCGCCATCAAGACCGCCTTCGAAGACCTGCTGCAGCAACTGAACAAGCACAAGGAGATTCTGCGCGCCTCTCATAAATGGCAACGCGGACGCCGGGGCAACGCCACTCGTCAAGGAGTGCCCATGCGGGAAGTGCCTTTCGAGAAAACTCTGGCCGCCGTGTTTCCGCCAACCATCTCTTCTGACGACGTTCGCTCGTATGTGAACGCCAATCTCGCTCGGCTTGATCGTTTCGTCGAGCGCGAAATCTATTTCCGCGAATCGCAGGAAACGATTGCGCCCGACTCGATCTCGAAAGAGGAAGTGATTGATGAGGCAATTGCAGCCGCGCTGGCCGAGGGACAAGAAAAACCCGAAAGACTTGCCCTTGAGCCCTGGCTATACCGACAGGCCCTGCGTGCCTTAGACGAACTCTCGCGGTCTGACGAAAGCAATGGCAATGCTGTTCATCTCGAGGATTCCGCCCGTCGGCCGAATGTGAAGGGAAGCGACGAACCCGCGCTCCAGTTCCACCAGCCCGACGAATCGATTACGGGCGAGGCCGTGATCCCAGATTCACGTGTTTCTACGCCTGAGCAAATTATGGCCTCCGACGAACTACTGCGGATGATCGCGGCGTCCTTGCGCGATTTGGGCTCCGGACCCCGCGAAGCCTTCATTCTCCATGCCATTGAAGGATTCAGTGTCGAAGAGATTGTGGCCATTACTGGCCACCCCGCGGAGCGCGTGCTCGCGTTCGTTACTGCTGCGCGTGACCACCTACGCAAAGCGCCGGGACTGGGCGTGCAGTTCCAGGGCCGGTTCGCTCCATCTGGCGCAGCTTAATCCAAAACTTCAATTTTTTTTGGGGGGGGGAGAGAATCCATGAGTATTACTCGCGAAGAAATCCGTCAACTAGCCGAATTTCAAGATGACAAGTGCTGTGCCGTCAGTTTTTATTTCCAACCGTCCACGCCACGCAACAAAGCGCATAAAGAAGACTCGATCCTGATCAAGGATCTGGCAAAAGAGGCCATGCGCACTCTTGAAGCCAAGGGCAAAAAAGATTGTGCCCGTGGGGATATCGAGCGGCTGGTCCGGATGTCTAGCGAATTGCGCAGCAACGGCACGCACGCCAAGGCAGTATTCGCCTGTGCCGCGCGGAACCTATGGCGTGAGTACGAATTACCGGCCACCTTGGGCAGCACGCAGATTTTCATAGACCGTCATTTTCATCTCAAACCCTTGGCCCATTTGCTGGGTGCTTCGCCATTGCTCGGGGTCGTATTAGTCGATCGCCATCGCGCCCGCATCTTCGATTTTCGTCTTGGAGAACTCAACGAATGCCACGACCTCTTCCATCCTCTGCCTCGCCGCGGACGCAGTGATGGTTTCGGCGGATATGAGGGTGGCCATGCCCAACGTCGCGTCGAGGATGAAGCTCGGCAGCATTTCAAGAATGTGGCTGAGACCCTGAAAGATCTGCTGGATAAAGGAGTGTTCGAAAAATGGATCCTTGCCTGCCAGGATGCGCATCGCCCACTGTTTGAACCTCTGTTGCATCCCTACGTCAGGCAGGCCCTCATCGGACGCTTCCATGCCGATCTAGGACACGTCACCCGCGATGAGATTCGCACTCACGCGCAGCAACTATTAGATCGGTGGCAGAGCGAGCGCCGTCGCGATCTGATCGCTTCAGCTGTCAATCAGGCCCGCAGCAATTCCCGTGGCGTCACCGGTCTCCGTCGTGTTTTGCGCTCACTCGAATTGGGAGAAGTGCAGACCCTGTTGATTGGTGAGAGCCTTCAGGCCCAAGCCGTGGAATGCTCGGGCTGCGGACACATCGATGCGCACCTGGTCAGCTTCTGCCCGGTATGCGGCAAAGCTACCCAAGAAATTGTCGATGTCGGCGAGGCCATTCTGCCCTGGGTAGTTCGGCGCGACATTGAGACGTTCTATGTGAAGGGCGATCCCGAATTCGACAAAGTTGGCAATATCGCTGCCCTCCTGCGATTCCGATCAGAAAAGGTGCAGACCATCAGCGGCGCAGCTGCCGAGCAATTGCAGAAAGCCGGAGCCGTGTACCCCGGCCGGCTTCGCAAGTACGCGAGCCGCTAAGCGTCAAGTTCTCAAAAGCAGGAATTCCAGGATTTATCAGGGCGCGGCACGTTTAGCACAACGTTCCGCGCCCTCGTGATATTCTTGCGCCTCCGCCCAAACAGCGGCAATACGTTTGCGATGAATCGGCTGCGGATCGCGAAGATCCATCGATCAGCAGCCACACTTTGCAGGGAGGCCGGGGTGTCAATCTCGAGACGGGACTTCGTTAAAACATCAGTGCTAGGGGCCGTTGCGGCGGGAACCGGAGCGCAGGCTGCCATCCCTCAGAATTCCGGCCAGCAGGGACGTGCGTCAAACAACGACTCTTCCAAGCGCTCGATTATGATCTGTGCGCATAACGGATACGCCTACGCCGAAGCCGCCTACGCCTACCTCAAGAGCGGTGGTGATACTCTCGATGCCGCCATCCGCATCGTGCGAGGACCGGAAGACGATCCCAATGACGATTCCGTCGGCCTCGGTGGTTTGCCGAACGAAGAGAGTGTCGTAGAACTGGATGCCTGCTGCATGCATGGCCCCACGCGCCGCGCCGGATCGGTCGGCGGAGTGCGCAACATAAAGAATGTCTCCATGGTCTCGAAGGCAGTCATGGAGAATACCGGCCACGTCATGCTCGTCGGAGAAGGCGCCGAGCGCTTTGCCGTCGCCATGGGATTTCCACGCGAAAATCTGCTGACCGATCGCTCCCGAAAAATCTGGCTGCTCTGGAAGGAATTCAACTCCGATCGCGACTGGTGGGGGCCCGGGCTTGCCGATCCGCATTGGCATCCGCCCACGACCGATTCCAAGCCGCGCGCCGAGTTGCTGCGCGATCGCATCGATCAACTCTGCCGGCGGGCGGCCGAGTTGGGTATTGAGCCGGAGTTCCAGCTCGCGGCGGCGCGCCGTGTTCTTTACCCTCCGACCGGAACCATCCATTGCTCGGCGTTGAATGAAAAAGGAGAAATGTCAGGCATCACCACGACGAGCGGCCTCGCGTTCAAGCTCCCGGGACGCTGCGGGGATTCTCCCATCATCGGCGCCGGTTGCTTTACCGATCAGGATGTGGGCTCGGCTGGAGCGACCGGGAGCGGGGAAGAGAACATCAAAGTTGCCGGCGCTCACACGATTGTAGAGAACATGCGGCATGGCATGTCTCCCCAGGAGGCGGGTCTTGACGCCCTCAAGCGGATCGTTCGCAACTACAACAGCGACATGACCAAGCTCCACTATATGGACATGACGTACTACGTCCTGCGCAAAGACGGTGCGTACGCGGGCGTCAGCCTGTGGGAAGGATATTCAGCAGGCCATCCACACACATTCGTTGTGCACGACGGCAGGCTGAGATCCGAAGTCGCGACACCGCTGCTAAAGGGATTTTCGCAGGAGTGGCCGCCATTTCCGCCGATTCCGGAGGACTTGAAGAAGAATTCGGAATATCTGAAGTGAATTTTAGTGAACCAGAACTCTTGGCCCGTTTGAGGGATTGAGCGAGTTCACACCGGCGACCCTCTACGATCAGATCTTTGACAAAGATCTGATTTGTAAAGGCTTCAGTCGCGACCGAATCTCATCGACGGCGGAAAACGCATTTTGCATGCTGTTTTCCGTGGCGGTCGTGCCAGTCGCTGCGCGCTTCCGCCGACGGGTGATCCGGATACACTGCCGATTGGTTGGTCTCATTTCTATGTGAACCTCACCTTGAAGTCAGGACTCTTCTCGAGGTGAATGCTATCTACAAAGCGCACTTTGCCCGTCCGCAGCGTCATGATCACGGATGACGTTCGCGTTCCTTCGCCGAAGAAACGCACGCCTTTCATCAGCGCGCCCTCGGTTACCCCGGTTGCAGCGAAGATGATTTGCTTGCCGGGAGCGAGGTCCTCGGCTTCGTAGATGCGGTTCTTGTCCTTGATCCCCATCCGCTCCAGACGCTCTTCCTGATCCGGCTTCACCACAAGCCTACCAAGCATGTATCCGTTCAGGCATCGCACGGCGGCAGCGGTAATCACGCCTTCCGGTGCGCCACCAGAACCCATTACGACGTGTACGCCGGTCCCGATGACGGCCGCTGCGATTCCGGCAGAAAGGTCTCCGTCGCCGATCAGCCGGATTCGTGCTCCCGCTGCGCGAATGTCGGCAATGAGCTTCTCGTGCCGAGGCCGGTCGAGCACCATGACCACAAGATCCTCCACATCACGATCGAGCCGTCGGGCAATATTCTTCAGGTTGTGCGACACCGGCGCGTCGAGATAAACGGCATCCTTGCAAGACGGCCCGACAACGATCTTTTCCATGTAGCAATCCGGCGCGTTGAGCAACCCTCCGCGCTCTGACGCTGCCAGCACGGTGATCGACCCGGGCGCTCCAGTCGCACACAGATTCGTACCTTCGAGCGGGTCGACTGCGATATCCACTTCAGGAACTTCAGTTCCGTTCGGAAATTCGGCCCCAACCTTTTCCCCGATGTAGAGCATTGGGGCCTCATCGCGCTCGCCCTCGCCGATCACGATCGTCCCGCGCATCGGGATCGATTCCATCGTCTTCCGCATCGCTTCGGTCGCGACCTGGTCGCTGAGTTTGCGATCTCCTTGACCCATGGTGCGGGCCGACGCGATCGCAGCGACCTCCACCACGCGCAAGAATCGCGATGCCAGATCGCTCTCGATGTTTTCCCCGAACGTGCGGGCCTTACCTTCTGGCCGAGTCTGTGTCGCCATGAACCCCTCTGGGTGCTCGAAATTGTGACGCGCCGGGGTGGACTATAGCGCACTCTCGCGAAGAATGAAAATACTGGATTCACCTAATCGTTTTTGTTGATGGAGTCGTCCGATGCCAGAGAAGGCGGCCAACGTGCTATTCTCCTAACCCTGATCGGAAGTAACGAGGCTGTGTGCCCTGTGATCCTCTATGCCCTCTGCGGTTAAAGCCTTTGACCTCCTCGCGGGACACCACAGATCACGCGGAGCCAGGCGCAATGTTTGAAGATCACTATTTTCGTCGCATTACACGAGCCCATGCCTGACACCCGTCCACTCACATTCCTCTGCATGACAACCTATGAAAAGGGGCAGGAGTTCATGCGTCAGTGCAAGCGCGGTGGTTGCCGCGTGATCCTGTTGACGGCAGAAAAGCTGCGCAATGCGGACTGGCCACGCGAGAGCCTCGACGATACGTACTATCTCCCGCACCAGATTCCGCTCGACGATATCGTCAAGGCGGTCACCCATCTGGCGCGCAACGAGAAACTCGACCGTATCGTCGCCCTCGACGAATTCGATATGGAGACAGCCGCGACGTTGCGCGAGCACCTGCGCATCCCGGGCATGGGTCTCACCACAATGCGCTACTTTCGCGACAAGCTGGCAATGCGTATGCGAGCCCTCGATCGCCACCTGCGCGTGCCTGACTTCGTCCCGGCCGTGAATCACAGCGACATCCGTTACTATCTCGACCACGTTCCGGGACCGTGGGTGCTCAAGCCGCGCCAGGAAGCATCCGCCATCGGAATTAAGAAGTTTTCCACCCCAGACGAGCTGTGGCCTCTTCTCGAGCAGTTGGGGGACAAGCAATCGTCCTATCTGGTCGAGAAATTCCTGCCCGGCGACGTCTACCACGTCGACTCGGTGGTCTCCGAAAATGAAATTGTCTTCGCCAATGTCTCCAAATACGGAAAACCCCCAATGAATGTAGCTCACGGCGGCGTATTCACGACTTTTACCGTCCCGCGCGGAAGCGGAGGCGATGCCGCGTTACGGGCCATCAATCGTGATCTGATCGCCGCTCTAGGGCTTCTGCGCGGTGTGTCGCATGCGGAATTCATTCGTGCCCACGCCGACGGACAGTTCTATTTCCTCGAATGTGCTGCCCGCGTCGGCGGCGCCTACATCAATGAAATGGTCGAGACCGCGACCGGCATCAATCTGTGGCGAGAATGGGCGCGCATCGAGATAGCAGGCGGCAATGGCTCCTACCAGTTGCCGCAAGTCCGCGAAGAATATGCGGGAGTGATCCTCTCGTTGGCTAAGCAAGAAGATCCCGACACGTCAGCGTACAACGATCCGGAAGTCTTCCTACGAATCAAGAAGCACCACCATGCGGGGTTAGTGCTGAAGTCAAGCGAGCCAGATCGGATTCCCATATTGCTGGAAGATTACGCGCAACGGTTCGCGCAAGAATTCATGGCCGTAGAACCACCGCGCGACAAGCCGACTGCATAGAGGAATGTGTGGCGCGGGCGCCTCACCCGCGAACGTGCGCAACTTCGAATTTCTCTCCGCGATTGTTAATGTTTCGGTCGGACGGATGCGCGTTCTGCTACCATCGGCTCATGCCCACCACTGCTAACGGTCAAAGTACGATAACGGAACATTCCCCGCAGGAACGTCCGACGCCAGAGCGGAAAGAGCCCACCTATTTGTTCACTGAGAAGTACGTCTCGGACAAGAGCGAATTAGCCCGCAAGTTCCTCGATACGAGAGAGTGCCTCAACGCTAATGTCGACAAGGCGAGCAATTTCCTGGTAAAGCGGTTCTACAACATCGACCACAATACGTATCTGGAAGGCGCGTTGTCAGCAAAGACCAAAGAGTTGATGGGATTGGTCGCGTCCGCGGTCCTCCGTTGCGATGACTGCATCTTCTATCACGCCATCCAGGCCTACCGCCTCGGCGTGCCGCGCCCTGAGCAGGAAGAATCGCTGAACGTAGCGATGGTGGTGGGCGGCAGCATCGTCATCCCGCACATGCGCCGCGCGTACGAACTGCTGGAAGAATTGTACGGATAGAAGCTTTTGTAGGGGCGGACGCATTTCGTCCGCCCCGCCGATGCGAAGCCAGGCGTGCCCGCTGCCGAGACCAGTTGAAAACCGGCGCGGTCGTGAAGCCATCCCTCTATAGCGCAAGATTCCTTGATCTAAAACGCGTCAATCCCCGTAACACTCTGCCCGATAATCAGCGAATGCACATCATGCGTACCTTCGTAAGTCTTCACCGACTCCAGATTCATCAGGTGACGCATGATCGGATAATCATCCGCCACACCATTCGCGCCGAGAATATCGCGCGACAGCCGAGCGCACTCGAGGGCCATCCATACGTTATTTCTCTTCGCCATGGAGACGTGCTGCGGTTCGACCTTCCCCGCATCTTTCAAGCGTCCGACTTGCAGGACGAGCAGTTGCGCCTTGGTGATCTCGCTGATCATCCATGTCAGCTTGTCTTGTACAAGCTGATGCGAGGCGATCGGCTGATCGCGCCACTGCTTTCGTAGCAGCGAATACTGTAGAGCGCAGTCGTAACACGCCATGGCGGCGCCCACCGCTCCCCACGCGATCCCGTAGCGTGCCTGGTTCAAGCACATCAGCGGAGAACGCAATCCGCCGCTCTTCGGCAGCAGATTCGACTCGGGCACGTGCACATCTTGTAGCGACAGCCCCGAGGTCACCGATGCCCGCAGCGACCACTTCCCATGAATATCATCAGCTTTGAATCCGGGACGGTCGGTCTCCACCAGGAATCCTCGAATACGGTCGTTTTCGTTTTCAATCTTGGCCCAGATCACTGCGACGTCCGCGATCGTTCCCGAGGTGATCCACATCTTCTCGCCGTTGATTACATACTCGTTACCGACTTTCTTTGCGCGTGTGCGCATCCCACCAGGATTCGATCCGAAGTCGGGTTCGGTCAATCCAAAGCAGCCGAGTTTTTCGCCCTTTTGCATGGCCGGCAGCCAGGTATCCTTCTGCTCATCGCTGCCGAACTCATAAATGGGATACATGCACAGCCCAGATTGCACGCTGACAAAGCTGCGCACGCCCGAATCGCCACGCTCGAGCTCTTGCGTCATCAGTCCGTACTCGACGTTGCCCATGCCGGCACAACCATATCCCTTGATCGACGCGCCGAAGAAACCGAGTTCGGCCATGGGCTTAATCAGTTCTTTTGGAAAACGCCCGGCACGGTTGCATTCCTCGATGATGGGGATCAGATTGTCTTCGATGAACTGGCGCGTGGTGTCGCGCACAAGACGTTCTTCTTCGGTAAGCAGCGAATCGTACTGGATGAAATCGACCCCGCGAAATTTGATGGCAGTCATGAAAGTCTCCGTTCGGTATGAAATGAAGCCGGATCCGCCACCGCCGACCAGGGAAGATGCGGATCGAAATGTTTGCCGCCAGTCAGAGCAGCCAAACTGCCGAAGGGCAAACATATGACGGTAACAGGGCAGCATAAACCCGGTCAATGTGCCCGCGCCTGCCCCGGCATTTTCATTTCCGAAGCGCGTGTGGGTGTATGCTGTTCCGTGCTTTTTCTCAATACTCAATCGTTTCAATAAAGGCCGCGCCGGCTTCGGCTCGGTGAAGCAAAGGGAGGCATGTCGTCGATGCAAACAGAAATGCGCCTACTTGCGTCTGCCGCACTCATCAGCATCCTGTTTTTCGCAACCAACTCGTCTATGGGGCAAAAAGTGACGGTCGATGCCGATCCCGCCCACGTCGCCAACATTTACAGTCCCGTGCATTCTCTTGGTGCTGCCATCGATCGCCTGCGCACCGGCAGTCCCGACCATTTGCTGAAAGATCCGCTGCTCAAAGAAATCCTGAATGCCGGATGGCAAACGGTCACCTACCGCCAGAACACCGAACTCATGGTCGAAGCCTGGCACTGGAACCCGAACGGCAAGTGGAGCAACTCAGACAAGCAGGAAGGATACTTCGTCGGCAGCGCTGAGCCGAGTGCCGAGATTCACAGTTCCTGGGCGTATCCCTTGCCGCATCGCGGATTCAGCCGCGGCGACGGCAACGGATGGTCTCGCCTCACCGACGGCGACATCCATTCCTATTGGAAGAGCAATCCCTATCTGACGAAAGCCTTCACCGGAGAAGACGATTCGCTTCATCCGCAATGGGTGATGATCGACCTTGGCAACAAGATTGATGTCAACGCCATCCGCATCGCCTGGGCCGACCCTTACGCCAAGCACTATGCAGTCCAGTTCTGGACTGGCGAACTCGAGCCCTTCTACGAGGGCACGACGAAGGGTACTTGGCAGACCTATCCGATGGGCAACATCACCGACGGCAAAGGCGGTACGGTGACGTTGAGACTGGTCGACTGGATGATCCCCGTGCGGTATCTCCGCATCTGGATGACCGAGTCCTCCAATACCTGCGACACCCATGGCTCTGCCGACAAGCGTAATTGCGTGGGCTACGCGATCAACGAACTTTACGTCGGAGCGCTCTCCGCCGACGGCGCATTCAATGACTACGTCACGCACTTTCCCAGCCGCGATCAGACAATCACCTGGCCCTCTTCGGTTGATCCGTGGCACGCGGCCTCCGACCTCGACTACAACCGCGGCGACCAGGTGGGCTTCGACTTTTTCTTCAATTCCGGCATCACCCGCGGACTTCCGACAATGGTTCCAATCGCCATGCTCTACTCGACTCCCGAAGATGCCGCCAACGAAATCGCTTATCTCTCCACGCGGCACTATCCAATCTCATACATCGAAATGGGAGAAGAAGCCGACGGCCAGCACATGCTGCCCGAAGACTACGCAACGCTCTACCTTCAGTTCGCGACCGCGATTCACCAGCTTGTTCCCGAAGCCAAACTCGGCGGCCCTCCCTTTGAAGGCACGTTTGGCGATGTCGAGGTCTGGCCCGATGCGAATGGAAAAGTCTCCTGGATCGGCCGCTTCGTCGACTACCTGAAAGCCCACGCACGCCTCAAGGACTTCACCTTCTTCTCCTTCGAACACTACCCGTATCAGGATCGTCCGAGCTACTCCTGGGCTGATCTCTATCCTGAACCGGAATACGTTCGCCATATCGTGCAGGTGTGGAAGGACAACGGTGTGCCGTCGAACATTCCGTTCTTCATGACCGAGGGCAACATCGGTGGCGGTGCTCCGCCGTCCAGCGTCAAAAGCGGATTGTGGCTCGCCGACTATGTCGGCAGCATGATGGCCGAGGGAGCCAGCGGCACTTATTACTTCCATTACATGCCGTATCCCAACGGATACAGCGGCTTCGGAAATTTCCTGTGGATTGATCAGAACTACAACGTGCTGGGATATCCACCTCAGTACCTTGCCGCCCAGATGATCACGAAAGACTGGGTGCAGCCAATCGACGCACCGCACAAGCAATTCAAAGCCACGAGCGATGTGAGCGACGCTGCCGGCAATGTTCTAGTCACGGCGTACGCAGTCGAGCGCCCGGATGGCCAATGGGCGCTGATGCTGGTTTACCGTGATCAGGCGAACGATCACACGGTCAAGATTGCATTCAATGGAGCAGGCAAGTCGGAATGTTTCTCAGGCCAAGTCGACCGCATCACGTTTGGCTCGAACGAATATCAGTGGCGCCCGGAACGTACCGGCGGCCATGCCGATCCCGATGGTCCGCCGGCCCGCGCAACGGTGCAGGGCAGCGCCGATACCATTTACCTCGTACCGAAAGCGTCAATCACGATCCTGCGCGGAAAGATTGCTCCGTAGCA
>Ga0126371_10004347_pt1 | contig 12499 bp, 6 predicted proteins | sample PanSoiMetaPlot_4_FD_110145 | JGI IMG/M metagenome (GOLD analysis project Ga0126371, IMG submission 110145) | Tropical forest soil microbial communities from Panama - MetaG Plot_4 | ecosystem: Environmental > Terrestrial > Soil > Tropical forest > Bulk soil | place: Panama | collected 2016-02-17
AATAGAACATGAACTTTGATACCACCCAGACCGTCCGCGAAGTGGCATTGAATATTCCAGGCGCGACCCGAGTGCTCGAAAAGTTCGGCATCGATTATTGCTGTGGCGGGCAAAAATCGCTCGAACAGGCCTGCGGCGATGCGCATTTGAACCTGGAACAAGTCATCGAGTCGCTCGGGACGGCGGTGGCTTCGGATCGAAGCAGGCAGGGGGGCAACCCTTGGCAGTCTGGCGCCCTCGCGGACCTGATCAGCCATATCAAGAACACGCACCATAAGTACACGCGCGAGGAGATCTCCAGGCTAGGTCCGCTATTCGACAAAGTCTCGAACGTGCACGGAGCGAAACATCCAGAACTACTCGAAATGCGCCATGACTTCTGGGCCCTGGCGCAAGAACTCACCAACCACATGGCGAAAGAAGAGATGGTTCTGTTTCCCTATATCGAGCGCATGGAAGAAGCCATCATTGCCGGCGACCCGATCCTGCCTGCGCCGTTTGGATCCGTCGAGAATCCTGTGGCCAAGATGATCCACGAGCATGATGAAGCGGGAAAATTGCTACGCAGCCTGCGTCAGCGGAGCCATGACTATCAGGCCCCTGAGGGAGCTTGCGTTAGCTACAAGACGCTTTTCTCCGCGCTCGATGAATTCGAAAAGGACCTGCATCAGCACATTCACCTCGAAAATAACGTGTTGTTTCCACGTGCGATCGACATGGAGGGGAGGCAAGGGTGACGCTGGTCAGGTTAGAAGCCGAAAAGGAAGCATCGGCGACGCCGGAGCGGATCTTCGAGATTACCGCCGCCCGGGAACGCCAGCTGTCGTGCCTGCTGGTGTTCTATATCGTGACCGGGCTGATTTTCATGTTGCTCCCGGGAACGTTTCTTGGCGTCTGGAACTTGATGAGCATCAGCAGCCATCGCGCTCCCGGAACCGTCTCTGCGGGCTGGATTCAGGCCCATGGTCACGCGCAGATCTTCGGCTGGATCGGCACCTTCATCCTTGGGATTGGCTATTACTCGATCCCCAAACTGCGGCGCATGAAGCCTTTTGCCCTGTGGGCACCGTGGACCTCCTGGACTTTGTGGACCTCGGGCGTGGCGCTGCGCTGGACAACCGGCGTCTACGAATGGCACTGGCGGTGGTTGCTGCCGGCGTCAGCGGCGCTTGAGATCACGGCGTTTCTAATTTTCTTTGTCGCCGTCTCCGGTCACCGCAGCGAAGGAACAGCAAAGAAACCTTCCGAGGAATGGATCTTCGTCGTGATCGCAGGCTCGACTGGCTGGTTCACAGCTCTCCTGATCCATCTGCTGGCTGCGTTGTATCTATCCTGGCAAGGAAATTCTCCGATTCTGCCGCACAGCTTCGACCAGCGATTCCTCACACTCGAGACCTGGGGATTTCTGGTTCCCTTTGTGTGGGGTTTCGGTGCCAGATGGCTGCCCACCTTTCTGGGACTGCGCGAGCCACGCACACCTTGGCTGCTGCGAGCTGTGGCTCTGAATTCGATGGGCATCCTGGCTGCGCTTTGCGGTTGGATGTTCGTCTCAACCGTGCTGCTCCTCGCCGGCATCGCGACTGCGGCTTACGCCCTAAGGGTCTTCGAACCGGGCGAACGCACGCCCAAGATCAAAGGCGTCCACTCGATCTTCCCGGTTGCGATTCGCCTCGCTTATGTCTGGGCGCTCGTCTCCGCCGCGCTCGCGATATGGGCGTCGGTTTCACCAACGATGCCTGCCGGAATCTGGGGCGCCTCGCGACACGCTCTCACCGTCGGATTTCTGGCCATGATGGTGTTCGCGGTCGGCCAGCGGATCTTGCCTGCGTTCTCAGGCATGCGGTTGCTCTTCAGCACCAAATTGATGTTCCTAGCGCTGCTGCTCCTCGCTCTCGGATGCTTTCTCCGCGTTAGTTCCGAGATCCTTGCCTACCAGGGATATCTTCCATCCGCCTGGTCATGGTTACCGGTTTCCGCGGTAGTAGAAATGGCCGCCGTTACGGTATTCGCGCTAAATCTCGTTTTGACCTTCGCGAGCCACCGTAATCGTGCCACGCTGCCGTATCGCGAAGCTGCCTGAACCACCCCACTTAGCCAAAACGAGGATTCGGTCCTCCTGATTCGCCTTGTCATTCCAACCGCTCGGGAGGCCGAGGAACCTAATTGATTCGCCGGGCCTCGAACCGTGACATAAGTCATTGAGCCCATTACTCCTGACCCTTTATACCTGGCATATGCATTCATAGGAGGCATTGTGAAATTCCACATTACTAATCCCATCTGGATCACGCTGACATGGGTTATCGCACTGGTCGTTGGGTTCCGCCTGGCTGACAGTCGTTCCAGTTACGCCGGTTCCTACCCGGGCCAGAGGGCGCCCGTTGTTCTCGAACCCAAGGCGAATCTGAAAACCGAGCAAGGCCACTGGACATTCGCTCCCCAGGTTCCGCCCCCAATCCATCGCTCCGAACAGCGCCGAGTTCTCGTGAACTGGACCATCAAAGAAAGCCAGGCGGAAGTTTCGCCCGGCGTAATCTACGACGATTATTGGGGCTTCGAAGGCAAAGTCCCCGGTCCGCTGCTTCGGGTTCGTGAAGGTGACCTGGTCGAAATTCACTTGACCAACGGCCTGAATAGCATGCATTCGCACAACATTGATTTCCACTTTGTTTCTGGTCCCGGCGGTGGCGCTTCCGCCCTCAACGTTGCACCGGGAGAAACCGCCGTGCTCGAAGCACGCGCCATGATGCCCGGCTTCTATATGTTCCATTGCGCCAGTCCCGACATTCCAGTTCATATCGCTAACGGCATGTATGGATTCGTGCTGGTCGAACCGGCCGAAGGCCTACCCTCGGTGGGAAAAGAGTTCTTCGTGGTTCAGAGCGAGATCTACGCGCATGACGGAAAAACCGGGCATCAGTCGTTCGATGTTGATCGCGGCGAGCGCATGGATCCGCAATACATCGTCTTCAACGGAGCGGTTGGATCTCTGCTGAAAGCAAACGCACCTCACGTTCCACTCAACCAATCCGTCCGGATTTATGTCGGCAACGCTGGCCCAAATCTGGTTTCCTCGTTCCACGTGATCGGACAGATCTTCGATAACGTCTATCGCGAAGGTGATCTGATTTCTCCACCTGCCCACGGGCTACAAACAACCCTGATTCCTGCCGGCGGATCGAGCGTAGTCGAGTTCACACCGCGCGTACCCGGAACCTTTCTGCTGGTCGACCACTCCATCTTCCGGCTGCATCGCGGCGCTGCGGGCAGCATCATCGTCGATGGCGACAAGCAACTCGCGAGCGAGATTTACAACCCCATCACGGCGGTGGGCCAACCGGAAATGTCTGCCGACTCTCACTTGAGCCACACCATGGATAACCAAATGGCTGGCCATAACATGGCGGGAATGGCTACGCCCTTGCCTTCCACGGTGTCTTTCCACGCGGGCATTCCTCCTGCCAGCGATCCCAAGGAATTTGCCCGAGCCGTGGCACGAAATCCGGCAGCCCCCGCACCCAGTGCCGCCGCTGGACCTATCGGTGCAACCGTTCGCATTCTGCCGGGCGCAGGCGTCACCAATGCCACGGATACGTATTCTCCAACCGTACTCACCATTAAGCGCGGCACGACGGTCGCGTGGGTAAACACGGATCCCGGCATGGTGCACAACGTCGGCGACGACGGCGGCGCGTTCACATCCACGCTGCTCAAGACGGACGACACTTGGGCATTTACCTACAAAAAACCGGGAGTATACCCATTTCATTGCCTGCCGCATCCTTGGATGAAGGGCAAGATTATCGTGAAATAGTTGGGAATGGCGGGGCTACGATAAGCACGAACGGAAAAAAGCTTAAGAATTCGCCTGCCCCGCTGACTTTTGGGTGTGGGAATCGTTGGACGCGACGATTCCCTTGCCTTCCACCACGTGGATATAGCGATTGGGACCAACCTTGGTCAGCCTATCGACCTGCTTGCTCGGAGCTGGCCAGTGGATCTCAACCGCGTCAACGATGGTGGCGTCAGCGATCCCCAGCACAACACGCGGGTCGTGCGAGGACAGATAACTGCCGCCACTCGTCTTGAGCATACGGCGAACCTTTCCGCCGGCTTCCCACGAAATCCTGGCGCCGATCGCGTCGCGATTCGAGGTCACACCTTCGAGCTTTAGGCCCAGCCAGTTGTTTCCTTTGGCGGCGTTGTTCTTCAGGAGCAAAGGGGCTGCTCCATTGTTCCCGACCAGAACGTCCAGCGCACCATCATTGTCAAAATCGCCGACCGCCAAGCCTCGCGCCGCGTAGTCCCTTTGAAATGCCGGCCCCGCATTCTCGCTGACATCGTGCAGCTTGTGATCCGCGCCCTGATGAAAAAGCAACAGCGGCTCACGATATTTCACTTGCATCGAGTAAGAATCAATCATGTCATCGGGATGCCCATTGGCCAGAAAAAGGTCGATCTCGCCGTCGTTGTCGTAATCGAAATATTTCAGCCCCCAGCCGCTCATCAGGCGAGTCGCGCGCGCGACGCCGTTCCCTTGGGCCACATCCCGAAAGGTCTCATCCTTATTGTTCTCGTAAACCGAATAGAACTCGTGGTCGACGTTGGCCACAAAAAGATCTTGCCAACCGTTTCCCTTCAAGTCCGCGGCGTCCACACCCATACCGGACCGCGGCCGTCCGGCTTCGCTGAAGCCTACACCTGCCTGCAAAGCGATCTCGTCCCACTTCCATTGGCCGTTCGCGCCGGGTCCGCGATTCACGAACAGGAAATTCTGTACGGTATCGTTGGCAACGAACAGGTCCATGCGCCCGTCATTGTTGATATCCGTCGCTACCACACCAAGACCCTTGCCGAGCGCGCTTGCAATTGCGGTCCCTTTAGTCACATCGGTAAACGTCCCGTCCCCGTTATTGTGATAGAGGAAGCTCGCCGTGGGCTTGAACAGCCGCGGCACGCAATAGTAATTCTTCCCAATCTGGTTGCTGCCGCACTCCAGCTTTTTCACGCCGGAGTAATCGACGAAGCTGCAAATGAACAAATCCAGCTTGCCATCCCCGTCATAGTCGAACCACACCGCGCTCGTGGTCCATCCCGGAGTGGCTAGGCCCGCTTTCTCGGTTACGTCGGTAAAAGTCCCGTCGTGATTATTTCGGTACAGGATGCACTTCCCGTAAGCCGTCACAAACAAGTCCGGCCAGCCATCATTGTCGTAATCGCCGACAGCAACGCCCATGCCGAAATATTCACCGCCAACTCCAGCCTTCGCGGTCACATCGGTGAAGGTACCGTCCCGGTTGTTTTTGTAGAGCGCATTGCGCACCGGTTGCGAGGGCTTCCAGAAATCGCTAGGCCCGCTGTTGACCAGGAAAATGTCCATCCAGCCATCATTATCAAAGTCGAGGAAAGCGCATCCCGGCCCCAAGGTTTCGGGCAGATAGCGGGTGGGCGACATGGCATTCTCGTGCACCCAGGTTATGCCGCTTACCGACGGCGGAATCTCGACGAAGAGCGGCTCAGGCTTTTGCGCAAACGCGCGCGGAGCAGCGAGGGCAGCGCCGGTCAACGAAGCCAGCCGAATCCATTCTCTCCGGTTAATTTTCATGCGTGGGTGCGCGGGACTCGAGGATGAGTCTACTGCTGCTTCACTCCCGGTTGCTTGGCTTGCGCGTCGGCCGTCAGCTTCTGCACGATGTCGCGCTCTCTTTTGCCGTCAGCCGGACGTTTCAATCGATAGTAAACCAACGACAAGGAAACGTGCGCTTCGGCAAATTGGGGAGAGGCTTTGACCAGGGATTCGAGGGTCTCGCGGGCTGCGTCGAGTTTGCCCTTCTCGATAGCGATCAGAGCCAGTTGATAGCGCGCGCCGGGGTCTCCCGGCCTGGTCGCCAAAGCGCGGGTGAAATATTGTTCCGCGGCATCATAGTTCTCATCTTCCCTGGCGTTGGCTCCGAGCTGCAGGTTGGCGGCAAAATTGTAGGGGTCGTTCGCGAGCTCCGCCTTGAATTCCTTGTTCGACTGATCGGAGTCACCGGTAAGATGCAGAGCCTGGGCGTACAATCCGTGCACCTCGGGAAGGTTGGGATTCAAAGCGACTGCCTTCTGAAACTCGTCGCGAGCGCCCGCATAATCCTGAATTCCCATCTTTGCCGTGCCGAGCATCAGGTGCGCTTCGGCGGAATCGCCGTTGCGCAAGATGCGGTCGACCAGCACCTGTCCCAGTTCCGGTTGCTTGTTGCGAATATAGGCGGTGCCCAGCATGTAGGCGATTGCCACATCGTCGGGATACTTCTTCTCCTCCGGCGCCAGCACCCGGATCACATCCTTGTTCTCCCCCATGCGCAGGTAAGAATCGCCGAGCAGAAGCACGGCCTGATGATTGGCGGGGTCCTCGGCATGAACTTTCTCAAGCTGGGTGGCAGCGTCGGAGATCCGGCCCATCTTGTAATACGCCAGCGCCAGGTTGAGCCGCGCCCCCGGCAGGCGAGGCGACTGCCTTAATGCAATCTTGTACTCCCCGACTGCCTCCTCAAAGCGCCCCAGCCCGGCCAAAGCCGCGCCCAGATTGGAATGGATGGCGGTCGCCTCGGGATGCAGCTTGAGGAACTCGCGGTACTCCGTCACCGCTCCCTCTAAATCGCCAGCGCGCTGCTTCTCGATGGCGTCCTGAACCAGTGCTTGCGGACTTAGCTGCGCCGATTGCGCCAGTGCGTTTACGCCGAAGTTAACCAGGCTGAGGCTGGCAATCAGGAGAAGGATGGCTTTGTACATACCGACAACAGGACGTTCTGAACAGTGTACAAGAAAAACAATGGGATGGCCGAAGCCATCCCATTGGCGAAGGCAAGCGGAGGGCGCTAGAAGTAGAACTTCATCGCGAACTCAACGACGCGGCCACCCTGCTTCACTGTGGTCTTGCCAAAGTTCGCATTGGTCTGGGTAAACGAATATCCCTTGGCAGGATCCTGAACAAAATTCAAAGTCAGGTTCGATGCATCGGGGAATGACGACAGTGGATGGTTGAGGAAGTTGTATCCGCTAATCCGGAATTGTAGATTCTTCGACTCCGTGATTTTGAAGTTCTTGAAGATCGCCATATCCCAGTTGAAGTACGCGGGGCCGTAGGAAACCGGCAGGAGCCAGGGTCCATTCTGGCCAACTGCGGTCGGGGCAGCGAAGCAAGCGCCGTTCACAAACTGACTGGAACCTCGACCTGAGTTGGGGTTGCAGGTGACAAGAGGGTTCAATGTTGCCGCATTGGTACCCAGAATTGACTGATTATTGATCGGTATTCCGGTTGGGTTTAGAGCACTGACCGAGCCCGGAATAATCGCCGCGCTTTGCGGACAGGGGAAGTTGACCGTGTCCGACGATACGCAGGTGAGGGACATATGGAAATTGTTGCTGGAGTTATAGCCGCCGCCCTCGGTGATGTTGGCGCCGCTCTGCAGCTGCAGAATTCCGGAGAGCTGCCACCCACCCGTGATGCCTTCGAGAACTCCATGTGCATTCATCGGGTTTCCGAGATCGATCGAATAGGCGTAGTTGAAGAGTTGCCTACGATCGGTCGGCTGTACGCCGTAGTTCGCTGCTAGATTGAACGGGTTGATCGAAATGGATCCATTGGACTGACCATTTTGGTTGGAGAGCACAATCCCGAGCGATTTCTGCCAGGAGTAGTTCGCCTGCATGGTGTAGCGGCCGGCATGGCGACCCCATGTGATCTGCAATGCATTGTAGTTTGCATACGCGTTATTGGTCGCTTGGTTGAGGTCACCATAGCCCTGTAACGGTCTCCAATCGTTCGCGTTCGCGTTGCCGGGATTGGTGTTTGCTTTGCCGGTTACAGGATCGGTGGCGGACTGCATCGCCCCCAGGGGAACCAAATTCAGGTTGCTGCCGAATCCACCACTATTGGCTAGATCACGGCTTCGATTTCCAACGTAAGCAACTTCGAGTCGGCTCTGCCAGGGTGTGCGCTGGGAAATCGTAAAGCTCCAGCTATCGGTGTAGGGTTGGCTGTTGTCCTTGGAATCAACTGCCGACGGAGCTGCCGGCGACGCGGATACGTTGATACAAGAGAGATTGTAGGCGAACAGCGGACCGTTCGGATTGCTGCACGTGGAGCCCGGTGTAAACCAGTTTGTTGGACCGATACCCGCGGTAGCGACGCCTGCCGAGGCATCCAGACCGTTGGTGAACTGGCCGGAATGGTAGTAGAAACGGCCCCACCCGCCGCGCAGCACGGTGTTGCCGTTGCCAAGCAGATCGTAGGCTGCACCCAGCCGTGGTTGATAGAAGAGACCACGGGTCGGGAACCCACCCATCGGAACCGCGCTATCCTTCGCATGCCATGCAAAACCGCAGAACGTTGGCGCGGACGCGCAAGCGCCGTTATTCGCGGAGCTGTACAGCGAGGGATTGAAGATCGAGTATCCGAAATTCTCGTCATCTACCCAAGGCGTAAAGTGCGTGAACCGCATGCCGTAATTGACCGTCAGCCGCTTCGTCGCTTTCCACGAATCCTGGGCAAAGAACTCGTAGGTGTTGTAGGAAATGTCGTTGATGCGGTTGAAATTGGTTTCGGTGTAGTTGTTCAGGTTTCCGGTCAACAGATCGGCGTATTCATTCCCGTAGGAGAAGGTGTTTCCTGCCGAGACGAAGGTTTCGCCGTTGGTGTTGTTATTCGCCGGTTGAGCGTTGCGGATCCACTCGTAGAAGAATCCCGCCTTGAAGGTATGGGTATTGACAACCTTCGTGACGGTATCGCTTACGCTCGGCATCCACTTGTTAGCGTAGAGACCCTGAGAAGGACCGCCCGCCTCAAAACCACCCGGATTGAACACCAGCGCGGCTTCACTCGGTCCAAAGTTGCCGAAGGATGGGATCTGCTTGACCTTGCTTCCAACATTTCCAAACAGCCCGGTGTAGCCATATCCGACCGTGGCCGGATCTACTTTCTTGGGGTCGCCAAAGACGTTGGGGAAACCAACGAAGGTGTACGCCATGACCGTTTCGTTCGTCATGGTTGGGCTGAACACGTGGGTAATGGTACCCGCCCACGAATCTGATTTGTTCTTGCCCAAAATTGGCGTTGGATATGGGACTTGATCGCCGTTGCGCCACCAGAGTCCTACCGGAAACTGCTGGACTTCGCGTTCATAGTTGTAGCGTACGAAAACTTTTGTGTTGTCGCTGATGTTCCAGTCTCCGCGCGTCGCCCATTGCCGGGCATTCTGGTTGAATACTTCGGCTTGGACATAGTTGAACCCGCCGTCGGTGTTGGGGTCGGCGTTGGCGGTCGGGAAAAGCTTCGCAAGCGCGAGCATGTTCGGATCAATGCAGCCGCCATTCGGAGTTCCAGAGCAGGCCGGAATTGTGGTCCCGCCGAATGCCGCCAGGCCCGCGGCATTAATCTGCCCTGGCGCTTTGCCCGAGGCCGTAACGTTTCCTTCCTTCAGGACTTCAGCCGGGGAGAAATCACCACCCAGTTCGCCGGAAGTAGGAACGGTCGCACGAAGCAGGCCCGTGTCCAGCGTCTGATGGAAATACTCAAAGCCGGTCCAGAAGAAAAGTTTGTTCTTTAGCTTGGGAACAGGACCGCCAAAGGAGCCGCCGGGATAGTAAAACGAATTGGCCGGCTGCTGGACATGGCTGAAGTTGTTCAGCCAGTCATTGGCATTCAATGTGTGGTTGCGAGCCGAGAAGAAAGCGCTGCCGTGATAGGCGTTGCCACCCGACTTCGTGACCGACGTGATCACGACGGGGCCCTTCTGCTCTTCTGCGCTGTAGTTGGAGGTAAGAACCTTGAATTCCTGGAGGAAGTCCGAGTTCGGATTGACCGGCGTGTCGCAATTGCAACCTGGATCGGAGACGTGCGCGCCATCCGCAACAATGTCCAGGGAGTTTGTCGGCAAGCCGTTATACGAGAAGTTGTTGTTCAGCGGACTCTGGCTGTCGCCACCGTCGCCGTTCGCGTTGATGCCGATGACGGTCCCGCGGTAACTGGACTTGTTGCTCGTCCCGTTATTGATGCCGAATCCGGGCACAATCTTGATGTACTCGGCTGCGTTGCTACCCACTTGAGTAAAGTTCTGAAGCTCTTTCGTCTCCAGCGTGAATGACTTCTCACCGGTGTCAACCGGAGCAGTGGTGAAGTCCTGGACGCCCGTCACCTCTACTGTCTCCGTGGAACCGCCAACTGCCAGCGCTACGTTCACGTTACGCTGTTCGCCGCCACCGAGACGAATGGCATCTTCTTTGTGGGTCTTGAACCCCGTCGCTTCGATAATCAGCGAATAAGTGCTGACCGGGACGGAAGCGAAAGTGTAGTAACCCTCGCCGTTGGTCGTGGTCTGGCGCTCGGAGCCGGAGCCCACGTCGCGCAGAGTTACTTTTGCATTGGGAACGACCGATTGCGACGGGTCAGTTACGATCCCGGTTAGGGTTGCGAAAATGCCCTGAGCCCACGCACCGCTCGACAGAAATGCCAGCACCAGTCCACAGGACAGGAGCCTCCCCAGTTTCGACATGGCCAACCTCCTTGCGATAGTAAAACGATTTTCCACGAAAGATTTACGCAGTTTCTACCTGAGTAGAAGAAGTTGTCAAGAAAATTTTTACAGGTTTACGATTTCTTTTAGTTCGTGACTACAACTTGTACTGAGGAAGCGGCAGGAAATTTGACAGTAACCGTTTTCGCATTCGCGTCGTAGCGCCAGTCGTGCGACACGCTTCCATTCACCTGCACTTCGCGTGGATTACCTTCTGTTCCGAAGAAAACGATTTCTATCGACCTCCACCAGACGGGATAAGTTGTCGCGTCCGTGGAAGCACGGAATTCGAAACGGCCGGGACGAACATCGCAACGGAACTGCATACGCAGAAATTGGCCCCGGGTGTAGTTCAACGTATTTCCGTCATCCTGATAGAGCGATCCCTGGCATCCGGGTCCCGGATACACCATCAGACGTAGTGGGCCTTGAGGAACTTCGGCCGTGTTTTGGACTACCGCCTGCTCAGGGAGTACGGCTCCGCCCCGTACATAGACCGGCACAGAATCAAGGCTCGGGTCGACGCTAACCGTATTTCCGGTGACTCGCTGACCGGTCCAGAAGTCGTACCAGACACCGCCAGGAAATTTCACGTCGTAGGCACCCACAAACTCGTTCACTTTGGGCGCAACCAGCAGGTCCGGGCCGAACATGAATTCCGTATCGGTGGACGCAAAGTCCTTCTGATCGGGAAATTCGAGGAACATGGGGCGCATCAGCGGGATCCCGGTACGCGACGTCTCTTCCATACCGGTATAGATATACGGCAGCAATTGGTAGCGCAATTCGATGTAGTGGCGGCGGATGGCCTCGTGTTCGGGGCCATCGACCCAAGGTTCGCGGTTGCGGCTGCCTTTCATGCCGTGGTTGCGGTAGATGGGATTGAAGGCACCCAGTTCCATCCAGCGCGTGAGCAACTCCGGAGTCGGACTGCCATTGAAGCCGCCAATGTCATCGCCCACGAACGCGTATCCGGAAACGCCCAGATTCAGCAGTTGCGGGATGGAAATGCGCATGTGATTCCAGGTGCTGCTGTTGTCGCCGGTCCAGGTTGCGGCGTAGCGCTGCGCTCCCGCGTACGCGGCGCGTGTCAGCACAAAGGGCCGCAGGTTCGGCTCTAGGCGGACGAGGCCTGCCTGGGTGGCGCGGGCGTTCTCGATGCCAAAAACATTGTGGATTTCCCGGTGGTCGGTTTTGCGGCCCTCGACCGAATGCACCGTGTCGAGCGGCATGGTTTTATCTGCTCGCTCGAATATCGCCGGTTCATTCATGTCGTTCCAGAACCCGCGAATGCCCATGCCGACGAAATCGGTATACAGGGTGCCCCACCACTCGCGCACCGCGGCGCGCGTGAAGTCGGGAAAAACCGAATCCCCGGGCCAGACCTTGCCCACATAGACGGAACCATCGGGATTTTTGACGAAGTAATCATTCTTCATTCCCTCGTCGTACGGCTTCGAACCGGGAAGCTTGGCGATGTGCAGGTCGGTGATCGCGATTACGTTGAACCCCTCCGCCCTCAGGTCCTTGATCATCTCGTCGAACGTGGGAAATCGCTCGCGATCGATGGTAAAGGGGCGGTTGTTATCCTGATAGTCGATATCGAGATAGATAACGTCTGCGGGAATCTTGCGTTTGCGAAATTCGCTCGCCACTTCACGTACCCGCGACTCGGGATAATAACTGTAGCGGCACTGCTGGTATCCGAGCGCAAACAGCGGCGGCAGCGGCGTGCGTCCCACCATTTGGGTGAAGTCTTCGATTACATGCTTGGGATCGGGGCCATAGAAGAAGTAGTAGTCGAGTTCTCCGCCATCCGAGCCGAAGGAATAGGAATCACGCGATGCCTTGCCGAAATCGAAGCTGCTGCGGTAGGTGTTGTCGAGAAAGATGCCGTACGCCGCTCCATTTCGCGTCGCCAGAAAAAATGGAATGCTCTTGTAGAG
>Ga0126371_10004348_pt1 | contig 12498 bp, 11 predicted proteins | sample PanSoiMetaPlot_4_FD_110145 | JGI IMG/M metagenome (GOLD analysis project Ga0126371, IMG submission 110145) | Tropical forest soil microbial communities from Panama - MetaG Plot_4 | ecosystem: Environmental > Terrestrial > Soil > Tropical forest > Bulk soil | place: Panama | collected 2016-02-17
CCCGCCGCCCCCGCGCGGCCGGCGTTCGCGGGCGAAGGTGTCGGCTCGAAGCTCGCGCGTTTCCTTCGCACCGGCTGGACCTGCTCCTCATGTGGCAAGGACGCGCTGCCGAGCGACAAGTTCTGCACCAAGTGCGGTTCGCCGATCATGCTGGTGCAGCCGGACTCCGCGCCCAGCAGGCCACGACTCGCTTGTGCCAAATGCGCCGCCACGCTCGCCGCGGCCGACGCGTTCTGCGCCAAGTGCGGGACGCCGGTAAGAAAATAGTTAAGGACACGCGGCACAAATTAGGTAACAATCAGCCAAGTGCTAGCCCCCGTTGCTCTAGCATCAGCCGAACGGCATTGCATGGGTTTGGGGGAGGATGCATAGTGCCGAACTGTGTCAACGGCCATCGCTTGCCCGCTGGAGCGGCGTTCTGCGGCGTATGTGGTACTGGGGTGCGGCAACTGTGCGCTCAGGGCCACGTCAACGACGCGAACGCGCGGTTTTGCCGAATCTGCGGGACGCCCTTCGGCAGTATGGTCGCCGCGACCGCCGCCCAGGGAACCGGGACACCCCTGCTGGCAACCGGACCTTCCGCTCCGCTTCCGCCGCCGGGCCCGGCCGCGGGGCCGCCGCCTGGGTGGCTCGCACCGCCAACCGCGCCGATCGCGCCAACCGAGCCCACTGCGCAACTGGCCGCCGCCACGCCGCCAGCTGACGCGACGGCCCCATGGGATGTCTCGGCTGGCCCGGGTTCCAGCCCGCGGTGGGATACGCCGGCGGCACCGAATACGAGCGCGCCGTGGGACGCGACGCCGGCGCTGGACGCATGGTCACCGTGGGATGTCGCCCCGAGGCCCGATACCGCGTCCCCGTGGGACGCCTCGGCGCGGATCGACCCCGCGCCCCCGTGGGATGTCCCGGCCGGGGCGCACGGCACCCCCCGGCTGAACGCGACCAGCGAGTTGCCCGCGCCCGAGCCCGCTGCCGCCGATGGCGTGCAACCGCCGGCCGGACGGCCGCGCGGGCGCCGCCGCCGGGGCGGACGCAGGCTGATGTGGATCGGCGTGGCGGCCACGATCGTCGTGGTGGCTGGCGGCGGTGCCGCGGCCGCGCTGGTCTTGCTGCACCACAACTCCAAGCCTGCGGCGGCCCCCCAGCACAAGCCAACGGCGCGGTCGCACCCGGCAGCCTCGGCGTCGCTTGCCGTCTCGCCGACACCGAGTGTCTCGCTCACGCCGACTTCCAGCCCGACGTCCGCCCCCAGTGTCAGGCCTGGGGGCTGGACATATCCCAAGCCGATCGATCAGCAGGCCTACTCCAACGACAACGCGAACATCAACGCCGTGTCTTGTGTCAGTGCCGTGACCTGTTTCGCCGTTGACAGTGACGGCAACGTTCTGTACTCCGCCGCGATGAACTCGTGGAAGACCGTGGACACCGATAGCGGCGCGAACCTGGCGTCCATCTCCTGCGTATCCGCGAACTTCTGCGCGGCGGTCGACAACTCGGGCGAGGCACTGGTGTTCAGCGACGGTAGCTGGACGTCGCCGGTCAACATCGATCCTGGCAACGAGCTCGACGCCGTCTCGTGTGCCACCCCTACGTTCTGTGTGGCGGTGGATAACCAGGGCGAGGGCTTCACGTTCACCGGCTCGGCGACGAACTGGTCCCACGCCACCATCGACCCGAATGCGGACGACCTTGCCTCGGTGTCCTGCCCGGGCACTAGCTTCTGCGCGGTCGCGGATCAGTCGGGGAACGTTTACACGTATGACGGCAGTACCTGGGCACCTGCTGATAGCGTCGACAACGGCAATCAGATAACACAGATCTCGTGCTCGAGCGACGCGTTCTGCGCCGCGGTAGACAATTCAGGGAACGCGGCGATTATGAACGGCGGAGACTGGTCAACGCAGTCACTGCCCGTGACCGCGTCCAGCGTCTCCTGCCCGGTCGATGGCTACTGCGTGGCGGTGGACACCGGCGGCGGTGCGCTCGTCTACCAGCAGGGCGCGTGGTCGGCCGAAACCAAGGTCGACGGCAACAACTCCTTTGACACGATCAGCTGTGTAAAGCAGAACTCTTGTGCCGCGACCGATCAATACGACAATGTGATGTATTACACGGCCGGGGGCGCCGCCGGGTGACGCGGCGTAACGGCAAAGACCCAAACCGAGAATACTCCCCGCGACAGTTTCAGAAGGGGTTCAGCAGATGAACTGTCCTCAGTGCCAGACGCCGAATCAGTCCGATTCCGCGTTCTGCGCGAATTGCGGAGCGCAGCTCCCGGCCGAAGCCCCCGCCTCGGCTGGAGGCTACCTCCCGCCGCCCGGGCAGGGCACGCCGGTCGGTTACGGTGCGCCCGGCGGATCCGACGCGACCGGCTATGGCGCGTCAAGCTACGGGCAGTCCCCGCCCACCGCACAGTACCCGCCCGCGGCCCAGCAGCCCACCGGGTATCCGCAGGGCGGCGGCCAGTACCAGCCGCAGCAGCGGCCGGGTGGTGCGGTCGGGCCGTTCCAGTTCGACCTCAAGCGGCTGACCCGCGTTGACCAGATCGTCGGCGGCGCGAGCCTGATCGTGCTGATCTCGATCTTCCTGCCCTGGTTTGAAGCCAGTGCCAGCGCGCTCGGCATCACCGAAAGCGCGACCGAGAGCGGCGCAGACGCGCACGGCTGGCTGTGGATCGTGTTCGTGATCGACCTGCTCATCCTCGCGTACCTTGTGATGCGCGCCGGCTGGGAGAACATGCCGTTCCGGCTGCCGATCGCCCACGCGCCGCTGCTGATTATCGCCACCGGCCTGCAGTTGCTGCTCGTCCTCATCGCGTTCTTCGCCATCCCGGGCAACGGCGGCTTCAGCGGCGTCTCCATCGGCTGGGCGTGGGGTGCCTTTATCGGACTGATCGCGGCCCTGGCTGCCGCCGGCCCGGTCATCTGGCCCGCGGCCCAGTCGTACATGCAAAGCCGCAGGTAATAGCCTTTGACCCCGCCCCTTCTGACCGAAATCGCAAGTCAGAAAGGGCGGGGTCACGGCTAACCCGGGGTACCGATCCTCCGGGTTGCTGGTCTTGGTGCTGCTCCCCGCCGGCATCCGACGATGCCGCACGCAGCAGGATTTTGAGCGCATTCGGCCGCGCGAGCGTTAACCGAGATATAGGCGTGTTTACCCCCAGGCAGTTTCAGGAGGTCACAATGAACTGTCCTCAATGCCAGACACCGAATCAGCAGGATTCAGCGTTCTGCGCGAATTGCGGAACGCAGCTTGCGGCGGCCGCGACGTCGGGCGGCCACCTGCCGCCACCAGGGCAGGGCACACCTGTCGGCTACGGCGCGCCGAGCTACGGCCAGTCCGTAAGCCAGCATCCCGCCGCGAGCCAGTACCCGGCGGGGGGCCAGCACCCGCCAGCGGGCCAGCAGCCGGCCGGATACCCGCAGGCTGGCGGCCAGTACCAGCCAGGCACGGTGGGCGCGCCCATCCAGTTCGACATGAACCGGCTGACGCGTGTCGACCGGTTCGTCGCCGTCGGGTCGCTGATCGCGATGATCTCGATCTGGCTGCCGTGGTACTCCTACGCGGGTTTCACCGCGAGCGGGACCTCGGGACATGGCTGGCTGTGGCTGGAGTTCGTGGTGGCGCTGGTGCTGATCGGCTACCTCGCCCTGCGCGCCGGCTCGGCAACCGAGCCTCGCCTTCCCATCGCGCACGCGCCGCTATTGCTCATCGGCACAGGCCTGCAGTTGCTTCTAATCCTGATAGCTTTCGCCGACATTCCCTACGGGAACCTCGGCGTGGGGTGGGGTTGGGCGGCATTTCTCGGGCTGATCGCGGCTCTGGTGGCCGCGGCTCCTGTCATGGTGCCCGCGGCGCAGTCGTGGATGCAGAGCCGCAGGCCATAATCGTCGACCCCGCCGCGGCAAGCTCCTTGCCAAGGACTAGCCATTTCCCGTGCTAACTCCAGCTTCTGCCGACGCGGAGTAGCGAGGCCAGTGATCCGAGGCACGCGATCGCCAGCAAGGCGTAAGGCACGAAGTCAGAGGTGGCCTGGGCAAGGGCGCCGCCGCCCGCGGCGGCGCCCGCCTGACCGGCGGCCCAGGCCAGGTTGGCCAGGGCGAAGGCTATCCCCTGGTTGAGCTGCGATTGTTGCGCGCCAGCGCTGACCATCGCCGAGGCGGGAGCGAAGATCGAGCCGTAGAACGGGGTGCCGGCGATCAGGACGGCGATCAGCAACGGCAACGCGGTCGCCACGGGGACCAGGATGCTCACCGCCGTGCCCACGGCCAGGGACACAAGGACCGGGCGCGACGCCCCAAACCGGTCAGCCAGGCGGCCAGCGACAGGCGACAATCCTGACTCGATCAGCGCCGCGCACAAGAACGTCGCCGCGATAACCGTTCCTGACGCGCCCAGCCGCGCGAGCTGGAGCGGCGCAAGCACGTCCAGCACGCCGAAGGCGATACCTGCCAGGCCCGTAAGCCACAAGCCCATGGCAAGCCGGGGGTCGCGGAGCGCAGGTAGCGCCGCCCGCAGCCCTTGCGCGGGGGAGCGCGCCGGCGCGGGAACCGCGAAGGCGGCAATCATCAGAATCGCACCAGCAACCGAGGCGGCTGAGAAAGCAGGCCCAGTGCCCACCGCGTTCGCGACCGCGCCGACGACCGGCCCGAACAGCGCGCCGAAGACCGCCGCCGCGAACGCGGTCCCGAGGAGTTCGCCGCGCCGCTCCTCTGGCGCGGCCGTGGCCAGCCAGGCCAGTCCCGCCGCCCAGGTGCATGCTCCGCCGATGCCCTGAATGAACCGGGCCGTGTCGAGCACCGCCGCCGATGTTGCCCAGCCGAAAACCAGCGTCGATACGCTCATCAGCGTCAGGCCGAAAAGCGCTACGGTCTTTTCGCCGAGCCGGGCGACGAGCACTCCGCCTGGCAGCGCGCCGACGAGCGTTCCCGCCGGGTATGCGGCGACCAGGATGCCCGCGCCCGCCTTAGACAGCCCGGCCACGTTTGTGTAGTGCGGCACGAGCGGTGTCAGTGCCGAGAAGAAGATTGTGTCGACTGCGACGATGGCGCATACGAACGCCAGGAGCCGCCGCAGCGGGGGATCTAGGCTCAGCCGGTCTTTCCCTCCAGCGCGCGGCGGGTAAGGACGCGGGCCAGGTGCTCGCGGTAGTCCGAGTCGGCGTGAAAGTCATACCCCGGTGAGGTGCCCTCGGCGGCCAGTTCGGCGGCCGCCGCGATGGAAGCCCCCGAGCGCAGGGCTTCTTCGGTTGCGAGCGCGCGCAACGGGGTGCCGCCCATGCTGGCCAGCGCAACTCGCCCGTCGTAGGCCGCGACGCCGACGATCGCCCAGTCATTGGCCCGCCGGACGAACTTCTGGTATCCCCAGGGCACGGCGCCGCCGCGCGGCACCCGAACCGCCGACAGCAGCTCATCTGGCGCGAGCACCGATTCGAACGGCCCGATGAAGAAGTCGTCGGCGCCCACCACCCGGACGCCGGACGGCCCGGTGATCTCGACCGAGCCGCCGAGCGCGAGCAGCGTCATCGGCAGGTCGGCCGATGGGTCGGCGTGCGCGAGCGAGCCGCCGATCGTGCCGCGGTGCCGGATCTGCGGGTCACCGACCTGCGCCGCGGCGTAGGCCAGGATCGGCACCTCGGTCCTGACGAGCGGCGACGAGACGAGATCCGCATGCCTGGTGGTCGCCCCGACGACGAGTTCGGCGCCGTCAGCCTGGATGCCCGACAGCTCGGCGACCCGGCCGATGTCGATCAGTACCGCTGGCTGAGCCAGCCGGACCTTCATCATCGGCAGCAGCGAGTGCCCGCCCGCAAGCAGCTTCGCGTCCTCGCCATGCTCGGCGAGCAGTGCGAGCGCGTGCGCCGCGGACTCGGCGACTTCATAGTCGAATGATGCGGGGATCATGCGCTCGCCTCGGCGGAAGGGGCAGCTGACGACAGGGCGTCAGCGGCGGCGAGCACGGCGCGGACAATGTTGTGATAGCCGGTGCAGCGGCAGAAGTTGCCCTCCAGGCCCTCCCTGACCTCCTGCTCTGTCGGGTGCGGATTTTCCGCGAGCAGGCTGGTCGCGGCCACCACCATGCCCGGCGTGCAGAAACCGCACTGCAGGCCGTGCTGCTCGCGGAACGCCCGCTGAACGGGGTGCAGCGACCCGTCCTCGGCGACGAGCCCTTCGGCGGTCACCACGGACTGGCCGTTCGCCTGCGCGGCGAGCACGGTGCAGGACTTCACGGACTCCCCGTTTAGCAGGACGGTGCACGCACCGCACGATGTCGTGTCGCAGCCGACATTCGCGGCGCGCAGGCCGCAGGTCTCTCGCAGGTAGTGCACGAGCAGCAGCCGCGGCTCGATTTCGTCGCTGCGCGCGGCCCCGTTGACAGTGAGCTTCAGCTCCATTTAGGCCTCCTGCCTTCCCTGCTGGCGCAGACCAGCCGCCGAACCGTTGATCGCGCGCCAAACCCGCTGCGGCGACGTTGGCATGTCGATGTGCCGCACGCCGAGGTGCGAGACCGCGTCGATCACCGCGTTCTGCACGGCGGGGGTGGCGCCGATCGTGCCGGCCTCGCCGATGCCCTTGGCGCCGAGCGGGTTGTACGTGGTCGGGGTTTCCATCTGGGCGAGCTCGAAGCTGGGCACCTCGGTCGCCGACAAGAACGGGTAGTCGGCAAACGTCGCGGTCAGCGGGTTCCCGTCGTCGTCGTATACGACCTCTTCGAGGAAGGCCTGCGCCGCACCCTGGGCGATGCCGCCGTGCCGCTGCCCCTCCGCGAGCAGCGGGTTGATCACGGTGCCTGCGTCGTCTACCGTCACCATCCGGCGCAGGAACACCTTGCCGGTCTCGGTGTCCACCTCGACGACCGCGACGTGGCTGCCGAACGGGAACGTCGCCCCCGGCGACGTGAACACTGAGTACACGAAAAGCCGCTCGCACTCGGCCAGCTTCGCCAGCGGGACCGAGATGTCCGGGTCTCCCTTCACCGAGAACGCGCTGGTGCCGGTGTCGAATACCAGGTCTGCCGCGCTGGCTTCGAGCTCGCCGGCGGCGCGTTCCCTGGCGACGTCGAGCAGCTCGCGGGACGCTTGGCGGACCGCCGCGCCGCCCAGCTGCAGGCTGCGCGAGCCGCCGGTGCCGCCGCCGCGGGGCACCAGGTCGGTGTCGCCCCACTTGACCGTGATCTTCTCCACCGGTATGCCCAGCTCCTCGCTGGCCAGCATCGCCCAGACCGTTGAGTGGCCCTGGCCGTGCGGTGACGTCCCGGTAAGGATGGTGGCCGTGCCGTCGGGGTGGACCTCGACGGTGCTGTTCTCGTTCGGCCCGCCGGCCTCGCCGCCGGCGCCGGTGATCTCCACGTAGCTGGACAGGCCGATGCCGAGCTGCAGCGTGTCGCCCGCCGCGCGCCGCTTTGCCTGTTCGGCGCGCAGCCCGCGGTAGTCCGCGGCGGCGAGCGCCTTCTCAAGCGCGGCCACGTAGTCCCCGGAGTCGTACACCGCGCCGAACGCGGTCGTGTGCGGCTCGGTGAACTTCGGCAGCAGGTTCTTCCTGCGGACTTCGGCCGGGTCGACGCCCGCCTCCGCGGCGAACAAGTCGATGGCCCGGTCGATGGCGGCGGTCGCCTCGGGCCGGCCAGCGCCGCGGTAGGCGCCGACCGGCGTGGTGTTCGTGGCGACCGCCGTCGCGACTGCCTCGGCGCGCGCGATCGCGTACGGACCGGGCGCCATCAGGATCGTCAGCTGCGGCAAGAACGCGCCGATCTTCGGATAGGCGCCGCAGTCCTGCACGATCTCGATCCGGTAGGCGAGCACGGTGCCGTCCTTGCTGCCGCCGATCGTGACCTTCTGCCGCTGCGCCCGGCCATGTGTCATCGCGAGGAGGTTCTCGTTGCGGGTCTCTGACCACCTGGCCGGGCGGCCGAGCTGCCTGGCGACCCAGCAGGTGACCGCGTGCTCTGGATCGGCGCCGAACTTCGCGCCGAACGCGCCGCCCACGTCGGGCGTGATGATCCGCACCTCGTCCGGCTTGAGGCCGAGCAGGCCGGCGATCGCCATCTTGGTGCCCTGCGCGCCCTGGTTGGGGATCCACGCGATTAGCCGGCCGTCCTCGCCCCACGCCGCCGCGGCGCCGCGGGTCTCCATCGGCGCGGGCGCGACTCGCTGGTTCAGAATGGTCTCGCTGACGACGACCTCGCACCCGTCGAACAGGTCCGCGGCCAGCGCGCTGTCGTCACCGAACTTGCACACGACATTGGTCTCGGCGTCGGGGAACAGCAGGCCGTTCGCGCCGCTGAGGGCATCGTCGAGGCTTACCACAACCGGCAGCGGGTCATAGTCCACGTCGACGAGCTCGATGGCGTCCTCGCCCTGGTACGGCTCCTCGGTGACGACCACGGCGACCGCCTCGCCGACGAACCGCACCACGTCCGTGGCCAGCAGCGGCTGAAGCATCGCCTGGTTCATGTTCGGCATCATCGGGCGGGCGGGCCCCAGCCCAGCATCGGCCAGGTCCTTGCCGGTGTACACGGCCACGACCCCCGGGGCGTCCTGCGCCGCGCTGGTGTCAATGCCGCCGATCCGGGCGTGCGCCACCGTCGACCGGACGAAATGCAGGTAGCAGGCACCCGCCAGCCGCTGGTCCTGTAGGTCTTCGGTGTACACGGCTCCGCTGGTCAGGAAGCCAGGATCTTCGGTCCGCAGGACCCGGGTCCCTAGTATGCTCACGCGGTCTTAGCTCCTCTGCAGCGTTCGCGACCTCGGGTGATGTTCACCAGACGATCCTTCCTGGCCGAAGGTCCCGAGGTCAAACTGAGGGTCTGTCCCCTAGTTCATTCCGAACGCTGCGAAGGCGACTGTCTTGTGGTTAACCCCAACGTCACTTGCGACGCCGGGCCTCGAACGCTGCGAGCTCCAGGACCACCGACCGCTCCGCCCGCTGCGGGGACAGGCCCAGGCCGCTGAAGGCCTCGGTCACCGGCCCGCCCGCGTACAGGACGGCGAGCAGCAGATGCTCGGTGCCGATGTAGTTGTGGCCGAGGCGCAGCGCCGCCCGCAGCGCGTCTTTCAGCACCAGCTTGGCCGGCTCGTCCAAGGTCAGCTTCGCCAGGGTCGCCGCGTCCACATTCGGCCCCCCGGGGGCGGGACCGGTGTCTAGCGCCGCGTACACCTGCTCGGGTGTCAGGCCCGCCGCTGCGATGGCCTTCGCGGCAAGTCCCTCCGGTTCGGACAGCAGCGCCGCCGCCAGGTGCGGCAGGCTGATCGCTTCGCCAGGGGCCAGCCGGCCCGCGGCAGCCAGCACCCGCGCCGCCCGATCGGTGAAGCGCGAGAACGGCGATACTGAGCCGTGCAGCACATCGCTGCCACGGCTCGGCACGAAGCGTTTCTGCGCGGCCTGCTTGGTGACGCCCATGGCGGCGCCGATCTGGCTCCATGAGGCGCCGGACTTGCGGGCCTGGTCCACGAAGTGGCCGATCAGCGCGTCGGACTGCTCATCGAGCTGCGCGGACATAGCGAAGGCGTCCGCCACGTTGTCAAGCGGCCCGCCCTCGGGGTGCATGGCCTTCACGTACGCGATGAGGTTGTCTAGCGGAACAGGAAACTCAGCCATGGGTCAACTCTAGGTTGACGCAATGATTCGCGTCAACCTAGAGTTGACGAACGTTAGCTAACGGTTGTGTGGACGGTCTCGTCGGGGCGCCGGTCCTGCCAGGGGCGCTAAACGTACACTGCTGCCGTGGCCTACGGAGAGCGCGAGTCCGAGTCCGCCGAGCCTTGGCGGGAGTTCAAGCCCGGCGAGTTCGAGCTGGGTACCGACGGCCCGTCGGCCATCCTGGTCGGCGTCGACGATACGGTGACGGCCGCCCGCGCCGCCTGGTACGCGGCCGGGCTGGCCAGAAGGCAGCGCGCACGTATGATCGCCGTCTACGTCATGCCGACGCCGATGGTCCTCGGACCTAATCCGGCCGCGGTGAGCGTGGTCGCCGCGGAGGCGGAGGCCCACGAGGAGATCGCCGCCGACATGCGCGCCCGGGCCGAGGAGGTGGGCCGCGAGCTGGGCATCTCCCTGACGTTCATCGCGGCGCACGGGGACCCGTACACCGAGATCAGGCGCATCGCGAACGAAGTGCGCGCGGACGCGATCGTCGTCGGGGCATCCGCCAAGGCCGGCCACAGGCTCGTCGGTTCGCTGGCCGTGCGCCTGGTCCGGGCGGGCATGTGGCCGGTGACGGTGGTGCCGTGAGCGATGATTACGCCCGCCGGCTCGTGCTGCTCAGGCACGCCAAGTCGGACTGGCCGGACGTAGCCGACCACGAGCGGCCGCTCGCCAAGCGCGGACGACGGGACGCCCCGGTGGCGGGCCGCTGGCTGGGCCGCTCCGGGTACATGCCGGACGCCGTGGTGTGCTCGACGGCGCGCCGGGCGCGGGAGACGTGGGACCTGGTGGCGGCCGGCCTCGCGGAAACGAAGAAAGGACGGGTGCCAACGGCCCGCTACGAGCCGCGGGTGTACGAGGCGACCGTGCTCGGCCTGCTGATGCTCGTCCGCGAGTTCGCCGACGAGGACCGGACGGTACTGATCGTGGGACACAATCCAGGGCTGGCCGAACTGGCCGTCGGCCTGGCGGCACCGCCGCCCGAGCCGCCGTCCGCGTTCCCGACCGCGGCGATAGCAGTGCTCGGGCTGGCCGGCGACTGGGCGTCGGCCGCGCCGGGGGAGGCGCGGATGCTGGCGTACGCGGTGCCCGCCGACATGCGCTCCTTATAACCCCCCCGCCAGCACAGACCTGACCTCGGCGGCGATCTGCTTGTCCTCCCTGGCCGCGATGACGAAGGTACGCACCGCCGTGCCGTCCACGCTGATCTCCCAGTCAGCGCCGTGCGCACCGCCGGCGTTGCGCTCGTCGTCGACCCGCACGCCGAGGAAGCCGAGCCCGGCGGCGGCACGCGACCGGATCTCAGCCGAGTTCTCGCCGACGCCGCCGGTGAACACCAGCGCGTCGAGCCCGTCCATGGCGGCCGCCATCGCCGCAACGTAGGCGCGCAGCCGGTGCAGGTACACCTCGCGGCCGAGCAGCGCACGAGGCTCGCCGGCCGCGGCGCGGGTGAGCACCTCGCGCATGTCGCCGGTGCCGGCCAGGCCAGTAAGGCCCGACCGGTACTCCAGGGTCGCGGCGAGTTCGGCGGGCGGGGTGTGCGCGTGCTCCTCGAGCCACAGCACCAGGCCCGGATCGACCGCCCCCGACCTGGTGGCCATGACCAGGCCGTCCAGCGGGGTGAATCCCATGGTCGTGTCGACCGAGCGGCCAGCATGGACCGCCGCCAGGGATGCGCCGGCGCCCAGGTGGCAGGTGACGACTCGCAGCCCGTCCGGTGATTGCCGGCCGAGTAGTTCGACGACCCGCCGCGAGGCGTAGCTGTGCGACAGCCCGTGAAATCCGTAGCGCCGCAGCGTCCAGCGGGTCCGCCATTCGACGGGTAGCGCGAACGTGGCCGCCGCCTCGCCTATGGTGGCGTGGAACGCGGTGTCGAAGCAGGCGACCGCTGGCCTGTCTGGCAGCACCGCCTGCACCGCGTCCAGCGCGGCCAGCGACTTGGGCTGGTGCAGCGGCGCGAGGTCGGTGAGCGACTCAAGGCGCCGCCGCACCTCGCCGGTGACTAGCACCGGCGCCGCGTACAGCGTCCCGCCGTGCACCACCCGGTGGCCGACGGCATCGACCGCGCCAAACGACTCGATCGTTTCCTTGATCGCGGCGCTGTCGGCCGCGCCGCGGGGTGCGGGCAGGTCGGCGGTGGCCGCCACGGCGTCGTCGGCGTCAAGCACGCGCAGCTTGAGACTGCTCGACCCGGCGTTCACGACGAGTACACGGGCAGTGGCTGTGGCCTCCATCACTGGCTGCCCTAGCTCAGGCTGTCCACTTCCAGTCCCTGATTTCCGGTGAGTCCTCGCCGAATTCCCTGGTGTACGCCCGGGACATGATCCGCTTGTCCGCCATCAGCTGCCTGACGTGCCCGGCCGACGTGACCAGCCCGGGGACCCGGTCGATCACGTCCATCACAAGGTGGAACCGGTCCAGGTCGTTGAGCATCACCATGTCGAACGGGGTGGTCGTGGTGCCCTCCTCCTTGTACCCGCGCACATGGAAGTTCGGGTGCCCGTGCCGCCGGTAGATAAGGCGGTGGATAAGCCACGGGTAGCCGTGGTAGGCGAAGATCACCGGCCGGTCGATGGTGAACAGCGAGTCGAACTCGGCGTCCGACATACCGTGCGGGTGCTCCGCCGACGGCTGCAGCCGCATCAGGTCCACCACATTCACCACGCGCACCCGCAGCGACGGCAGGTACTCGCGCAACAGCGACACCGCGGCCAGCGTCTCAAGCGTGGGGGTGTCGCCGCAGCACGCCATCACGACGTCAGGCGGCGTGCTAGGGTCGCCGTCGGTCGAGGCCCACTCCCAGATCACCGCGCCGCGCGTGCAGTGGATCACTGCTTCCTGCATATTCAGCCACTGC
>Ga0126371_10004349_pt1 | contig 12497 bp, 11 predicted proteins | sample PanSoiMetaPlot_4_FD_110145 | JGI IMG/M metagenome (GOLD analysis project Ga0126371, IMG submission 110145) | Tropical forest soil microbial communities from Panama - MetaG Plot_4 | ecosystem: Environmental > Terrestrial > Soil > Tropical forest > Bulk soil | place: Panama | collected 2016-02-17
AGATTTCTTACGAGCTTATACGACCCCGGATTGTCGATCGTGCGACATTTCTTAATCTCGGTCGGTCCTTCTTCTCGGGCGTCCTGTGCTTTCGCGCCAGCCCGCGGCATGAGGATCATCGCCCCGAGCGCCAGCGCGATTGGAAAAACGGCTGCTGCCCCTTTCATGCTTTCCTCCCTCATCGAGCGCCGCGTAGTTGACCCTTTCGGCTTCGTATCCGGGCGCAATCTAAGGTGGCGGCTTCGCAATCCTCCAAGTCGACACGCTTTTCCCGATCATTTAACTGGGAAATTGTACTTAAAGTTTTCTTGCGGACCGCCGCCTGCTCGAACTCTACGAGCCGGGCCGGAGCCCGCCCGGTAGAAACAACGATGCGGTTTTACCCACATAGTTTACAGGCTCGGTGCCGGAGTCTGCTATATGGGTGACGAATTGCCTTTCCATCTCTCTAATATCGATCCCCGGAAACGCTGCACGCTGGCTGTTGAACCAGCCGTCCGTCAGCCCGCTTTTATCCTTTGCGGGCAATTCGCCAGGCAGGTGCAGCAGCACGGGCACAACGGTCTCGACTGTGCCCAGTAGCCGCGCTCGCCAACATAGGGGGATCAATCGCCCGGTATCTTAGATGCTTAAATTCGATCAATTTGCCCTGCTCGACGCCAAGCAGCACGCTGAATTTTCTCATGGAAATTCTTCGCTCCATTTGTGTTTCTGGCTGCTTGGAAATCAAAGGGTCACATTATTGGAAAAGTCTTGCAGGAAACGCTTCCGACGTACGGCCATTGAGGTGGCTATCGATCAAATCACTAACTATCGGCTCTTCAGACTGCCGATCGACGGCTGATTCAGGAGGGCTCGCAAATCGATGATCTTCATAATCAAGTAGGCGCATTATGACCGAGCTTTCGTCTTCAATTACCTGCAGGTTGCGCTGCAGTTGCGTTACTTGCTCTTCCAGTGACGATAACCGTTCTTTTAAATCATCTCGAATGTCACGCATGGTTTCATCCCTATCCCGGGTCCGATAAGAGCGGGTAGCAAAGGGGCTGCCGCTCAGCAAGTCGTTACTCACGCGTCCTCGAATTTGACGAATTAGAGCGAATCCTGCCAATGACTTGAGCCAAAAACCACGATTGGCAGAACGGAAACGAAGACGAACACTCGCCTAACTCCACCGCTCAGTCGATTCGGTGCACGGACGCGGAGCGCGCACCGGGACACACCTTGCCCGCATTTCCCACCTGCTTAATCGACTGATCCGACCCAGAACCGGATGTTGTAGGGTTCGATCGCGGGTACACCGCGATGCGGGAGGAAGGAATGCCGATCTTGCAGGATAAGGTCGTATTGGTGACGGGTGCGGGAGCCGGGATCGGCCGAGCGACGGCACTTGCGATGGCCGAAGCCGGCGGCATCGTGGCTGCTGCCGACATCGATTTGGCCGCGGCGCAGCGCACGGCAGAGCAGGCGGCCGGTAATGCGCGGCGGACTATCGCGATCGAGGCCGATTGTGGCGACGTCGCGAGCATTGACGCGATGGTCACACGCGCCGTCAGCGAGCTCGGGCGCATCGACGTCATCGTCAACAATGCGGGGGTCACCCGTTACGCGCAAATCATGGACTTGACCGAGGCAGATTGGGACCGCATCCACCGCGTGAATGCGAAGGGCGTCTTTTTCTGCCTGCAGCGAGCTGCCCGCGAGATGATCCGGCAAAATGACGCCGATGGGCAAGGCGGCCGCATCATCAACATCGCGTCGATCTCTGGCCGCGGTTACCCGGGCGCGTCCAATGCCGCTTACGCCGCCAGCAAGGGTGCAGTCATTTCTCTGACATGGATGGCGGCACAGCAGCTCGGGCGCCACAACATCAACGTCAATGCGATCTGCCCAGGTGTGACGCGAACCGAATTGGGCGCGCGCAATGCCGTCACGCGCGCTGCCAAGCGCGGCATCACGGTCGAGCAATTGCGGGCCGAACAGGAAGCCGGCATCCCGTTGCGCCGCGCCAATCAGCCCGAGGATATCGCCGCGATGGCGGTGTTCTTAGCCTCACCCGGCGCGCGCAACGTCACAGGGCAGGCCTACAACGTCGATGGCGGCTTGGTGCCGAGCTGAACTCTAGCCTAATGGCGACCGCCGTCCTCCGCGGTCTGGCTCTACCCCGCTTGCTGAGTGGCCGACTGCCGTTCTTTTACGGCTGGATCATCCTTGCGTGTCTGTGTTGCGCCGGCTTTTCGCGGCAAGGGCCGGCCGTCGCCACATTGTCGATCTTTGTAGAGCCGCTGACCCGAGAGTTCGGCTGGTCGCGCACTGCGCTATCGGGAGCAGTATCATTGGGCGGCGTATTGGCGGCACTGACGTCGCCGCTGATCGGTCCGCTGCTCGACCGTCACGGCTCGCGCGTCGCGTTATGCGTTGCGGTACTGGTGACCGGTGCTGCGATGATGCTGCTGTCGCTGACGCAATCCTTGCTCGTTTTCTATCTGCTGTTCTGCATTGCCCGAATGAATTGGGCCGGACCGTTCGAGCTGGGAATCTATGGCGCGTTGAACAACTGGTTTGTTGCACGACGCGCATTCGCGACCTCGATCGCTACACTGGCGCAGATGGCCGGGCTCGTCGCGATGCCGCTGATCGCGCAATTCGCAATGCGGCAGCATGATTGGCGCATGGGTTGGCTGGCGATTGGCGCGACGACGTTGCTGATCGGCTTTCTGCCGGTCTGGCTATTGATGGTGCGCCGACCGGAAGATCTTGGACTGCGGCCCGACAAACTGTCTCCCCATGATCCCATTCCAGGAGGATCGGCTGCAGAAGAGCCGAACTTCTCCAGGAGCGCGGCGATCGGCACAACGGCGTTCTGGCTCTTGTTACTGTACACAGTGCTGGTCTATCCCGTACAAGCCGGTGTGAGTCTCCACCAGGCGGCGCACCTCATCGAGCACGGCATTGCGCCCACCATTGCCGCGACGATCGTCAGTATTTTTTCGTTGATGTCGGCCGCCGCGAGCATCGCCTGCGGTTTTCTGCCGAAATGGCTGCCGATCCGCTACCTTCTGGCGTTGACCGGTCTTTTCTTGACTGCCAGCACGGTGCTGATGGCCGGAATAGCGACGCCGAGAGATGGGTTTGTTGCAGCTGGCTTGTTCGGCTTTGGCATTGGCGGCGTCCTTACATTGTTGCCGATCGCTTGGGCTGATTATTTCGGTCGCGCCAATTTCGCCGCGATCCGTAGTGTCGCGCTGTCCGCACAAGTGCTCGCACAAGCAGTCGGTCCCCTGCTTTCCGGAGCGCTGCACGATTGGAGTGGGGCTTACGCACGCTCGCTGCAATGCTTTTCCGTACTGTCCGGCCTCAGTATTCTGGCGGCGCTGATGGCGCGGCGGCCTCATCGCTGATGATCTCGTCGATATATTCGGAACAAATTCTGGGACCGCTTGCCGGAGGCACAGCAGGTCGAGGCGCGCCATATGGGATTGACATCGCTCCTTGCCACGACGACGCCTGAGAATCGAAAACTGGCAGTGGTCCGGAGGATGGCAGTTAGCGCGCGAGGCGCTGCACGATGTCGATCAACTCGTGGTGAGCGGGACTGGTCGGATCCCGGAGTTCGTCGCGCGAGTGCGCGTCGGCAAGCCGGCTCAGCCGCAACAGCTCCCGCATGCGTTGCCCCCGGTTTAGCTGCAGTTCCGATGGCCGGCGTGTAAACAACAGGCGTCGCATCTCGCCAGAACCAAAGAGATGGCTGAATTCCGATGCGGTCACGTAGATCACGAACAGAACCAAGATCCAGAGCGATATCGCCGAAAAGCGATGCCACGAGAAGGTCGTGACCAGATACGATCCGAAATCACCCGGCCAATTGCCTTCCGACAAGAAATGCACGAAGCGCTCGAGCAGACGCGCGAAAAACACGACGACCCAGTAAAATGCCGTCTTGAACAGGATCGGCTGGATCAGCGGCGCCCGGTCGTAGCGTCGCAAAAGGGGCATTTTATTGGCGACGAGCACGGCCTTGCCGACAACAAGAGCCGCCATCGTCGCGAGCATGAAATTGCTGACGGCAATCAGGTACTGCGCGACCAAAAGGTTCGTCGTCAGCACGATGAAGTTGAAGCCGATGAAAAAGAAGAGCGTAGGCGGCAATGCCTCGCGCGCCTCGTGCAACACTCTAGCGCCGATCCCACGAGCGACCCCGACGGCCTTTCCGATCGGCTCAGTGGTCGGGCTACCCCCGTTGTAGGAAAGAGGCTTGGTCCTCATGAACAGTTCTCCCGGAGGACGACCGTGACTGGATTCAGCCGGCGGCGCGAACGCGATCCGAAGCCTGCGTCGACGGACGCGCGGCCATTCTGCGGACCAACGGGTTCGCCGTCACTCCGTGGGCGATGACGCTCAGCAACACAGTCCAGCCCGCCGCCAGCATGATGGTATCGTTGCCGGGCAGCTTTTCGTCGAGGACGAGGACCGCGAAAACGATCGTGGCTAACCCGCGTGGGCCAAACCAGCCGATGAAAAGCTTGTCGGCGACACTCGTCTTCGTGCCGATCAGGCACAAAAAGACCGGCAGCATTCCGATCACGGTCAAGCTCAGTATCGCATAGAGCAACACGGACCAAGTAACACGGTCGATCATGCGGGCGACCACAATCCCGCCGAAGATGACCCATGTCAGCAGCGCCAGCGCCTCGCCCATGTGCTCGGCGCCGCGGAGGAGCTCCTCCTTGTGGCGCGCGCCAAGCCCGCTCAGTAGGAGCCCGCCGACAAAGCACGCGATAAAGCCGCTGCCGCCCAACGCCTGCGCCGCTGCAAAGCAGGCTGCCGCCAGCGCGACGATCGGGATCTCCACCCAATGCTCGCTGATCCAGCCGCGTCCTTCGGCAAACCGCAGCATTACGGTGGTCAGCCAAGTCAGCGCAAGGCCGACGAAAAGCCCGATGCCAATCGCCTCGACGACCACCCGGGCAACATGCGCCACGGTCCCGCCTTCAATCTGAGTGCCAACCGCCAGTCCGAGGAACAGCACGACAATTGGCACGCAGATGCCGTCGTTGAGACCGCTTTCCAGATTGAGGGCTTCGCGCATCACCGCCGGCACCGTCGGATTCGTCACGACCGGTTTACCGAGCGCTGCGTCAGTTGGCGCCAACATCGCGGCCAGCAACGCCATCTCCAAAATCTCGAGCTGAGGAAAGACGACTGCGGTGACAAGAAAGCCGAGCACAATCGTCATCGGCAAACCGAGCAGGAGCAGCCGCTCTGGAAGACCGAGGTTCCGTTTGACAATGGTGAAATCTGAATTGGCTGCGTCGGTGAACAGGACCATCGCAAGCGTCAGTTCAGCCAGAAGCCGCAACCCCTCGCCGTCGATGTGGATGTGTAGGACGCCGAGTACATCCGCGCCCAGGATAAACCCGGCCGCGGTGAACACGATTGGGCCGCTGATGAGAGAGCGCTCGATCCGCCCCGCTATCGCGCTGTAGAGCAGGAGGAACACGGCCAGCATCGCGGCGTTCTCGTACATCTCTCACCCATCTCCCTGAAGGCGTTGCACGAGTTTAGCTGAAGCCGCCGACAGCGATACACCTCAATCTAGATAAGTAGGGGATAGCATCGGTAGCGACCGCCGTCGAGGCCAGCATCATCGCGCCGAGCACAGGGAGTGGCAGCCGGTAAATCGAGCTTAGGTGATGTTGCGCGCCGGGTCTGAGGCCCGGAGGCGTATCAGCGAACAGCAGCACGGGGTGTTGCGGCACAGACACGTCGTGGACGATGATGTCCTTGCTGGCTGTGCCCGAAAGGCCGCGAGCGAATTGTCCACGATCTCGGCGTCGCCGATCAGCAACAGAAAAACGCGTCGTCACACGGCGTCACCGATCCCCTGCCTGTTATTTTTCGGGCATGCCGGCAGCGCGCAGGCCGACATAGAGCGTCTTGCCGCGTAGTGCTTCGTACTCCGGATAAGTGATCCAGGGCTGGTAAGTGCGCCATCGGGCCAGTGTGTCGATTTCCGGATTGAGTAGCTTCGCTTCGGCGAGTTCGGCCCTCGCTCTCTCATTGTCGCCGGTGAGACCCAAAGCCCCAGCGAGCCAGACGCGGTTGTCCCAATGTCGTGGATCGGTCATCCGTACCCTATCGAATAGCTCTATCGCCAGCTCCATGCGGCCGAGGAACACTAGGCATCGCCCTAATCCATAGTACATTGCCGAAACCAAATGATCCCGAGGACTTAGCCGGATCGCCTTTTCTATTTGCGTGATTGCGGCTCCCGGTTGGCCTTGATACATGAACACTAGGCCAAGCTGGTAAATCGCGCCCGCGTCATTGGGGTTGAGGGCGAGGGCCCTTTGCAACGCCAGCTGCGCTCCCTGCAACCGGTTCTGACTTCGACGAAGCATACCCATCGCGTGGTGCGCCATCGAACGGTTCGGATCACGTGCGAGAACCTCGACGAGCAACCCCTCGGCTCGCGCTTGATCTTCCGTAAGTGAGCAGCTCCAACCTCCAAGGAGCCGGGAAATGCAAACTGTCGCGATGCCGACTTTCGCCTCTATCGATCGAGGGTCGACTTTCAGGGCCCGCTCGAAATGCTCTTGCGCTTCTTGCAGGTTCGCCGGCGACCGGGGGCGGTAGAACCATGCCCATCCGCACATCGCGAGGTCCCGAGCATCGGGATCGATCCGTTTTTCCGACTCGATCCGCCTCCCTACGACTTCCACGAGCTGGAGATTAAGTGTCCGGGCGAGACGCGAGGTAATCTCGTCCTCGGCCTCTGCGAGGTTTCGGCGATCGGTGTCCAACCGCTCCGCCCAAAGGTGTCCGCCAGTTTCGCCGTCGATGAGCTGGACATTGATCCGAATGCAACCGCCGCTTCGCCGCACGCTGCCTTCGAGAACATAACGCACGCCAAGCTCGCGGCTGACTTGCTTCACATCGATCGATTTACCTTTGTAAGCAAAGGCCGCACTACGGGCGATCACAAAGCTTTCGTCGATGCGCGAGAGATCGGTGGTCAGATCGTCGGTGATCCCATCGGCAAAGTATTCTTGCCCCGGATCACCAGAGAGGTTGGCGAACGGCAGCACTACGATCGATAGACGCGGCACCGGTTGCGCACCTTCTTGAAGGGTTGTCGCCACCAGCCCCGGCACCGCTTCGACGCGCGTAACCGGCAGGACAAAACGGTAGCCGCGCCGGGCGACCGTCTGGATACAGCTCCCTTCCAAGCGTCCCTGATCGAGCACACGACGAAGGGCGGCTATCTGGACGGTCAGGTTGCCGCCCTCGACCGACATTTTCGGCCACACGGCGGCTATGATTTCGTTTTTCGGGGTGATCTCCCCTGCTCGCTCGACCAGAACGCCGAGCACGTCCAACGCGCGCGCGCCGATTGCCGCCTTAGCAAAAACGCCAGGCCGATCCTGCCGGTCAAGCCGTCCGGTCCGCCGGTCAAGACGAAACCCTTCGAAGAGGAAAACATCGCCCTTGATGGGCGCGTCCATATCCCTTCTCCCCGCCTCCGCCAGCGGGGTTCAAGGTGCGTAAAAACCGCTTGCGGATTAAAGCCCCGGCGACAGGCCGGATTTTGAACATTTTGTGACAATTTGCAAGATTTAATCCTGCGCTGAAGAACAACCGGTCTAGCGTCGGTTGCAAAATGGATAGCCGCAAAACCATGGGAGGGGCCAGCGCGGCTCCCCCAAGGTGTGAAATACACCCTCAAAGGCAGAGGGACGAAGGGAGAATGTCATAATGAACCTAATGCGTTTTATGATTATCGCTACCGCAGTGGCTTTGCTGTGCTGCCTTAATGGAGCCGTTGCGCAGAGTCCCCAAAATGTGGATTGGCCGATGTTCGGGCAAAATACCGCGAACACTGCCTCCAACGCCTCTGAAACAACCATCTCAGCCAAGAACGCGAAACTACTACGGCCGAACTGGCCGCTTACCACGGGCGGAGACGTGACGGCCCGAGCGGCGGTTGTGAATGGCGTGGCCTATTTCCCAGACTGGGCCGGAAACCTCTACGCGGTTAATGCTAACAATGGCAAGCTGATTTGGTCGCATCAGCTTTCTGATTACGAATGGGCGCCAGGTAAGAAATTAGCGGCAGGCACGGTCTCCCGGACGAGCCCGGCAGTGGCAAACGGCGTCGTATACATCGGGACACAGTGGTTCCCGTCCGGGCCAACCGGGTGGCTGCTGGCGATCGATGCGAAGACGGGCAACCTCAAATGGATGGTTCAGCCAGATACCTCGAACCCTGCTCCGGTGATTACCGGTTCACCGGCCGTGGCCAACGATATCGTGTATGTGAGCATGACCTCGAATGAGGAATTCGCGGCCAGTGTAACTGGGTACCCGTGCTGTTCGGCGAGTGGTAGCGTTGTAGCCGTAAGTGCCGCCACGGGCGCGAAAATATGGCAAACGCTTACTGTTCCGAAAGGATACAGCGGCGGGGCGGTTTGGGGCAGTAACCCTGTTGTAGACCAGGCCCGCGAAACGGTGTTCGTTGGCACCGGCAACAATTACAGCCATCCGACCGACCAGACTTATCTTGATTGCGTAAACAACGGCGGCAGCGAGGCCGCTTGCCTTTCCCCCAATAACCATGCCGACTCGATCCTCGCGCTCGACATGAATTTCGGGACGATCAAATGGGCGACGAGGTTAATGAATTGGGACCAGCCTTACGTGGCAGGCAGCGATGACTGGAACACTGACTGTATTCCCGGCTTCGGATCAGGGAAGAATTGTCCCGCGAACACCTCAGCGGAACCTACTGGACCAGATTTTGATTTTGGTTCCGCGCCGAATGAAATTACCTACCAGAGCCCCACAGGTCCCAAGACCATAATCGGGGCGGGGCAAAAGAGCGGCATTTACTACGCTCTCGATCCTGATACGGGAAAAGTCTTGTGGCAAACGCAGGTGGGCCCAGGATCTTCTCTGGGGGGTATCGAGTGGGGATCGGCGACGGATGGGACGCGCATCTATGTCGCGATCGCCAATCTTTATGGTATCCCCTATGCAGCGGGGAGCCACGGTTCCTGGGCTGCGCTTGACCCGGCCACAGGCCAAATCCTTTGGCAGAAGGCGGATCCGAACGGCGCCATCGATATCGGTCCGGTGACAGTGGCCAACGGCGTCGTCTACGCAGCCTCCATGGGCTTCTCGACTGTTCCTAACCAACCGCAACCACCGACCATGTTTGCTCTGGATGCGGCAAACGGCAACACGTTATGGAGCTTTGCCGCCGGTTCGTCGGTGAACGCCGGTGCCACCATCTACAATGGCGTTGTGTATTGGGGTTCGGGATACTCGCACCTCGGTCCGCTTGGCACAGGAAACAACAAGTTCTACGCTTTCAAGACGACTGGAAGCTGAGGGGCGAAAACCGCACAGACACACCCGCGACCGCGGGTGTGTCCCTCCATAAGGCTGCGTTTAACTGAGTAGTGACTGATGCCCGGAAGAAGACGTTTTGTGTGCCGGCTGCGCGCGATCGCGTTGCTGGCGATGGTCGGAATCGTGACCAGTTCAGCACTCGCGGCAGAGGAGCAGCGGGGGAGCGGCTCGCAAGGCCCGAAGCTCACCCTACAACTGGTCAAAACCGGTCTGTTCCTGATCTCCGGCGGCGGCGCCAATTCGCTGCTGCGGTTAAGCGCAAACGGCGAGATTCTCGTGGATGGCAAACATCCGGAAAATCACGCTGCGCTCATGTCTCAAGTGAGGAAAATATCGAGAATCACGGACATGCCTGTCCGAGTCGTGATTCTCACTAATCACCACGAAGACCGGGCGGGCACCACCGCAAAATTCTTAGTGGCTGGCGCGCAGATCGTTGCTCAGGAAAACGTCGCAAACAACTTGACTGCTAATCATACCTCCGATGAAAAGGTTGCGCTGCCGACCATAACCTACGGGCGCGACTACACGCTGCAGCTAGGCGGAATCGAAGTTCAGCTGATGCATTTCGGAAATGCCTGCACTAACGGCGATACGGTCGTTTACTTCCCCAACCTCAAAGTGGTCGCCGTGGGAGACTTGTTCACACCTGGCACTCCCAATCCCGATTTCCTCGGAGGAGGGAGCCTGGTAGGTTGGGCGCCGGTGCTCGCCGAAATTCTAAAGCTCGACTTCGATGTTGTCGTCCCGAGCACGGGACCGACGATTACTCGAGACGATTTGGTAGCATTCAAGACCAAAGTCGAAATTCTAGTTGCCCACGCACGCGCGCTGGTAAACAAAGGCATTCCGAAGGATCAGTTGCTGTCCCGACTCGATACAGAGGATTTCGGCTGGCAGTTTAGCTTCACTGCGGACGATCTTGACCATTTCTACGCCGAGTTATCCTCTAGCAAGGTGGTCAGCGAGCATCCGGAAGCGAAGTCGCCTCCCGGAATGAATTAAGGGTAATGATCGCTGCCGTCGGGTCAGCACGCCAATTCCCCCAGGCAGGCGGCACAGTCGCTATTGGTCAGCCGGAGACTTTACCGACCGTTGCTGGGCCAAGAGTGTCCGTCGTTCTACAAATCTGGGGCCGCGGATTTCAGATCGCTGATGAGCTCTAATACTGGCCGCGAGGCTCGAGACCGAAGGCGTGCTGACCGTACATAGTGCCGACCGCGTCCCAATTGAGGCTGACATGACGAGCGACGGCATTGACGTCGCGCCAAGCCCGTTGCACCGGATTGCTGAGCATCAGGCCATAGCCGCCGGTCGATGCATTGAGCGCTTCGACAGCCTGCACTGCGAGCTTTGTGGCATAAGCCTGATTTCGCCGCGAGCGGATGCGGTCGCTAACGGTGATTTCTTCGTCCGCCCACAGCTTTTGCATTGCCTTTCGCAGGTCGGTCATCAGGAGCATCTCAGCCGTCTCGACTGCAGCTGACGCCTCGGCGAAACGCAGCTGGACCGTTGTAAATTCGGTCATTGCGAGCCCGCCCCCCGCCAATGCGCCGCGGGTCTTCCGTCCTGCCGTCATCTCCAGATAAGCGTCGAGCGCCCCTTTGGCAGCTCCAACCGCGGTCGAGGCCAGCATCGTTGCGCCGAGCACCAAGAGTGGCAGCCGGTAAATCGGGTTTGCATGATATTGCGCGCCAGGCGTACGGCCCGAACGCGTATCGGCGAACGGCAGCACGCGGTGTTGCGGCACAAACACGTCGCGGACGATAATGTCCTTGCTGCCGGTGCCCGAAAGTCCGCAGACGAACCAATTGTCCACGATCTCGACGTCGCCGATCGGCAAAAGCAAGAATGCGCCTTCGTGCGGCGGCGCAGAACCTGGCGGGACGATGAACGCGCCAAGTCTAATCCAGCGAGAATGATCGCAGCCGCTGGCGAAGGACCATTGGCCGCTGAGTATATATCCGCCGTCGGTCGGGAGCGCGGTTCCGGTCGGAGCAAAGCACGCACAGCTGAAAGGATCGGCCCCGCCGCCCCACAACTCCTGTTGCGCCTCAATCGGGAAGTGACCGAACGAGATGCCGTTGGAGAGCGCGCCATTGACGGCCCAGCCGGTTGACGCACAGGCGGCCGAGATGACGAGCGCAATCTCCAGCGCGACCACGGCGTCGTATTCGAACCCGCCGAACTTCCTTGGCCGGGTTGTGCGCAGCAATTCCGCGTCACGGATCTTGGCGATGATGTGCGGGGAAATTGTGCGGTTGCGCTCGGTCTCCTCGGCCAGCGCGCGGATGCCTGGAACCATGTCGCGCGCCCGAGCGACCAGCTCCTCCGGGCTCGGCGGAGCGACGGAAAGGATTGCAGCACTTGTCATTGGCCTCTCCGGCGGATCCTCGGTTTGCAACACTAGGATGTGCCGGCGGCCGGATCAGCACAACGCGAAAAGGAGCTGGCCTGGGGCTTGGGCTCTTCAACAGCGGCGGAGATCACATTGAAAAGTCGGCGAAATCGTAAAGGACCAAGGCAATACGCCAATTAAAAATATTCGTCGTCACCCTTAGGGTAGCGGCTCGGTGCGCCGGGCGGGGTAGCGCCGTTCGACGAATTCCGCCATACGACTGAAGCGCTCGGCAAGGTCGAGCAAGTCGCGTCGCACCTCCGGCACCTGCGCCCTCGTCGCGAAATCTTTAATTTCCGCGGCGATTTCACGGTAATACGCCGCGGTTGGTGCTACTTCTGCTGCCATGCCTTTCTTAACAACGAACGTGTCCCCGCACGGGCAACACTGGATCCCACTCATGCGTTCCCTGTTGGCGATCCGCGGCGCAAAGCCGCATCCATCGTGTAACAACAGCCTCATATGAAATGAATGACATAGATCGCAATATTTTTATACAATGTGCAAATGCTTCGCCATAGACAATCAAAACCTAAAACAAAGGAAACCATCATCGCAAATTCATGTTTATCGGCTATTATGATAGATCATGTCAAATTCCTGCGCTCTAAGGCAGTTGCGTTGCGAAACCTGGCGCAACGGGCCCCACAAATCGCCGAAGCACTGCGGCGGCTGGCGGATGAGCTTG
>Ga0126371_10004350_pt1 | contig 12495 bp, 25 predicted proteins | sample PanSoiMetaPlot_4_FD_110145 | JGI IMG/M metagenome (GOLD analysis project Ga0126371, IMG submission 110145) | Tropical forest soil microbial communities from Panama - MetaG Plot_4 | ecosystem: Environmental > Terrestrial > Soil > Tropical forest > Bulk soil | place: Panama | collected 2016-02-17
GCTTCATGAACGTGGTTCAAATCCCATCCATCCCGGTTCGTTGCCGTTCCAATCCTGCTCTTGCTCGGCTCATGTCCTGTTGCTGTGACCGCTGTAGAGCTTGTCCGGGAACGCCACCAGGTGGCGTGTGCAATGCAGTACCGGGCTGTACGGCTCGCGACTGTACGGCTCAGTACAGGAGCTTGACCAGCTGCGTCGCGGCGTTGTCAAGTACGCTCTTTGTCTCATCAGTTCAGAACCTTACGGAGACTGCTCTTTCTATTTCTGCGACATAGTGTCCGTAGGACTATCCCGCAGCGGTTCAGTCAAAAAGCTGTAAATATCGGCAGGTGACAACCCTTCCCGGGAATGCTCGACGCAAAACTTTCTTAACTCGATTGAGTTGACCATTCTAGCTTTCCATTCATCGAATTTACGTTGCCACGCCAGGGCTGCCTGTTGCTGCGCCCTCAATTCCTCGAAAGAGGTGGGTTCCGGCACGTCTCCGTTCTCCTGTTGATCGGTCCTATCGATACCCGGGTCTGGGCAGCAAGTCGTGGGAAAATGCGGTCTTGATGGCGGCCTGCGTCATCCTGACACACTGTTTCATTAGATGGGCTATTGACACACTGCAATCACGTCGCTATTCTCAGGACAGTTGAGACGAACACGGAGACATCACCGACCTAATGGCACACGACAGAACGGCAGCCCCTAACGTACGAACGGGAAAGGCTGTGAGGGCGGAGACAGGATTTTAAATCACAAGAGGTTCTTCCACGGACCACTACGTTGCGACTTGCCCTGACTTGTCAGGGCCTTTCGCAGCGATGTGCTGCCAGGCAAAAGCCTGAAAAACAACGTGGAAGGAAAATCACATGTCACACAATATCGACACCTCGAACGGCCAGGACAACGTTGCCTATCTCGGTTCCCGCAATGACGTTTGGCACAACCTAGGCCAGGAAATGCTTTCGGGCATGTCCATGGACGAATGGCGCAAAGCGGCCGGACTCGACTGGCATGCCGAGCTGCGCCAGGGCTTTGCGGCCATGCCGGACGGCTCCATGCTGGAAGCACCGTACATGTTCAATGTGCGGTCAGATACCAAGCATGTTCTGGGCGTTTCGACGGATCGATACCAGAACGTTCAGCCGAAAGATATTCTTGACTGGTTCGAGCAATACATTTCGGTTGACGATCGCTTCCAGCTGGATGCAGCCGGGTCGCTCAAAAAGGGCGAACTGATCTGGGCGACAGCGAAGTTCAACGGACCGGTCAGTGTTGCTGGAGACACGCACGTTGCACGCCTCCTAATGACCACATCGTTCGACGGCTCCATGGCCACGATCAACCGTGCCACCATGGTCCGGGTCATCTGCAACAACACGCTGGATGCTTCGCTTGCCGACCGCAAGAAGTCGCTTGTCAAGACACGGCACAACACCAAATTCGATCCGAAAGCGGTGGGCGCCGAGCTGTCCCGCGTTATCCAGGGCTTTGAAAATTACAAGGCCATGGGCGATGCAATGGCGCAGCGCCACCTGGACGACAAGCAGCTGTTCAATTTCTTCCGTCATGTTCTCGGTATCGGTGAAGAGATCAAAACCACCGACGACTTGAGCACGCGGAAAGAAAACCAGCTGAAAGACCTGATCGGCGCCTACAAGGTAACGGCCGGCGAAACCGAACCCGGAACCGCGTGGTGCGCTCTCAACGCCGTTACACGGTACGTTGATCACAACCGATCAACCCGGGACACGGACGGCGTTGGCGAGGCCGAAAGTCGTTTCGTTGCGGCTCAATTCGGCTCCGGAGCCCAACTCAAAGAGCGAGCGGTCACCTACCTGACCGATGCGGACTTGCTCAAGGCGGTAGCAGCAATCCAGCCTACCAGAGCGCAGCGGGACGACAACGCGGACATGTCCGCATTCTTGTCCCAACCCTTTCGCCCCAGCAAAGCCAACTAAGCCGAAACGGAGGGGGAGAAATCCCCCGTTGTCTCGCCGTAACGCGGCGACTGATGAGGCTATCAGCAACACAGCCCTGCCCGATCCATCGCGGTCGGGCAGAACGGCAATCAAGCCGACAACGTGGAAGGAATACAAATGCCCAAAAAACAATGGGTCATCATCTGTGACGATGGGACCGAATTCGAGCAATACGTAATCGGTCCGTTCAAGACACACGGCGACGCTTGCGCCTATCGCGACACCGATCCGGAAGCTGGTCACATCGGCATGCTCGTACGGGAAATGAAGCGTCCCGCTCGCGCGTGGTAGAAGCGACTACCGGCATAAAGCGGTCACGTTACGAACGTCGGAATTAATTAATTTGCCAAAACTTAACGCCAGCGCGGGCGCATCGCGCATAAAGAGCAACGCCCGGAGCGGTGACCCCGGGCGTTCCCATCGCATCATGTGACAACGTGGAGAAGCACACAATGCAACGCGTCAAATCTACAATGACCGGCTTTGAACTGGAAGTCTGGCTGCAGAAAAACAAGTGGACGGTACAACAAGCCGCGGACCGGTTAGGAATATCGTCCCGAACACTCTATTACTACCTGTCCGATCAGCTCCCGATCCCGGCTACCGTCGCCAACCTTATCTCTGCACTCGCGCTCGCGCGGGAGGACTCACTGTAGTCCCAGATCGGGGGGCGGAAACGTCCCCTGAGCCGCCCACTTCTCGCACTTTCCTGTCTCCAATGCCGGCGGAATAATCCCGATCGTTTTCGGCACCATCTTATACTGTCCGGTCTGCAACATCGATCCCGGTGCCGGGACGGCTATCATCTGCGGAACGGGCGGCTTGACCGAGCACGTTCCGTTCCGCACTTGCCCATCCGGTCCCGGGATTACGTCCGTGAACGTCCACCAATGGCACGTCGCACACAATCCACGCATTTTATTTGTCATCCCATATCCCTTCCGACAACACGCGACCGTTCTTTCCCAGTTCCAGCGATGGCAACCTGACCCGGCCGCCTTCGTGCCGCTTCAATTTACGTTCCGCGACACCCTCGAATATTTCGGCAATCCAGGCGGCCTGATACATCGATTCAAGCGTCTCGCGCGAATTCATGCTGCTATGCACCATGTCCATAGATCATCTGCCGTCGTTTTCATGCCCTTGGCGGCCTCGGTGAATTCACCGTACGACAACGCCCGCAACAGCACCTTTATATCCTCGATGCGGTCCAACGTCGGGGAATAATCAGTCTTGAGCTGTCCGATCTCTCGCACAGTATCCTCGCGGTAGCGTGGTGTAATTATTCCCGTAATCATTATCACTTCCTCAACGGCTTGATCTCAATATACGGAGCGATGGCCGGATAACGTTTAGCTACCTCGCGCAGCACGACCGGCGATATCGTGTTGGAGAACTTCAGACCGGTCGCGCAACGTACATGCTCGCGCAGGTAATTGGATGACCAGACCCAGCCCTCTGCCTTGATCATCCCAATCAGGAAAATCGACGCATTACGAAATGCTTGGATCAGTTCTTCGTTCACGGATTACCTCCTTTACAATTCAGTACTGTTCAGTAGCGACGCCCGCTCATTGACCAGGGCAAGGTCGGGTCGCTACGGCGCTACCTGTGGGCGCGCTCCCCTCCCCCAGCCATGGTCATAGAGAAGGCGCTGTTCTGTACCCGTACAGTTCTTTGGCTGCAGTCCATCGCAAGGGTTCGCGTGGGAGGCGGGGCATACTTCGCCCTTTGACGGGGCGAAGCTGCTACACGGGCTATCGCAATGGGACAGCTTAGTCGCGCAGACATACCGTATCTACGAGTACAACATGGGGCAGGTCGGCCGGTCTCCCCAACTCGCTGCTTCATCCGACGGCGGGAATATTGCAGCCGATACGGCAGCCGCATATTCCGTGCTGGTGGTATACCCCCAGCGTCACATTTAGCTTTCCCCATGCCCTTGGGGTTTCTTCACCCTATCCCGGTCGCGTATCCCGGTGAGTCGGATTGGCTATGTTACTTCAATCACCACGACTTTGTCGTAGCGCTTTACGCTCTTTGATTTTCCCGCCACTGCGAGATTGAAAATTCTCCTTGCGAAGCTTCTCTGCGATCTGTTGCTCAACGTTCTCGGACTCGACCCGGCAGATTTCCGGCATTTGATCCACGCTGTTGCTGCCGACATGAGAGGCAAAGACTGCAAACATCACGCCACCCTCGTCATCCACGTCAGGCTTTTAAGCGCGCTGTATCGCACGCCGGCCTTGTAATGAGCCCGGCAATAAGACAGACCGTCGATTGAAGGATTGCCGCAGCACATCAGCTCGGAGAATTCCGCTTGGTCGCCCCACAACGGCCAGCCGCACTGCGTGAACATATTCCGCTCGGTCACATGGACCGGACCCGGACAGCACACGATCGTATTGTTACAGGCTACCATCGGCGCCGCTGCCGCCTTTTCCCTGTTGGGCGTAACCGGCGGCCTAGGCTTGGGCATCCAACCGTTCTTCAGCCGGTTTTCGCGCCGCTTATCCTTGTCGCGAACGTGGGCGCCGCCCTTCCAGGACGGATGATTTTCACCGCAAAATGCCGGCAGACGCTTCTTTTCCAGCTCCATCCGGTTCGCTTTGCCGATTACGGCATTGCGACTCAGGCAAACATCAAACAGCTCGCCCAGCTTGCAGGCAATCTGACTGCCAGAGAACTTGGGCCACAGCTCGGTCAGCTTGGCCTTCATCTCATCATTCCAATCAGCCAACGTTGCGTCGTCCATCCATATGATCCTTCGGTCTGATCTGAACCCGGCACCCCAACGGCGCCTCGCCCCACCCAACAGAAAGGAACCAAAGTTTTTTGTCGTTATTGATCGCCTCAATCCGCTCCAGATAATCCAGCAACGGCTTTACCCGGTTGTCCGCATCCCATTTCGTCCAGTATTTGTCCGACCACGTCACATGCAGGACAAACGCATCCTTCGTCGCCTTGCGACGCACCTCGCGCATATGCTCGAATACATGCCGGTCCGCTTGGTCCCACCACGCCTGAACAATAGGCGACTGATTACCGAGCTTGCCGCTGTATCGGTTGACAGACGGCGGCAACGGCAGATTAATGATCAGCGGATCAGACATCGGGCCTGTTATTTTCGATCAAGGATGTTGCGGTGCCGGCGAGCCAGAGCGAGCAACGCATCAATGTCCGGCCGATGAAATTCAGCGTCCACACTTTCCAGGCGGTCAGCCATCTGTTCAAGCCTAACGGCGGTATTTCGTTCCTCATTTTGAATTTTCTCCGCAGTCAATCGCAGAGTTGATGTTGTATTTTTTGAAACTGGCTCACTATGCCAAGCCGCCTCGATCAAACGGACCGGCAAACCGGTCGCCATCGAAACACGGTGCAAATACCGCCCTAAATTCTCGTGAGACGGATCAAGCAATCCACCAATGATGCGGACCATTTCCCGTGCGGAGAAATTACCCGTAGTCATGAGCCCAGCCTCCGGTTAACTGTTGTGACGGAGAGAGGCGGGATTGAGGAAAAACGGGGTGCGCAGCCGTTCCAAAAGATGCGCACCCCGCCAGTTTCCCGACCAGCCACAACAGGAGGGAGGGTCCAGTCTTTGATCGGGAACGTGGAAGAAAGTGACGGCGGCAGCCGGTTGCGGATGGCGTCTTGGGACAACTGCCGCCGTCTATCGGCCGGTGCGGGGGAGCTACCGACCGAACCGAATTCAGATGCGCGCGGGTCTACACCCCACTCCCTGATCCGTGCGCAGGGCAGCACCGTCGCCACGCACGGGACGGTGCTGCCCACCCGGTATAAAAGAATCGAATTGAAGTAATAACATTTTCGTTGACTCGTGACAAAAGGGTGACAAATATGGTGCCGTCTGGTGGAGCTGGCGCACAAATAAGGCAATCCCGCGTCCGTAAGGGGAACGTTCGTAAAACCAAAAGCGGGGAAATCACTATGATCGAGTTCAACACCTACCGGGGCAACCCGGGAGCACCGACCATTTTTGTCAATAAAGTCGGCGGAATATACTGTCTGGATACCGATCTTGTAAAATGCACGTTCGCGTTGGAAGCACCCTGCGCGGGCGGAACGCTTGAATGTGTTGAAACCGTGTCGCTGCTCTGGCCGTCGGCCGCGTGGCATGAATCCCACGATGTTCTGCGGTGGGCAATCGATGAAATCCGCCGTGGGACATTTGCCCCCGCTGACGGACCGCTTCGTTTGCGTCGCAACTGACATTATCGGCGCCCACCGTTGTTTAAATACTTGCTCCAGGTGCCGCTCCACATTTCTTCGACGGAAACACAACCGTCCGTTGCTTCGCAAATAGCCATCGCTACCGGCAGGCTCTCCGTACCCTGTCTGGAGAGCTGAGAAATGCGGCCCTGGGACAACCCGAGACGCTTACCGAACGCCTCCTGGCTTATTTTTTCCCGGGCAAGATATTCGGTGAGCGTCATGACATATCCAATTAAATGGGCTGATTCGTTTTGTCAAGGTCTTTCAAGGGAAGGATTAATGGCAGCACATAGACTCCGCGGCCAGCCATAAATCACGATGCCGGGATGCCTAGACGACGGAACGCCCCGCCCAACCCGATCGGATTACCGCTCATGCGTCTGTACCGAGAAAGGGAAGACCGGATGTCCCAAGAGGCCCTTGCAGACCGGATCGGCGTCACGCAGGGCATGATCAGCCAATGGGAAAACGGCACGGCCGACATATCCTGGGGTATGGTCCACCGGCTAGCCAAGGCATTGAACACGACACCCGAAGCCCTCCTGTTCCGCAACCCCTACACACCGCAAGAACGCATCCTCGAAGTGTGGGACAAAATTCCTGTACAGCTCCGCGACTTGGCGCTGAAAAACCTGAAAAACTTCACTGAGTAAAAAATTTCCCCATCTTTATTAAATCGCCTATTGACTCATCCAGCAGGCTACATTATTGTGACGGTTGTGAACGGGGATGGTCCCCACAACGTGGAAAGGATCACGTTAATGAAAGTCGCTGTCTGTCTCTTTGTGCTCGGTTGCGCCCTGTCGGGGTGCGCAACCGCCGGTCCTGTCGGGTCTGCCCGGGCCGTCAATAACGACACCGTCGATCTCGGCGCGTGCGCCACATATCCGGTCAAGCCCGGCCGCAGCGACCAGCTTTGCAACCGCCACAACGGGTCGATTAACGGCTCGAACTAACTCCCCTCCGGGACCGTATGCAGGTGAGTGTCAGCATCAGCAATAGAAAAGAGCGGCGATCGGGCCTGGAGGGTTGAGAGTGGTGTTAAACCCGAAATCACCGCGACTGACACAATTCAAGGGCAAACGATCATGACAATCCTGCATCATATCATGACACTGATATTGGCGACGTGGGGACTGTACGAATTCTTCCGCTCTCAATTGGCCCGGCCACGTGATTTCGCCCGCGGAGCGTTTGCCATCGCTTTAATGATATGGGCCTTTCAGCCATGATCGCCGTTACCGCAGCTCTCGCCTTTTTCAGTGCCGCCTTTGTCGGCTTCGTTGCCGGGGGCTGGATGGTGAAAGAAGAATACGAGCGCGCCGAGAGACTGCGCATTGCCAAGATAAAAGCTGAGCAAAAGTACATCCGCGACCTGAAAGACGAGCGCCGCCGGCTGATCGAACAATCCAAAATGGACCGGGCTCTGTGATGTGGATCATCATAATCATGATGTGCACGAATATGTACGGCTGCCATTGGGCGCCTGATCCCAGCGGTCGCGGCTACCAGTACCGTGAACAGTGCGAGGCCCGGGTAGCGCAGATCGAAACGTACTTCGGCGCGCAAGCCTACTGCGATCGGAGATACTGATGAAATTCGACATAATAAACAGACTTAACGGCGCCATTCTGTTTACCGCAGAGATTGAATGTGAGGAAAATGAAACCGAGTCTGTCAAAACCGGTCTTGCCGTTAAATGGGCCGTCAGGAACGGCGCGGACCTGGGCGGCGCGAACCTGCGCGGCGCGAACCTGGGCGGCGCGTACCTGGACGGCGCGAACCTGCGCGGCGCGAACCTGGACGGCGCGAACCTGGACGGCGCGAACCTGCGCGGCGCGTACCTGGGCAGCGCAAACCTGCGCGGCGCGAACCTGGGCGGCGCGTACCTGGACGGCGCGAACCTGCGCGGCGCGTACCTGGGCAGCGCAAACCTGCACAGCGCGTACCTGCGCGGCGCGAACCTGCGCGGCGCGAACCTGCGCGGCGCGAACCTGGACGGCGCGAACCTGCGCGGCGCGGACCTGGGCAGCGCGGACCTGGGCAGCGCGGACCTGCGCGGCGCGGACCTGGGCGGTCAATGGATCATTCAAGGGCCAAGCCGCTCGGACGGATATGCCTTTTTCTTAATGCGCCTGACCGGCGAAGAAACGCCAATGGTGAGAGCCGGGTGCAGATGGTTTTCAATAGATCAAGCCCGTAATCATTGGACGGTAACACGCGCAGGAACGTCATTGGGCGATGAAACAATGGCAATACTCGATTATTTAGAGCGGGTTGCGCATATCAGGGGATTGAAATGACCCGCATTCTCGCCGCCGCTATGATGTTGCTGATTGTGACCGGCACGGCTCAGGCCATCGAATGCCTACCCTCTGCGAGCGCGGTACGCTCACAGCACCCGGGCATGTGGCCATCATGGCGGCGGATCGATGGAAAGAAATGCTGGATTGGGACGCAGCCGCGACAACGGCAGGGCGGTAAACGCAGGCACATGGTGCCCAGGAGAACAGGCAGCCCTACGCATCCCTTGCCTGTCCTCCATGAAACCAACTTCGAAACCGTCTGGAGGGACCGTGTAACTGAACCTTTGACAACGTGGAGAAACGATTATGGACGTGAACCTTGACGACGGGCTTATGGCCTACATTGAAGAGAATGATGTTATCTTCAATCATCCCGTCGAACAGCTCAGCCACCGGCAGGTCAAGAAAATCTGCGAGGGCATGACAGAGTACAACCGAAGCCATCACGGAACAAAATGAAGCAACAGCATCCAATCCGCATCAATGCGGACACAGTAAAGGCGCAGATCGCTCATCTGCGCCAATCCGTCCCCTCCCTGGCAGAGGATGAGGAGGGCTGGCTACTCTCGCTCGAAAGCGAAACGGATGCGCTGAGAGTCTGTGAGGAACTGACCGAGAAGATCGGGGAGATGGAAGGGTTCGAGGAGATGATCTCCCGCCGCATCTTCAATCTGAAGGAGCGGAAGGAGTACCTTGAGTTCAGGACCAAGAAGCTGCGCGAGACGCTGATCGGCCTCATGGAGACGGCCGGCGTCAAGACGCTTCCGCTGTCGATCGGGACGCTGTCGGTCCGGTATTACGACAAGGTCGTCATCACCGCGCCCCATCTTCTGCCCCCGCAATTCGTCCGCAACCCGCCACCCGAACCCCTGAAGAACATAATCAAGGAAGTCCTCAAATCAGGTCAACCCGTTCCGGGCGCCGAGCTGTCCAGCCCTGAACCCGGACTGTCAATCCGAACCAAGTAAACCAGCAACCAGAAGGAACTGGCTCCCATGAGTGTAGTCGATGAAATCTACGGCTCCGATAACTGGCTCCGCGCACCCGATCTGCAAGGGCATGAATGGAAGCTGCGCATCGAGTCACAGTCCGTTGTTGAATTCAAGAACCGGGACGGCACCAAAAAGAAGCAAGTCGCCCTCAAATTCTTCGGTGCCCAAAAGCTTTTCGGCGTGAACAAGACCAACGCCAAGCGCATGGAAAAAATGTTTGGCGGCAACCCGGCCATGTGGATAGGTGAGGAAATCACGTTGTACGTCGCGGAAGTTCAGGATTCAAACGGTAACCCCGTTGATGGTATTCGCATCCGCGAGATGGCGCAACCCGCGCTGCCGCAGCAGGCGATGCAGCCGCCTCCGGCGCAACAGCAGCAACCGCAACCGCGATTGCTAAAAGAATTCAACGAGGGTCAGCAATACAACGAGCGCAACCCACCACCGCCTACGCGTGCACCCGACGACATGAACGACAAGGTTCCGTTTTGACCTTCTACACCATCGAGCATGTAGCGCGCGAGCTGCACAAGTCCAAGGGGTGGCTGCAGGACTGGCTTCTGCGCCATCCTACGGATATTAACGGATCGCCCTTTTACCGGCTTGCCGGCCGCACCAAGCTGTTCCGCCAGATTGACATTGACCGCATATTCACTGCACTGGAAGCGCCGTCATGCCCCTTAAACTTGTTCCGCCCCGCGGCAAACGCAACCCGAATTATCAGATCAGAGGCACGTACCTCAAAGTCCGATTACAGCGCTCTACAGGAACTCCTGAAAAATCCGTTGCAATCCTCGCGCTCAAAAAAGCCAAACGGGAGATCGAAGATGGCGTCTTCTCCGTCAACCCCAAGACCTTCGCCACCGCTGCGCTTAGTTACCTCCGGGCCGGCGGGGAACGGCGGTTCATAACGCCGCTATCAGAGTTTTTTGGCACCACGCCTATCGCCAAGATCGATCAGGAAATGATCGACGCTGCCGCAGCCGTCCTGTACCCGGACGCGGGCATGGCGACCCGAAATCGTCAGGTATACACCCCGGTTAGCGCAATCCTGAAGCACGCGGGCATCGACAACGCCCTTAAGCGTCCCAAGGGCGCCCGGGGTAATATCCGCATCCACTGGCTTCCGATAGATGATCTTCATCGACTGTTCTCCGCTGCGTGGGACTGCGAACCCCGCTTCGGCGCCCTCTGTGTGTTTCTATTCTATACCGGGTGCCGCTTGAGCGAGGCTTTGTCGCTGCACTGGAGCGGCGTTGATGAAGCGCACAAGATGGCCTTCATCGGCAGGACCAAGAACGGGAAGCCCCGTCCGGTCTATCTGCCCACCACGGTCCTGAATGTGTTGTCCAGGCTGGACCCCGGATCGGGCAAGGTCTTCGGCTACGCGAAGTGTGGACGCATATATAAGCTTTTGGATCAGGCGTCAAAGGTATCGGGTGTAGTGATACCGGACGGAATTGCATTCCATATATTCCGTCACAGTTATGCCGCGCTGATGAGGCGAAAGGCCGGTCTTGATACGTCAGGATTGGTCGCGACAGGTGCGTGGGCCTCTCCGGATGCGGCCCGCATCTATGAACATGTCGATTTCAGCGAAGAGGCCGTCAAAGCTGAATTGCTCGATGAGTGGAATGCCGCATAGTCGTGTTCTTCCGCAAGAATAGCGCCCACAATGAAATCAACGGGTTGTAGCAGGCAAGAGTGCCAAGGATGACATAAGGAATCGAACGATGGGAATTGTCATCGATCCAATCGAATTGCTAGCGCTCAAGAAGCTTGCCGTGGTTTGTGGAGCGCTTGGTCAGACACTTAGAGGGCCGGGACGGGGAGAACAATTAGCTCTTACGAGGGTGTTAGTTGATGTCTGCCATCGGGCTGAAATCGACAACGAGCGATCACGACTAGAGCAGGGCTAGGCATATCAAGAGGTTGCACCATGGCAGACAACACTGAAGTTATTCGCCTCCGCGCCCGCGTGATGGAACTGGAGGACTGCTTGAGAATGATTGTAAGCGGCGGGTATGACGAGGCGGCCCGTGTTCACGCCGCTAAGATCGCAACCAAAGCCATCCTCGCCGACAAGCCAAAAGATATTGTGCGAGACGCTATGCGGGAAGAATAGCGGCCAGCAACATCAAGAGGTTGCACCATGGCAGACAACACAGACCGCCCCATTACGCGTGAACACCTCAAGCAATGGAAAGCTAGATCAATCATGCATCTTGATGGCGATGATTTTTACAGCAACCACTACCAATGCAATGAAGAACCGCGCCTTACCTATGTGGATTCAGGTCCGCGGAAACCTTACGGCCGTAAGGCCACAAGCAAACGCAAGCACGAACGCAAGTGGTTCGTTGATAATATCGAATGCCAGGACGTTGACGCTGTTCTAACGATGCTGAATTCCACATCTGTCAAGAACCAAAGGCCGGATATTGTGGACGACTAGAGCAGACCTAATAATATAAACAAGTTGGAGATGAAAACGATGGAATGTCCGGCGTCGATGTGTCCGCTGATCGCCCCGAACGGCTCTCCATGGACAGGGGAGTATGGCGGTCCGTGTCCTGGCTACGATGACATCAAGACTGGTGGTTGCCCGTGGTGGTCGATGGCATGTTCGACCGGAGGGATACAAGGCTTAGTCGAGGAAGCGGCGGAATGCGGTGGTCGCTCCTCTATGCCAATACTCGGTCCTAATCAGCCACACCGGCACACGATCGGACCAGCAAAGGAATTTGATTGTCCCAAAGCCTCGGTATGCCGTTGGCAAGAGCAAGCAGAGATTGCTAGTAGAAAGCTGTGTCCGCCGCGGGACGCACTCGCACGCGGAATCGATCCGCGCGTCTGCTTATACTGAGGGTGGACGACTAGAGCAGGGTGAATGATATCAAGGGGTTGCAATGGGAATTGTAATTGAACCGATCGAACTAGTTGCTTTGAAGAAACTTGCCATCGTTTGTGGCGCACTCGGTCAGACGCTTA
>Ga0126371_10004351_pt1 | contig 12495 bp, 10 predicted proteins | sample PanSoiMetaPlot_4_FD_110145 | JGI IMG/M metagenome (GOLD analysis project Ga0126371, IMG submission 110145) | Tropical forest soil microbial communities from Panama - MetaG Plot_4 | ecosystem: Environmental > Terrestrial > Soil > Tropical forest > Bulk soil | place: Panama | collected 2016-02-17
AGGAACAGTAAAGTGGTTTAACGACGCCAAGGGTTATGGATTCATCAGCCGCCAGAATGGGGAGGATGTATTCGTGCACTTTTCCGCGATCCAGTCGAATGGATTCCGCAGCCTTCAGGAAGGGCAGCAAGTTCAGTTCGATGTGGTCAAAGGCCCCAAGGGCTGGCAGGCCGAGAACGTAAAGGCGGTCTAACCACTTTCGGTCACGAAAAAAATTAGATCAAGGGGCGGCCAGACTGGCCGCCCTTTGTATTTGGGCTTCACCGATTCTCAACACTTACGCTACGTTATCTCGCCCCTTCAATTTCGACTTTCTCGCAGACACCTAGAGTTCCGGAACGGACTTGAGCTGCGTACTGGCCTGTCACAATTCGCCTCCAATGTCGCTTTTTTGTCCTAAACTTCGTCGCATAAGGGGGAACCGATGCCATGAAGACTCTAACGGTCGCGGGTCGAATTCTTCTCGGATGGATTGCTCTCGTGGTGGCACAGATGATTGCAGGAGCGGTGATCCCCGTCCGGATAACGCTACCTCCGCACGCATTCGCCTGGTTTTTGTTGGCCGATCTGGTGATTGCTGGCGTGCTCGGATGTGTAGCGTTGGGTTCGCAACAAAGAGGCGTAAGGCTAGGCGTGGTGATGGCGGCGATTCCTCTGGGAATTGCGGTGGTGAATCTGATCGAGGGCGGGTTCTTTCTATCGCAACCAGGCGTCGGCTGGACGCGGATTGCGATGCAGACAATTCTTGGGTACGTGCTCGTCGCGCCGGCTTGGGCTTTCATCTTTGGACGAATGCGCCGTCCGCAGATCGAACCGGTAGCAGCAAGGATAGACGGAACTGTCTTGAAGTTCCTGCTGTGCGACGTTGCGTATCTCGTCCTCTATTACGCGGCGGGCATAGTGATTTTTCCGTTCGTCAAGGATTTCTATGCTACGCAACATATCCCACCAATACGAACGATCGTGGCCTTGCAGTTGCTGGTTCGCGGACCGGTATTCGTGTTCATTTGTATTTCACTGATGAGAATGCTTCAGCTCCCGCGACGGGCTGGTGCCGTTGCCACCGGTTTGGCTTTCACGCTGCTAAGCAGCGTCGCGCTGATCGCGCCGAATCCGTTCTTCCCAGACTCAGTTCGATGGGTCCACTTCGGCGAAGTCATAGTGTCGAACTTTATTTTTGGCACGACTGTCGGGTGGATTTGGGCGCCGCCGCGCCAGGGTGAGGTAGAGCAAGCAATGAAGGCCGCGGCTTGATCCGATCGTTGCACTCTTGTCACTTCTGGCGATTTTATTCATCATCAGAACATGACATTTTTTATGGGTCTTCTTGTTTTCGCGCTAAGCGCAACGGCGTTCGCGGGGATCATTGACGACGTCCGAATGCAGCTGGCGAATGACAATTTCGCCGCCGCCGAATCGGAGTTGAATTCCTACAAATCGCAGCGTGGCATGACGCCGGAATATCTGGAAGCGCTCTCGTGGATGGCGCGCAGTGCGTTGAGCAAGCAGCAGTACGCGCAGGCGGAGAACTACGCGCAGCAGACCAAGACGCTGGCGATCCAGCAACTCAAGAGCAGAAAGATGGATGCGGAGCCGCATCTGCCGCTGGCGCTCGGCGCTGCCTACGAAGTGCAGGCACAGGGGCTCGCCGCGGAAGGCAAGAAGACCCAGGCGGCTACTCTGTTGAGAACTGCGCTCGCGTCGTATGGAAACACCTCAATTGCGGCCCGCCTGCACAAAAATCTCAACCTGCTGAGTTTCGTGGGACGGCAGGCTCCTCCGATCCAAACCAAGGAATACATCGGCATGCCGCCGGCCTCGTTGGCGCAACTGAAAGGGACACCGCTGCTTCTTTTCTTCTGGGCGCACTGGTGTGTCGATTGCAAGGGAGAGGCGCCGATCCTCACGCGGCTGCGGTCGGATTTTCCAGCGCTGATGTTCGTGGCACCAACGCAGCGCTATGGATACGCCGCGCGCGGCGAAGAGGCGACGCCCCAGGCCGAACTCGCCTACATCAACGCAGTCTGGCAGCAGTACTATCCGGGGCTGCAGGGGATCTCGGTCCCGGTGAGCGCGGAGAACTTCAACGTGTACGGCGCGAGCACAACTCCGACGCTGGTGCTCGTCGATCGCACCGGAAAGATCGCCTTCTATCATCCGGGAGCGTTGTCGTATGAGGAACTTCGCGGGGCGATTGAGAAGGTCCTGCACGGCTAGAGTGAGATGAGGACCATCTGAGTTAGTGTCACCGCCGCGTGACTAGCGGAAAGACACTGCAGGCTGTTTCGAGGAAAACCAGCCACGCTGCGACTCGCCTATAATCTCTGCGTCACTCGGGACCTATCCAATGCTGCTGACCTTCGATCATGGCCCGATTCGCGAGTTGCGGCTCAATCGTCCGCCGGCGAACGCCCTCTCGCCGGAATTGATCGTCGCGCTTCGGGAGCATATTGAGAGTGCACCGCAAAAAGGCAGTCGCGCACTGATTCTTTCGGGTTCGCCGGGTAGATTTTCAGGGGGACTCGATGTGCCTCTTCTGCTCGGCTTCGATCAAGCCGCTATCGCCACGCTGTGGCGCGAATTTTATGCTCTGCTGAAAGCGCTGGCGGTCTCGCCGATTCCTATCGCTGCCGCCATCACAGGCCATGCTCCCGCCGGCGGAACCGTGCTTCCACTGTTTTGCGATGTGAGGTTCATGGCCGACGGAGATTTCAAGATTGGACTTAATGAAGTGCAGGTCGGGATTCCCTTGCCGCCCGTGATTGTAGCGGCCCTGCGCAGGCTGGTTGGCCCCCGGCAAGCCGAGCGATTGGCGGTAAGCGGCGCGTTGATTTCGTCTCCAGAGGCACTGGCCGCCGGCCTGATCGATCATCTGGCGCCTCCCGGTGATGTTATCGAGCGCGCACTCATCTGGTGCCAGTCGCTGCTCGCGTTGCCTCCGCAGGCGATGGCCGCTACCCGACGAGAAGCCCGCACCGATCTGGTCGGGTACTTCGAGCGAAATCTCGAGGCCGAGTTGCAGGCGGTCACCGTCAGTTGGTGGGCGAACGAAACGCAAACAACGCTGCACGCTCTGAGCGCGAAACTGGGAAAGAAGACCGCCGTGACTCGCTAAACGTAGTGCGTTTCGCACGCCAGGCAGCCTTCTTACTGGCACCGTTCCCTTAGAAGTGAAATCTGTACTTCACCTGAAACGCCAGCTCGCGCGGATTGGTAAAGTGCGATCCGCCAAATGTATTGCTGTTGTCGAGCATGAAGTGATTGTTGCCGACATTCAGCGCGCTGAAACGCACGTTCCAGTTCTCTCCGAACGATTTCCCCACTGAGAGATCAACTGACGTGTGCGGGGGCAGGTGGCCGGGACCATCGCCATCCAAAAATCCAGAACCGTAATTCACGTTGACCGAGCTCCAGATCCGGCGTGGCAGGTTCACGCTGACGCCGGTGCTGACCGTATCGCGCTGATCGTGATCGAGGAAGAAGTAGCCTTCGTCAGGCGGCGAGAAATCGGTGAGGCCGCCGGTAACTGCGCCCGCACCTTCCACATACTGGTGCGAGTAAGCCAAGTGGAACTGCGCCCTGCCCGCGATCCGCGGCGAAGTTGCGGTCGTCTCCCATCCGTGAATTCGTGCGCGATCGATGGTCAGCGGGAAAAATATGTTGGAGTTGCCAAGAACATCGTGGTCGAAGAAGTTGCGCGCCGCGGTGCGGAAGTTGGCGACGTCGAAGGTCCAGCCGGCAAAGGGGATCGTCAGTCCGAATTCGCGCTGTTCATCGCGCTCTCCATGCAGCGGAAGGAATCCGCAGTCGCTGCTGTTGCACTGCTCAAGCAGCGGGCCCGAGACCGTCATCAACGGCGGTGGCTGGTAGTAGCGTCCCCAGAATGCGCGGGCGACCCAATGCAGCTTGGGAATCTGGAGGGCGGCGCCGAGGCGCGGGTCGGCAGCATTTTCGCTGATCGGATGATTGCCTCCCAGCAGCGTATCGGTACCGGTGCCGCCGAAGTGCGTGAGCCGGACGCCCCCGTTCAGGGTAAGCCAACGTGTGACTTTGTATTGATCCTCGAGGAAGATGGCCTCGACGTTGCCCCAAAGCTTCTCGCGATCGGCGGGGACCAGCACCGTGCCGTCGCCGCCGTTCACGGCAAACAACTGATTATCGCGTTGCGCGAAGGCCTGCACACCGACCCGGGCGGTGTGATGGCCACGCGTGTAGGCGGCGGAAACGACACCGCCGATGTAGTTCGAGCCGCGGTCATCCTGCGGAACTGAAATTGTGGGATCAGGCGCGCCCGTGTAGTCCCCGATGTAGTGCGCGCGGTTGAAGTGATAAAACGGCGAGACCGTCACTACCAGGCCGCTGCCAACCGTGTGCAGCCACGAGAAATTCACGAACGCGTCGCGCTCGTTTTCCACGTCGCGGACGCCGATCGCCTGGCCATCAGGATCGTTGGGAACCTGATAATGGTCGCCACGGACCGAGGTCACGAGCCGGAGCTGGTCGTTCGGCGATTTGTTGAAGATCAATGAGCCAAAGCCGCTGAGTCCCGCCGCCTGGTTATGCAGATTCTCGGGACTGGGCGTTTCCAGACCGAGATCGGTTCGATATCCCGAAAGGCTTCCATACCACGCGAAGCGGTCGCTGTGATCGCCAAAGCTGATCTGCGGATTGGTGCTGTTGTAGCTGCCGTAGTCGAGAACCAGCTCGCCCTGCCGGTTGCGCTCAAAGCCCGAGCGCGTAACCACGTTGAAAACTCCGTAGGTGCGGTCACCATACTCGGCGTTGTATCCACCGCGCTGCACTTCGAGATAGTCGATGTCTTTCGGATCGAACTGCGGTCCGACGTTCGACGCGATATTCGTATTCGGTACGGGCACTCCGTCGAGCAGCCACGAAACCTGGTGCCCGCCGCGGATGTGCAGCTGGTCGTGCACCATATAAGCGCCGGGCGTGAAGTTCGTGATCATCGCGAGGCTGTTCGTGTTGTCGGCGCCCGGGGTTTCGTTGATCGCGGCTCGGTTCACGAGGTTAGTGCTGGTCGAGGACTCCGGATTGACTGCCGGCGCGACGTCCTGCACTTCGACGGTTTCCGCGCCATGTGCAATCGCCAGCGAGAAGTGCGGCTTGGCATCGCGCTCAGAGGTCAGGACGAAGCTTTGGTCTTCCGTAGCGAAGCCGGGCGCTTCGACCGTGACGAGGTAGTCCCCCAGTGGAACGTTCTCGAAGCGAAATTCGCCGGCTTGATCACTGATTGTTCTCTGCGACCAGTCTGAAGTCGTGCTGCGGAGTATGACCTTTGCATCTGCGACAGGCCGGTGCTGCGGGTCGTGGATCAAACCATGCACTGAACCGAAAATGGCGGCGCTCGCCACCACCGCGAACAACAATGTGGTAAGCAGTAGCCCGATACTTATCAATTTTGTGTTCATGAATCCTCTGCAATCGGCTAGACAGCGAACCCGGAATTCGCGAGATTCGATACGGATCGACAGAAAAATCACAGGCCGCGTGTGCGGCGTGGATCAATCCTTGTCATCCTTCTGGTGGGGGACTCGCTCAGGATGTGCGGTTTTCAGAGGATGGGAGGAGCGCGGCCGGGATGATTGAGGGCCGGCTCGAAAGAGAAGGCCTGCGAATCGGGAACCGCGGAATCTTGTTCTGTGTGGCTCAGCTCGCTCTGCGTCGAACGCAGTGAGGTCTGTGCCCACTGGGAGCGCGCCATCGTGCGGCAGCACTCATGATCCTGGCAGCAGTCTTTGCCGGCGAGAACCTCATCGCTGGAGACCGGCAACGCGCTTTCCGCAGCAGCGGCTTTGTGGTGGTGATGGCACTCCGACATCTCCGACCATACGCTCGCGGGAACCGGCTTGCGGTTGCAATGAGGATGCTGCATCGCCATGGTCGACGCTGCAGCAAACGGGGAGAACACTCCCGCGAGCAACACAAACAGCAGCGTTCTGGCGATCAGTCGTTGCATATCCCCGTACGCAGAAAGGAAGAGGGTTTCTCGCGTCACCGAGGGCTCACGATCTCACCCAAGTCGGGAGCCGGCGCAAGAATCTGCGTGCCGTAAGCATAGGGCAGTTTTGGAATTGGAACAATCCCCCTGGAGAGGGAGACAGAAATTTGACATTCGGGGTTGGGCCAACCAGTGGGCAAGTGTATCCAGGCAAAATGTTTATACCGGCGTAGGTTCGCGGGCGCGGGCGCCCGCACTACATAGCTCGGACGGGCGCGGACCCTTCGTCACCGCTCAGGGCAGCCAGCCCGTCCCTACAATGTCACGAACGTCCAGCGAAAAACTATCCCCGCGAATAATCCGCCTTCCGCACTAGCGACCCACAATATCGGCTTTCAGGCCGCCGATCGCGGTCAGCACCTCCGACTTCTCTTTCTCCGGAACCTTGAATTTGTCGAGCGTGCCGACCAGGTATTTCACGCTCGCGTTCCAATCCGCTTCGCTGATGTTGAGGCCGGTGTGCGCGGTCTTCATGTCGCGCCCTGTGTACTTGCAGGGACCACCGGTAGCGACACAAAGGAAGTCGATCACGTGCTGGCGCACTCTGATTTTTGAATCCGTGCTCAGCCCGGTGAAGAAGCGGCCAAGTTGCGGATCGGTCGCAAGATGGGTGATGAAGTCGTCGGTGACGGCGGCAATTGCGTCATAACCGCCGAGGCGTTGGTATAGCGTGGGTTGCGATTGCGCCATCAGTTGCGGCGTGGCCACGAAAGCCGGCGTGACCGCGGCGAAGGACATCAAGGCGAAATAGAGAAACGATGTCAGCTTTTTCATTCTTGTCTCCTCAACAGGGTGATTACTGCCTACTCAGAGGAAGTACGTGAGGGTGGGGCTGTCGGATTGGTAGAAATTAACTGGGCGGGAATTGCTCGCGGGGATTTCCCGAGGTTAGCGCGCAAAGAACGCGCGCGAACCTGGGGCACCGTCATGTGGTTACGGAGCTTCGCTGCTCTTCTTCGCGGGCGAGGGCGCCCGCGCCACACCGTCGAACGTTGGGTTGAGGCTGAACTTCCGGCGTGGTAGGATCCATAGTTTTGGCAGGTGCGTTTGGGCTGGCCTGTATTCGCGTCCTAATACCTCTTTTCGGGCCGAGTTGTCTCTCCTCCCCACGCCTGTCGAAGGAGTGAACCCGTGAAAGTGTACGAAGGTGCAAATGTCCGCAACGTGGCCCTCGTCGGCCACGGGCATGCAGGAAAGACCTCGATCGTCTCGGCCGCGCTTTTTACCTCGGGAGCCACGCAACGACTGGGCCGCGTGGATGACGGCTCCGCCACTACCGACTACGACGAAGAAGAAATCGCCCGAAAAATGTCGATTGGCACCGGCATCGGCTTTGCCGAGTGGGGCAAGACCAAAATCAACTTCCTCGATACTCCCGGTTTCAACATGTTTGTCCACGAGGCAAAGACCATACTGCCCGTGGTTGAAGCGGCGCTGGTGATTGTGGACGGGGTGGCTGGCGTCGAAGTCGTCACCCAACGCGTCTGGGGATACGCCGAAGAAATCAACCTGCCGCGCATGATCGTGGTCAGCCGCATGGACCGTGACCGAGCGGACGCTGAGCGCGTTCTGGAATCGCTGAACAATGCATTCGGGCGGGCTGTTGTGCCGCTGCAAATGCCGATCGGAAAAGAGAAGGGCTTCACCGGGATCGTGGACCTGGTAAAAATGAAGGCCTACACGTATGAACTCGGCGGCAGCGGGAAGGGAAAAGAAGAGGAGATTCCCGCGAACCTGGCCGCCGCCGCTCAGGAAGCCCACGAAAAACTGGTGGAGCTGGTCGCCGAAGGCGACGACAAGCTGATGGAAGAGTTCTTCGAGAAGGGCACCATCCCCGAAGAACACCTGATTCCCGCTCTGCACGACGCCATCCGCGATGACAAAATCTTTCCTGTGCTCTTCAGCTCCGGGCTGGGCAACATCGGCGTCGACAAGCTGATGGACTTCATCGTCGACTACACGCCCGCAGGCACCGAGCACACTGCGCTGCACGGAATCGCCGGCAGCAACGGGCAGTCGCCCGAGCGGCACGTGGCCGACTCTGACGCGCTGTCGCTGTTTGTCTTCAAGACAGTCTCCGACCCCTTCGCCGGCCGTATTTCGTATTTCAAAGTCTTCAGCGGCATTTTGAAAAATGACGCTTCGCTCCAGAACTTCACGCGGAATTCGTCGGAGAAGCTGGCGCACATCTCGATCATGCAGGGTAAGAATGCCGTCGCCGTCAATGAGCTGCATGCCGGCGATATCGGCGCGGTGGCTAAACTGCGCGACACTCTGACCGGCGACACGCTGGGCGACAAGACCGCGCCTATCCAATATCCCAAGATCACCCTGCCCGAGCCGGCGATCACGTTCGCGATCGAGCCCAAGAGCCGCGCCGACGAAGACAAGCTGGGACCCGGCATCCACAAGCTGATGGAAGAAGACGCGATGCTCCGATTCTTCCGCGACCCGCAAACCAAGGAATTCCTGATCGCGGGCACCGGGCAGCAGCACATCGAAGTCATCGTTTCCAAGCTGAAGAAGCGCTATCACACGGAAGTCAACCTGAAAGCGCCCAAGGTGCCGTACCGCGAGACCATTCGCGGCAGGGCCGATGTGCAGGGGCGTCACAAGAAACAGACCGGTGGTCATGGCCAGTATGGCGATTGCAAGATCAAGATGGAACCGTTGGTCCGTGGAGGCGAATTCGAGTTCGTGAACGATATCTTTGGGGGCGCGATCCCGAAGAATTTCATTCCCGCCGTCGAGAAGGGCATTCGCGACGCGGCGGGACGCGGGTATCTCGCGGGTTATCCCGTGGTCGATTTCAAAGTCGTGCTCTATGACGGTTCGTATCACGACGTCGATTCGAACGACCTGTCGTTCCAGATGGCAGGCCGCATCGCATTCAAGAAAGCGATGGAGGTCGCGAAGCCGACCTTGCTGGAGCCTGTCATGGTCGTTGAAATCACGGTCCCGGACGAGTTCGCCGGATCGATCATGGGCGATCTCAACAGCCGACGCGGACGCATCCAGGGCATGGACAACAAGGGCGGCAACACGATCGTGAAAGCCGAAGTGCCGATGGCCGAAATGCTTAGTTACGGCGTCGAGCTCACCTCGATGACGCAGGGCCGCGGTAGCTTCAACATGGAAATGCATCACTACGACATCGTGCCGTCGCAGCTGCAGGAAAAAATCATTGAGAAGGCAAAGGCCGAGCGCGGAGAAGTGAAGGAAGAAGAGGAGTAGCGCGGGAACTCGATTCAGCAGCTGCGCATTAGGTGTCGGACCAGCATGCTACTTGGCTGGCTCGGACTTCGCGTTGTGTTGTACCTTTGGCAGCTCCGGCACTGACACCAGGGCTTCGGTGGCGCGATCCAGTTCGAAGTACGCCTTCTTCTTTGCGCAGCTGGAGACGCCGGCGAGCTCTTCTTCTTCCGGCGTCATCGGCTCGCCCTCGAGCACGATCTTACCCTGCAGGCCGTATCCCAGAACGTGAAAGTCGAGCGAGCAGTCGTGGCCGAATGTCTTTGCGAGCAAGTGAGCCATCTCAGGCTGCTGAAAAGTCCCGTTACGCGAATCGAAGATTAGGATACTATGCACGACGCCAGGCTGCTCGTACTGCCACTCGGCAAGCTCCGCCAATAGTCGGCGCCCGTCGGATGACCAGTCAATCAGCCGCAACGAATTTCCATTCTCGACGTCGGCGGGCTCCTGCAAAAATCGAATTTTGAAATCGCCTGGATCGCCAGCAACAAATAAACGGGAGTTGTTCACGCAGAGAGGCCCCGAATATCCCGCGGGCCGCTGCGGATAAAGCGCGGTGGCTTCGACTTCCGCGTACGCGCGATGCTTGCCGTCGGACGCAACGAGCACATCGCCCTTCACCGTTTGCGAGGCGTAGGGAGGGTGATCGCCGCAGGTGACAAGGCTGGAGTCCGCTGCTTTGGGAGTGTTCTCGGGCGCGGGAGTGGCATTTTGGGCGAGTGACAATACTGCCGACAAAAACACAAGAGCGCCGTAACGATTGAAGTTTGTGATCATCGCGAGGATTGTAGACTACGCACCTGGCCGGCGTCTGTACGTCAGATCACTGATCGGCGCAACCGCAACCCATTCACCACAGTGGACACAGAGAACACGGAGGAAGCCACAGACGCGTTCGAAGAGCGCCGATATCCTCGGAAACGCCACCCCCGGAAAACGTAACCCTAATGAATCTCGCGATCGATCACGTCACCATCTGCGGCTCGCATCTCGAGCGCATGCGCGCGGACTTCGCCGCCATCGGCCTTCGAACCGTGTATGGCGGCCGTCACGCCAACGGCATGACGCATATGGATCTGCTGACATTTCCCGACGGCTCTTACGTCGAGCTCATTGCGCCCTTCGCGTCGTTAGCTGGAGCCGGGGGAATGATGTCGGGTTGGGTGAAGTTGATGGAAGGCGACGCTGGATCCGGCGCGTGGGCCGTGCGCTCGACCGACATTCACGCGGAAACGTCTCGGCTTAGGAGCGCCGGGGTCGAGGTACGCGGCCCTGAAGTTGGCGGCCGTCAGCGCACGGATGGCACGCAGCTCGAATGGGAAACGGCGATGGTTGGACCGGGCTCGGCGGGAAGCGTGCTGCCGTTTCTGATTGAGGACAAAACGGCGCGCGATTTGAGGGTGCCGGATCCGCCGGCTTCCGAAATTGAAGGAGTCGGGGCGGTCGTTATCGGCGTCCGCGACCTCAAAGTCTCGATCGCCGTGTTCCAGCGAGCCTTCGGACTGAAAGACGCGAGCATGGAAGAGCATCGTGACTTCGGCGCAACGCTCGCCCACTTCGCCCATAGTCCTGTCATTCTCGCGTTGCCGACAAATGCCAGCTCCTGGCTCGCCGATCGGCTCGATCAGTTCGGAGAATGTCCGGCTGCATTCCTGCTAAAAGCTTCCTGTGAGTTCCCCACGAAAGACCTTCAGACGACCGCGAAATCCATGCACTGGTTCGGAACTGACGTCGCCTTCTTCGATCCACAACGGCTTCGCGGCGCGCGCATCGGGCTCATTCGCAGGTGACAGGCATCTCAATACCGACGCAAATGGGTCGTTGCTTCGCTCTCCCTTTCGCTTTACTATCGCCATACGTGGCCACTCTCAGGAACACTCCACATCTGAAAGAGCGGCTGGTGTCTGCAGCGCCGGTCGAAGACGATTCCTCGTTTGAACTCAAGCTGCGCCCGCAAAAGCTTAGCGAGTTCATCGGCCAGGACAAAGTCAAGGAAAACCTGGCGGTGGCGATCGAGGCTGCGCGTTCGCGCGGCGAAGCCATGGACCACGTCTTGCTTTACGGGCCTCCGGGTCTCGGCAAAACCACGCTGGCCAACATTATCGCGAACGAACTAGGCGTGGCGTTTCAGCAAACCTCTGGGCCGACTCTGCAAATCAAGGGCGAACTAACGGCGATCCTCACCAATCTGCAGGACAAGCAGGTGTTGTTCATCGACGAAGTGCACCGCCTGCAGCCGGCACTGGAAGAGCTCCTTTATTCCGCGCTCGAAGACTACAAGCTCGACATCATCATTGGCCAGGGGCCGTCGGCGCGCACCCATGTCATCGACGTAAAGCCGTTCACCTTCGTGGGCGCAACGACCCGCGCCGGGCTGCTCACGGCACCGCTGCGGTCTCGCTTCGGCATCATGCTGCGGCTGGAGTTCTACACGCACAAGGACCTGCAGATCATCGTCGAGCGGTCGGCGGAAATTCTGGGCGTCACCGTCGACGACGAGGGTGCACTCGAGATCGCCAGCCGCTCCCGGGGCACGCCCCGCATTGCGAATCGCCTGCTTCGCCGGGTGCGCGACTACGCCCAAGTGCGAGGTGGCGGCAAGATTGATAAGGCCACCGCGCAAGCCGCACTCCGGATGCTCGAAGTGGATCAATACGGCTTCGATGAAGTGGACCGCAAGCTGCTCCTCACGATCATTGAGAAGTATCAGGGTGGCCCGGTCGGCGTGAACACCCTGGCGGCTGCGCTGGCCGAAGAGCCGGATGCTATCGAGGAGATCTACGAACCGTTTCTGATCCAGATCGGCTTCTTGAACCGGACGCCCCGCGGCCGCGTGGCCACGATGCTTGCGTACGAGCATTTTGGCATCACGCCAACACGGCGGCAAAGCTCTCTCTTCTAAGAACAACCGGAATCCATCTCTCCAAATTCAGTTCGAGCAACCTTTGATGACTCGTTAGTTCCGCTTTTGGTAATCCGCGCGTGAGAAACCGCAACATCTTCTTGGGAACCCCGACGCGATGGTGTATGTTGCTCCACTACCCTGTAGGGGGCAGGGTGGACCGCAAGACCACTCTTGCTTTCCGGGACGAGTGTTGGGTGTTCGGGTCTCCTGTCAAACGATTACTGCTTGCCTGCGCGCTATACCCACTTTTCGGCCTACTGGGGCCAGCGCTGGTTGCACAAGTTTCTTTGCTCGAGCGTCCTGACCCGGGTTCCTCCAC
>Ga0126371_10004352_pt1 | contig 12495 bp, 8 predicted proteins | sample PanSoiMetaPlot_4_FD_110145 | JGI IMG/M metagenome (GOLD analysis project Ga0126371, IMG submission 110145) | Tropical forest soil microbial communities from Panama - MetaG Plot_4 | ecosystem: Environmental > Terrestrial > Soil > Tropical forest > Bulk soil | place: Panama | collected 2016-02-17
CCTTTAGCAGGGGAGTCTGAATTCGTAATCATGATCGCAGTGGCGGACCGAAGAGACGAATGGGTCGGACCGAGTTCCTGACCTGAGACGATTACGAGGCGAGCCTTGGTTGGAGTGGCACTTCTTCCGCTAGAGCGAAATGGCGCTCTTGTTCGAGTGCAGGCAGAAGTGTTGTCGAAAAGAGCTTGACACCGCCGACATTGTCAGAGACGCCTGATTTTGCAGCTAACAGCTTTCACCGTTAGATCGTTTCAGGGCTGACATTCACGGCTGCTGTGACATTGTTGGGTTTTTCGGAGAACGACTTGCCCGGCTCAAAAGCTATCTTTTCGTGCTTCGTACCAACCTTGCGAATTACGTCATGCCAGCCGTCGTCCCAGGCGATGCGGGCCTCACCGTCCACCACCGTCCAGGTTCCATGGTCGGCGCCGAGGGTTTTGTGCGCCTGGCCATTAGCTTCCAGAGTGATGTAGAAATCTCCAGCCCCGGGGCCCTGCCCCACCCTCCATTTGCCCAAAAAATGGTTCCGCCCAAGCGCAAACACCCTGGAAGCAGAAGTATCGAATTCGAAGCTCTGGGTCTCGGCCATCCGAAAACTCTTCTGCTCTCCGTTCCTGAAGACTACGATATCTGCGTCCTTGAACTCGATCTTAGTAATTTCAGCCACAGGGATGCTCTGCCGATGACCATCCTTCATCACCACTATCAGAGATCCGTGCGCGTCTCTCGATGCTGCCTGCCCTAAACTTCCCATGGCCGATGCAAGAAGGATGATTCCTACGAGAACAGTCTCGACGATTCTGTGCATATTCTCTCCTCGAAAAATTCGCGTAACGATTGATGGCAATTATGAAGCAAGCGATGCACCCTTTGCTTCTTCACTACGATACGTATTTCACGCGGGTTAGAAGCGAAACACTTGTGCGTTGAAGTACCCTTGCCTTTGTCACCGCTCGGCCTTGGAGTTCCACTCTCACCGGGATGCCAGCGATGCTGAGCAACTGCAATAAACCTGAGCATATTCTCAATGCTCGCGGGTCCGTTCGTCCTACATCGGTTTTCTGCTGATAACTTCGCGCACAAACATCGTTTTCATTGTTTCCATCGTTAGTTTCGACCGCGAAGTACGGTTAGCGAAGCGGGCGCCAAGGTGTACTGGGTATTCGCATCGCCCGAAAGGCTAGATTTCACTGGAGGTCCGTCGGGGTCCGCAGAGCCATTCTTACGGTCGGCGTGCCACTGATATTGAGCCTTGCCGAAGGTAATCGTGGTCACAGGGCCGGCAAGGAACCGATCAACGCCGACGCTCTCATCGTGAAACTTTAAACGAAACGAATGTGCATGATCGAAGTCCTTATTGATTAGCAGCAAGGACCACTGGCTGTCCGGACGCTTCAGGGCGTAAGCGGTCACAAGCGTATGGCCGTCCGCGTCCTTGATATCGCTCTCAGCGCGAAAAAGCTGATGCTCCGCATCACCTTGTTCTGCCCACTCGTGGGTCATGAGCTGTGCGGCGAAGAACTGCGACGTACGCTGGCGAATTTGATAATTCTTGTCCACCATGAACATGTGGTACGTTCCCCAGCTGTTGGAACAAGCCGGATGCTGTGGAGAATATGGCAGGTCGTGATAGTAGTGTGTCGACTGGCCACCAGCTGTCAAGAAACCGCCGAACGAATCCGCCAGCCACAGTGCTCCGAAGATGTCGACGGCAGCTTCGCCACCATGCGCGTTGGTTTCTGTATCAAGCAGCGGAATTCCGGGTGGCAAGCCGTCGTCGCGCCATATCTTCATGATGTGAGTGATAAGCTCGGGCTCCTGGTAGAGATTCTTCCAAGGCGTTTCGCAACCATCGTAGGGATAGTGTTCAAAGGACATAAAGGCCAAGTCCTGCAGGTGTCCATGGGCTTTCAGGTAGTCGAGAAACCGGCCAAGCCATGAGGTGCGACCGCTCGAATCCGGCCAGGACTTGATGTCCTCGGTAACGCCTTCGAAAACCGGTCCTCCAAGTTTGAAGCCCGAGTCAACTCGATGAAGAGCCGTCGCAAACTGCACATAGAGCGCCGCGTAGTCCTCGGGCAACATATATTGACCGTCAGGTTCTTCCCCCATTTCGACGTAAGAAAATGGATACCCTCGTTTCTTGAGGTAGGTCATTTGCGCGGCCGCATCTTCGGGAGTGCTGTAGAGCATGGCGATGGAGACGATAGCCGGTAAGCCGCGGGTAATTCCGCTCGTGAAGAAGAGATCCCAGCCCGGCTGGTCGCCCGATTCCATGCGATCCGGCGCCACGTACAAGTCTGAAGCTTGATGCCAAGAATCTACCGACGAACACAGGGTTAACGTCTGATTCTGATCCGCGGAGTGATGAAGTAGATCCTGGAACTGTCCGTTGTCATCTATCGTTCCCAGATAGAGTTCCCGGATGGCGTACCCGACGCAATTGCGGCGATCCGCCGATCCGTGTGTATCACACGTGTTCGAAGACTGAGTCATCAAGATACGAACTGCTTTGGTACTCACGGGCGAGGATGCAAGGCGTAACAAGGGCTCACCTCCCTGACCTTCGCCAATGTTTCCGGAAGCGAATGTTTGCCATGCTCCTTTGTCTTGCTCATCCATTGGATCTGCATCCCCCGCCCAGTACTGCACCTCATAGACGCGAGCGTAAGGCTCGGCCCAGTAGATCCGTATCGCGTTCACGTCCAGTTTTCTTCCGAGGCTTACGACCACCCACTGCGGATGAAGAGAATCATCCTCGCCGGTGAAGGCCTGCGTGAGATACGGATTACTCTTCCAATAGGACCGCGTATCAGCGTCGTCGAGCCGAGAATAGCCATCGAACTCGGTTCCGTTGTTACGAGTGAACCCGCGGTGTGGAAGTGAATATCCGTAGGAGTGGCGAATCATCTCGCTGGTGGGTGTTGAGTCACCCACGAAATATCCTTTGCCTGGTGGGTCACTCCACTTTCCCTTTGGGTTCCAGTGCCAAGCTTGTACAAACAGATCGGTATTCTGACGGTAACTTACAACGCCCCAGCCGGCTGTGAGGATCTGCTGAACCTGATCGGGCCGAAAAAACGTGTCCGTAGCATTGCTGGGTACGCGGTCGACGGTCGATCCGAGCGCGTAAAGTGGGCGAAATGTGTTGACGACATGACTCGGCGTAGAGTCGACAACCACGGTCTGGGCCAGAGTCTGTGGGGCGAAGCTGATCAGCGTCACTGTAACGGCAATGCGGAGCAGAACGGATTTCAGGCATTTCTCGCAATCCACGGATTTGTCTTCCACGGGAGCGCCCTTTCGTTAGTGATCAATCTCAAGCGGCAACGGCAGCGGCACGATTTGTGCTTCGGTTACTTCGGCGATCGCGATGATGCGGGTATTGGACTTTGTATAATCTTCGAGTTCCGAATGGATTTCAACCAGGGAGGCCCTGTCGTGCAAATAAAGGTATTCAACGACAAAACGTCATTGGCCAAGGCGGCGGCCGGGCAAGCGGAAGCTGCAATTCGCAGAGCACTCGCGGAACGTGGGCGGGCTCGGATTATCGCGGCGACGGCGGCATCGCAATTGGAGTTCCTGGATGCGCTCACGAGCATACCGGGAGTCGATTGGAAGAACGTGGAAGTGTTTCACCTCGATGAGTACGTCGGCTTACCGATTACCCATCCAGGGAGCTTTCGCAAGATGCTCCTGGAACAATTGGTGCATAAGACCGGAATCCGAAAATATCATCTGCTCGATGGAGATGCGGCGGACCTCGCCGAAGGGACGAGTCGTGCAGGCAAAGAACTTGCGTTGGAGCCTATCGACATCGCGTTTCTTGGGATCGGAGAGAATGGACATATTGCGTTCAACGATCCGCCGGCAGATTTCAATACTGAACAACCGTACATCGTCGTGAATCTCGATGAAGCTTGCCGTCGCCAACAGGTTGGGGAAGCTTGGTTTAAGGACTTGTCGGCGGTGCCGGAGAAAGCAATTTCTATGTCCGTGCGCCAGATACTAAAAAGCAAGGAAATCTTGGCAGTAGTCCCGGATACGCGTAAGGCACAAGCCGTGAAAGCGTGTCTCGAGGGGGAAATCACGCCCATCGTGCCAGCATCGATCCTACGCACGCACGCTGACACCACGCTATATCTAGACAAAAATTCGGCGTCTTTGCTAAGTCCCGGGCTAAAGAATCAGCAGAATGAAGCGCAGACCGTGGCTGGTTAACGCCGTCCGGACCTGCGATTTACGTGAGAAAACTTGGCTCCGGAATTACGTTTGGGGTCCAAGCCCGTATTTTGGTGCCGCAAGGCGAAGTCATCTCTTTTACTTTCGTATAGTCCAGCCTAGGAAACGCTGCTCTTGCTGACGTCTGATGGTGCAAGTAATTCCGCGGGCCGACAGGACCGCCCCCGCTTCATTCCGTCGTTGCGCTGGTGGATCGCGGGCTTGCTGTTTGCGTCGACGGTAATCAACTACATCGATCGGCAGACGCTGTCGCTACTCGCCCCTTATTTGAAGGTGCAATATCGCTGGAGTAACACCGATTACGCAAATATCGTGATTGCATTTCGAATCGCCTACTCCGTTGGACAAAGTGTCTTCGGGAGGATGCTTGACCGCGTCGGCACGCGGCGAGGTTTGAGCGTCAGCGTGGCCTGGTATTCGTTGGTGTCGATAGCAACGTCTCTGGCTAACGGCCTACTCAGCTTCATGGGATTCCGATTTCTGCTGGGGGCTGGGGAGTCAGCAAACTGGCCCGGAGCGACGCGGGCGGTTGCAGAGTGGTTTCCGAAACGCGAACGCGGGCTTGCCACCGCGTTCTTCGATAGTGGTTCGTCAATCGGAGGTGCCATCGCGCCATTCATTATCTTGCCCATTTACTTTCACTGGGGACGGCGGCCGGCCTTCATGATTCCGGGACTGCTCGGTTTCCTGTGGCTGTTAGCGTGGAGACGCATGTATTATCCGCCGGAAACGCACCCACACATCAGCCCGGCTGAGCTCCAAATGCTCCGTGCCGAAAAATCTGATGTTGCCCAACTTTCGGAAGTCGCAACTGCTACAACCTGGCTCGATTTGCTAAAGCTGCCACAGACCTGGGGAACAATCGTTGCCAAGACTTTTACCGATCCGGTTTGGTTCTTCGTCACCGACTGGTTTCCCATATATCTGGTCGGGAAGGGAATTGAGCTCAGGAGTGGGCTGATCGCCGTATGGATTCCCTTTATCGCGGCCGATCTTGGGAATTTTTTCGCCGGCGGCGTGTCCGGGATCTTGATACGGCGGGGTTGGTCGCTGGGCGCGGCCCGTAAGGCGCTGCTTGTTTTCGGCGGGATTGGGGTCACCTTGCTGATACCCACAATCTTCACTACCAATCTGGCCATCATTGCGACGCTGTTTGCATTGGCGACATTTTCCTATGCATCGTTCAGCACGATTGCGAACGTTCTACCCTCGGATCTTTACCACACGGACTCGGTCGCGTCGGTGAGCGGTATGAGCGGTACCGGTGCGGGTTTGGGCACAATTGCCGCATTTGAGCTGATCGGCCACTTCTCCGATATGCGGCAGTCCATGACAACGCATGCCTTCGATCCCATTGTGGTGGTCGCTGGATTGGTTCCGTTCATCGGTATGATTCTGGTGATGCTGCTCGTCCGGAATACGAGGGCCACGGAGGAAGGACGGGTAAGACGGCTTTGAATCGTTCGAGTGTGGTGGAATGGTAGCGGCTGGTCGTGAGCTATACCTTGGCAAGGGAACCCGAGTCCACGAATACCTGCTCATGGATTGGATCTGTTCTCTCGGACTTTTGCTTCGCACAGGGCCCCACGATCGATTCCATGCTCATCCTTGAAATGAACCGCAATAGTCGCGGCAGTCTGCGGCGTCTTGACGACCGCGTTTAGGTCTATCGCCGTTTTTGGGTCGACTGTGAGCAGCTCCACCGACGTGATCTCCGCCCCACGTGCATCCAACGAATACGCGACGAGTTTGCCTGGAGAAAACACGCCGAAAGCGCCGGACAGCCGAATCCCTTTGCTCGAGGCCATTGCAGTGAGTGGACGTTCGATCACTCCCGTTTGCGCGACGGTAGTCAAGCCTTTACCAATACGTGTGGGAAACCACTCCGTGTCCATGGTGTACGAACCCCCCGGTGGCAACTCAATCAAGGGACTGTTGATTTCGGCTTCCATATAGTAGGGAGCTTCGCGCGGATTAGTGGAGCGGAGTGCCGGCATGCCCTGGTCATCCAGCGTGAGCGCTGCGCCATTCTTGTAGAAAATGACGGAAGCTTCGCCCGGATATTTCGCATTCGCCTCATGATGGAATCTCTCGACGACACCATACTTGGACGTGTCATCGATTACCGCGATCCACCCCGCACTCGAGTCGAGCCAAACCTCGTTTTCCAGATAAAACCAATGGAGCTTGAACAGGCCACTGTCCACGTTGAGAGAGGGATCATCTGCCAGGCCCGCGCGAACGAAGTAGCCGTTGGGATAGGCGCTTGCCTGGTTCAATGGCGCGAAGGCCCAGAAATCGCGGTTGTATTGCTCTGGGTGCTCGGCGTCCGCCGTATCGTACTGCGTGACAGACTGGACCGACCATCGAATCGGATGGTCGGCAATATTCTTCATTACCGACTGAAACGAAATCTGCGGAGAGTCTGCGCGGATGCTGATGTCGCGCAGATATTGCAGCCCGGTATTCGGATCTCCAGGGCCCTCCAGATGTAGCCTGCATTCCTCTCCTTCCCCCACGATTGTCGGTGTGTACTCGCCGTCGTCAAGCACATCGGAAGCCGGTCCCGGCCATTGCCCTTCGCCGTGACCTTCCGGTAATGGCCAAAGTTTGTCGCCTCCATAGTTGAACCATTCACGTTTTTGCGCGGTGGACGGGGGCAAATAGCGGCCCTTGTACTTAGGGTTGACGAACAGATAGGGGTGGCCATCGAAGGTAAACTGCATCAGACGTCCGCCAAGTTGCGGGACGATATCGAGGCGGATCCAATCGTTTGACATCTCGATCGCATTCCAGCCCGCGAAAGTGGTGGAGTGTACGCTACAGGGCTTGTGTGGTGACGAGGCTGCAATGGCCGAGAGCGGGCAGGCGCAGAGGGCCAACGCAAGAGTTCCAACTCTCGTGATGCAGCGAAGGGTCGCGTTCATCAGTAAGTTGGATTTGCCGGGTGCGGGAGCGCTTCGTGGCGATCGGTCACCGACTTCGGAATTCCCGGAAACCCTTGAGGTGGCTTGCCGCGCGTACTCGCCCAATGCATCAACCAGTCCGTGCCTTCTTCCCCGACGTAGGTATCAGGGAGGCTGTAAGCTTGGTCGGTTAATGCGTCGGCCAATGAAATGAAACGATAGCCACGCTTGCGGAGCAGGTCGAGGACATCTTTCAGATGTTCTGCCTCCATTTGGTTTGCATGCAGCAACAGAATCTGTTTGATCGGGTAACCGACCAGATCGCGCGACAGTTGCTCGGTCCAGGTCAAAACGGCATCCGTGTGGGTAAGGTATTCGCGAACGAGTTCCTGTTCCAGGTTAGTGTCGCCGCGCTTCTTGGCGTCTTCATATATGGCGCCAAACATCCAATCCCACGCATCAACGGTTACAGGTGCGACTCGGTATCCGCGGGTCGCCAGGAAAGCTTCTGCTTCGCGCCGGGTCTGCAGATCGGGACCTGTGTCGAGATAAGGATGCCGAAAGAAGCTCAAAGTCATCTTGTGCTGCTTCAGCAAAAGGCGGGTTACGGTTTCACCTCGTACCACATCCTCCTCGAAAGCCTGTAACCCCACGCGATTCAAGGAGAGGTGGCTGAAGGTGTGATTGCCAAGATCCAATCCTGAATCGAGCCAAACGGCCAACGCGTGAATGCGCTGGTCGACCTCTCCTGATTTGTAGAGCTTGTTCTCGTTCACGAAGCCGATGGCCGGAATTTTCTGATCGTGAAGCGTCGCAACGATCTTCGCGTTGATATCGTTGATTGTTGCGGCATCCATCGAATATGCATTGCCCGCGGGAAGATCATCCACCGTGATCGCAATCTGCCGATCGGTTTGTCCCGCGGCGGTGCAAGCACCACATAGTGAGATCAGGAAACAGCAACTGAGCCATTGCCAGAGGAACATGTAGCGCGAGGTATGAGGATGCTCAGCTGGATTTGCGGGCTCGATTCCGCCACGTGTTTGCAAATTGAGAGAGGGACAAACGATCGCTATCATACCAGTGCTCCAACTGAAGCTCAGTCGCGTCGTATGGGCGAGCAGAAAATTCGTCACTGTTTCGTGAAGTCTGCAGAGGATACCGCCAGCAAATACCACGCGTCGTGCGGGAGCCACTGCTCCTGCCAGCGCCAGTCGTTGTCGGCTCCCGTCTGTTTGTAAGTGAGATTGAAGTCGATGTCGTCTTCGTCGCGAAACCCGCTCGTGATTCCATTGGAGATTCCCCCGGGTGCATTGGTGAACTCCCAGGAATCGAAGAACATGTATTCCGGATTGTTTCGACCGACGCCGTACACCATGCAGGAGTCAAATGGATTTAACCCGAGAATCCAATTCAGCTGGTCCGTAGCATACGTCTGCAGGTCGTGGTAAAAGACGGGATCGCCCTGAAAGTGTTGCGCGACGAGACGCGCCGCAGTTGCCAGGGATGCCAGACGGGCATTTTCGCCCTGCCACCACGGAGCTGCCTCGGTGTTGTGCGGAAAGAAAAAGCTGGTATGGCGATTTCCTGATGGGTCCTGTACGAACTGCCGGGCGTAATCAAATGGATTGGCTACTTCCCGAGTGACAGCCAGCTCGAACCGCATCGACTTTCTCACCGCATCGAGGACGTCATGTTTAGTGTCGGCATCGGCAATCTCCGAGTAATAGAGGAGGCTTACGACCGGAAAGCCCGCATCCACGGCATGAAAAAAAGGCCGATCGCGATCGTCCGCCCTCCAATAATTGTGATATGAGCCAGCCGAGACAAGCCGAGAGATGAGATGTTTCGCTCGTGCGTCTGCAGCAGATTTGTATTTAGGGTTCTTCGTAGCACGATAGAGTTCAGTTGCGGCAACAAGCGAGCAATAGTCATCCAGGATGTTTTCTTTTCCATCGTTCAATAGCTTGAGATTGTTCTGTTCGAGAAATGCGAACGCGTCTTCGGCGGCCTTCAGGTAATCGGAATTCTTGTACTCCCCAGAAAATGGAAAGCTGCTGGCGATGGCCAGCGCTGCGATAGCAACGCCGCCGCCGGATCGATAGCTGACCTCGTACTCGAGATCGCTGTTGGCACTCTCGACCATGTCGCGAGGTTCCTGGCTGCTCGACTGATAGATTCCAAATTTCTTCATTTCTCCTGCGACTTTGCGTTCCTCAGGAACCTGCTTCACACCGCCGGTTGACACTGAGCGATAAAAGGAGCCGGAAGGCACTTTTAAGCGCACAAGATAATCCGCGCCGAACATAGCTTCGTCCAGCAGTCGTTCTTTGTAGCGCGCAAACTCGGGCACATTGCGCTGATTCAACTCATCGTAGCTCTTGAAAAGTGAGTAGATGACCAAGGGAATCTGTTGAGGGTTGAAGTAGGTCGAAAAAGAAAGATGAGACAGGTGCTTGCCATAATCGCCCGTCGCGTCCCACCAGCCGCCGTGAGCATCGAGGAAGCCGGTTTTCTGGCCGTCAAATGGAAGATGGCGATCAGCCTGGTCGAATCTTCCCGAACTGCGTTCTTGCTTGAAGAAATAGATTACGTCGGACAGGGTATTGCGCTCGAGGAGAAGTTGTTGAATGCGAAAAGGGAGCGAACGCACCGATCCGCCGCTAGACGCGCACTCAATGAAGTATTCGCCCTCCGCATCGAAGGAATCGAAGTCGAGGGTCCAGAAGTGCCAATCCCGCCACTTCTTTACCGGCCCTGCGTTATGAACCGTGAGGGCAACGACTTGTTGCCCGCTCTCTTTACTCTTTAACGAGCATGAAGAGATCTGGTCATCCGGATTGGCGAGAATCACCGCATGCTTTGGGCCGTTTTTTTCGTATCCTAGCTGATTGGTGAGGATTTTCAGATCACTCGCGTTTGCACTCGGAACAAAGAGAAGACAGATTATCAGCGAGATTGAAATCGGGAAGAAAAGCCGTTTTTTAGATATGCGGAATGGATTCATCTTCAGTGGGTCCTCGACTTACTCGCCGGATTTGAAATTGAGCCCCGGATGATGGTCATCGAGGCTTTTGGAAGCTCGAATGAAGTGTCGGAGCCAGCGGTGGTCATGGATTTTGCGATGGGTCCATCGGGTTCTGGAAAGCCGCCGGAAGCATCCGGATGCCATTGATACTGGGCGCTTCCAAAGCGGGCGACATTTACCTGGCCGCTGAACGTACTCGAGTTATCGCGCTCATCAAACTCGATCCGCACCGTATGCGAGTTCTCCTGATCGCGATTGACAAGCATCACAGACCACTGCCCATCCGGTCGCTGTAAGGCGTAGGCGGTGATGAGGGAATGTCCCACCGCATCCGAAAGATCGCCAGCAGCTGCGAAAACCTTGTGTGACCCATTCCCCTGCTTGACCCACTCCGTATTGATCAACTGGCTCGCAAAAAACTGAGACGTCGGCTTCTCAATATCGTAGTTCTTGCTGGTTGTGTACATGCCGAACGTGCCCATCGAATCATTGCAGCCTGGATGAACACCTAGCGGAAGGTAATGAAAGTAATAGATGGCATTGCCGCCTGACGCAAAGAACGAACCCACATAATCTGCCAGCCAGAGCGCGCCAAAGATGTCGACCGACGCCTCGCCTGTATTCCAGGTGATGTTTGACTCGGTGACGAACATCGGTACATTCGCCGGGACCCCATCACTACGCCATACCTGGAGAATATGGCTCATCAACATCGGCTCGTCGTACAAGTTGCTCCACGATATTTTGCAAGGTTCGTAGGGATAGTGCTCAAACGAGAAGAAAGCCAGGTCCTGAAGATGGCCGCGTTCTTTCAGGTAATCGACGAATCGCCCTGTCCATGAGATACGGGCCTGCGCGTCGGGCCAGGCTAGGATATCTTCATTCTGACCGGTAAACACGGGCCCACCCAGCTTCAGAGCGGGATCGACTTTGTGCAGCGCTACTGCGAACTGAATGTAAAGCTCGGCGTCGTCTTCCGGTAGCGTATATTGCCCGTCCGGTTCCTCGCCCATCTCCACGTAAGAAATCGGATAGCCACGCTTCTCCAGGTAGGCAATCTCTGCGGCCGCGTCTTCCGGAGTGCCATAGAGCAAGGCGATCGGAATCATCGCCGGAAGACCGCGCGTGTAACCACTCTTGTAGAAAGCGTCCAGTCCCACATGCTCGTGTAAGGTCGAGCCCAGGTCGGAGGGCTGGTGCCATGGATCGATCGAAGAGCAGAATGTGGTGGTTTGATCCTGGTCCGGCGTGTGCCGGGCAAGATCATGGAAGCCTCGTTGATCGGCGATTCCCAGGTAAAGCTCACGAATGGCATAGCCCATGCAATTACGCCGGTCGGACGAGCCGTGCGAGTCGCAAGTATTCGATGACTCCGTCATCCAGATGCGAATAAAGCGCACCGACACTGGAACCGGTGTCAGCGTGAGAGTCTCCGTGCCGCCCTTTCCTTTCGCAACCGATCCTGAGGGGAACGTAATCCACGCACCCTTGGTCGGCTGCTTGATGGCTTCGTCGCCGCTCCAGTACTGCACAACATATTGCCGCGCGTAAGGCTCAGCCCACGCGATACGCAGAGCGTTGACCAACTGCGGGACCGCCAAGTCGAGCACTACCCACTGCGGGTGTACTGCATCATCCTGGCCCGTGTAGGCCTTGGTCAGATATGGGTTGCTTTTCCAATAGGTGCTTACGTCACCATCGGTCATTCGCGAGAAGCCGTGTGTCTCTGTTCCTTCATTTCGCGTGAAACCGCGATGGGGAAGCATATAGCCGTAAGAATGGAGAATCGGTTCGCCTGGTGTCGCATTGCCGGTAAAGTATCCTCTCCCCGACGGATCGCTCCACGCTCCTTGCGGGTTCCAGTGCCAGGCTTCGACCGCGAGCTCCGTGTTCTGGCGATAGGTGACCGTCTGCCACCCGGCCGCAAGAATGGATTCCAGCGTGGGCTGGGTGAAGTATTTCTCGACTGCTGCTGACGGCATGCGATCGATACCGGCTCCCAACGCCTGAGTCGGAATGAATGTGTTCACCGGGCGGGACAGGTCAACGCGAATGGTCTGGGCGAAAACGGTGGACACAAGAAAGACAACGCTAACAGCAAAACGGGACACCAACCCCCAGCTGGTTTTCGTCATAGCGGATGTCATGAACGATTCTGACTTGGATCAGAAGATGAATTTTGCTCCTATCTGGATGATGCGTGGGTCGCGGGCGGTTTGAACCATGCCGAAATTGTCGGCCGTGATGTCTCCGACCGGATTATTAAATTGCGCATGGTTAAACAGATTGAAGGCTTCAAAACGCAATTCAAGCTGCTTC
>Ga0126371_10004353_pt1 | contig 12494 bp, 15 predicted proteins | sample PanSoiMetaPlot_4_FD_110145 | JGI IMG/M metagenome (GOLD analysis project Ga0126371, IMG submission 110145) | Tropical forest soil microbial communities from Panama - MetaG Plot_4 | ecosystem: Environmental > Terrestrial > Soil > Tropical forest > Bulk soil | place: Panama | collected 2016-02-17
AAGCTCCATCGGCCCGAGCCGAAGCGCGCGCAATAACTCGGAGACGGCAGAAAGGAGTTCGGTCGCCGTCAGCGGTTCGTTGTCGTCGCGCACGATCGGCCGAAAAGTGCGTTCCTCGCCATCGGTCTTCGCAACATAGAGCCGGATCGCTGCTGTCATGATTCGCGCCACGGCTTCGTCCGACACCCGTGACGCCTCGCTGTCACGCACGAGATCGCGGGCCGTAACATGCAAGTCAGCTGCGAAGCGCTCGATCCAGCCATAGGGATCGTCAGGCGCCCTCTTCTCCTCTTCTCCAACCGAAGTCGGCGGCCGCTGAGGTCGGTCATTTTTTTGAATGGCCGAACCCTCGCTAGGGTGAGGCTCGGCTGGAGCGGGATCGGGGGTGGCGGTGGACCCGAGAGGCACTGCGGTGCCACAACTCCCGGCCCCCCCACCCCGCCCCTCCCCCACAAGGGCTGAGGGAGTAGACACGCCCTGCCGAATGCGACCGCCCGCCGGCATGGTAGGATCAGACAACGACATAGACGTGCCCGTCGGCGATCTCGAGCTTGGCCCTGCGCAGGGCGAAGCGTTCACCACCCGGATGGCGGCCGGTCCGCAAATCGAACTCCCAGCCATGCCACGGGCAGACGATATTCTTGCGCTTTGGGTCGTGCTGCAGCATCCGGGTTTCGCCGTTCTCGTCCACCGGCTCGCAGACCTGTTGGTAGATGCGGCCCTGACAAACCGGCCCGCCACGATGGGCGCATTGATTGTACCACGCGACCAGCTCGCCATCGACGTTGAAGACGCCGACTTCGGTGCCGTTGCAGGAAATCACGCGCCGCTCTCCCTCGACCAGTTCGTCAATCCGTCCAACCACAAAGGATTTCATTCAACTTTCATCCCGGTACAGGTGCCTTCGGAATTTGAATCCTATCAAGGACGATAGAGCGGGCAAAGGTGGTATCTCAGTTGACAGCACACAACCTGGCTCGTCTTGGCAGGCGAGCCAACTCCCGCCACGGCGCTACGGCAGGCTCGCGCCCTGCTCTAAGGTCGTCAAGGGGAAAGAAGCGCCATGCTATATGCTCTCCCGCCGATTGAGGCTTGGCTGATGACAGCACGCTTATTGGCCGCATTTGCTTTGTTGGCCGTCTCGACAGCGTCAGCCGCGCTCGGTGCCGAATGGCCGACGCGGCCAATACGGATCATCGCGCCCTCGACTCCGGGCGGGGCGGCCGACACTTTTGCCCGCCTGCTCGCGGAGTTCTTGCCGCCGCTGCTGCACCAGCCGCTGATCGTCGACAACCGGGCTGGCGGCGGCGGGTTGATCGGGGCCGCGGCCGCCGCCCACGCGGAGCCCGACGGCTACACCCTGGTGACTGCGAGCATCGCCTATCACGCCATCGCGCCGGCTGTGAGCCCCAATCCTCCTTTCGATCCAATTCGGGATTTTACGCACATCGCCTTTCTGGGTGGACCGCCCAACACGTTCATCGTGCATCCGGCACTCGGGGTGAAGTCGGTCAGCGAGTTGATCGCGCTCGCGCGCGGTGGCCGTCCTGTCGCCTATGTGTCGCCTGGGGTCGGAACCCTCAGCCATTTGCTCGTCGAACATTTCGCGCAGAGGGCCGGGATCGCGGTTCAGCACATTCCGCACAAAGGCTCGTCTCAGGCAATGGTAGATCTCATCGCCGGCAACGTCATGTTCGGCTCGATGACGTGGAGTTCGGCAGTCGGACAGGTCCGCGCCGGCACGGTGGTTCCGATTGCGGTATCGTCGAATGCACGCCTGGCGGAATTCCCGAATGTGCCGACCTTGCAGGAGGGGTTCGACGATCTGGTGGCGCTCACCTGGCACGCCCTGTCGGGGCCGGCCGGTCTGTCCAATGACGTAGTCCAGAAGCTCAATCACGCGGTCAATGCCGCATGGGCAACGCCGGCCCTGCAGCAGCGGCTCGCTGCCGACGCCATCGTGGCCGAGCCGATGTCGCCCGAGGCGGTGACAGAGTTCGTCACCAGCGAGGTGCGTAAATGGGGACCAATCGCCAGGCGTGTGATGACGAGTCGTTAGATCGACACCGTCGTGCCTCGCGAGGCAATGTCGCGATGGTCGCCGGGTTGTTCCATTGCCTTGAAGGTGCCCGTTCGATGTGCCCTAAAGCACGATGAAAATTTCCCGACCTTAACAATCGGTTGGAACGACTCTGTTGCGTATGAATCTACTATTAAAACTGTGCTCCTCCCCCACCCTACATCCCTCGCTTGCGGGATGTAGGGTGGGGGAACCTGTGAATGTGCCGAGGAGTTAGTGGTGTTGGATATCCCAAACCTGTCGTCATCAACCGGGCGGTCGTCCAGTGCGAGACTGCTCGGCCGGCAGAGCCGCCGCAACCTTGCGTTCGTCGCTGCTGCAGCACCGCTGGCGCTTTGCTTTCTTGGCGGGATGTCGGCGCCCGCCGTGGCATTCCATCACTGGCACAATCGCCTCTATGCGTCGGCGGATGGCGGCTCCGAGTCACGCGGATGGCGTCAATCGCACCGGCGCAGGGGCAGCGCCGAGACTGCCGAGTCGGGCAGGCCGGGCAAGCCGGCGCCAGCGAAGCAACCCTCCGGCCCGCTCATTCTCGCGATCTCGCTCGGCAACCAGCGGGTGACCGTCTATGACAACGGCACGCCGGTCGCCGTCTCCGCGGTTTCGACCGGCGTACCCGGACATCCGACCCCGTTAGGAGTTTTCAGCGTTATCCAGAAGCAAAGGTGGCATCACTCTAATCTCTACAGCAACGCACCGATGCCTTACATGCAGCGAATTACCTGGTCGGGCGTCGCGTTGCACGCCGGCGTCGTACCCGGCCATCCCGCCTCCCACGGCTGCATCCGCCTGCCCGAACGATTTGCGGTGCGCTTGTGGGGAATGACCAAGGTTGGGGCGCGCGTCATCATCACGCGCGGCAGTGCGGCGCCGTACGAGATCAACCATCCGCGCCTCGCCGGGCTTGTTGCGGCTTCCGAAGGGGCAGTCGATGCGGGTGCCGTGAACGCGCGGAGTTCGGCTTCTAAGCCCAGCGCGGTCGTGGTGGCGGCGACCGGCACGGCGACCGCCGATGTACCGGGTACGGAGGTGGCCCACGACGATGCTGAGCATTCCGGGTCCGGGTCTGGTGCCGACGCGTCGGCGTCGCCGCAGGGTGGCACTGGGGACAGCCAGGACAAGCCGGCCGAAACGGGGCAAACGCCGGAACCGTCGACGGTGGAGCCGAGCCCAGCGCAAAAAATCGACGCAGCCCTGCAGCGCCCGGGTCCACTCTCATTGTTCGTGAGCCGTAAGCTGGGCAAGTTGTTCGTCCGCAAGGGTTTTACGCCCGTGTTCGACACCCCGGTCACGATCGCGCACCCGGAGGTGCCGCTGGGCACCCATGTCTTCACCGCGATTCGGCCGACGAACGAGGGCGGTAGCGTCCGCTGGCTTGCCGTTTCGATTGGCGACCGGACGGCAGCTCGCCCGGCACCCGCGAAACACAAGGGCCGCGCCGCACGCGATGAGCGGCCGGCGGCGCCGGATGCTTTGCACCAAGCAGCCGCCGAAGCGCTCGACCGCATCGAACTTCCGCCGGAAGCGCTTGAGCACATCGTCCCGTTGGTGACCCCAGGCGCCTCTTTGCTCATTTCCGATCAGGGTCTTGGTAACGAAACTGGTCGAGACACGGATTTCATCGTGGTGACAAGGTAGCGCCCAACCCGCGTGCCTATTCGCTATGGGCCCTCCGGGGCAGGTCAGGGGGACTAGTGTACGTGTGGTCAGGGACTGATGTCCGTGACCTGAAGTCAGGGGCGCCCGTGTTGCCCTGATGCCACTATTGTCGGAAATCTAACATTAGTGGAGGATTCTCTTGGGGGCAATTTGACGGTGCCAAAAGGGCCGCCACAAAGGCTTTTTTGCGTTTGTGTTTGTAATCAGGTTGTAATCAGGCGAAAGAGGCGGGCCTCGGGGAGCCCTTGTTCCCCTAATGTCGCGGCTGATTATCTTGCAGACGAAAGGGTTTAGATGCATTTTAGCGGTCCCCGCAGGGGCGGCGGCGGCCGATGTCCGCCGTGGGATGGAACGGGAGGCGACGGTGCAGGGCACACGTTGGTGTTGTTTGTGCCGAGATGTTCCTTCTCAGCCGTTTGAACCGAATTCATTGTCGCTGCGACAAACCCTACGAGTTGATCGTTGAGTGCAAATCTTTCTGCCTCAGACGAAGTCCTGATCGGAAGGATCGCCCGAGGCGACCGGCTCGCGATGCAGGTTCTGTTTGCTCGCCATCAGCTACGGGTACACCGATTTGTGTATCGCCTTGTCGGTAACCAAGCGGTGGCCGAGGATTTGATCAGTGAAGTGTTCTTGGACGTGTGGCGTCAAGCTGACAGGTTCGAGGGTCGGAGCGCAGTGTCTACGTGGCTGCTTGCCATCGCACGGTTCAAGGCTCTCTCCTTCATGCGGCGCAAGCCCGACGAGGAACTCGACGAGGAGACGGCGGGAGCGATCGAGGACAAGTCGGACGATCCCGAAGTGTTAGTCCAGAAAAAGGACAAGAGCACAGCGTTACGGAAGTGCTTGCAGGTGCTTTCGCCGGAACATCGGGAAGTTATCGATCTGGTCTATTACCACGAGAAATCGGTCCAGGAAGTGGCGGAGATCGTCGGCGTTCCGGAAGCAACCGTGAAAACGCGCATGTTCTATGCCCGCAAGAGGCTTTCGGAGCTGCTAAAGACAGCGGGAATTGATCGAGGGTGGCCATGAACGAAGCGAACCAGAAGCTGTCGGCGGACGATATCGAGGCGTTGTTGCCTTGGTATGCGGCCGGCACTCTCGACGCGCGTCAGGCGGGTCAGGTCGAAGCGGCGCTTGCTGACGACGTAGAGCTCGCCCGTCGCCTCGATCTGGCGCGCGAGGAAATGACCGAGACTATTCTTCTTAACGAATCGCTCGGCGTCCCCTCTCCGCGTGTGATGGAAAACCTGTTCAAGGCGATCGACAGGGAGCGCAAGGCCACGCGCGCTCCGGCGGCTGGGGGCGGATTGGGCGGTTGGCTCATGGGCTTGTTCACGCCGCGTGGCTTCGCGTTTGCGGCCGGGGCAGCGGCCATTGTCGTCATGTTGCAGGCTGGCGTCATCGCTAAGCTGTGGATGCAGGATCGTGTCGGGGCTCCGCCGTTTGTGCCGACATCGGTGCCTCCCGCCACTACGCGCGGGATCGAGATCGGCTCCTTTTTGCTGGTGAGATTTGCGCCGCAGGCTAACATCGCTGACATCACCCGTTTTCTTGATGCGCGGGATGCGGTGATCGTCGACGGTCCGCGACCGGGCGGCTCGGGCGGCCTGTATCGGGTGCGCGTCGCGCGTGGCTATGTAAGCAAGGAAGAGCTTGAGCGCCTGGTCAGGGAATTCCAATCCGCCAGCAATCTCATCAGCATGGCGATGCCCAGCGAGTAGCCGACGCTTGCCGCGCACCCGGATTTGGTCCGGGCCTCATCCGCTGCCTTGCGTGCCTTGGAGCACCTTCGATTGGACAGGAGCTCTTCAGCTCATCGGTCACGCCGGAAACCTCATGCCGCCCTTGCGCGCCTCGTCCATCAGCCGCTTCCACAGCAACGCCTTCTCGCCCTCAGTTGCGGTCTTCAAGTTGATGCCGGCCGCCTCGTACATGCGATGCATGGCGTCAGCATGCTTGGCCTGGAGAGCATCGTTATCGCTGCGCATCCGGCGAAACTGAGCGTGGGTAACCCCGAGCGCGCGGTGATAGGCGTCCTGCACGCTTTCGTCAGTCTCCCATTTCCCAAGGTGAAAGGCGCAAATACACATTTCGACTGAAGGCTTGCTGTTCATCGGATGGTATCTCGGCGGCGTTGCGAATGGGGTTACCTCGAAAAACTATTGGGCGATTTTAGGGAAGCGGGTGTTCGCGCATCAATACCCGTTATAGGTGTTCCCTATAGTTTCGACCATGCTGCCCGAGTGCGGAAACTGCGCGTGCCACGGCGCCAAGGAAAACACACAACACTTGTTGCAAAAGCGCGCCGCGGCATCTAATAGCGCGTTTCGCTGACACTTGTTCAACGTCAATGCCGGGCCCGATCAGGCTTGACCGGCTCTGCTTTCTCGCATCCCAGCTATGATGGAAGAACGCGGGATGCCGGGTCAAGCCCGCCAGTGAGGGACAAAAGGTGAATTGATTCCGCCCGAAATGCGCTCTCGGCGCGCAATCACGACTTGGGCGATCGCCAAAACGAATCCCGACCCCATGGACATGCTCGTTAAGCTCTATGACCTGCCCGACTCCGGCGCCGCCTTCGAGCGACTGCGCCAACAAGGGATTCGGATACGGCGCGCTCTGGCTCCGGAGAAACACAGAGTCGCCGCGTGGGTGCGGGAGAATTTCACCGCCGGCTGGGCCAGCGAGACCGAGATCGCTTTCGCGCGCCAACCCATTTCATGCTTCATCGCGGTCAGGGAAGGCAGGATCGTGGGATTCGCCTGCCACGACGCGACGTGCCGCAACTTCTTCGGCCCGACCGGCGTCGGGCCCCACACGAGAAAGACCGGCGTCGGCACGGGCCTGCTGCTCGCCTGCCTTGAGGCCATGCGGCAGCAGGGCTTTGGCTATGCGATCATCGGGGGCGTAGGCCCGTCGGCCTACTACTCGAAAGCCGTCGGTGCAGTGCCCATCGACGGCTCGGAGCCGGGGATTTATCGGGGGTTGCTTGGCAGCCCCCAGTCTGAAGTTTGACCGCTTGAGTTGCCGCCGTGCTTCGCAGCGGCAGTGGACTGCTCAAGGGGGCGCGTTAGTGTTCTGGCTCGGTTAGAGCCGCATAGATCATGTTTCGCAGCAGCGCTGCATAGCGGAACAGCTGGCTCGGTGCCTGCATCATGAATACGACCGTCAAATGCTGCTTCGGATCGTTCCAGAAGGAGGTGCCCGCGGCGCCAGCCCAATAATAATCGCCGACGGAGCCTTCGTTGGCGGCGACTCCTGCTTCCTGACGCACCGCGAAACCAATGCCGAATCCGTAGCCGGGCCCCGGCAGATACGCCGTTGGTCCCGGGCCGATCCGGCCCAAATGATCTGAGGTCATGAACGCGACCGTCGTGGGGCTCAAGATGCGGTGGCCGTCGAGTGCGCCACCATTCTGCAGCATTTGCAGGAACTTCGCGTAATCGAATGCAGTGGAAACCATGCCTTGACCGCCCGCTTCCCATTTCGTCGGGAGCCGCGGGTTACTGACAGGCGCGGTGCCTGCCACCTTGTTGTCGGTCGCCAGCGGCTCTGCGATCAAATTCTGCTTTGCCGGCGGAACAGAAAAGGCGGTGTCGCTCATGTCGAGCGGATCAAGAATGTTCTCCTTCTCGAACTGATAGAGCGATTTGCCCGACACGACCTCGACGACTCTGCCCAGCACATCGGTCGAATGGCTGTAGTTCCAACTGGAGCCGGGCTGCACCGCGAGCGGCAGCTTGGCGATGGCTTCGGCGAAATCGGCATTGGTCACCTCAGCGCCGAACAGGTTCGCCTCCTGATACATCTTCGCAACTGGCGTTCCCGGCAGGAACCCGTAGGTCAGGCCTGACGTATGGCGCATCAAATCCTGTACGGTAATGGGTCGCATCGCCGGGACGAGATCGACCGTTGCCGCGCCCGGCTTTTGCACCGCGACCTTCATTTCTGCAAAGGCCGGAATGTATTTCTGGACCGGATCGTTCAGGAACAGCCTGCCCTGCTCGACCAATATCATTGCTGCGACCGAGGTGATCGGCTTGCTCATCGAATAGATACGGAAAATCGCGTTCTTAGGCATCGGCGTCTTTGTCGCCGGGTCGAGCCAGCCGAAGGACTCGTAAAATGCTATTTTGCCGTTTCGCACGATCAGAAGTGTAGCGCCAGGAATCATTCCTTTGGTGATATCGGCGTTGAGCGTAGTCGCAATCCGATCCAGCCTTTCGCGGGAAAAGCCGACATCTTCCGGCTTAGCGGGCCCAAGCGACTGGGCCCGGGACAATACGGGAAAGACAAGCAGTGCGAAAAGCACCGCCAGCAGCGCACGCTTCACGGCAAGCATGGTGAATCCTTCCTCCTCGTTATTGCCCAAGGATAAGCGGGAACGTGTTCCGCAACAACAGCCGACCGACTCGGACTATTCGAACCTGGGAGCCATTCTTGCGCGTGCGCAGTCAGGTTGAGGGCTTGTCGAAATAACTGGATCACCAGCCGTGATGCCCGCGACAGGGAAACCAGTACCCGTAGCGTATTCGGCTGTGCAGCCTCGCCCGAAATCGTCGCGGTTACTGGATCGCCCGGCTGCGCGGACGATGACATCCAATTGAAGCCATTATTTCTGGGCGGATGCTAGGGCGTTGCAAATTGCGCCTAATGCGCTGAGAATCGCGGTTGCACCATAAGGCATCCACTGGAAGAGCCTCAAGGCTCCGCCCAGACGCAGCGATACGATGAGATAGACGGCGGCGTAACCGGCAAACTGAGCCGCGACGAGCGAGGCGACAGCGTTGGCATGACCGCCCGCGCCGAGCGCGATCAGCGCAATCGCCGACAGCGTGAAATTGATCGTGATGATGTGCCACATGCCAGTGAACACCGCGGCGCGAAGCTCGCCGCGCAAGTCTGATTTGATCGGCCGGTAGTACATGCTGCGCCCCGCAATGGCGTGGCCCGCCGCGCAGATCAGGGCCATCGTACCGCCAGCCACCATCCACCAGTTCATATGAGAGCCCCGTGTTCACGCCGACCCGCGCTGCTCTGCGAGGTCGCTCAGGCACAGCCGGGAGGGTCGGCGCCCCTCGGCGGCATCCTTGAGCTTGGCAAGTCCGGAGTAAACCCAGCCGCGGCGATGCGATTCGAGCGCGGGTCCAGGCAGTCCATAGTGGCGCAGCCGTACCAGCGTTCCTTTGCCGTCCGGCTCGAGCAGGAACTCGACGGTCGATTGCCCCGGCTTGAGCCCTTCGACGCCGCCCCAAGTGAACACCACTTTGCGGTTTGCGACCACCTCGAGGTAGGTCCCTTCGATCGCGACGCCGGCAGGGCCCGATATGCGAAACACACCGCCCGGGCGCGGATCGGCCTCCACCAATTCGGCGAACCAGGTCTTCATGTGACTGGGGTCGGTCAGGAGAGCGAACACCGTTTCCGGAGCGGCATCGATTCGGATCTCGAGGACAACATCTTGGCCATTATCGCTCATTTGGTCCTCTTCTTCCGCTCCACGGCCTCCGCGACGTGTTTGAGCCGCTGCAGACGCGGGCGCCAAAATCCCTCGACGTACTTGCCCAGTTCGTCGAAGCCCCCGCTCCTGACCACGTAGAAGCGCTGTGCTCCCATCCGGCGTTCGTCGAGTAGCCCAGCCTCGCGCAGTATTGTGATGTGTTGTGACACGGCCGGTCGGGTCAGCTTGAAGCGTGTTGCGATGGTGCCGGCCGTCAACTCGCGTTCGCGAACGAGGTTCACGATCTTGAACCGGGTCTCGTTGCTCAGTGCTTGAATCTTTGCAAGGACGGACAATATCGTGACTCACGTTAATTTTTATTTACGTTAGAAATAACTTACGATATAGCTTTGCAGTGCGCAAGCAATCAGGGGTTAGGGAGGAGGTGCGATGACTGCCACATTGGCCAGCAATACCTGGGCGGAGATCGTCCATCACAAATCCGACGGAATCCTGGAGTTGCGGTGGCTGCCCACCGCAATGACCGATGGGGCATTCAAGGCGACGCTCGCCCTGTTTGCGTGGGAAGCCGAGCGGGAGCGGCCGTCGTTCCTGCTGATCGATGCGACCCAGTTCCGCCATCAGTTCGGCCCGGGTGTTATGCAATGGCGAGACGATTGCATCATCCCCCGCTACGGCGCAGCGGGCGCGAAAAAATTTGCCTTTCATGTGCCGCCCGACTTCCCGAACACAATTGAGTCGGGGGGAAAAGAGGTGTTCGAAGGCCCAGCGATCTTTCCGACCGCCTGGTTCTCGCAACGAGAGCACGCGCTTGCGTGGCTTCGGAAAAGCTGAGCGGCGCTCCTCGGAGTGCGCGACGGCCTATTTCGATCGTTTCGAATTACATCTCGCCGTCGTCGGCTGGGGTCTTGTCCCTCGACCCCGGGTGTTAGGGCAGAGGCACAGAAACGAGGTGACCCGGGACAAGCCCGGCCACGATCTCGGAGAGATGGCAGCGGTTCAATATGACCGGACCGCGGTAGGGAGAACGTCATGAGCCCGATGTCGGCCGCTGCACTCGCCTCGGTCCTGAGCTTCCTCATATTCGTGATAATGGCTGCGCTGTACCTGGTGCCCTGGCTTGCGAACCGGCAGCGGCCCGAAGCACTTATCCCATTGTTGTGGGTTCATGCGTTCCGTTACGTCGCGTTGCAGATCTTCTCTGCGCAACAATTCGGGTTCGCTGTTTCCGACGCAACGAGAGACCAGATCGCCTACGGCGATGTGATCGCTGCGATCTTAGCGGTGATTTCAATCCTCGCCTTGCATTATCGAGTGCGCATGGCGCCTGTCCTGGTTTGGCTGTTCGTCGCGGAGGCGACATTCGATCTCGTCAACGCGACGATCGCTGGGGTGCGCGAGCAGCTATTCGCGACGGCATCCGGCGTCACGTGGCTGATCCTGACGTTCTATGTCCAGCTGCTTTGGGTGAGCCTTGGCCTGATCTTTTGGCAGCTTTACTCTCGACGCCAGGAGCCGCTCGCCTTGGCCGTGCGCAAACCAAGTTCGGCTCGCCCTGCGTAGCCGCCAAATTCCCCGCACGGTAAAGTTCACTGAATGGAGAACGCAAGTGCCAATATGCTATATCGATGCACCCCCCGGCATATCCCCGGATGCAAAGAAAAAGATGATGGAGAAGATCACCGCGGCCATCGACGAGGGCTACAACCACATCGGCGACACCTTCATCTTCCTTCACGAAGACAATCTGGAAAACGTAATGCTGAATGGGGGTTGCAATCGGAAAATCCGAAATTTGCCGACTTTGTGCGAAAACGCGGTGCCTAATCCTCGCGATCTACGATCCGAGAACGTTCGGGGCGGCTGTCTCCGCTCTCTTTGAGCAGCGCACGATCGAGTGCACCGATTAGTCCGCGTTCCGTTAAGATCGAATCACCTCCCGAGCGTCATGCCCGGACACGAGGAGGCGCTTGCATCGGCGGCGAGAAAGCCGGCTTCGGCTCATCTCATCCATAGACGCCACATCGGCGTAGCACAGAGCTCGCCGGCAACGGAAGGAGTAAGCAGATGGCGCAGTTTCCCGCACCCGCCGAGGGGATCGCGATCAGCCACTTCATCGTGTCGAGGGACGTCGAGCGGTCGCGGCGCTTCTATGTCGAGGTGCTCGGCGGCGAAGCTGTACTTGAAGGTGACCTTTCGATTGTGGCCCTGGCGAACGGCTGGATCACCATCAGCGTCGGCGGAGGACCCACCGAGGACAAGCCGACGGTGACGCTGGAGCCGCCTTCGGATCCTGGTCGCGCCTCCGGCTTTCTCAACATCCGTGTAGCCGACATCGGCGCCACATACCGGCTATGGAGCGCCCGCGGAGCCAAGTTTCTCACTCCGCCGATCGAACGGGGCAACGAGATCCGCTGCTACATGCGCGATCCCGATGGCCACCTGATCGAGGTGGGGCAGTTGGTGGGGCCGGTCAAGTGAAGGCTCATGGAGCAGATTTGATCACGTGGAATAACTTGCAGGCAGGCTAAGGCGCGCCGCGCCCACCAGGCCCGACGACACTGAGCCTCTCGTCACTTCTTGTCTTGCGCTGCTGCTTGCTCAGCCTCCTGGCGCCGGGCACCCCGCAACACGCTGGCAAGCGCGTAGTTACCTTCATGACACGCGTATTCGAGAATCGGCTTGGTGGTGGCAGGCCAGGTGTACTCGCCGGTCCACGGGCGGTCCCACGTGTCCGGGTCTTCCACCGTGAAGCGGTACAACAGCGTTTTGTCGTCGACGCGGGTCAGTCGCTCGATGACGTGGAGGTTTTCCGTCGAGCCGCGAAACCGGGTTTTGTCGGTGAAATTGGTCGTGTCGATGACGAGCGTGTCGCCTTCCCAATGCCCGACCGAATCGCCCATCCAGCGGCGGATGGTTTTGGGAAGATGGGGGGCGTTCATCCGCACGATGCGGGCGTCGTGCACCATCTCGGTGAGGATCATGATCTGGTCCGGCGTCTGCACGATCTGATGCAGGTCGTTGTAGAAATAGTCCGGTAGCGCCGGGGGGCCGGACGTGGAACCGAATCCGAGCAGGCAGCGCTCGCTCAGCGGCCGCTGCTCCACGTTGTCGTGGGCGCCGGGCGGCTGGGCGGTGCCGTCCTGGCGCTCCGCCGCCGTGGACGCAGGCGTCGCCCGCGCCGCCGCTACACGCGTGCGCGCGGCCTCGTTGTAGGGAGGCACGCGGCCGTCCGCCGGGTCGACCACGATGGACGTCCTTATCTCTCCGCCGACCTCGGTGTAGGCCGCG
>Ga0126371_10004354_pt1 | contig 12491 bp, 14 predicted proteins | sample PanSoiMetaPlot_4_FD_110145 | JGI IMG/M metagenome (GOLD analysis project Ga0126371, IMG submission 110145) | Tropical forest soil microbial communities from Panama - MetaG Plot_4 | ecosystem: Environmental > Terrestrial > Soil > Tropical forest > Bulk soil | place: Panama | collected 2016-02-17
CAACGCCATGACCCGCGCCCACGAAGGCACCGGCCTGGGATTGCCCCTCTCCAAGAGCCTGGTCGAGCTCCATGGCGGCCAGTTCTCCATCGCCTCCACCCCAGGCCACGGCACAACCGTCACCATGACCCTGCCGGCAGAGCGCAGTGATTCCGCCGTCGGCTTGCGCGGCGTCGCCTAGCCTCAGCCCTTCGTCAGCGTCAACGAATAGCGCGGGTCGGCCGCGAGGCATTCGGCCTCCGGCAAGCCCAACTCCTTGCGCACGATATTGGTACCTTGCACCATCGCGACCATCTTGTAGGTCGCGTGCCGCCGGCTCATGCCTTCGCGGCCCATGCCGCAATCCGACGACACGATCAGCCGCTCTGCAGGAACGTACTTGAGCGCCTCGCGAATGATCGCGGCGACTTGGTCCGGCCGTTCGACCTGGAGCGTGTGGTGGTCGATGACGCCGATGACGATCTTCTTGTCCTTGATGATATCGCCGATCGCTTTGAGGTCGCCGGTGCCCGACGAGCAGGTCTCGAAGGTCAGCGCGTCGGCATCGACCTGGGCAAGCGCTTCGAGCGTCGGTTGATAGCTCTGCACGTCGCGGAAGATCCGCTGCTGTGACGGATTGCCCCAGCAGGTGTGGCACCAGACCTCGGTCTTGCCGCGTAAGCCTTTGACCGTGCCGTTGAAGATCTTGATCAGTTCGGCCGTGCCCAGCTTGCCGAAGGTCGGCCCGCGTGCCGGCACCATATGGATTTGTGGCTCTTCCATCTGGATGACCGGACAGCCGGCATCGGCGAGGTCGTTGAGTTCCTCGTTGAGCGCCTTGCTGAGCGCCAGCGTGCGCTCGATGGGGTCCTTGTAATACTCGTCGACTAGGCCCATCGCCAGCAGCTCCGGCGTGATGGTGCCGAATTTCACGGGTTTCTTGGTCATGCGCTGGGCGACGCGCCACATCGCCGCGTACTGCAAATCGCCCCGGCCGATCGGCCCGATTACCTTGGGGAGAACGCGGGCTTCGAGAAAATCGTGCAGGATATGGCCGCGCGGGAAGGGCACGGCGCCGACGCTGTATTGCGTCGGCTTGGGCGCGCGATCGAAGCCGGCCATGTGCGACGGCGCGTAGCTCTGCCAACTCATGCCACCGACCTGCTCGTCGTAATGCGCGTCGCCGTCAGTGGCGATGTCGAGGCCCGCGACCTCTTGGGCGCGCAGGAAAACCGATACCGCGTCCTCGTATTGCTCGCGGTGCCGCGAATTCGCCATCGCCTCGAGGAACGTTTGGCTGCCGAGCACGGCGTCGTACCAGGCCGGTCGCGGCAGCGAGCCGATGATCGACGTTGGCAGGAGCACGTTTGCGGATGCCTTGTACATTCAAGCCTCCCCGGCCGCTTTGTCCGGCGCTTGGGCGGCAGTCTAACGGAATCACGCCGACGCCAAACCCGCAAAATAGCCCACCGAAGCAGGCGACGGACGCCGTGGGATGTGGCATAGAACGTGGCGATGCGATTGTCCTTCCACGGCGCGGACCGCGACGTCACCGGCTCGTGCCATCTCCTCGAAGTTGCCGGCAAGCACGTGCTGATCGATTGCGGCATGCTCCAGGGCAGCCGCGAGCTGGACGCTGAGAATGCGGCGCCGTTCGGCTTCGACCCGAAGGCCATCGACTTCATGCTGTTAACGCATGCCCACCTTGATCATTGCGGGCGGCTGCCGCTGTTGTACCGGCAAGGCTTCCGCGGTGAGGTGATCGCGACCGCGGCGACGCGTGAGCTGGCGCGCCTGGTGATTGCCGATGCCGCGCATCTCCAGGACGAGGAAATGCAGCGCCGCGCCCGCTTCAACGAACGCCACGGCGGCCTTCGGGTGGTGCCGAAACCTCTCTACACGCTGGTCGATGCTTCCAACAGCCTCGGATTGTTCAAGCGGACGGCCGAATACGGCCAGCCCATTACTGTCGCGTCCGGCATCACCGCGACTTACTACGACGCCGGTCATATCCTCGGCTCGGCCAGCATTCTCGTCGAGGTCGACGACCGCGACACGCGCAAATCGGTTCTGTTCTCCGGCGATATCGGCAACAGTGGCCGGCCGCTGCTGCCGCCGCCGTCGACGCCGGCGCAGGCTGACTACATCGTCATCGAATCGACCTACGGCGATCGCGCGCATCGCGCCATCGATCAATCCGTCGGCGAATTGATGCAGACGATCACCGCGACCTTCGCCCGCGGCGGCAACGTGGTGATTCCGACCTTCGCGCTCGAGCGGGCGCAGGAAATTCTCTACATGCTGCACCGGGGCGTGGCGGCGAACCAGTTGCCGCCGAGCATGAAGGTGTTTCTCGATTCGCCGATGGCGATCTCGGCGGTCGACATCTTCGAGCACTATCCGAAAAGCCTGCAGCCGCCGATCGTCGCGATGATCAAGAGTGGCGAGGATCCGTTTAGCATGCCGGGCTTGCGGAGTACCCGCGACCGTGCCGATTCAATGGCCATCAACGCGGTGACCAGCGGCGCCGTGATCATGGCGGGTTCCGGCATGTGCACCGGCGGACGTATCCGCCACCACCTTCGCTACAACCTGCCGCGGCCCGAGGCGAGCGTGGTTTTCGTCGGTTATGCCGGCACCGGCACGCCGGCGCGTGCAATCATCGACGGCGCCAAATCCATCCACTTGTTCGGGGAAGACGTTCCGGTGCGCGCATCCGTCCATACGCTCAACGGCTTCTCCGCCCACGCCGACCAGCCCGAGCTGGTTGCCTGGCACGCCGGCGTTCGCGGTAAGAAACGCACCTTCATCGTCCACGGCGAAGAGCGCGCGATGAAGGCGCTGGCGCCGTTGCTGCGCGACACCACGATCGAAATTCCCCAATTGCACAGCGCCTACGAGCTCTAAGGATAGCGCTTCGTTGCGGTGCTGCCCGTCACTCTGCGGGTGACGGAGCACGTGCGGTTTGGAACGCGATGCCTTTGGACTCGGGGCCGAACGCCGTCAGGAGCACGATCACGATCGCGACACTGCCGGCGACAAGCGCCAGCGCCAAGCCATAATTCCCGCCGTTGGCGGTCGCAACCTCGGCCTGGATCGTGGCATTCGCCGGCAATGTCCTTGAGCACGAAAACCAGGAGGAAGTAATCGAAGGCGTCGAGCGTCCAGCCTAGAAAGCTGGCGATGACCACGTTGCGCTGGTCGCTGGTCCAGCCTTCGAGTGCTTCGATGCGCATCATTCAGGCTCCTTTCGCACTTCAGGGCCGGCAAAGCCGATAGGTTCCCGCCTTGGCGGCGTCGGCAGAGACCGATATCCTCGCGCCGCCAGACAAGGAGGGTTGCTTGGCGTTGCGCATCGTCATCGGCAACTACGGCCTGACGCGGGACCTGAAAGAAAGTCCCGATGCGCGCGGCGGTCTCGATCTCGAGTTCGTCGAATTCGATTCAATTCCGGCGGCGATGCGGCGCCAAGTCCGCAATCTCGAGTTCGACGTGTGCGAGATGGCGCTGACGACCTATGTCTGCGCACGCGCCGCCGGCAAGGCGATCACCGCAATCCCGGTCTTCGTCACGCGCAATTTCCACCACTGGGCCGCGTTCCGCCACGTCGATACGGGCATTGGCGGACCGAAGGACTTGGAAGGCCGGCAAGTCGCAGTCAACCGCGGCTATACCGTGACCACCGGCCTGTGGATTCGCGGCGTGTTACAGCACGAATACGGCGTCGACCTTGATCGGATCACCTGGCTGCCGACGGACGAAGAACATGTCGCGGAATATCACGCGCCGCCGAATGTCGATTACCGGTTCCGCGGCCGTTCGGCCGAGGAACTGTTGCTGAAAGAAGGCGTCAGCGCGGCGGTTGGCGACGTCCGCTCGAGCGCGCCGGAAATCAAGCCGCTGATCCCCGATGCGCGCGAAGCCGGCTTCGCCTATTACCGCAAGACCGGCATCTATCCGATCAATCACATGGTCACGTTGAGCCAGCGCGCCGTGGCCGAGCGACCGACGCTGGCGCGCGAACTGTTCGAGCTCTTCAAGGCCGCGAAGGCCGCGTACTTGAGGCGGCTCGACGCTGGCGGCGATGGTTCGGCCGCCGATCAGGCGGCGTTGGCGCTCAAGGCCGTGGTCGGCGATCCGTTTCCTTACGGCGTTGCCGCCAACCGCAAGGCGCTTGAAGCCGCGACGCATTTTTGCGTCGAACAGCACATGACGCGCGACAAGCTGGCGGTCGAGCCGCTGTTTACGCCGGATACGCTCGCGCTCTGTTAGACGTCAGGCACGGGCCGGGAGCTTCAGGCGCGGGAAAACCTTGCGCGCGTTGCCGGCGTTGATCTTGTCCTTGTCGGCGGCGGATATGTTGGCGGCGTCGATATAGCGCTTGGTGTCGTCGTAATAGTGCCCGGTTTCGGGATCGATGCCGCGCACTGCGCCGACCATTTCCGAGGCGAACAGGATGTTGTCAGCCGGCACGACCTTGAGCAGCAGGTCGATGCCCGGCTGGTGATAGACGCAGGTGTCGAAATAAACGTTGTTGAGCAGCAGTTCCTTGAGCGGCGGCCGCTTCATGTCCTGCGCCAGGCCGCGATAACGCCCCCAATGATAGGGCGCCGCGCCGCCGCCGTGCGGAATGATGAACCGCAGCGTCGGAAAGTCCTTGAACAGGTCCGATGTCAGGAACTGCATGAAGGCGGTGGTATCGGCGTTGATGTAATGCGCGCCGGTGGCGTGGAAGTTTGGATTGCACGATGAGCTGACATGCACCATCGCCGGCACGTCGAGCTCGACCATTTTCTCGTAAAACGGATACCACCATTTGTCGGTCAACGGCGGATCGGTCCAGCGGCCGCCGGACGGATCTGGGTTGAGGTTGCAGCCGACGAAACCGAGCTTCGTCACGCAGCGTTCGAGCTCGGCGATCGAATTCTTCGGCGGCACGCCCGGAAACTGCGGCAGCATGCAGACGCCGATGAAATTTTCCGGATAAAGCCGGCAGACGCGATGGATCATGTCGTTGCAGATCCGCGCCCAATCCTGGCTCGTCGCTTCGCTGCCGAGATGATGCGCCATCGACGAGGCGCGCGGCGAGAAGATCGTCACGTCGGTGCCGCGCTCGCGTTGCAGCTTGAGCTGCGCCTGCTCGATGCCGGCGCGGACCGCATCGTCGGGGATTGCGAGCGTTTCGGGCGCCGGCAGCGGCGAGTGATTCTTCGCTGCCGCTAGCTGCTGCTCGCGGAAGCTTTCGAGCGCCTTCGGTGCAGTGGTGTAGTGCCCGTGACAGTCGATGATCATCGCGGCGGATGCTAGGAAGCACGTCTTTGCTTGTCAAACCAGGCCGCTGCTAGGATGCGCCGCCCGACTGGGAGGAACAATGACCGACATTCCGCGCCTCAACGGCCTGATCCGTGCGCTGGAACAGGGTCAACCGACCTTCACCGCGTTCACCATCGCCGACATCGAGAACGCGCTGGCTTTCAGCCAGTCGAAATACGACGGCATCGTGTTCGAGATGGAGCACAATCCGTGGGACATCCGCATGTTGCGCGATTGTCTCCAGTATATGCTCAACCGCCGGCAGATCGCCGACGCGAAATCAGTCGCGCCCGCCGTCACGCCCTTGGTACGCATTCCACCCAATGGTGGCGAGCTGAGCCAAGTCTTCGCCAAGCAGGCGCTCGACCTCGGCGTCTACGGCATCGTCTGGCCGCATATCTCGACGGTCGAGCAGGCGCGCATCGCGGTCGCGGCTTGCTGCTATCCGCGGCTCAAGACTGCGCCTCTCTATGAGCCCGCCGGCCTGCGCGGCGACGGCCCGACCGCGGCGGCGCGCTACTGGGGCCTGACACAGCAGGAATACTATTCGCGCGCCGACGTCTGGCCGCTCAATCCGAAGGGCGAGATCTTCGTCATCCTGATGATCGAGGACACCGAGGGCATCCGGAATCTCGATGCGATTCTGACGGAGGTGCCGGGCATCGGCGCGATCCTCATTGGCGAGGGCGATCTCAGCCAGGAGTTGGGCGTGCCGCGGCAGTACGAGCATCCCGAGGTGCTGAAGCACATGGCGCAAGTGCTCGCGACCTGCAAGAAACACAACGTGCCGGTCGGCCATCCGCATGTCGATGCGGTCAATGTCGAACGTGTGCTGAAGGAAGGTTATCGCTTCCTGATGGCGGCGCCGACGCGCGGCTACGCGGCGCTCGAGAAGGGCAAGCAGCTCGCCGGACGGAATTAGCGTGGAGGAGGGGCCATGACGAAGCCGGTCATCATTACCGTCGCGATCACTGGAGCAGTGCCGAAAAAGGCGGATTCGCCCGCTGTGCCGGTGCGGCCTGCCGAGCAGGTTGAATCGACGCACGCCGCCTATGAAGCCGGCGCGTCGCTGGTCCACATCCACGTCCGCAATCCGGACGAAAGCTCGTCGTCCGATCCGACACTGTTTGCCGAAGTACAGGCCGGCGTGCGCAAGCATTGCCCCGGCATGATCGTGCAGTTCTCGACCGGCGGCCGCGGCCGCAGTCAGAACGAGCGCGCGAGCTCGCTTGTCCATCGGCCGGACATGGCCTCGCTGGCCACAGGCTCCGTGAATTTCGCCACGCAGATTTACGAGAACACGCCGCAACTCATCGACAGCATGGCGACGACGATGCGCGATCTCGGCATCAAGCCCGAAATCGAGGTCTTCGATCTGGCGATGCTCTACAACGCCAAGGCGCTGGTCGATCGCGGCCTGCTCAAGCCGCCGGTGCATATCCAGTTCGTGCTCGGCATTCCCAACGCGCTGCCGGCGCGCCGCCAGGTGCTCGAGTTTCTGCTCGCTGAGCTTAAAGACATCATGCCGGATGCGACGTGGACGGCGGCCGGCATCGGCCGATATCAGCTTGAAGTCAACCGCTGGTGTCTTAAGCTCGGCGGCCATGTCCGCACCGGTCTCGAAGACAATCTACGCTTCGACAAGACACGCCTGGCCGAAAGCAACGCCGAGTTGGTCGCACGCGTCGCCGACATCTGCAGCGAATATAATCGCCGTCCAGCGACACCGGCCGAAGCGCGCCAGATCCTCGGCCTCGCGCCGGCGGCGTAACCTTTTAGGCAACGCGCGCCGCGACCGCGTTGATCGCCCGGATCGGCTTGCCATCGACGAACGCCCGGATGTTCTCGACCGCCTGCCCATAGATCAGGCGATAGTTCTCGGCGGTGACGTAACCCAGATGCGGCGTCACCAGCAGATTGTCGAGCGCCAGCAGCGGGTGACCGGCGGGCAGCGGCTCGCGGTCGTAGACGTCGAGCGCCGCGCCGGCGATGCGTCGCGCTTTCAGCGCTGAGACCAATGCGGCTTCCTGCACGATGGGCCCGCGCGAGGTGTTGACGAGATAGGCGGTACTTTTCATCCGGTCGAATTCAGCGGCGCCCACTAGTCCCTGGCTTCGGTCGCCGAGAACGAGATGGATGGTCACGAAATCCGCCTGGCTGAAAAGCTCGTCCTTGCTGACCAGTGTCGCGCCTGCTTCTTGTGCGCGCGCCGCGGTCAAGTTGGGGCTCCAGGCGATGATCGTCATGCCGAAGGCAGCGCCGATCCGCGCCATCTGGTTGCCGAGCCGCCCGAGACCGACGACGCCCAGCGTCTTGCCGTGCAAGCCGATGCCGAGCGTCGACTGCCAATGGCCGCGTTTGAGCGCCGCAAATTCCTGCGGAATCTTGCGCGCCAGGGCGACGATCAAGCCCCAGGCCAGCTCGGCCGTCGGCGTGCCGAGGGTTTCGGTGCCGCAAACCTGGATGCCGTGGGCTGTGGCCGCGGCAACGTCGACTGCGGCGTTCTTCATCCCGGCGGTGACGATGAGCCGGAGATTCGGCAGGTGCTCGATCAACAACTTGGGAAATGGCGTGCGCTCGCGCATCAGCACGACGCATTCGAACGTATGCAGCCGACGCGCGAGGATGTCGGGGTCGGCGACATGGCCAGGAAAGGTTTCGACCTGGACGGCCGGCTCGAGGCTCTTCCAATCGGCGAGCGCCAGGGCCAAACGTTGGTAATCGTCGAGGATCGCCACTTGGATCATGAGGCCGCCTCCCGCGCCCTCGTTTAGCACCCTGGCGGTTGACAGGAAACGGCCGCGGCGGCCAAAGCTAGGCGCGGAGGCGGCGGATGGCAGGACCGCTCGACGGGATTCTCGTGGTGGCGCTAGAGCAGGCCGTGGCGGCGCCGTTGTGCAGCTGCCGCCTAGCCGATGCCGGCGCCCGCGTCATCAAGATCGAACGGCCGGAGGGCGACTTCGCGCGCCATTACGATCGCGCTGCCAAGGGCCAGTCGGCACATTTCGTCTGGCTCAATCGCGGCAAGGAATCGATCGCGCTCGACATCAAGGCGCCAGCCGACAAGGCGCTACTCGACCGCATGATCGCTCGCGCCGACGTGTTCATTCAGAACTTGGCGCCGGGCGCGGCGGCGCGCGCGGGTTTCGATCCGGCGGCGCTGCGCCGTGCGCATCCGCGACTGATCGTCTGCTCGATTTCGGGCTACGGCGAAAGCGGCGTCTATCGCGATATGAAATCCTACGACCTGCTGATCCAAGCGGAGACGGGTCTTGCCTCGATCACTGGCACCCCTGATGCGCCCGGACGGGTCGGCGTGCCGGTGTCCGACATCGCCGCCGGTCTCAACGCCTATGCTGCGATCCTCGAGGCGCTTTACGTGCGCGCGCGCCGCGGCGACGGCGCCCAGCTCGAAATCTCGCTGTTCCAAGCCACCGCGGAATGGCTGTCGGTGGCGCTGATCCAGCAGGCCGACGGCCATCCGCCGCGGCGCGTCGGCGTCCACCACCCGTCGATTGCGCCCTATGGCGCGTTTGTCGCCGCCGACGGCAAGGCGATCGTCATCTCGATCCAGAACGAACGCGAATGGCAGCGCTTCTGTGCCGATATCCTGGGCGACGCGGATCTCGCGCGCGATCCGCGCTTCGCCGACGGCCCGCGCCGGGTCGCCAATCGGCCGGCGCTCGAAGCGCTGGTGGCGGCAACGTTCAAGCGCGAACCGCGCGCGGCGTTGGCGACGCGTCTGAAAACGGCGGGCATCGCCTATGGCAATCTCAACACGCTCGACGATTTCATCCGTCATCCGGCGCTGGCGACAATCGGCACCGCGACCGAGAGCGGCACCGTCACCTTGCCGCTACCGCCGAGCCGCCGTTCTGCCGATTTGGCCGACCGTGCGGTGCCACGGCTCGACGAACACGGCCCTAGGCTGCGGCGCGAGTTTGCGTGACTCGCCAACCGTGCAATTGTGCGATGCAGAAACGACAGCGCACGATGCGCGCTGATATATCGCCGCCTGTGGCGAAATAACGCACGGGAATCAGCCCCTATCGGCACCCGGTTAACATTTTTGATTTGCATTGTGCGCCGCAATATGCCATTTATTGCAGCGCGACACGGCCGTCGCCCGACGGCGTGTTGTACGTCTTCTAGGCGTTTCCTCCCTAAACTTGGGCCGCACCTCGGTGCGGCCCTTTTTCTTGGCGCTATGCTAATTTGCAAACCACGGAGCCCTGGTCGTGGTTGACTCGATTAACCAGCCGCCGCGTGTAATGATCCCTGCGCTGCCGTCAGAAGGGCGGCCGGGAGGTCTCCATGCGGTGCTATTTCCTGCGTGGTGGTCGTATCGTCGGCGTGGAAGAGCTAAACACCACTGACGAAGCCGAAGCGGTCCAGCAAGCGAGAAAGCTCTTCGCTGCTCGCAAATCCGAGAAGATCGAGGGCTTCGAGGTGTGGGATCGAATCCATTTCGTCCACCGATTCCCGTCAAACGGCAATGGCAATAAGGACGGCGGTGGCAGGTCAGCAGCGGCCTGACAACTAACGCGGCTCGTCTTTTGGCTTCGACTTGGCGATCGTCTTTGGCGTCGCCGCGAATCCTTTCTGGGATTCATCGGCCTCAGCCTTACGCGGCGTCGATGAATTTCTGCCGCTATCTTTGCGTTTTTATTTTAGCGACATGCGACGGAAGTGCCCCGTCACGTCCAATTGTGGAAGGCGAAAAACGCGGCTAGCACGAGGCAGCCGAACGCCGCGAGATGATTCCAGCGGATGGCTTCCCCCAAATACGTCACCGAGAACACGGCAAAAACCGAAACGGTGATGATTTCCTGAATCGTCTTGAGCTGCGCCGCGTTGTAGACGGTGTAGCCGATCCGGTTCGCGGGCACCGCAAGGCAGTATTCGAAGAAAGCGATACCCCAGCTAACCGGCACCACCACATAGAGCGCCGCACCTGGGAACTTGAGTTGCCCGTACCAGGCGAAAGTCATGAATACGTTGGAGCACAACAGCAGCAAGATCGGCGCGATATAGGGCCAGCTCATCGAGACTCCTTAGCGGCATGGGACGGTGATTGGCGCGCGGCGTGCGTGAGGCGACGTCGGATTCAATGGAGCGCGACTGGCTCAGGCGGACTCCGCTGCCTTGGGCAAAGTTGCGGCGCCAGCGCCGAGCGTCCGTTGCATCAGGATGCTGTCCACCCAGCGTCCATGCTTGAAGCCGACGGCCGGCTGGTTACCGATATGTTCGAAGCCGAGCGCCGCGTGCAAGCGGATCGAGGCTTGATTGTCGCTGTCGCCGATGACGGCCACCATCTGGCGATAGCCGAGCCCATCGCAGCGCTCGATGAGCCGTGCCAGCAACGCGCGCCCGACACCGCGCCGCACGGCTTCGACTGCGACATAGATCGAATCTTCGAGCGTGTAGCGATAGGCCGATCGCGTGCGATAGGGGCCGGCATAGGCATAGCCGACGATACGCTCGCCGGCGGTCGCGACCAGAAACGGCAAGCCCAGCGCAAGAATGCTCTCGCGCCGCTGGCGGATTTCATCGACCGACGGCGGCGTCTCCTCGAACGTGCCGAGGCCGAAATGCACGTGGTGGGCATAAATCGCGGCGATCGCTTCGGCGTCGTCGGGCGTGGAATCGCGCAGCATGAAACGGAATGCGGCGGCGTCGTTCATGCCGGCCGTAACAGCTCCGGATCGATCGCGGAAAGGGCTTCGGTCAAGTCGCGCATGTCGTCGCAGAGCCGGGCGATGAACGGTTTCCGCTCGAAGGCCCGTTCGTCCATGTACAGCGCGCGGTTGATCTCGATCTGCAGACAATGTGCGCCGGCGGCTGGCCGGCCGTAATGCACGGTGGTGAAGCCGCCGGCATAAGGCGTATTGAGCGCCGTCGCGTAACCCTTGGCATTCAGGACGCGATGCGCGGTTTCGGTGATCATCGGATGGCACGACGTGCCGTGACAGTCGCCGAGCACCATGTCGGCGCGCGGCGAGCGGTCGCGCCGGTCACGATCGCCGCCGGCCGACGGCATCGAGTGGCAGTCGAGAAGGATGGTAAAGCCGTAATGTTCCTGCGTCGCTTCGAGCAACTGCGTCAGCGTCCGATGATACGGCCGGTAAAGCGTCTCGATGCGCTGTGCCGCATCGCTGAATTTGAGCTTGCGGGCATAGATTTCCTCGCCTGACGCGACGACGCGCGCGATGGTGCCGAGACCGACGCGCACCCGCGGCGATTGGCTGTTGACGAAATTCGGCAGCAGATCCTCGAACATCGTCGGATCGAGCTCGAACGGCTCGCGGTTGACGTCGACATAGGCGCGCGGAAAGCGGGCGCGCAGCAATGGCGCGCCCACCATCGGCCCGGCGCCGAAAATCTCGTCCACGAAACTGTCTTCTGAACGCCGGAGCGTGAGCGCATCGAGCCGCGAGGCGGCAAGGAAGTCGACCGGATAATCGGCCCCGCTATGCGGCGAGGCCAATACCAGCGGTACCGCTTGTCCGCCATTGGCCAAAACTTCGATCGGTTCAGCCGCCGCCACCAGGCCGTGCATGGCAACAAGATTAACGAGGAACGGGTAATCCTGTCACGCGGGAAGGGGTTCTTTTCAGCGGAAAATCGCCAATTGTGAACATCCGGCGGGCGGTAAACCGTTCGTTTAAATCTGGCCCTGTATCCTCGCCGGCGAGGGACATCATGGCTCGAATCCTGCTCGCTGAAGACGACGACAGCATCCGTGTATTCCTGGCGCGCGCGCTGCGGCGGGCCGGGCACGACGTCCGCGCCCTCGGCGACGGCGAGACCGCCTTGTCCTGGGCCAGCAACCATCCGATCGACCTGCTGCTGGCCGACGTGGTTATGCCGGGGATCGACGGCATCGAGTTGGCGCGCCGCGCCAGCGACATGCATCCGCTGTTGCGCGTCATTTTCATCACCGGATTCGCCGCCGTTGCGCTCGGCGAGGCGGAGTCCCTGCCGCGCGAGGCCGCCATCCTGGCCAAGCCGTTTCACCTGCGTCAGCTCGTCGGCGAGATCGAGCGGTTTCTGGCCGCCTGAGGCCGGCGGCCCATCCTTGCCAACCGATCGGGAATTGGTCTAAATCCGCCGTCGCGCGGGCGTGTAGCTCAGTGGGAGAGCACTTCCTTGACATGGAAGGGGTCGTAGGTTCAATCCCTGCCACGCCCACCATTTTC
>Ga0126371_10004355_pt1 | contig 12490 bp, 6 predicted proteins | sample PanSoiMetaPlot_4_FD_110145 | JGI IMG/M metagenome (GOLD analysis project Ga0126371, IMG submission 110145) | Tropical forest soil microbial communities from Panama - MetaG Plot_4 | ecosystem: Environmental > Terrestrial > Soil > Tropical forest > Bulk soil | place: Panama | collected 2016-02-17
CCCATAGCCGGCAAGCAATACTGGATGGCCTTCTCAAACAGCGGCAGGCGAGTGAGACCTGGCCATCGCGTGAATGTCGAGATAGGGCCCTTCCGCGCCGACGGGCTCGTGGTGGAGTGAGAGAACAGCTGCTAGGAGCGGTAGCGACCATCCGGCCAGCAAGGGTCAGTAAAACGGCGGACTTCTGATTCGGCCACCGTCGTTCAGTAGGTAAACAACGTTCGTTCAATGACTTACGCCAACAGCGGGCTGTGATTTCCATAGCTTAATAGTTTCTAGTCCTCTTTGGAGGAGCGATCGCCCCTAGACAAGCGGACCTTGACGGTTCTTTTGCCCATGACGCGGTTGGTGGGACGGGGCCCACGATGTGATAGGCATTCTCAAGCAAGCTTGCGAAAGAGCAAAGAGCACGATTCACCGGTCTTTTATAGTCATAGAAGGTCAGTGTGATTTAGCCCTACGCGAGGACTCTGAAATGCTTCGAAAGACTTTGACAATTCTGATCTCAGCGTCGTTTGCGCTTTCCCCTAACGCTACCCCGGGTACCTCTCCAACGGTACTTAAGTTGTCCGCGGCGGAGATTGTCGAGAAGAACGTTGCGGCGCGCGGTGGTTTGCAAGCGTGGCGAGGCGTGCAAACCATGAGGTTAACAGGAAAACTGGGCGCCGGAGGAAATCAGCGGGCTACTCTTTCCGTTCCCGCCCCAGAGCAGCCGCCAAAGGGACAACGGGCCATAGTTCCTCATCGACCGATTGAAGAGCTTCAGTTGCCGTTTGTGATGGAACTGAAGCGCCCCGGCAAAGTGCGGCTCGAGTTGCAGTTCAACAACCAGACGGCAATCCAAGTATTCGATGGCGTCCAGGGCTGGAAGCTCCGGCCATTTCTCAATCGCCGAGACGTTGAGCCTTATTCGCCGGAAGAAATGAAGATCGCTTCTACGCACGAAGAACTGGATGGCTTCCTGATCGATTACGCCGCCAAGGGAACCCAGGTGGAATTGGACGGCATCGAAAAAGTGGAGGGCCGCGATACCTATAAATTGAAGCTCACGCTAAAGAGCGGCGACGTGACCCATGTATGGGTCGATGCGCAGACGTTCATCGAAACTAAAGTGGAAGGGCAACCCAGGCGGCTCGACGGTACCTACCACCCTGTGGAGGTGTACTACCGCGACTACCGCACGGTGAACGGCCTCCAAATCCCCTTTGTTTTGGAGACACATGTTCTCCCGGTATCCAAAACCGCCACGGGGTTCAGGGATACTCCTGTTCCCCCGGAGAAAATCATCATTGACCAGGTCACACTGAATCCCAAACTTGACGACGCGGTGTTTTCGAAGCCGCAAATTCAAACAGCGACGTTAAAGGCTAAGTAACCCAGTTTCGAAATGCTTCCTTGCTCCGCGCAAAATGTCACCGTCTTTGTTGGCGATTTTTGAGACTTGACGAACGGTGGGATACCTCCAAAGGAGTTCCTGGATTTCGGTGCGCACCTATCTCGGCTTACCGCATAGGGCTCGTTCGGGGCTTCGCCGTTCGAACAGCACATTGGTTTGGGAAAATCGGCGCGTATTCTGAATCTAGATTATCGTTTGGCCGGCAAGCGGCACGCGGCAAACATTCAGCGAGGTGACGAAAAACCAATTTCAGGAAATCCGGGAAGACAGCAAAGAAGTGAAACGCCTGGAACGGCAAACGGTCCCTTTCATCGAGCTGCGTCCGAAGCGGCTGGCCCACAACCACGCCAGCCGAGCGAGTCCTCGAAGGTGCGCTGGTGAGCAGAACCAGTCTCAAGCTTTCGGAAGCAAGGTGCGTCCGATTCGCGTTACTTTTGCTGGCGGCGCTGCTTGCGCCTTTTCCGACTCTCACGCAGCAAAGGTATTCCGCAAAAGGGTGGTCCTTGCCGTCGACCAAGAACGTCACCTCATGACCGTCTCCTGCGAAGCCATCCCGGGTTACATGGACGCGATGGTCATACCGATTGAGGTCCGTGACGGCCATGAACTGGACGGCCTGGCGCCAAGCTCCATGATCGAGTTTTCTTTGGTCACTGATAAGGAGCATCCTTACGCGGAAAACGTGCGCATCCGAAACTTCGACAGCTTAGAGCTTGATCCGTTATCTGCGCGGCGCTTGCGATTGCTCGATGGGGCTACGGACCCCTCGCTATTGCCTGATCGGATAATAAAGGTTGACTTTTCGCCCATCGATCAAAATCGCGAGCATGTCACACCCTCGCAATCCGCCGGAAGAGTGGTGGCCATCTCCTTCGTTTACACGCGCTGCCCATTTCCCGATTTTTGCTTCCGGTTCACGAATAACTTCGCCCGGCTACAGAAACGCTTTGCCGGCCAAATGGGCCGCGACCTCATTTTGCTGACGATCAGCCTCGACCCCGTCCATGACCAGCCGGAAACACTCGCCGAGTACGCGCGCACCTGGAACATTCACCCGGAAGGGTGGCACCTTTTAACCGGCCCGCCCGCCGAGGTGCAGAAATTCTGCGAGCGATTTGGCGTGGCTTTCTTTCCTGACGAAGGGCAGCTGATCCACTCCCTGCACACGCTGATCATCGATCGTCACGGAAAACCGGCGGCCAATCTCGAGGGAAATGAGTTCACCGCCGAGGAGCTCGGCGACCTGGTTCACAGCGTGCTCAAGAGGGGTACCTCGAATCCCTCTGGCTATGCGAAGAGTCAGTGAAATCCAAAATGCTCGGGAGCGACGCTCAGTTCCGAATTCTGCAAGTAGCGGGCACGGCGGGACTCGTTCTCGCTATCTTGTCAACGTGTACGGTGTCTCCTGCGCAACTACCGGACGAGTGCAAGCCGCAGGGGGTGAGTGAGGAAGCATTTCGGGACAGTCCCACGAAAGTGTATGGCTCGGCCGGCGCCCGCTTTGCTGACCAGGGGAATCTGAAGTGCGCGCTGGCATTGTTTGAAGAGGTGGTCCGGCTGGAGCCGTACTCCGCGCAGGCCCACTACAACCTGGGCGTGGCGCACGAGCGGGCAAAACAACTGCCGGAGGCCGCGGCTGAATTTCGACTCGCGCTGCAGTACAAAACTGCAATGACGGCCGCGCACACGTCGCTGGGATCGGTGTTGCTGAGGCTGGGCAAACCGGCCGAGGCGGAAGACGAGTTTCGGGAAGCGCTGCGACTCGATCCGAACTCCGTCGTGGCCCTGGGTCAAGTGGCCCAGCGGCTCGCCGCGGAACGCCGCTATGCGCCGGCGATCCGCTACTGGAAAAGAGCGCTGACGATCGAGCCAGATTGGCCCGAGACGACGCTGGCGCTGGCGGTTGCGACGAATCAGAACGGCGACCCGAAAGCGTCGATTCGCATTCTCGGCGAGCTGGTCAAAGCCCATCCGGAGATGGCGGCCGCGCATTTTGCCCTAGGCAGCGTTTATGCGCAGGAGTCGCGTTTTCGCGAAGCGGCCGATGAGTTCTCAGAAACTATTCGCATCGACGCCACGGATGACGACGCCTGGCTGGCCAGGGGACGCGCACTGCTGAGAGGCTCTGCTTTTCAGGATGCGCTGCCGCCAGCGCAGGAGTACGTGCGTCGAAAGCCGGCTGATCCTGAAGGACACTTGCTGCTCGGTTCGGTGGAAAATGGTCTAACTCAATACAGCGCAGCGATAATGGAGTTGGAGCACGCTGCTGTGAGCCTTCCCGAGAACGCGGAGGTGCAATACGAACTCGCCGTCGCCCTGGCGCACAGTCAAAACCCGAAGGCGGCGGTGCCACATTTCGACAAAGCGATTGCGCGCAAACCCTCAGATTGGCGGGCGCAAGCTGAGCTCGCAGCGGTTTTGCGCGAGGCGGGTGAGCTGGGGCGCGCGCGTGACGCCGCGAGCCGGGCTGAGCTGCTGAAAGCTCAGGAGTCCAAGATCAAGCGGCTGCCGGAGAAAGACCGGCAGGCCGCCGATCTGCTGCACGGCGGCCACGCGGATAAAGCGGCCGAGCTCTACCACGAGATGCTGGTGGTCGATCCCGGCAACGCCCGCACCGAGCATAACCTGGCTCGGGCGCTGGCTGCGGCTCACGATCCCAAAGGCGAGCGACTGCAGCTGGAACGGGCCGTGCGTCACGATCCGGCGCTGGCCGTCGCGCTGGGCGACCTGGGCCGGCTCGACTTGGCGGAGGGCAAAAGCGAGGCAGCGGAAAAGCACCTGGAAGCGGCCCTCGCTGCTGATCCGCAACTGGTGTCGGCGGTTGGCGATCTCGGCGTCCTGCGCGCCAACAAAGGCGATACCGAGGGAGCGGAAAAACTATTTCGCGAGGCCGTTGAGGACGACCCGAGCTACGAACAGGGACATCTGAATCTCGGCCTGACGCTCGCGAAACAGCAGAAGTTCCGCGAGGCAGAAGCTGAGGTGGATGAAGCGGTGAGGTTGGCTCCCGACGATCTGAGCGCGATGGCCGCTGCCGGGAGAGTGAGGGCTCGCCTGGGCAAAAGCGCCGAGAGTGTCGAGCTGCTGCGCGAGGTGGTCGCGCGCGCCCCGCAATCCGCCACCGCCCATCTTGATCTGGGCATGGTACTGGCGGAGAGTTACGACCTGGCGGGTGCATTGGTCGAATATACAAATGCAGTGCGGCTGGCGCCGGGATCGCCTTTGGCCCATCTTAACCGCGGCCGCGTCCTGTTTGATCTCGGACGCAACGAAGAAGCACGCCCGGACCTTGAAACTGCCAGGCGCCTCGCTCCCGACATGGCGGAGCCCTATTATTTCCTGGCCATGATCGAGAAACAGCACGACCATTACAAGCGCGCGGTCGCGTTGCTGCAGAACCTGGTCAAACTGCAGCCGCGAAAGGCCACGTCCTGGTATCTGCTGGGGCAGTGCCTCGCTTACGATTCACAGAAGCTGGAGGCAATCGCAGCGTGGAGGCAAGCGATCGCGATAGATCCGGACTATACGCAGGCACTTTGGAATCTGGCACAGGCGCTTAGCCCCACCGATCCGGACGAAGCAGCGCGCCTCACTACCCGATACAGCGAGGTGCAGAAGAAACGGCTCATCGTGGATCAGGCCGGGACTCTCGGCAACGATGCATTGGCGGCGGGCGCGGCACATGATTGGCCGGAAGCGCTGCGCCAGTTTCAAAAGGCGATCGAAGTCTGCGGAGAATGCGCCATCAAAGCCGACCTGCACAAAAAGCTTGGCCTCACCGATTGCGAGATGGGCGACATCGATAAAGGAGAAAAGGAGCTTCGCCTGGCGCAGGCATTGAAGCCGAACGATCCGGATATCGAACAGGCCCTGGGGCGGATCGCGGCAGCGCGCAACAAGCAATCAGCCTCGCCCAGCAAATCCGAGAAGGTCCATTGATGCGGAGTCCCTCCCTGCGCGCGTCCTTATTGCTCCTCGCTGCTTTCGCCGTCCTTGTTCTGGCTTCCACCTTATTGCTGGCCCGCCCTGCTCTGTCGCAGATGGCGTCCACCGGTGCCAAGGACCAGCCCGTGCGCCCTCTGCCTCCAGGAATGAAGGCTCCGTTCGTGGATTTCCGTGATATCGCGGCCCAGTCTGGACTGAGCGCCGTAATCGTTTCTGGCGAACTGGAGCAGACCACCGTGGTCGAAAATACGGGCACGGGCGTCGCTATCTTCGACTATGACAACGACGGACTGCCCGACATCTTCTTTGTGCAGGGCGACCGGCTGAAGTCTGACGCGGCTCTGACGCCGCATCTTTATCACAACCTCGGCGGGCTGCGTTTTGAAGACGTCACCGCAAAGGCCGGCATCGCGCACACCGGCTGGGGGCAGGGTGTATGCGCGGGGGATGCCGACAATGATGGCTATGTCGACCTGTTCCTCACGCAATGGGGACACAACGTATTCCTGCACAACCTGGGGAACGGCACGTTCCGGGACGAGACGCGCGAGCGCGGGCTCGACCGTCCGGGCGCGCGATGGAGTACCGGCTGTGCCTTCCTCGACTATGACCGCGATGGTTGGCTCGACCTGGCGGTGGCCCACTACGTTGACTACGACGCTCAGCAAACGCCGCGGCCGCGCGAACGCAGCGGTTGCAACTGGAAAGGCATTCCCGTGCCCTGCGGTCCCCGCGGACTGAAAGGCGAGTCCATGACGCTGTACCACAATGATGGCCACGGTCACTTTACCGACGTGACCAAGCAGGCCGGTGTCGAGACTCCGCCGAATTATTATGGCTTCACGGTGTTGACCGGCGATTTCGACAACGATGGCTGGCCGGATTTTTTTGTCGCGTGTGATTCCACTCCCAGCCTCTACTTCCATAACAAGCGCAATGGCACGTTTGAGGAGATCGGCCTGGCCAGCGGCCTGGCCGTGAATGAAGACGGCCGGGAGCAGGCAGGTATGGGAGCCACGGCCGGCGACTATGATGGCGACGGCTATCTCGACATCTTCAAGACAAATTTTTCTAGCGACACCAACACGCTCTACCGCAACCTGGGCAATGGAGACTTCAGCGATGTTACGGTTCGAGCTGGGCTCGCGGTCCAGACCCGTTACGTTAAATGGGGCACTGCTTTTGTGGACATCGACAACGACGGCCGGAAAGATCTGTTTGTCGTAGCCGGCCACGTTTATCCGTTCGTGGAAAAGTACACCCTCGGCGAAGATTTTCGCCAGCCGCGACAGCTGTACTGGAATCGGGGAGACGAACATTTCTTCGATATGTCAGCGAAGGCCGGCGCGGGCATCTTAGCCAGGCATTCCTCGCGTGGCATCGCCGTAGGCGACCTCGATAACGATGGATCAGAGGAGATTATCGTGGTCAATCTTTTTGATTCTCCATCGCTGCTGAAAAATGTCGGCGCTAGCGGGAACGCTCTGCTGGTGCGGGCGGTGACCGCATCGGGACGCGATGCAATCGGCGCGCGCATAACGGTGACATCGGGAAAGCACAAGCAGATCGATGAGGTGCGCAGTGGTGGAACTTTCATCTCGCAGGGCGATTTTCGTGTGCATGTTGGCTTGGGTTCGGGCAGCAAAGCGGACGTCAGCATCCGCTGGCCGCAGGGCAGCGAGGAGACCTTCAAGGATGTTGCGGCCAACCAATGGATCGTGGTGTGGGAGGGCAAAGGAATCGTGGAGCGGCATCCGTTCAACATTCCAGGCTCCACCTCGCAAAAGGGCTCAGCAGGGAAAGGCACACGCGGCCCCCGGCCTTAATTGGCCTCGGTGTTCGGGGCATACGCTGGCATTCCCGGCGAACTTTACCGATGCTCTGGTAACGATTACATTTGCTGAGATACGTCTAACGTCAGTGGAGCATTGGGCTTTTTCTCGAACCCTGCGGGGGAGGATCGGAACCTTTGCGTTTGCCGACTACAATCGGTAGTTCAGCCTTTAAGCACTTACGATCTGACGACTGCCATTGGGGCCCGTCACCGGCCTCTCGGGGTTCAATCAGGGCTCGACCCATGGGTACTTCCGCTGGTCTTTTAGCGTTCAACGGACATGAGCGCTAATTCAACCTACGTAGAAACAACCGTTGCTGTCCCTGAGCCCAGTTCCCTAGTGCTCTTGGGCGCGGCTATCGTCGGGTTGCTCCTGCTCGCCACGGTCGGCTGCTCTAAATCCAGTCGTGCTCGCCGAGCGCGTGCGTTCCTCGCAATTTCAGGTCTCCATACCGTAACCGGCAGATCAGCTATCTCAAGGTCAAAGCCGCCAGCCTCGGATACGAACTTGCTCTAACCTAACTCCGGCGGCTTAGGTCTCGGAAGATGTCCCTCTGATATGGTGCCTACTCTGCTAGACTAGCAAACGCGCGAAAATTCCTGATCTCCACCTCACGGAATCGCCCGTTTCACCCGTGGACCCGGATTCCCGAAGTGCCATCCAGTACGTCTGCCCTCTGCATCGCCAACGGCGATCGCCGTATCATCATGGAACCAGGCAATTTAGTTTTTGTTTAAACTGCCCTTTTTCTTTCCAAGAAAGCAAGGAGCTTGACGGAGCGCAAAGAGCCCCAAACAGCTTTAGCTCTATCCTTTTCCCGTGTTAGGTAGCTCCTTTCAAGGACGTGGCAACACTAAGAAAGTTAATACGTATTGCCTCCCGAGTACCGCTCCGATAAATCGGACCTTGTGATCGGGGATTTGTATGCCCTCAGATTAACGGTGCAGTAAGAAATTCTTGAAGAAGGCAGCCGATGAAAACGAAGCAAAATTACCGAGCAGTTGTCGTTCTGTTGGGATGGACTTTGTGTGCCGTGGCAGGAACGCACGCGCAAAACAGTCCAGCGAATGCTTCGCCGAAGACGAAAGCGACCCCGCACAGTGCGCAAAACGTGGAGGAGAATCTAGCCGATGATTTCGCCGGCTTGCAGTACAGCGATAAGCAAAAAGCGCAAATCGATCAGATTCGGAAGGAAATGAATTCGCGCAGGCAGACCGTCATAAAAGATCAAGCGTTAGATGTAGACCAGAAAGAGGCCATGTTGTTGGGGTACACGCGTCTCACGTACGGGCAAATGTTCGAAGTACTCACGCCGGAGCAGCAAAGACAGGTGCGAAAGAAGATCAGTGACCGGCAAACGGCACAAAAAGCACTGCAGAGCGGCAAGCATTTACCGCGTACTGCCGGCGCTGGAACTCCGGCAGCCGAGACAGGTCCAGTGAAATAAAGCTGATTACGGAATACGCTGACAGCACAATGGAATCCCGCTGCGGCACAAATCGCGGATAGGAACCTAGCGGCGCGCGGTGGGCTGCAGGCAGGTCCAGACGATGTCGATGCTCCGGAACAGATCGTCATTGAGCAAGTGGCCGTCAATCCGAAGTTGGACGATACGCGATTTGCGAAGTCGTGTCACGCCGAAAGATCGACGTGTGGGAAAGCTCTCGGGCCAGCGGTCTTTTCTTGCGCGGCTGGAGCGTCATGGAAGGCACCCTGACGCGAAGAAGTGCACTGTTGGCCTGTATGCGCGGCACTGAACTTGGCGGGGCATTGGTTGCGCAAGCGCAAAGATGAGTCGTTGCAGGGACTTAAGATAGAAAGGTCACTTTCAGCGGCAGAGATGGCAACGCCTGTTTAGTTAGTGTCGCCGCTGCGGTTGACGGTGCGGGCGCGAAGAACTCCGTGAATTCGAAAAATTCTGCAACCCAGTGCAACGATTCCTCCGCGTGGTATCTCCGAAAGGCATGACGGTTGCAGAGACTATCGGGCACAAGTTTTCGCAGCTTGGCGATCAAGAAATGGAGTGAGAAATGAGCCCGAAGCGTCGAGTAACCTTGGGAGTCGTAATCGCTGCGGCAATGGCTGGGTCCTACTTCCTTGGTCATCACCAGTCGCACGGGCACGCGGGAGGCACGACGGCCATGCGCGTTCTTTACTATGTCGATCCGATGCATCCGGCGTTCAAGTACGACAAGCCTGGCATTGCTCCGGATTGCGGCATGCAACTGGAACCGGTTTACGCCGAGGATGCGGGAACTGCGCCGGGTGCGTTGAGCAATGCATCGCTTCCTTCCGGGGCGGTTAGTATCGACGCATCGATGCAGAAACTGCTCGGCATTCGGGTGGCGGCGGTGAGCAAAGCGGGAACGAGCCGCGAATCGCGAGTGATTGGGCGCGTCGTTCCCGAAGACACTCGTGTGTACCGACTGAATTCCGGCGTGGACGGGTTTATACGCGAGACGTTCGACGACGCGGTGGGAACACGAGTCAAGAAGTACCAGAAATTGGCCACTTACTACTCGCCAGAGTTTCTATCGGTGGCGTCGGGTTTTCTTGCCGCTACGGAGCGCGTGCCGGGAGCGGTGGGAACTGATGGGAACCGTACGGTGCCGTATCCGGGGGCTGTTTCGAAGCAAGGCGTGAGCAGCCTTCAAGGTTACACGGACCGCCTGGAGAATCTGGGAATGAGTGAAGTGCAGATCAAGCACATCGCGGACACCCGGCAGCTTCCGGAGAATATTGATGTGGTTGCGCCCACGGATGGATTCATTCTTGCGCGCAATATCAGTCCCGGGCAGCACTTCGATCACAACATGGAGTTCTATCGAATCGCCGATCTTACACGGGTCTGGGTACTGGCGGAGGTGGATGAGCAAGAAGCCTTATATCTTCACGCCGGCAATGCAATAACGGTGAGCTTGAGCGGCGGGGGGCGTGAGTTGGCCGGGAGAATAACGGAAAGCCTGCCGCAATCGGAAGCGGCGGGGGGAACGACGAAGTTGCGGCTGGAAGTGGACAATCCCGGATTCGTCTTGCGGCCGGACATGCTTGTAAACGTAAAGATCCCAGTGCACTTGCCGGCTGGGTTGACGGTTCCGGTGGATGCGATCGTGGATAGCGGCGCGCGCCCGCGAGTGTATGTGGAGCGAAGCGAAGGCGTATTCGAACCGCGCGAGGTGCAAACGGGATGGCGTTCGGCGGATCAAGTGGAGATCCGCGGAGGGCTGCGGCCGGCGGAGCGTGTGGTGGTTGCGGCTACGTTCCTGGTGGATTCGGAGAGCCGCCTGAAGTCACCGGCGGCGCTAATTGCACCTGACAAGCCGGTATCGACGGCGCGGCGAGCCCCCGAACCGAATTGTGGAAAGCAAACCGATCAGGGCGGCGCGTGCAAAGGCGACGCGCAGCCACAGACGGCGAGTCTAGTGGCGAAGCCGGGGTCCGGAAGATAACGATGATCGAAAAAATCATCAAGTATTCCGTAGAGCACAAGCTGGCGGTTATCGCGATCGTCGCGCTGGCGTCCGTCGGGGGCTGGTGGGCGATGGTCAGCTTGCCGCTGGACGCCACGCCCGACCTCAGCGAGACGCAAGTCATCATTTATTCGAGGTGGGACCGCAGCCCGGACCTCGTCGAAGACCAAGTCACGTATCCAATTGTGACGGCCATGCTCGGAGCACCGAAGGTGAAAACCGTTCGGGGAGTTTCCGATTTTGGCTACTCGTACGTGTATGTGATTTTTGAAGACGGAACAGATTTGTACTGGGCGCGCACGCGGATTTTGGAGTATTTATCGAGCGTCACGACACGTCTGCCGGAAGGGGTGAAGACGGAACTCGGGCCAGACGCCACTTCTCTTGGATGGATTTTCCAGTACGCACTGGTGGACACTTCGGGGAAGCACGGCCTTGCGGATCTTCGCGCTTATCAAGACTGGTATTTGAACTATTACCTTCGCTCCGTGCCGGGTGTGGCCGAGGTTGCGCCGGTCGGTGGCTACACGCGCCAATACCAGGTGAATCTCGACCCCAATCGTCTGCGGGCCTATGGCATTCCCGTCAGCCGCGTGGTCGAGGCGGTAAGGGCAGGGAACAGCGAGTCGAGCGGGCGCCTGCTCGAATTCGGTGGTACCGAATACATGGTGCGCGGCCGCGGTTACGCACGCTCCCTCCAGGATTTCGAAAATATTCCTCTCAGCGTTAGCGACGCCGGCTCGCAGATTCGCATTAAAGATGTCGGGCAGGTGGTGATGGGGCCCGACATACGGCGCGGCCTCACCGATCTGAACGGCACCGGAGAAGCCGTTTCCGGCATCGTGGTGATGCGCAGCGGAGAGAATGCGCTCGATGTCATCGACCGCGTGAAAGCGAAACTAAGCGAGCTCGAGCCGGGGTTCCCGGCGGGCGTCGAAGTCGTTCCCGTCTACGACCGCTCGGAACTCATTCGCAACACCATGGGCACGGTAAAACAGACCATCCTCGAAATTGTCATCACCGTGGTTCTAATCATCCTGGTCTTTCTGTGGCACTTTCCGAGTGCCGCGATTCCCATCGTAACCATGCCCGTAGCGGTGCTCTTATCCTTTATTCCATTTCGTTTGATGGGCATCACCGCCAACATCATGTCCCTCGCCGGCGTCGCGCTGGCGTTTAGCGAACTGGTGGACGCTTCCATTGTGGTCGCTGAGCAAACCCACAAAAAGCTCGAACTGTGGGAATTGAACGGCCGCCAGGGCGACAAACGCGAAATTGTATTGACGGCCATCAAAGAAGTAGCCCGGCCCACCTTTTTTGCGTTGATTGTTCTGGCCGTGTCTTTCTTGCCGGTACTGACGCTGCAAGCCGAAGAAGGGCGAATGTTCCGACCCTTGGCGTATACCAAGGTGCTGACCATGTTGGTCGCAGCGGCGTTGGGAATCACTCTGGATCCCGCCTTGCGTTTGTTGCTGACGCGCGTACAACGTTTCGAGTTCCGGCCGACGTGGCTTTGTCGCGTTTCGAACGCCCTCTTGATCGGCCAGCTGAGGTCCGAGGACCAGCATCCGATCAGCCGCCCCTTGATGCGCGTCTATGAACCCGTGGTTCGCTGGACGCTGCGTTGGAAGTGGCTGGTCATTGGCACGGCCGCGATCCTGCTCGTTTTCAGCGTACCCGTATTCTTCCAGTTGGGAACGGAGTCCATGCCGCCGCTCGACGAAGGTGCGATTCTATACATGCCCTCGACCTTGCCAGGCATCTCCATTGGCCAGGTGGGTGACTTGCTCCGCGCGAGCGATCGCATCCTTCTTCAATTTCCGGAAGTCGATCGGGTTTTTGGC
>Ga0126371_10004356_pt1 | contig 12489 bp, 11 predicted proteins | sample PanSoiMetaPlot_4_FD_110145 | JGI IMG/M metagenome (GOLD analysis project Ga0126371, IMG submission 110145) | Tropical forest soil microbial communities from Panama - MetaG Plot_4 | ecosystem: Environmental > Terrestrial > Soil > Tropical forest > Bulk soil | place: Panama | collected 2016-02-17
GCTGATGCGGTTGGCTTGGTCTTCTTCCGCCGCCCTGGCCATTGCGCCTTTGCAGGATCTGCTCAACCTCGACGCCCGTGCCCGCATGAATGTACCCGGCCAGCCTGGAGGCAACTGGCGCTGGCGGTTGACTGATAATCTGCTATCCCCGGCGGCCTGCGATTGGCTCCGGGATTTGACGATACAAACCAGCCGTTCCGCGGTCGATTTATCCCCCGCGGCACAGCTGGCCCTCACACTTACAGGGGTGACACAATGAAAGCGACGCAATTACTCCATAACCTGGGCCAGAGCATCTGGCTCGACAATATTACGCGCGACCTGCTCGACAGCGGCACGCTCAAACACTATATCGACGATCTGTCGGTTACGGGACTCACCTCCAATCCGACGATCTTCGACCACGCCATCAAGAATAGCGCCGCGTATGACTCGGCGATCGCCGCCCAATTGCGAAGCCAAAAGTCTGGAGAGGAACTTTTCTTTGAGCTGGCGCTGGACGACCTCACTCGCGCCGCCGACCAATTCCGGCCAATCTATGACAAGACCAATGGAGTGGACGGTTGGGTGTCACTGGAGGTATCTCCGATGTTGGCCCACGACGCCGCGAGCACGCTGCGTGAAGCCAAGGATTTACATGCCCGGGCTGGGCGCCAAAACCTGTTCATCAAGATCCCAGGCACGAAAGAGGGTCTCCCCGCGATTGAAGAGGCGATCTTCGCGGGAATACCGGTGAACGTGACACTTTTGTTCTCACGAGAGCAGTACCTCGCCGTCGCTGAGGCTTACTTGCGTGGCGTCGAGCGCCGTATCGAAGCGGGCCTCAATCCGAATGTCGGATCGGTCGCGTCCGTATTCGTGAGCCGTTGGGACGCGGCGGTCGCGTCCCATCTGCCGGAGGCTCTACGGAACCGCCTCGGCATCGCTGTCGCCATGCGCACATATCAGGCTTACCGAACTCTGCTCGACTCCCCGCGTTGGGAGCAAGCCTTTAACGCCGGGGCGCGGCCGCAGCGGCTGCTTTGGGCGAGCACCGGAACCAAGGACCCCAAGGCCTCGGACATTCTTTATGTAAAAGCTCTCGCCGCTCCCTTCACCGTGAACACCATGCCGGAGGCCACTCTGAAAGCCCTTGCGGAACACACCGAACTCGGCTCGATTCTGCCCGCCGACGGTGGAGACTGCGAAGAAGTGCTTGCCCAGTTCGCCAAGGCCGGAGTCGATACCGGCGCATTGGCCACTCAACTTCAGGACGAAGGAGCCAAATCGTTCGTCAAGTCATGGAACGATCTGATGCAGGTGATTGAGTCCAAGAGCGCCGCAATCCAGAAGATCGATCGAGTCGCTTGAGGGCTGGAATCCATCCATGAGGTTAAGGCCCGAGGACGCGGAGCGCCTCCGGCGGAGCTATCGTCCTGCGCGTGTCAGGCTGCTCTTCGTTGGTGAATCTCCACCTGCCTCGGGCCGTTTCTTCTACCGTCGGGATTCCGGCCTGTATCGCGCCATTCGCGATGCCTTCCGGATGATTGATCCATCCATCACCGACGACACGTTCCTGGAGATCTTTCAACGCGCTGGCTGCTACCTGATCGATACGTGCGCGGCTCCGGTCGACCACCTCGGTCCAAACTCGCGTCGCGCCGCTTGTCTTGCGGGCGAGCCCGCTCTCGCCCGCAGAATCCGCCACCTTGAACCGGATACGATTGTTACGCTCCTCCAATCCATCCGGGATAACGTTCGGCGCGCCGCCGGCAATGCGCGCTGGCGCGGTCCGATTCTCGACGTGCCCTATCCGGGCCGTTGGGTCAGCCATCGGAAGATTTTTCTGGAACGTCTCGCTCCGCACCTAAGCCAATTGTTGGCCGGGAGCTGAGGTGATGCCCCGTCTGATCTCCGTTAACGTCGGTCTGCCGCGCGACGTCTCCTGGCGTGGCGCCACGGTCCACACCGGCATCTGGAAGTCCCCGGTGCTGGACCGGCGCATGGTGCGGCGTCTCAATATCGACGGCGATGGTCAGGGCGACCTCGCCGGCCACGGCGGTGAGCATCGCGCTGTGATGGTCTATCAGCTCGATTCCTATCGTTACTGGGAATCGTACCTGCATCGCGGCGATTTCACCCACGGGCAGTTTGGAGAGAACTTCACGGTCGAAGGCCTTCCCGATGACGAGGTCTGCATCGGCGACCGATTCCGCATCGGCAGCGCGCTCTTTGAGGTTACCCAGCCGCGCGTTACTTGCTACCGCGTCGGCATCCGCATGGATGAACCACGCATGGCTTCGCTGCTGGTCTCTCATCGCCGGCCCGGTTTTTACTTCCGCGTCTTGGAGGAAGGCGCGGTCAGCGCAGGCGACGAAATTTTCAAGGTTGCCGATGGCCCCGGGCGCGTGACCGTGGCTGAAATCGATGCCCTGCTCTATCTGCCCGGCCGTCCCCGCGACGGTTTGGAGCGCGCTCTGCGCGTGCCTGCGCTCAGTGGTGGTTGGAAGGACTCCCTGCACGCTCTGTTGACTCAGTCGGGAAAAGGCAATCCAGGACTCACACCTGCCGCCGGTCTGCCACCAGCCTGGACTGGGTTTCGCCCTCTCCGGGTTGCGCAGATCGATCGTGAATCCGCAAGCGTACTCTCGTTCTTGCTGGAAGCCCCGGATCAGTCTCCTTTACCGGTCGCGCTTCCCGGCCAGTCCCTGATTGTGAAGCTTCGTCCGACGTCCGAAAAGCCACCTGTTCTTCGCAACTATTCGCTCTCCGGGTCGCCAGACTCAGCCCGCTGTCGCATCAGCGTCAAACGCGAACCCAACGGCGTCGCAAGCAATTTCCTTCACTCCCAAGTCAAGGTTGGGAACACTCTCGATGTTGCCGCCGCGCGTGGGACGTTCACACTCCGGCTCGGCGAGGAACCCGTGGTTCTCTTGAGCGCTGGAATTGGAGCCACGCCGGTCCTGGCCATGCTTCACGCGCTGGCAGCCAGCCGTTCCAAACGGGCCGTCTGGTGGCTTCATGGCGCGCGTAATGGCTCCGAGCATGCATTCGCCCGCGAATCTCGTGAGCTTTTGTCTTCGCTCCTCAATGCCCGCAGTTACATCATGTACAGCCGACCGGAACCCGGCGACCGACCCGGCCGCGATCTCGATGCCGCCGGGCGTTTGAGTGTCCCCGCTCTCGAACGGCTCGGCATCCCGTGCGAAGCCGGTTTCTACATTTGCGGTCCGGCGAGTTTCCTCACGGGTTTCAGCGCCTCGCTTACGGAGTGGGGTGTCGACCCCCGCCACATCCACAGCGAAGCTTTTGGCCCAGGCAAAGGTTTCACCCCCGGCATCGCCGCCTCACGTCCGCAACCACCAAGATCCCTGACCGGCCCGGGGCCTACTGTTTCGTTCGTTCGCAGCGGCGTTACCGGAGCGTGGAGTGGACAGTTTCAAAGCCTCCTCGAACTCGCCGAAGCCTGCCGGGTCCCGGTGGGGTGGTCCTGCCGCACCGGCGTCTGCCACAGTTGCGAATCCGCGCTGGTTTCAGGCTCGGTCCAGTACGAACCGGAACCCCTCGATCCGCCTGCGGACGGTAACATCCTGATCTGCTGTTCCAGGCCCTGCGGCGACATCGAAATCAATCTCTGACTATGTTTCGCCAACACAATGGTTCCCTCCGCGCTCTTCCGTATTGAGGAGCAAATAGGAATGCAAGTAACGGAAGAGCGAGTTGAGCAGCGTTCGGCCGTCGGCAGTTCCGCGTGGAAGGCGCTCGAATCGCATTTTAAAAAGGCTCGGAAAGTGCATCTGCGTGAGCTGTTCGCCGGCGATCCCGTTCGCGGCGAACGCCTGACCGCCTCCGCCGTGGGCATTGAACTCGACTATTCGAAGAACCGCGTCACCGATGAAACACTCGAGCTTCTCTTCCATCTCGCTCGGGAGGCGGGCCTCGCGGAACGAATTGAAGCGATGCTTTCCGGAAGCAAGATCAATATCACCGAAAACCGCGCCGTCCTTCACACGGCTCTGCGAGCCCCGGCCGGCGCATCCATCCTCGTTGATGGCCGCAACGTTGTGCCCGAGGTTCACGCCGTTCTGAACCGGATGGCCGCGTTCTCTGACCAGGTGCGCACAGGCGCGTGGAAGGGGTATACCGGCAAACGGATCCGTAACGTCATCAACATCGGCATCGGCGGGTCCGACCTCGGACCGGTTATGGCCTATGAAGCCCTCCGCCACTACAGCCAGCGCGACATGACTTTCCGCTTCGTTTCCAACGTCGATGGAACCGATCTCTACGAGGCGGTTCGCGATCTGGACGCTGCCGAGACTTTGTTTATCGTTTCTTCAAAAACCTTTACAACGCTCGAAACGATGACCAACGCGCAATCCGCTCGCGCCTGGTCCCTGTCGCAGCTTGGAGGCGATGAGAAATCCGTAGCGCGGCATTTTGTCGCCGTCTCCACAAACGCCAAAGAAGTGGCGCAGTTCGGCATCGACACCGCCAACATGTTCGGGTTCTGGGATTGGGTTGGCGGGCGCTATTCGATGGATTCCGCCATCGGCCTGTCGACGATGCTCGCCATCGGCCCGGAGAACTTTCGCGCCATGCTCGACGGCTTCCATCAGATGGACGAACACTTTCGAACCGCTCCGTTTGAAAATAATCTTCCCGTCATCATGGGCCTCCTGTCCCTTTGGTACAACAACTTCTTCGGCGCGCAGACCGTCGCCGTCCTGCCTTACGATCAATACCTCAAACGATTCCCGGCCTACCTGCAGCAGCTGACCATGGAAAGCAACGGGAAACACGTCACGCTCGATGGCGCCGCGGTCAAATCCGATACCGGCCCGGTCTACTGGGGAGAGCCGGGAACCAACGGCCAGCATTCGTTCTATCAGCTGATTCATCAGGGCACCCGGCTCATCCCTTGCGACTTCATCGCGTTCGCCCAGCCGCTGAATCCTCTTGGACTGCATCACGACATGCTGATCGCCAATGTCTTTGCGCAGACCGAGGCCTTGGCCTTCGGCAAGACCCCGAAACAGGTCAAAGCCGAGGGCACGGCCGACTGGCTCGTGCCGCACCGGGTCTTCGAAGGCAATCGCCCGTCCAATACCATTTTGGTCGAGCGGCTGACGCCGGAAACTCTCGGCAAGCTGGTGGCGCTCTACGAGCACAGCGTGTTCACCCAAGGCGTCATCTGGAATATCGATTCGTTCGATCAGTGGGGCGTCGAGCTCGGCAAGGTTCTCGCTAAGCAGATCATTCCCGAGCTCGCAAGTAAGGATGAGCCGAAGCTCACGCACGATAGCTCTACTAACAATTTGATTCGCCGGTATCGCAAGCTCAAGGAAAATGTGTGACCGGCGCCTTCGTCACGCCGCTCAATCGGCAAGGGAGAAACTGATTTTATGCAAATCGGAATGATTGGACTGGGAAGAATGGGCGCTAACATGGTGCGCCGTCTCATCCGCGGCGGCCACGAGTGCGTGGTCTATGACCGCTCCCAAAAAGCCATGGATGAGCTCGCCGCCGAAGGCGCCAAGGGCACGGAACATATGATGGATTTTGTCGATCGGCTCAGGGGGCCGCGCGCCATTTGGATGATGGTGCCCGCCGGAGTCGTGGACGAGACGATTTCTACTCTGAAACCGCTCCTGAACGAAGGAGACATCCTCATCGACGGCGGTAACTCCTATTACATCGACGATATCCGGCGCGCCCAGGAACTCGCGTCCAAGGACCTTTATTACGTGGATGTCGGCACCAGCGGCGGCGTCTGGGGTCTGGAGCGCGGCTACTGCATGATGATCGGCGGCGAGACGAAAATCGTCGAACACCTCGATCCCATCTTCCGGACGCTGGCTCCGGGTGCGGGTGACATACCGCGCACCCCCGGGCGTGAGAAGCTCGACGGCACCTCCGAGCTCGGTTACCTGCATTGCGGCACGAATGGCGCCGGCCATTTCGTCAAGATGGTTCACAACGGCATCGAATACGGCGTGATGGCAGCCTATGCCGAAGGACTCGGCATTCTGCGCGAAGCCAACGTCGGCAAGCGGGCCGGAAGCATCGATGCGGAAACAACTCCCTTAACTCACCCTGAGCACTATCAATACGATCTCAACCTCCGCGACGTCGCCGAAGTGTGGCGCCGCGGCAGTGTGATTGCCTCCTGGCTGCTCGACCTGACTGCCGCTTCGCTCGTCGAGGATCCTGGTTTGGCAAGCTTCGCCGGCCGTGTCTCCGATTCGGGCGAAGGCCGCTGGACGATTAAGGCGGCCATCGATGAAGCCGTGCCCGCCCCTGTTTTGACCGCCGCTCTTTATGAGCGGTTCAGCTCTCGGGGTGAAGCCGATTTCGCGAACAAGCTGCTTTCTGCGATGCGGTTTCAGTTCGGCGGCCACCGCGAGAAGGCTCCGGAAAAACAGGCGGCTTGAAAGGATCAAACATGAACGCCCCTCATTCCGACGCACTGGTATTCTTCGGCGCTACCGGTGACCTGGCGTACAAAAAAATCTTCCCGGCGCTGCAAGCCATGATCAAGCGCGGCAACCTCGACATCCCAATCGTCGGTGTCGCGAAATCAGGGTGGGGCATCGATCAGCTTCGTGCTCGCGCGCGCGAGAGCGTCGAAAAGCACGGAGGCCTCGACAGCGAGGCCTTCGATCGCTTAGCCCGCCTGCTCCATTACGTGGACGGCGATTATCATGACACCTCTACGTATCAGAAGCTCCGTAAAGAACTAGGTTCCGCAACACGGCCGGCATTCTACCTCGCCATCCCGCCTGCGCTGTTCGGATTGGTTACTGAGAAGCTTGCATGCACGGAGTGTTCCGGCGGCGCGCGTGTGATCGTCGAAAAGCCGTTCGGCACCGATCTTGCGTCGGCCCGCGACTTGAACCGCATCCTGCTCGGAACGTTCCCCGAGTCCGGAATTTTCCGCATCGATCACTACCTGGGAAAAATGCCCGTGCGCAACTTGCTCTACTTCCGGTTCGCCAACCTCTTTCCCGACTCCGTGTGGAATCGATCGAACGTGGAAAGCATTCAGATCACCATGGCGGAGGACTTCGGAGTTCAGGGTAGAGGCGCCTTCTACGACCATACCGGAACCATCCGCGACGTTATCCAGAACCACATCTTTCAGATCCTGTGCAACCTGGCGATGGAGCCACCAGTCCGCGTGGATAGCGAGTCGGTTCGTGATGAAAAGGTCAAGGTGCTAAAGGCCATCGCGCCGATCGATGCGAAGAACCTCGTCCGCGGCCAATTTCGCGGCTATCAAAACGAGGGCGGCGTGGCCTCCGGTTCGCATACCGAGACCTTCGCCGCGCTCAAGCTCGAAGTCAATTCCTGGCGCTGGCAGGGCGTTCCCTTCTACATTCGCGCGGGCAAGCAAATGCCGGTGACCTGCACCGAAATCCTGGTTCGGCTGCGGCGCCCGCCCAATGTTTACGGAGTCGGAGACCTCTCCGCGAATCATTTCCGCTTTCGCATTAGTCCCGATGTGGCGATCGCCTTGGGAATGATGGTGATGTCCCCGGCCACGGGCAACGGCCAGCCCGCCGAGATGGTAGCGAATCATCATCCCGAAGCCAACGAAATGGATGCCTACGAGCGAGTCCTCACGGACGCCATCGCCGGCGACACGACGTTGTTTGCCCGCGAGGATTACGTGGAAGAAGCCTGGCGCATTGTGGATCCGGTGCTGCGGGCCGAAACGCCGGTTTACGACTACGAGCCCGGAACCTGGGGCCCCGCCGAAGCGAGTCAGTCGATTGCCCCATCCGGCGGCTGGCACGATCCGGCGCTGACTCCCTCGGCCCCGGCGCGCGACGCCCTCCGCGCCGCTTAGGGCGAGTATGGTGGCGCAGGTGGTTTCGCCTGCGCCGGCCGGATTCCTGCCCGCGTCGCCGCCCAATCCGCGACTATCGCGTTATACCTCCCGGTGGTTCACATCCAATCTTCCGGAGTTACCGCTCCGCATGGCATTGTCGGCGAGATCCAAATGGAAAGCTTCTAAAATAGGCTATTCAAGCCGATCTTCTCAAAGCCTTAATGAGCGTGTCGGTGCGAAGCGGCGAGGCTCGACGAAGCCGAGCACGGCATGCGGGGAGCGACGGCGATGAGCCGCCGTCCTCACGCCGTGCGCCGACTGGTGTGCCAGAGTTGTTTTGTTAATCTAAGCTGCCGCGCTCCGCTTTTGTTCGATCGTGCCGAGTTGCGTGAATAGGGAGAGAAGATCGGCCTGGTTACGGGTCTCCGTGATCTTTCCGTCGCGTACCCGATAAAGGCTGATTCCGCTTACTGCTACCTTCTTTTGTGTCGGCTGAAGCCCCGCAAACGGCCCGGTCTGCGTCCCATGCACCGTCCATCGAACGACGACCCGATCGTCTGCGCCGAACATTTCGTCGATATCGAATCGGGCATCCTCAAATCCTCGGGCAATGTCCTGAAGGTCGCTCTTGGCGCCGGGAAGGCCTCGGCCGGGAGGCTGGTGACCGTAATCGACATAGTCGTCAGCAATGATCTCGTTCAGGAGCGGCTCGTGCTTCTGGTTGTAAGCGTCATAAAAGCGCTGAATCACGTTGAGATTCGTTTTTGGCTTTTCCATAGCGATTTACCTCATTCAATGTTTCGCTGGCGCCGAGGTCGACAAGAAAGCATGGCAGCGCGGGTATTTTCGGCGCACACAGGTGAAGCAGATTCGGCGCCACGTCCGAAGCCGGTCTGGACACATTCCTCGCCGCTCAAAATACTCTGCTTCCCCGTGTCAACGCCCAAATGGCGGTCACCCTCGCTGTCGGCCCGCCGTCAGTCGAAGACGACTGATGAACACTAGGGATGGCAGATCGACGCGCTTGCCTGCCACTCAGCGAAATCACGCCGCGCTGACTCACCCGAACGCGGAGGAGCTTCCACAGTTCGACGACCGAAGACCACTGGGACGGGAAGTCGCTAAATCGCTGATTGAGGATATCATCGCGCATGGAGCGATCTTCCCACACGCTTGCGCCGTCTCTTTAGACCTAGGCTAGAATGTCAGGCACACTTGTGCAAACCGGAGGGCGCAACGGCCTCACAAGCTCTGCGAATGTGGCGTCCTCCGCCGCCTGTTGGGTTTCTCTACGATTGCGCTCCACCATTGGGTGAGGGACAATATCACACGGCACCTTCAGGATCTCCGTTGATCCCTGCCACCGTTCATACTTTCCAAACGCGGAATGGAACTTGGCATCTCCATCGTATGGTGACTCCTAATAAATCCGCTATCGAGGAGCGCATTCGTAGTGAATTTGCCCGTGCCTTTGAAGCATGGGAACAAGCCCCACCAAAGGACAAACCGCAAGCTGAATCCCGTCTCAACCGCGCTGTGAGACGGCTTGTGGATTTTGTGGCGTATGGGAAGTTCATCAGATAAGTCCTCCCATAGATCGTCTGATCCGCATCAAGCCACATCAAGTCCTTTGCACCCACAGTGAGTGCTGCAACCCAACAACCCTCATGGTCCATCGTTTTCTTGGCACAGACAAACCGGCAAGACTCCCTTACTGCGAGGATCATGCCAAGCTGGTTGCCAAGGAACTTGGCATCCCGTTGCTCCAGTAGCGCCCGGGCGGCACTACCCCCATTTGAAGTGCCTCGCCACCTCCACAGCGGCCTAACAAGAAACACCATCTCATGCTCAAATCGCACCAAAGGGTCGCCCGACCGGTACAGGGTGTTACCGCCGAAGCTCTGCCCCATTGCGGCCGTTTTGATCAAGACAATACAATGTTGTCGGATGATGTTTCAAACAGCCGTACTCCTGAATGTGAACTCCGTACCCCAGAATACCAGTAGGATCAACGTGGAGTCTGACATCGAATACTGGTGCAAACGCTTCGGCGTCACCCCGACCAGGCTTCGGGCTGCCGTCGAGAAGGTGGGAGACCTGGCGCGCAAGGTCGAGACCGAATTGAAGCGGCGGTAGCAGCGCCGCACGCAATGCACTTGACGCCAAAACAGCCGAATTCCAGATCTGAGCGAGGATCCTTATTGGGCGGTGTGCACGCCGCGTATAGTCCCCAGGAGTTCCTTATCTAAAAGGCTCTTCAGCAGTAAGCCCGACCGCCTAGCTTCTTCGCGTTCTCAGCATCCCCGGTGTAGGTCGTCAGGATGATGATTTTTGCTTCGGGATATTCGTTCCGTATCGCTGCCATGGCTTCCAGGCCGGTCATCATAGGCATCTGCAAGTCCATCAAGGTGATGTCCGGCGAGTGCGCCCCGAACTGCCGAATCGCTTCGAACCGGTTCGAAGCTTCCGCGACCAGGTTCATGTCTGCGGCTGCGTAGCCAGGGCCATGGCCAGCGCCTCCCGGAACATCGCGTTGTCTTCGACGGTGAGAATCCGGATTACGCTACTCATGATTTCACCCATTTTCCTTTCCGGCGGGCATTGACCGGCTTGCTGACGTCGACTCGAGGTAAGCGATCGCGGCGGGAATGGTCAGTTCGATCTCGGTGCCGGAATTGAGTTGGCTCCAGACCGACAGCTTGCCCCCGGCCAGCTGGGCGCGTTCGTTGAGACCGGGCAAGCCGTGGTGTCCCGCACGCCCACCTGCACTCAGAACCGCCGCGTCGATTCCCTTGCCGTTGTCCACGATGCGCAACCGAAACCGTCGCGGGTCATAGTGGAACTCCACTTCGATCCGTTTCGCCTGAGCGTGCCGGAACGCATTGCGCAGCGCCTCGCAACCAATGCGGTAGACCTCGTCCCGGACCAACGGAGGGAGGTCCCTGGATTTGCCTTGGACTTGTACCTGAAACTCCGGACAATTCTGCTCGGCTTGATCGGTGACGAGCCCTCCGCCGAAGGTAGTAATCGCCCGCGCCAGATCGTTGGTCAACGCCGTGGAGGAGCGCAGCCCCTGAACCGCGTCGCGGCCTTCGGTGATCGCAACGCGGGCCTGCTCCACAAGGCCCTCCAGGTTCTTCTGGACGTCGGGGCGCTCGGGAATCTGGTACTGCACGGTGGAGAACTTCAACAAGACACCCTGAAAGCTCTGGAGCAGAGTGTCGTGCAGGTCGCGGGCGACGCGCGTCCGCTCGCTGACTCGCCCTTCCAGGCGAGCGTTGAATTGTTTCGTCAGGTACAGCAGCCGCACCCGATAGAGCCCGGCAAGTAAAGCCACAAAAGCGGCCGCGCATAACGCAAAGAACCAGGCGGTCTGATAGTAGGCAGGGGCGACTGAGAAATCGAGTGAGTCACCCGACTCGTTCCACACGCCGCTGTTGTTCGAGGCCACGACCCGGAAGCGGTAACTGCGCGGGGGCAGATTGGTGTAGAAGGCCTGGCGGCGATTGCCGGCGTCCTGCCAGTCGCGATCGTGGCCTTCGAGCTTGTATTTGAAGTGATTTTTTTCCGGGGCGGCGAAGCTGAGGGCGGTGTAGTCGATCTGGAGGTCGCGACTCCGTGCGGGCAGGCGCAGGTTCGAAGCTGCGGTCCCCCAGAGGTTCTGCCAACTAACCTTGCGGTCGGCGGTGATCTGTTCGATGTGGATGGGCGGGGGAAGCGGGTTGACGGGAAGGTGGTGAGGATCGATGACGCTGACGCCGTCCCCGGACGAGAACCACAGTTTTCCATCCGAGGACCTGGCGACGTGCGGAATGTACCCGCCTGGTCGAAAGTGCCCGAAGTCAAAACGCGAGATGCCCGCGTGGCTTGTTACTCCGATGGAGCTGTCGAAAACCGTGGCTTGCACCATCCGCTTGGTATCTTTATCCCTGTCTGCTGCGGCGGCCCAGGCGTCCAACTCGGATCGCGCAATGCGAACCAAGCCGCAGGGCATGTAAAGCCAGAACGCATGGTCGTTGTCTCGTATCGCCCAGTGGACCGTATCGCAGAGCAATCCGTTCTTGCTGCTCAGCGTCGCCGCTCGGGCGTTTTTCAACCGGCTCAACCCGCCCTCGGTGGCGGCCCAGACGGTGCCATCTTGATCGAATCCAAAACTGCTAACCCTACCCTCGCCCAGCCCGTCGCTGGCACCGAACGATGCGCGGACCTCACCCTCACGAAAATACTCGATGCCGCCGTTAAAGAATCCAAGCCACAGGCCACCCTGCACAGGATCAGCGGCTAGAGCGCTAACGTTATCTTTATGTCGCAACCTGTCCCGAGGAATTTGTTGGACCTCACTTCGCGCGGACAAACGAAAAAGACCGCTTTCCTCGTTAGCAATCCACAGGTTTCCCGTCTTGTCCTGCGCGATGCCAAGCACGGGACCGCCGGGAACGCCGCTTACGGGAGCAAATCGGTCATTCTCGAGGTATCCGACCCCGGCATTCGTGGATACCCAGATTTGCCCGCGATCATCCTGATACAGAGAATTCGGGGCGAGTCCATTGAGCTTCCCGTCTCGTTTCACGCTGCCGGTACGGGCAATCGTGATCTTCCCGTTATTCCATCGGTTCAAGCCGCCATAGGTGCCGAGCCAAACGCTTCCATCCCTGTCCGCTAGAACCGATCCGACA
>Ga0126371_10004357_pt1 | contig 12488 bp, 13 predicted proteins | sample PanSoiMetaPlot_4_FD_110145 | JGI IMG/M metagenome (GOLD analysis project Ga0126371, IMG submission 110145) | Tropical forest soil microbial communities from Panama - MetaG Plot_4 | ecosystem: Environmental > Terrestrial > Soil > Tropical forest > Bulk soil | place: Panama | collected 2016-02-17
GCGCTTCCTTCAGACCCCGCCTCGCGGCGACGCCCTCGCGCTTCGCTAATCCTTCGCCGCCATCAGGCTGGATAGAGGACTCGCACCTCCAAGCTGTCGATCATGCTCGGCACACAAGCAAAAAGCCCGGCCGCAGGGGCCGGGCTTTCGCATTCCGGGGCTGACCTGAAGCGAATTCAGATCAAAATTCGCTTCACTTGGCGCTGCCGTTGACCTTGCCGATGTAGTTCTCGAACGGCTTGTAGCTCTCCTTGGTCAGATCGGCATAGAGCTCGCCGATCCGCGTCGCGCCCGCGACGAAGCCCTCGTAAGCGGTCTTGGCGTAGTCGCTCTGGATCTCGATCGCCTTCTCGAGCGACTTCGCGCCGAGCAGCTTCTCGGTCGCCGCGCTCGCGTCCTCGAACGACTTCTTCGAGTAGTCGGCCATCTCGGCCGCGATCGCCTGCACGCCCTTCGAGGTCGCGCCGAACGCCTTCATGGCGATATCCATGTTGTCCTTGCCGAGCTTGTGCAGTTCATCGAAGTTCTTGAGCATCGCATTTCTCCCGGCTCGCCCACCCACGGGGCGATCCTCAGTTAGTGTTGGTATGTCGGCCCCTTCAGCCGTAATCCTGACATATACCGCACTGCACAAAAGTCAAGGAAAATTTTTGCAGCGCAAAATAATTAACGAATAGTTGCCAAAACCCCAGTCGATTTAACGGTTTAGCAATCCCGCGCACATACGGTGGTTGACTGTGTCCTGGCAGTGACGGTCAGACCGGCCGGCTGCCTCAAGGAAAACGAGATCGCGGCGCCGCCATTTTTAAGTCAAGTCGCAGGGCTAATCCCGTGACAATTGGGGACGTCCGGCGCACGGCGCTCAAGCGAGCAACGGACCAGGGGAGACCGATGTTCCGCGTTACACGGGGTGTGTCGAGGGGATTCCGTCTTTCTGTTTTCGGTCTGGTCAGCGCGGTCGGCGTGCTCGCCGTCGCGCCCGACACCGCCGACGCGCGTCGCTATCGCCGACAGCACGTCGCCCAGGAGACGACGAACAAGCAGACCAAGCGCGTCCGCCCCCACTCGGTGCGCAACAACGGCTACAGCCCGCCCTTCGCGTCGATCGTGGTCGACGCCAACAGCGGCAGGACGATCGAAGAAAAGAGCGCCGACAGCCTGCGCCATCCGGCGTCGCTCACCAAGATCATGACGCTCTATCTCCTGTTCGAGCGTCTCGAGGCCGGCAAGATCAAGCTCAGCACCATGATGCCGGTGTCCGAGCACGCCTCCGGGCAGTCGCCGACCAAGCTCAATCTGAGGGCGGGCCAGAACATCGAGGTCGAGGACGCGATCCGCGGCCTTGTCACGCGCTCGGCGAACGACGCCGCCGTGGTGATCGCCGAGGCGATCGGCGGCGACGAGGAGACGTTCGCCACGATGATGACCGCGAAGGCGCGCGCGCTCGGCATGAGCCGCACGACCTACAAGAACGCCTCGGGACTCCCCGATGACGATCAGGTCACGACAGCGCGCGACCAGGCACTGCTCGGCCGCGCCATCCAGGAGCGCTTCCCGAAGTACTACCGCTACTTCTCGACCAGCTCGTTCACCTGGCGGGGCGAGGAAATCCGCAACCACAATCACCTGCTCGGCCGCGTCGCCGGCGTCGACGGCATCAAGACCGGCTACACGCACGACTCGGGCTTCAATCTCGTCACATCAGTGCGCCGCGGCGACCGCCATATCGTGGCGGTGGTGCTGGGCGGCAGCTCGGCTGGCTCGCGCGACGCCAAGATGCGCGACCTGATCGAGGAGCACATCGCCGAAGCATCGACCAAGCGCACCGCCACCATGATCGCCGAGGCGCCCGAGGCCGCCACGCCGCCGCCCACGCGCTCGCTCGCGCGGCCCAGCCAGGCCGCCGCGCCAGCGGCAGCGCCGACCCCTGCAGCCGGCGGCAGCTATGCGCTGTCCGCGGCGGCTTCGGCTTCGGTGCCGGCGTCCACCGCTCCCGCGGTCCAGGGCCCGGCGCTCAAGAACCGCCCGACCGCTACCGGTTCGAACGATCCGATCAGGCCGATCGCCGTCAAGACCGTCAAGGTCAAGCTCGCGCCCTCGCATACCGCTTCGCTCGCGCCGGCGGCGCCCATGATTCCAGTCACCGACGAGACCAGCGCGCCCGCAGCGGTAGCGGCTCCGGCGCCCGTTGCTCCGGCGCCCGTTGCTCCGGCTCCCGCGGCTCCCGCTCCTGTCGCTGCGGCCCCAGCGCCGGTCGCGGCGCCGCAGCCGGACGTTCACGCCGCCCAGCCCGCACTGGCGCTGCAGGCGGAGCCGGTAAGGCCGGCGGTGATCGCAGCCATTACGCCGGCCGCCGAGGCCGCCCCCGCGCCCAGGACCGGGCCGACGCCGGCGCCCGCGCGCAGCACGAAGATCCACACCGGCTGGATGGTCCAGGTCGGCGCGTTCGCGACCGAGAGCGAGGCCAGGGAGCACCTCGATGAAGCGCAAAGCAAGGCGAAGAAGCTGCTCGGCCGCGCCGAACCGTTCACCGAGCCGGTCACCAAGGACGACAAGACCTATTTCCGGGCGCGCTTCTCCGGGCTCGAGCGCGACCAGGCCGAGGCGACCTGCCGTCAGCTGCGCCGCAGCGATATCGCCTGCATGACGATCAGGAACTGAAAAATCCCGCGACACCCCGGACTAAACATACCGTCCGGTAACGAACCGCACGTAACATCGGGGCGTTAGTCAGTAACGGACCGGCCGCTGGACAGGAGGCCTGGACGGTCCGTGCGTAGCGTATGCGTGGAGTTCAGCGATGGCGGCGAAGAAGCACGTCCTTGGCTTCATTGATGCGGGCCGCGAGGTACGTCGTCCCCCCCTGGTCGGGATGCAGTTTCTTCATGAGCGACCGGTAGGCCTGTCCGATGTCCTCCGCGCTGGCGCCCGGCTGAAGGCCAAGGATCTTATAGGCCTCCTCTTCCGTCATTTTGCCGGTACCCGGCGCAGCGCGCTGCCGCGCGTTCGCACCGTGCTGCGCGTCTTCGCCCCGTCCGGCGCCGCCGCGGTCAGAATTTCCCAGCGATAGTTGCGGCATCCAGCCGAGCAGGCCGAAGGCCATCAGGGCGAGCGGCAGCGCCGCCACCCATTCGCCGCGCACCGTCAGGAACGTGGCCGCCACGAGCAGGGCGATCCCGCCGGCCCTCTGCAGCAGCCAGGCCATGCCGCGCGGATTGGCCCGCACGAATTTGTGCATGAACCACAGGATGATGAGTAGCGCGACGCCGCCGATCAGCAGCGAGCCCATCGCCGCCTCGTGTGTCCGACCGGCGCGTCCGCGCCGACGAATGATGCTGTCACCGGGTAGTCCTGTCCGCGGTTGGTCCGACGCGCCACAAGGTGGCGTTCCGCGGGCAGAGACGCAAGCCGATCAACCGACCGCCGCGGCGAGCGCGGCCGCATAGCGCTGCACGACGCCGCGGACGGCGCCGGGCCGCTCGGCGGCGCGCATGACCTCGCCCATCACCGCGATGCCGGCGGCGCCGGCGCGCAGGCATTCGTCCGCGCGCTTCGCCGTGACGCCGCCGAGGGCGAGAAGCGGCAGCCCATGCCGGGCGGCGCGCGCGAGCGCCGCGATGCCAAGGGCCGGCCCGTAGCCGGGCTTGCTCGCCGTCGCAAAGATCGGGCTCAGCGTCGCGTAGTCGGCGCCAGCCCCGGCGGCCGCGACGACGTCGGCGTCGCCATGCGCCGAGACGCCGATCAGCGCGCGCGGGCCGAGACGCGCCCGCGCCGCGGCGATCGAGGCGCCTGCGAAAAGATGGACGCCATCGGCCGCGATCTCGGCCGCAAGCTCCACGTCGCCGCCGACCGACAGGCGCGCGCCGCCCGCATGCACGACCGCGCCCAGGCGGTGCGCCTGCACCCGGCGCTCCGCGGCCGGCAGATCGCGATCACGCAGCCACACCCAGCGCACGCCGGCCGCGACGGCCGCGTCGACAATCTCCTCCAACGGAACCCGCGCCTGATAGCGATCGGTCACCAGCAGCAGGCGCGCCGGCAGCGGATTTATCGCGCTCACGAGCCGACCAAGCCGAGCTGCGGGCTCGACGGCTCGGCGCGTGCGCGGCGCGGGATGCGGCCGGCGTGCCAGGCGTGGCGGCCGGCGAGCACCGCGTGCCGCATGGCGCTCGCCATGGCGACCGGATCGTCCGCCTTGGCGACCGCGGTGTTGAGCAGCACGCCGGCGGCGCCGAGTTCCATGGCGATGACGGCGTCGGATGCGGTGCCGATGCCGGCATCGACGATCACCGGGACAAGCGCGCGGCGACAGATCACCTCGAGATTGGCCGGGTTGGCCACCCCCATGCCGGAGCCGATCAATGAGCCCATCGGCATCACGGCGGCGGCGCCGAGGTCGGCGAGCCGCTGGCAGGTGACCGGATCGTCGTTGCAATACGGCAGCACCACGAAGCCGCGCGCCACCAGCTGGCGCGTCGCCTCCAAGAGCTCGGTCGTGTCGGGATAGAGCGTCTCGCGGTCGCCGATCACCTCGACCTTGATCCAGTCGGTCTCCAGCGCCTCGCGGGCGAGCTCGGCGGTAAGCACTGCGTCGCGCGCCGTCTCGCAGCCCGCGGTGTTGGGCAAAAAGCGGCGGCCGGCGAGCAGCCCGACCGTGTCGGAGCCATGGCCCTTGAGCGAGACGCGCCGGATCGACACGGTGACGATCTCGCAGCCGCTCGCCTCGACGGCGGCGCGCAGGATGCGCTGGTTGGGATATCCGGCGGTGCCGAGCAGCAGGCGCGAGCCGATCGTGGTGCCGGCGATGACGAATGGATCCGCCGCTTGAACATTGGCGTGCATCTCAGCCTCCATTTCAGCCACCTTGCATGGCGCGGATGATCTCGACCTCATCGCCGTCGTTGAGCGGCGTCGACGCCCAGGCGTCGCGGCGCACCACCGCGCCGTTGAGCGCGATCGCGAAGCCCTTGGGGTTCGGCAGGTCGAGCGCGGCGGTCTCGGCGCGCCACAGCTCGGCGAGATCGCGGCACGCGCTCACGCGCGCCTCACCATTGATGTTGAGCCGCATGGGACCGCTCCTCTGGTCGCGGATTGATCGAGGCGAAGCGTTCGAGCCCGAAGCGCGTCGCCGCCCCCGTCATGTCGCCGGCCGTCACCAGGTCGTGGATCGCCTGGGCGCTCGCCGGCGCGAGCAGGATGCCGTTGCGATGATGGCCGGTCGCGAGCACGAGGCCGGCGATGCCGGTGGTGCCGAGGATCGGCGCGTCGTCGTCCGAGGTCGGCCGGAACCCGGTCCACACTGCCTCGATCTCCATGTCCTCGATCGACGGCAGCGCCCGGCGCGCGCCGTCGAGCAGCGCGAACACCGCGCCCGCCGTGACGGCCGGATCGAACCCGCATTCCTCCACGGTCGCGCCGACGAGCAGTCTTTCGTCCGCCTTGGGCGCGAGATGCACCTGCTCGGTCCACACCACGTGCGCCGGAACGCCCGTGCGCACGGTTGCGCGCAACGCCAGCGCCTGCCCTTTGAGCGGACGCACCGGCACCGCGAGCGCATCGCCCAGCACGTCGCGATTGCCCGCCCAGGCTCCGGTCGCGATCACCACGGTCGGCGCGCGACAGAGCCCCTGGTCGGTGACGACGCCGCCGATGCGCCCGCCGGCGATGTCGAGCGCCTGCACCGACAGATGCTCGAGGATGCGCGCGCCGCGCGCCACCGCGGCACGCCGCAGCGCCGGAACGAGCCTGCGCGGATCGACCTGATGATCCTCGGCGCAGAAGATTCCCGCCGCCACCGACGGCCGCAACGCCGGCTCCAAGGCGCGCGCGGCGGCGCCGTCGAGCCAGCGCGTCGCGAGCCGGTGGCGCGCCTGCAATTCGTGGCGAAAGCGCAGGCGGTCGACCTCGTCGCGGCCGAGCGCGACCGTCAGCGTGCCTTCGGCGCGGTAGTCGATGTCGAACCCGGCTTCGCCCTCGAGCTCGTCGCGAAAGCGCGGCCAGAGCCGCTGGCTCTCCAGCGCCAGCGCCAGCAGATCGGCGCCGCCCGGCTCGAGCTCGGTTGCGGCCGCCAGCATGCCGGTCGCCGCGAGGCTCGCGCCGCAGCCTGCCTCCCCGCGCTCGAACACCGCGACCGCGAGCCCCGCCGCCGCAAGCCGCCACGCGACAGACAGGCCGATCACGCCGGCCCCCATGATCACGACGTCGGCCGATGCGGGCTGGGTTGCGCGCGTGGGAACAGCCGAGCCGTCCGCCGCGTCCAGCGGACGCAGCGGCTTGCCGACAATGAATGGAGCGTTGCCTTGTGGGCTCACGTCACTCTCCGTCGCTCTTTTCTTTTCGGAGGGATCGGAGTTTTTGGCGGAGCCAGAAATCCAATCCCTCCGCCGGTACGAACCGGTTCAGGTTCAAAGGATTTCCGCGCCGCCAACTTCTTGCCCGAAGGCAATCTAGAAAAAGTGGCCCAGCGGTTTCTCAGCCCCTTGCCGGGGATCTCCCTGGAATCTCGGGAATCATGGTGTGCGGCGTCGCTCAGGTCAAGGGTGCCGCAGCGGTTTCTCGATCGCGCTCCACCCTCACACCTCGACCGCGGTGGCGTCATACGCATAGAGCCAGTCGAGCCGCTCCCGCGCCCGCACCTCCTGCCAGTCGCGCGCGATCGCCTCCGCGCCCTCCTGGTGCGGGTCGGCGAGCGCCGGGCTGAACGCCTGGCCGCGCATCTCGTGCGACTTGCGCACCACGGCGGCGGTGCGCTCGCGGCGGATCGCCTCGTAGCGCGCAAAGGCCGCCGCCGGATCGGCGCCGTATTTGGCGAGGCAGGCCGCCACCACATATCCGTCCTCGATCGCCATCACGGCGCCCTGCCCGAGGAACGGCAGGGTCGGATGGCAGGCGTCGCCGGTGAGCGCGATGCGGCCGCGGCTCCAGCGCTCCATCGGCCCACGCACCATCAGGGCCCATTTGAATGGAGTATCGAGCCCGTCGATGATCGCATGCACGTCCGCGTGCCAGCCGCGAAAATCGTTCGCCAGCTCGTGCGCGGTTCCCGCCACCGTCCAGGACTCGACCTGCCAGTCGTCGCGCTCGACGAAGCTGATGAAGTTCATGAGCTCGCCGCGCCGCACCGGATAGTGCAGCACGTGGCCGCGCGGCCCGAGCCAGTTGGTGCCGCGCATCTGCGCCAGACCGGAGGGAAGCCTTTCCATCGGCACGAGGCCGCGCCAGGCAACGCAGCCGGTGAACTGCGGCCGGTCGGCGCCAAACAGATCGGCACGCACCTGCGAGTGGATGCCGTCGGCGCCGATCACCGCGTCGGCAGTTGCGCCGGAGCCATCGGCGAAACGCACCTCGGCCCGGTCGGCGGTCTGCGTCGCCACGACGCAGCGTTTGCCGAGGCGGATCGCGTCGGGCTTTTGCGCCCGCACGGCGGCCGCAAGAATCGCATGCAGGTCGCCCCGGTGCAGCATCAGGTGCGGCGTGCCATAGCGCTGCGCCGTGGCGGCGCCGAGCGCGAACCAGTCCCAGGTCTCGCCGGTGCTCCAGTGGCGGAGCACGCGCCGCGACGGCGTGACCTGAACGCGCGCGAGCGCTTCGGCAAGCCCGAGCGCATGAAGCACGCGGCTGCCGTTCGAGCTGATCTGCACGCCGGCGCCGACCTCCTTGAGCTCGGCCGCCTGCTCATAGACCTCCACGTCGAGGCCGCGGCGGAGCAGCGCGAGGGCTGCCGCAAGCCCGCCGATGCCGGCGCCGACCACGATGGTTTTTGCCGATGCCACGCACCCGACCCCGGCTGACAATCACTGAACCGAATATCAGATCGGCGGCGGGCCGCACAGACGCGTCACTCGGCCAAGAGAGGGTCCAGGCCCGGCGCGTCCCGAAGGAGCGCGCAGGTCACGCGGCGTCGCGCGCTGGTCGCGGCGAGCCGCAGGCGACCGCGCCGCTGTTCACGGAAAACAAGCGGACGCCGACACCGGGATGCTGACCCGGGTTACTCCCAGATTGACCACATAGGTGAGCGAGCCGCTGACGACGTTCCCGCAGGCCGCCGTCGCATAGGTGAAAGTGGGCGCGGGGTTCGGCCCGAAATATTGATTTTGTGTATAGGACAGGGTCGTCGGCGAATCGCTGCACACGGTCGTTTTGATGGAGGCGCAGCGGGCGCCTTCTTCGACCGCGTAATGCAGGCTGCCGACCAGGAAAAGCCCGAGGCAAAGGTAGACCGTGCCGACCAGGAGCAGAATGAAAACTGGCGCCACGATGGCAAATTCCACCCCGCTCGTGCCGCGGTCGTCACCCCACAGTTTTGTGAAGCCGAGGTTCCGCATGGCTACCCCAATCGCATGAGTGTCGTTCGCTGGATCGTCGAGGGAAACAGCCCGCCGACGGTCAGGCCGGAAAACATCGGAACGTAGGTGAATGTCGCCTGGATCTGAATGTAATCAGCCGGCTGAACTGCGGCATTGCCTGCCGCCGAGCAGTTCGATGGTTTGCTGTCGACGTCGCTCATGCGTTGCAGGGCGTTCGAGGCATTGACGCAGTAATAACCTTCCGACGGCGAGCCGGACTGCAACCGGACGCGCGTTCCCAGCGGGGTGCTCTGCACCGAGTTCGTCAACGCAGTGTTGAGCCCGGGACAGTTCGTCGTCGCTGGAAGATGCGATGTGTCGCAAGTCTTCCAGGCCGCCTGGGCTGCCATTTGCGCCGCGTTGTCGACCTGCATCCGTTGAAAGATGTAGACCGATACCTCGGCCACGTTCAGAGTCGCGACGGACAGAAAGCTGGCGAAAAACGCGAACTCGATCGCGGCGGTGCCACGCCGGTCATGGCCGAAAGCCTTGAGCTTCTCGCGAAGCCATCGCACCGGGCGGATCATTTTTGCGCGTGGCAATGACTGAAACATGTTCGCCTCTCTCATTGCACCAATTGGGGTCGGCCCGGAACGGTCGCGGTCGGCATCGTCAATCCGGCCGCCCTGCATCCGCCGGTTTCCGCGATGTCGCCGGTGCCGTTGATGGTGATATCGTTCATGACCATCACGAAGCAGGACTGGCCGTTGCTCGACTTGTTCACTGCGCCGCTCAACCTCACGCTCGCGTTCGGCGCATAGACCAGGCCGGTGATATCCCATGTCGGGCTGTTGCCTGCGTCCGAGATGTTGACGCCGGTCGTCAGATTCGGATCCTGGTAGAGCGCAACGCCCGACCAGACTCCCGACGTCGGCGCCGTGATGTCGAGGATCCCGCCGCCGGTCGGCGCGTGGACGTATGATCCGCCATTGGTTCCCGAGAACACCACCGTGAGCGCGGAGCCGTTGGCGGTGGCGAACCGGTGGCCGTTGGTGTCGAGCTGACCGTTCTCGATCACCAGAACCGCGCCGGTCGGAGCATCGATGATCACGTCTCCGGTCAGCTTCAGGTCGCCGCACACCTGCACATTTCCGTTCAGTGACTGGGTTCCCTGCCATTTGTTGCTGGCCGGAAGATCAGGATCGTTATTATGGGTGGGCTCCTGCGGGTAGGAACCGCAATTGTTGGGAGGGATGTTGGCTGCCAAAGCGGAAAACGGGTCGGACACGGTCGGAACGCCCGAAACCTGGATGATGCCGCAGCCGGAGTTGGTGCCATGCGCGAGGCCGTAAGGGGCGTTCAGATTGCTGCCGTTGCAGCGCGACGAGGTATTCGCCATGACGCTGCAGCCGGCGAAATTGGCCCTCGGATTGCCGTTGGTGACGATGTCCTGGGCCCCGGTGAGACCAAGCGCCAACAGGCAGACCGGGACTTGCGTCGTCGTGAAGGTCGCCACCGCCGCGGAGTTCAATCGCTTTCCCGGCGAGCTGTTGGCGTCGGCGTCGCCCCTGAACCCGATGATCGGCGAGACGTAGAGCGGCACCAGCGCGGTGATCGACACGCTGTAGCATGTGTTGCCGCCGCCGGGGCACGCGGCCGTGTTGATCGCCGTCACGCTGACGTTGTTGACGCCGTCCACGAAGCCATAAACCGCGGCCACCGCCTTGGCTTCGGTGGCGTAACCGGCAGCGCCGTTGGTGGCCGCGGCGATCGTCGCAGCGTCGGCGGCATTCTGCATGGAACGCTTCGTTACGTACCAGTTGGAGATCTCGAATCCGATGCCCATGGCCCCCATCAGCGCAGGCAGAAGCAAGGCCGTGAGCACGGCGACGTTGCCGCGCTGGTCCGTCCGCAGCTTGACCGCGGATCGAGAGATGGTCGCAAGAGTGACTGTTGCCATGAAGGCTATTCCGCCGTTGCGGCGAACTGGTCGGATTGATCCGATTCGCCCATGCCGGCCGGCATCATCGGCGGAACAATTTTCGGTTCCATGAAGGCCAGGCGCATCATTTTGCGCAGATTTACCGGCGAACCACTGGGCAATTTTCCATAAATTGGCCTGTTTTTCGGAGCTAACCCGCTGAAATCCATGATGTATTTTCCGCAAAGCGGCATCGCTTCGCGGTGCAGCAGAGGCGCCTGCGGCACAGCCGCGTCAATCCGCCAGGATGTCGTCGGTCTCGAGCGGTCGGTCGGCGTTGGCGAACCACTCCTCGCGCATCGAGGCGCGCCGGCGGCCGCGCTCGTCGACCGGCAGGCGCAGCGCGGAGAGCAGCGTCTGCACCTCCTCGCGGGCCGTCACGTGCGCCATGCTCGGCCGCGCGCCGCGCGTCGCCTCGTCCATGGGATCGAGCGCCGTGAGCCCGCGCGGAAACAGCTCGCGATAGACCACCCGCTCGGCGAATCCGTCGACGAAGCGGAAGCCGAGCCGGGTGGCGAGCTGGTTGATGCCGTCGCCGACCAGGCGCTTGTTGCGCGTGCCGAGCGTGGACAGGCGGTTGCGCACCACCACCCAGTCGGTGAGGCGGCCGTCGACGATGCGGCGCTGGCGGCGCGCCTCGCGCACCATCTCGGAATAGTGACTGGTGCCGGCGAGCGCGAACGTCTCCGGGTCGACCTTGCCGAGCACGTCGAAGTCGATGAAGCTGTCGTTGAGTGGCGTGATCAGCGTGTCGGCCATCGAGTGGGCGAGCCGCGTCAGGTAAGTGTCGGCGCCGGGCGTGTCGATCACGACGAAATCGTGGGTGTGCTCGACCGAGGTGATCGCGTTGGCGAAGCTGGCGAACTCGACGGTTTCGTTCTCCTCGATCTTCAGACTCTCGCCGCGCGTGACGTGGAAATGCACCGGCAGGTCGAGCCAGAGGCCGGCACGCTGTGCCCAGGCGCGGCGGTTGTCGATGTAGTGCGAGAAGCTGCCCTGGCGCGAGTCGAGGTCGATGGTGGCGACACGCTGACCGGCCTTCATCAGCGCGACCGCGACGTGCATCGCGGTGGTCGACTTGCCCGATCCGCCCTTCTCGTTCCCGAGCACGACCACGTGAGCGGATTGCGACCGCTCCGGATGCGCCTGCTCCGCCCTGACCCGCATGACCTCCTCCGCGGCGGTATTAGTGTGGCGCGACGGCACGGCGGTCAAGGTTAAGGGACGCGCGCGCCGCGTTCATGATGAATTGCACGCACGTTTCGGCGCAGCGTCAGCGGTTCGTCGACACCGGCATGCACGAGACTCGACGGCGTGGCGCGTGCAATGCGGCTCTGTTAACTTCCGCCCGCCCGAGGCCAGCCGACGTCGAGGTTAACGCTCCGATGGGACGCAACATCCACGTGGCGCGCTCGATCGTGGCGCTCGACCGCGCGTTGCGGCGCATCCGGCGCGGCGGCAAGGTCGCCCTCGTTCCCACCATGGGCGCGCTGCACAAGGGCCATCTCGTGCTGGTGCGCCAGGCGCGGCGGCGCGCCGACAAGGTGATCGTGTCGATCTTCGTCAATCCGACCCAGTTCGCCCCGACCGAGGATTTCGCCAGCTATCCGCGCACCTTTGCGCGCGATCTCGCCGAGCTCGAGAAGCTCGAGGTCGATCTCGTCTGGGCGCCGGGCGCCGACGTGATGTATCCGCAGGGCTTCGCCACCCGCATCGTCCCCGAGGGCCCTGCCCTCGCCGGCCTCGAGGACAGGTTCCGCCCGCACTTCTTCGGCGGGGTCGCCACCGTGGTGGCGAAGCTGTTCACCCAGTGCCGGCCCGACTTCGCGATGTTCGGCGAGAAGGATTTTCAGCAGCTCAAGGTCGTCACCCGCATGGCGAAGGACCTCGACCTGCCGGTGCGGGTGATCGGCGTTCCGACGGTGCGCGAGCCGGACGGCCTCGCGCTGTCGTCGCGCAACGCGTATCTCTCGGATGCGGAGCGCGCGGGCGCGCCGACGCTCTACCGGGTGCTGACCGCATGCGCGGCGAAGATGTCCGCCGGCACGTCGATCGCCAAAGCGCTCGACGAGGCGCGTGGCGAGATCATGGCCGCCGGCTTCGCGCTCGACTATCTGGAGGCGCGCCACGCCGAGACGCTGGTGCCGGTCGCCTCGGCCAAGGACGGACCGATCCGCCTTCTGGTCGCGGCACGCATCGGCAAGACGCGGCTGATCGACAAC
>Ga0126371_10004358_pt1 | contig 12487 bp, 8 predicted proteins | sample PanSoiMetaPlot_4_FD_110145 | JGI IMG/M metagenome (GOLD analysis project Ga0126371, IMG submission 110145) | Tropical forest soil microbial communities from Panama - MetaG Plot_4 | ecosystem: Environmental > Terrestrial > Soil > Tropical forest > Bulk soil | place: Panama | collected 2016-02-17
CTGAGCTTAACCCCGCCAGCAATCCATCTGGGCCTTCTGTAACCGCTTGGATTGCAGCTGAGTTCGTGACCATTGCGAAAATGACATCCGATGCGCTCGCTACAGCCCGGGGAGAATCGGCCCAACTCATTCCTTTTTCGACCAGCCACTGCGCCTTAGTACGAGTTCGGTTATATCCAGTGACGGTGTGCCCCTTACTCAGCAGGCGATTCACCATCTGGCTGCCCATCACTCCCAAGCCTATAAAGCCGATCTTCGCCATTCCTGCTCTAACCTTTCTTACTGGAAGTTCTGTTTGTTGATGGGACGTTGGGCTGCAGAAGCCTGGCTGTCTTCGCTGACTTGAGACAGATGAGCGCGCATTGCTTCCCGTGCTTTCTCGATGTCGCGACGCTCCACCGCCTCAAGGATCCTCTTGTGATGGATCTGGCCACGCTCCGGTCCCCCGGGAACGCGAAAAATCCTTAAGCGCTGCTCGCGCAACAGACCGACGATTGAATCCAGAAGCGAGAGAATCAGCGGATTGGCGGCGGCTTCCGCAAGGGCCAAATGAAAATCGAGATCAGCCTCAATGTAGGCTTCCGGATCCTTACCCGAAGCATCCATAATTGAGACCGCCTCGCGCATGGTGACCAACTCCGGGTCCTGGATGCGGGCCGCCGCAAGCGCCGCGATTTCGGGCTCGAGGATGGCGCGCAGCTCGGCGAGGTGGTTGGTACCCTCTGTCTGGCCGATCTTCACCATCAGGTCCAGGGACTGCCGTACGGCCTGGGTGGTCCCGTCGGTGATGAAAGTTCCCTTTCCTGAGTAAGCCTCGACCAGACCTTTTTCACGCAGAGCCTTCACGGCTTCACGTACGGCCGTGCGGCTTACGCCAAAGCGTTGCGCCAAGTCCCGTTCGGCGGGCAATTGATCGCCAGGTTTTAGATCACCTTTGACAATCGATTCTTCGATCTGCTGAACAATTTGCTCGTAGAGCCGTGAAGTGCGAACAAGTTTGTACACAAGCCGTTCTCCCGCATGAGGGACGGCGGAGGGCGAAAAATCGCCGTCTGTGGTCGGACTACTATACCGCAGAACCGACGTGGGCTGACGGGTTAGTTGGGACTGGTGCATGAAAAGGTATTTTGGTACGGTGGTCTGACCAAAGCCTACCACGGCCGGAAATCAGCCTGCAACTAAACTGTCTAACTTTCTATTTTTTATGGGTTTGCTCTGGTCTCAGTCACCATGGGCCGTACCGATTCCTGCACTCCTGGAAATCCTAATTTTACTTGACAGCGTTTCCCGGAAGGTGGTATGGCTGTCGGACCAGAAAGTGAGGGGTTCTATGCGTATGCGCATGGCCACGTCCCGCGAAAAACTGGTCACCAGAGCTTTCCGCCTTCCCTTCGTGCTCCTGATCTTGTTGTTACTGTCCGGTTCCATGCTGGCCCAGTCCACGGCCGGCCGGATTCTGGGCACCCTGAGTGATCAAAGCGGAGCCGCCGTTGCCGGAGCAACGGTCATCGTTACCGATGCGCAGCGTGGCACCTCGCGGACTGTCACAACCGATGAAACAGGTGGCTACGCAGTTCCTGATCTCCAACCTGGGACATACCGAATCCACGTCCAAGCCAAGGGCTTTAAGAGTGTCGAGAGGCCGAATCTGCAGATCGAGGTGGCCAGCGACGTGCGCGCCGATTTCGCGCTGCAGCCTGGCAACGTCACGGAGGTTTTGACCGTTGTGGAAGATGTGCCTCTGATCAACACGACCTCGGCGACGCTCGGAGGCACGCTGAGCAATAAGGAGATCAATGACCTTCCACTCAACGGGCGCAACTACGAGAACTTGTTGCAACTGCGGCCGGGAGTCATGCGCTATCCGGGCGGTGGGTTCTCGACTACGAGTTCGAATGGACTGCGGGCCGAGGACAATGCCTACTTTATTGAAGGTCTCTTTAACAGCGAACCCTATTCCGGCCAAGCCATCGTGAATGGAGCCGGTATTGCGGGGGACTCAGCAACCATCCTGCCCATTGATGCCATTCAGGAATTCAATCTTCAGCAGAATCCCCCGGCAGAATATGGATGGAAGCCTGGTTCGATTGTGAACGTTGGATTGAAGGCGGGCACCAATCATCTGCATGGAACGGTTTTCGGATTCGGACGCGATGGAGATCATCTCGATGCGCGAAATTACTTTAACGCTGCGCCGAATCCGAAGCTGCAGCGCACGCTGGAACAGTTCGGCGGCAGTTTGGGCGGGGCAATTGTCAAAGACAAAGCATTCTTCTTCGCAGCATATGAAGGACAGCGCTACAACGTTGGCAATTCGTTTGGGGGCGTGACCAGCCCTTCGATGCAGCACATAGCCGCGAACGGAAGCTGCGCGTTTGGATTCGCCGGTGACTGTGCCGACAGCATCCCTGACGCCATTGCCGATTTGCAGTTGGCTGCCAATACCAGTGGCTTCGGCGTGAGTGCCGCGAGTTTGAAAATTGCCGGCTGCAACAGCTCCGGCGCATGCGACGGCTCCGGATTCCCCATGAACAATACGCAGGGGATCGGGATCACCAACGGGTTCAACAACAACGTGCACGTCGACAACGTTGTGGGAAAAGTCGACGTCACCCTCAGTGACCGGAACAGCATCAGCGGCACGTACTTCTTTGGAAACAACTCAGGGACCGTCGAAGATTTTCCTGAGTTGCAGCAGAAATGGCTGTCGGACATCCACACGCGTGCCCAAGTGGTGGGCGGAAATTGGACATACACGCCCGGCTCACATCTTGTGAATGAGGCGCGCATGGGCTACAACCGCTTGTATCAGCCGACGCTGCCAGGCGACCTCAACACTCCCGCATCTTCCTACGGGTTGAACACAGGCGTGAGCGGACCAAACACTGGCGGTCTGCCGCGTATCGGATTTGGCGGCTACTTTTTCCCCGGCCTTGGCGGATTCAAGTGGCCGAAATTCCAAGGCCCGGACTCCATCACCCAATTCATCGATCACGTGTCGTATACAAGAGGGCGGCACGCGCTGAAGTTCGGTGGCGAGCTTCATTACAACAACGTGCGGAATGCGGCCTACGGCAATGCGCGCGGGAGCATTACGTTTCTCGGCGGCGTAGTAAGCGCCAACCCGCTTCCCAATGGATCGAGTCCCCTGGAGGATTTCTTTGCCGGCCTACCGTTCAAGTCCTCGGTAACTGTCGGCAATCCCACCTTGCAGTTGCACAACTGGGCGTATGCAGGGTTCGTTCAAGACGATTGGCGCGTTCGAAAGAACCTGACTCTGAACTTCGGCCTGCGCTACGAGTACAACACTGTGCCAGCCGAAGCCCACAACCTGCTCGGAAACTTCGATCCAAAGGTTGGACTTGTGCAAGTTGGTCACGGCATCAGCAGCCTTTACAACGCCGACCACAGCAACGTCGGCCCACGCGCGGGATTTGCCTGGGATATTACTGGCAATGGCCGGACCGTTCTGCGCGGCGGAGGTGGGCTGATTTACGAAACAGTTAACTGGCAGTCGTTCATCGCATTCAACAATGCCTTCGGTCCCGGGAGTGTTCCAACCGGATGGACGATCAACGGCGGCCCCACTTCAGGTGGAACCATCACGACCGGAAACTTGACTACCAAGAACTTCTTGAATCCGGTTCCCTGGGACCAGGGCCCGGTTTATCAGCCGGTGCAAGACTGCTCCGACAATGCCCCTTGCCCGATCATGTCCGTCGACCGGAAACTCACAACTCCCTATGTGTGGAGTTGGACAGTCAGTGTCCAGCATGCATTCACTCAAAACCTGTCGCTGGAGATGGCCTACGTAGGTAATCGTGGATCGAACCTGACGGGCATCCGCGACATCAACCAACCACCGGTTGGATCCGGATGGCCGGCATCCGCCATCTCGGCATGTATCGCTTCCGGCTATAGCGATCCGAACAACTGTGCGCCCGATAGCACGGGCGGAGAAGAGGCCAACCGGCCATTCGCCAACTCCTTCTCCTATCTCGGCAACATTTTCAACATGGCGAATGTCTACCGGTCCAACTACAACGGACTGCAAGCCACGCTGAATGCCCGAAACTATCACGGCTTGAGCATGGTGTTGGGTTACACGTATTCCCACGCTCTCGACAACGTCAGCGCGAACTGGGACTTCGGCTACGGCTCGGGGCTTCCCCAGAATTCGTACAACCCGAACGGAGAGTACGCCAATAGCGACTTCGACATCCGGCACCGCTTTACTCTGTCACTCACCTATGCAATTCCGGGGCGGAAGGGCTACGGGCAGATGCTGGAAGGCTGGGAGATCAATTCGATCACAACGCTGCAGACCCCGCAGTTCTGGGGACCGATTGATCTTGGAACGGATGCCGCCGGCACGGGTTCCCTTCCGGTCAGTCCTCCAGCAACAGCGCCCATCCGATGGAGTTTTTACCGTGCCGGGTCCGCAACTCGTGGCCATCCGTCGGATTTCACGTCAGGCAAGGGAGTCGGGATTCCATTCTATGCGCCGGGAGACCCAACCATGCCTGCCGGATGCGTGGCGTCAGCGCTCGCGGCCGACGGCGGAAATGCAGGGCCTGAAACCGCTGCCTTGAACCTGTTTGGCTGCTATGCCAAGGGGAATTCGGTCATGATGGCGCCGCCGCTCGGGCAGTTCGGAAACATGGGCCGCAACCTGTTCCCCGACACCGGGTTCAAGAACTTCGATTTGGCCGTCGCGAAGAATTTCCACTGGGGAGAGGCAATGCGCCTGCAATTCCGCGTGGAATTCTTCAACATCCTGAACCATCCAAACTTCGCCAATCCGTATGGAGGACAAAACGGGTACGGGTTTAATGATCCTTCGGTGCAGCCCTTTGGTTGCGGCTGTGCCACACCCGACGTCGCCGCGGCGAATCCCGCTATCGGCTCCGGTGGATCGCGTTCTCTACAGTTGGCAGCGAAGTTCGTTTTCTAGATCATTTCTGAAGACAACAATAAAGGCCGGACTAGCACCGTCCGGCTTCTTTCATCCGGCGGACGGGAGTATGTCCGAAGGTCAGAGTTTCTATCATGAGAACAGCGCAACTGATTCTCTTTGCATTCCTGATCGCGAGTGCCCTGAAACCACTGCGGGCTCAGCAGCCGCACGAGCGCACGATCGACGAGATCAAGACCGAAGCGATGCATCGCGCGGAAGTCGGGCAATACCCCCTGATCGGACTCGATCCGGCAGACGTGAAGGAGGCATTCGAGAGCGTTCACACCTCTGACAAGGACGAATGGGCCGCGGCGTTCATGGGCGTGGCTGATCGCTACTTCAATGAAGCCAAGACATTGGAGCCATCCGACCCGAGCAAGGCGAACGCCGACTTCATTCGTGCGTGGCACTTGTACTCTTTCGGGCGCTGGCCCATTCCAGCTTCGCCCGGCAAGCAGCGTTCGTACGAGAAGGCGATCGAAGCCTTTCTCGATCACGCCAAGTTCTTCGATCCTCCTCTGGAAGTGGTTCACATTCCCTTCGAGGGGAAAGAGATCGTCGGCTACCTGCGCCTGCCGAAGAAAGCGAAGGGAGCGGTGCCGTTGGTGATTGCCGTCAACGGTCTAGACAGCCGAAAGGAAGACCTGACCGAGAGCTTTAGCGCGATTCTGGCATCCGGCATCGGATTTCTTGCCGTCGACGGTCCTGGAACCGGGCAGGCGCCCATCAAGGTCAGTGAAAGCTCTGACCGCATGTTGTCGAAGGTCATCGATTACGCGCAGTCGCGGCCGGAGATCGATAAAAATCGCATCGCACTGCATGGCGTGAGTTGGGGAGCCTACTGGGCGACGAAGATGGCGATTGTGGAACGCGCGCGCCTGCGAGGAGCGAGTGCGCAATCTCCGCCCATCGATGAGTTTTTCCAAAAAGACTTCCTGATGAATCACCTGCTCGGAAATCGTGAATATCTCTTCGATCAGGTTCCGGCACTGATGAACATTCTTGAAGGCGTTCACACTGTCGACGAGATGGGAGCATATTTGCCGAAGCTGTCACTCGTACAACAAGGCCTACTAGGCAAGGCGATGGCACCGATGCTGGTTATCGCCGGGGTACGAGATACGCAGGTGCCGATCGCTGACGACTATCTGCTTCTGAGTAGAGGCGACACCCCGAAAGACGCCTGGATCAACCCCAGCGGCGGCCACTTGGGGCGACAGGTCGGCGTCTGGCCCGACCCGAGGATCTTCAAAGAAGTCATCATCCCGTGGTTAGTAAAAACGTTACAGGCACCCGCGAATTCGCAATAACTCTTGGGCCGCGCAACTTCTGCGGACCTCCGATTCCGTAATTCTCGCGCTCCTGGCCGGGACCACTCCCTAAGCTCATGCCAGAGCAGTCAGCCGCCTGAACCATCTTGTTCTCCGAGGGTGGCGGCAGGCTTTATAAAATTTCGCAGGAAACCAGACGAATTGCGATCATAATTGTGGAACAGAGTTTCGGGCCATAGAGTAGCGACTAACCATTGAGTGTTGCGCATGCATTTATCGCCCGCTGAAATCAGCCCGCCTCAGGAGACGGTCATTCCGGCGAGTCCGTCGCCGGAGCCGACTTACAGACATTCGACCGCTCTTTTTATCATCGGAGCCGTGGCTTTGTCCCTCCTCGTTGCCGCCCTGTTCGCATCCTCTTATCTTGGCCGGACGTCTCGCGGCAAGATTGCGCCGAGTTCAACTCTGGACCGGAGTTTGGGGACGGGAGTGCGTCTAACAGGCACGACTGAAGCTGTCCACATGCGCTCCATCGTCGCCCCCATGATCGCCAGTGAGCATTTTGGCACGCTCACCCTTACCAGTCTCGCGCCCAGCGGCACGCGGGTTCATAAAGGCGATGTAATTGCGGAATTTGATCGCCAGGCACAGATGCGGGAGTACATCGACAAGCAGGCCGAGTATGTCGACCTCTCAAACAAGGCTGCCGCGGCGCAGGCGAAGGAAGTTGCCGATCGCGCTAAGGATGAAGCCGACATCGAGCAGGCCGAGAGCGCTCTGAGCAAGGCCCAGCTCGAAATGCAGAAGGTCGAACTCCTTTCGAAGATCGACGCCGAAAAAGCCCAGGAAACCCTGGAGGAGGCCAAGGCCACACTACAGCAGCTTCGGACGACCTTTGATCTAAAGCGGCAGGCGGCAAAGGCCGGCATTCGTCTTCTCGAAATTCAGAGCGACCGGTCAAAACAAGTTATGGAGCACGCGCAGGCCAATGCCGCTCTCATGAAAATCCAGGCGCCGATCGACGGCATTGTGGTGCTCAATACGATTTGGAAAGAGGGCAAGATGGGAGAGGTGCAAGACGGTGATCAGGTTCGCCCAGGCATTGCCTTCATGCAAGTTGTCGACCCCTCCCAGATGCAAGTCCGCGCACTAGTGAATCAGCAAGACTTTCTTAGGTTGCGCATCGGTCTTCCGGTGCACATTCATCTGGACGCATACCGTGACTTGGTCTTCAAGGGCAAGCTTGAAGAGATGGCGCCGATCGGCCGCAATGGCGATTTTTCGCCGAAGGTGCGCACGTTTGCGGTCGTGTTTTCAATCGAAGGCAATGACACGCGTTTAATGCCTGATCTTTCCGCTGCCGTTGACATTAATACGGCACCCCAAAACGTTAACGCGCTTTAGAGAGCAGACGCATGATCCGCAGAGTGGCACAATTCTGGAGGCGCAAAAAAGGGCTGGTCACATCCGGGATTATTGTCGTGCTTTGCATAGTTCTGCTCGGGGCCATCCGCTACAGCCATCGTGCTCCGGCAATTCCGACGATTGATGTGAGGCGGGGGGAATTTATCGACTCGCTGGAAATTCGCGGTGAAATCAAAGCATTGAGATCTATCGAGGTCACGGCCCCCGCTGAGGCAGGGGACTTGCAGATACTGAAGATCGCCAGCGATGGAGCAAAAGTAAATCGGGGAGATTCCATTGTTGAATTCGATAAAACAAAAACCGAGCAAGATCTGGCCCAGCATCGTTCTTCGCTGAAATACGCCACCGCCGATATCGAACAAGCTCGCGCGCAGGCGAAGCTAACGGAAGAACAGGACCTCACAGCGGTGAGCAAGGCCCGCTTTGATCTGGAATCCGCGAAACTCGACGCCAGCAAGCAGGAGATCGTCTCAAAGATCGAAGGTGCCGAAGCCCAGCTAAAGGTCAACGATGCGAAAGAAGGCCTCAAGCAAGCCGAAGAAAAGCTGAAATCCGATCGAGCGGCCGGGAAGGCGACCATTGATGGGAAGATCGAGGCCAGTAAGAAAGCGGATTTTGACGTGCAACGCGCAGAAACCGCTCTTTCCAAAATGAGTCTACGCGCACCGGCAGCCGGCGTGGTCAGCCTCGTGCCGGTATGGCATGCAGAAGGTCCGGCTCCGTTTAAGCCTGGAGACCACGCCTGGCCCGGTGCGCCCCTGGTGGAGTTGCCGGAGACATCTTCGCTGCGTGTGTCTGCCAGAGTTGACGAAACGGAGCGCGGCCGCTTGGCCGTCAATCAATCTGTAGCAGTACACCTGGATGCGATTCCCGACCGTCAGTTCACGGGCAAGATCGACGAGATCAGCACCATTGCCAGCGAGGACTACAGCGCTGGCTGGCCGATTCCGCGAAACTTTGATTTGCGAATTACGCTTGATCAGCTCGACCCGCGGCTGCGCCCCGGCATGACGGCGCAGATCACGATCATCGTCGATCGCATTCCCGACGTGCTCATCATCCCCGTTCATGCCACCTTTCAAAAGGAAGGCGAAACCCGCGCCTACGTCTGGGACGGTTCCAGGTTTCGCCAGCACGTAGTCGAAGTTAGCAAACGAAGTGGAGACCGAATGGTGATTGAGAAAGGATTGAAGCCCGGTGATCGGGTGGCTCTGCAAGACCCTACTGCAGAAGAGTAGCTATGAAACGCTCGCGCCTTATTATCGGTGGAGTCGCCGCTGCGGTGCTAGTCGCGGCGATCGGAGTAACTGCGGCTGTACGCCGCGGAAATGTGAGCGCGTCGGACGACGATGTTCCTTTTGCGCGCGTCAAGGTTGGAGAACTGGACCTGAAGGTTTATACGATCGGAGAACTCAAGGCCAATCACTCCATCATGCTTTCGGCTCCCGCCATCGGTGGCGGTTCGTTGCAGATCACAAAGCTGCTCCATACGGGAACTCCGGTAAGAAAAGGAGAGATGGTCATAGAATTTGATCCCAGCGAGCAGATCTACAAGGTGGAGCAGAGTCGCTCCGAGCTTCAGCAGGCCGAGCAGGACATCATCAAGGCCCAAAACGACGCGGCCGTGCAGGCTGCGCAAGACAAGGTCGCACTCCTCAAGGCCCGTTTTGACGTGCGCCGTGCGGAACTGGAAGTTCAGAAGAACGAGCTCGTCAGTTCGATTGATGCGCAGAAAAATCAGCTCGCGCTTGATCAAGCAAATCGTGCACTGGCTGAGTTGGAGCATGATATTCAATCCCATGGAATTACCGGAAAGACCGGGATTGATCTTGCGCGCGAAAAATGGAACAAGGCCAAGCTCTCGATAGACCAGGCGCAGGAGAACATTCAAAGAATGCGCGTCGTCGCGCCGATCGATGGACTGGTCGCAATCCAGAAAAATGTTGGCGACTTTTCATTCAGCGGCATGTCAATTCCCGATTTTCGCGAAGGTGATCAGGCGCAGGCCGGCGCGGGAATCGCCCAGGTCATCGATTCCCACGACATGGAACTCAGCGCCAAAGTGAGTGAAACGGAACGCGCGAATATTACTGTCGGTCAGGCTGCGGAAATCGAATTCGATGCCATAAGAGGAAAGGTTTTTCATGGGGTACTGAAATCAGCAGCAGGAATGGTGCAGCGAAATTTCTTCTGGGACGACCAAGGCAGCAAATACGACATTACTATTCAGCTCAACGATCCTGATGCGAGCCTCCGCCCTGGCTTGACTGCGCAGGTCGTGATTCTAGGGGAGAAGAAAGCGAACATACATTACATCCCTCGGCAGGCGCTTTTTCTCAAGGAAGGCACCCAGACTGTTTTCCTGAAAAAGGGAGCAAGCTTTCAGCAATTGCCAGTCAAGGTCACGGCCGAGAATGAAAGCCGTGCCGCAATCAAAGGATTAAAGGATGGGGATGTGATCGCCCTCGTTGATCCCACAGCGCCGAGGAAAGTTGCGGCTTCAGGTACGACAGCGGCGCTTGGCGGAGGGACGCCGTAATGCCGGTCCTCACTTCACCTTTGCCGGGGCGGGTTCTGCGCGGCTACAAACAATGGCTGCCCGACTTGCGCATGGGCCTGGAAAACCTGTTGGCTCACCGCTTGCGTTCTCTACTGACGATGCTCGGAATGATCTTCGGCGTGGCGGCGGTGGTGACGATGCTGTCCATCGGCGCGGGTGCAAGGCAGAAAGTAATAGAACTGATCGAGCAAATGGGGGTGCGCAATCTGATCGTTGAAGCGAAGGAAACCACGGAGTGGCAGGCGCATATGAAAATTCGCAAAATTTCTCCTGGTCTCACGCTTCAGGACTATCGCATCATTCAGGACGATGTAAATGGTGTCTCGTTCTCGACGCCGCGCAAACGATTCACGCCTTCGAAGACCATTCCGAAAGCCCAGCAAGATCCACCCACTGTTTACGGTGTCAGGCCCGGTTATAGGGACATTATGAGTCTGCATCTGCTGCAAGGGCGTTTCTTCGGTGCGGACGAGGAGAACCATGCAAGCGCAGTGTGCGTCCTGGGTGCGGGGGCGAAATCAAATCTTTTTGGTGCCAACGATCCGCTCGGGCGGTGGGTAAAGCTAAACCAGCAATGGTTCCAGGTGATCGGAGTTGCGACCCCCCAACTAAGTTCGCAGACCGAAGTCTCCGGAATTCCCACACAGGACCTCAACAATCTGATCTACGTTCCGCTTAACTCCGCTATTCTTCGTCTTGAAGACAGCTACAGCGATGCGCGCGATGAGATCGATGGCATCTACCTCCACCTCGGCGATGACGTTAATGTGCCACAGATCGCGGAAGTCGTGCGAGCGATTCTCAACTCTACTCACCACTCCGCGGGAGACTTCAGCGTGGTGGTGCCGGCGGAACTCCTTGCCGAGCAACGGCGGACAGAGCGGCTGTTCAATGCGGTCATGGTCGCCATCGCATCAATCTCTTTGCTGGTCGGCGGGATCGGAATCATGAACATCATGCTGGCCAATATTCTCGAGCGCACGCGTGAAATCGGCGTGCGCCGCGCCGTGGGAGCGCGTCAGTTCGACATTATTCGTCAGTTTGTGATCGAAGCAACGATTATTTCGTTCGTGGGCGGCAGCTTCGGCATCGTTTTTGGCTTCGTTATGTCGCGATTAATTGCATTGCTGGCGGGATGGTCAACCATCGTGACTGTCAGCTCGATTGTCTTGGCGTTTTTAGTCTCCATCACGGTGGGACTGGTGTTCGGTATATACCCCGCAGTGAAGGCAGCCAAGCTCGATCCGGTTGAGGCCATTCGCTACGAATAGGAAATTGGAAAGCTGTTAACCGCAGAGATCGTGGGGAAATCGGAATCTAGAGGAATACCTTTCTTTGTCCCGACGTTTTGCATTGTTTTCTCGGTGACCTCGGCGGTTAAAAGCTTTTTGGCCAGTCGCCTTAATAAGGGTGCCACTGTAAACCCGTCCGGAGGAAGCGCATGAGACTTCGCGTGGTGGTCTTTTGTTTTATTTTCATCGCACATTTTGGGGTTCGGGCCCAGAGTTTTCACGAATTGTTAAAACCGCCACTGCGGTCTCCAAAGTTATCCGGCCCCCAGCATTTTCAAGACTATCTTCGTGAGGGCAAGCTTCAGCTCAGCCTGCACGATGCGATTCTGCTAACGCTCGAGAATAACAGTGCTATTCGAGTCCAGGAATCGCAGGTTGAAAGCGCAAGATTTAACTTGCTGCACACCCACCAGCCGTTCGACCCGACTCTTCAAAGTATCGCTCTAGTCCAGCGATATTCCTATCCGGGTTTCAGTCAAATTCAGGGCCCGGGCACATTCGATCAGTTAAGCCACCAGGGACTGTTTACGTACAACCAGACTTTTTCGACGGGCACGAATATCCAGGTGCAGATGAACGCCACCAGGTATTCCACGAACAGCGGTTTCTACTTCGTCAATCCTTACTGGAATACGAGCTTGAACCTGGCATTTACCCAGCCACTGATGAAGAACCGCTGGCGATTTGAGAATCGCGCACCGGTGATCATTGCGCAGCGGAATCTTCAGCAATCGCATGCGCTCTTCGAGGCGCAAGTCAGCGACGCATTGCTGAAGCTGGTCAGGCAATACTGGGACGTCGTGCGTGGTCGCGGAAATCTCGAGGTGTTCCAGCAGTCGCTTGATGCGGCTGAGGCGAGCTATAAACGTGACAAGCGTGCACTCGAACTTGGAGCATTGCCACCACTGGATATTTATCGCTCGGAGTCTGAAGTGGCTTCTCGCCGCGTGCAAGTGATTCAGTCGGAATATACGCTCAAACA
>Ga0126371_10004359_pt1 | contig 12486 bp, 7 predicted proteins | sample PanSoiMetaPlot_4_FD_110145 | JGI IMG/M metagenome (GOLD analysis project Ga0126371, IMG submission 110145) | Tropical forest soil microbial communities from Panama - MetaG Plot_4 | ecosystem: Environmental > Terrestrial > Soil > Tropical forest > Bulk soil | place: Panama | collected 2016-02-17
CAATCGGTCTAGTACAGGCGAGGCAGTGTTCGCTCGCCATCTAGCTTTGTGCGAATCTGGCGAATCGTAAAATCAACAATTATCCAGTCTCAATGCACCGCCCTAGTTGATTCCTGCGGCCTGCACCACAGGTCCCTCTACGCTCCTCGCACATGCTCGGGGTTCTGGCTGACTCAGAGTTCCTTGCTCGTCGCGACATCGCGGCCGGGCACAACATCAATTTGCAATTTGGCATCCGCCGCGGGCACGTAGATAGTCGGTAAACCCAGCTCGCGACGGACGATATTTGCTCCCTGGGCGATGGCGCTGGCCTTGTAAAAGGCAATCTCGCGGTTTGCCCCCTGCCGCCCAAATCCACAATCGCTGGAGAGTACCAGGCGTTCTGGCGGGATGAACTTCAATGCCTTGCGGATTTCTGCCGCGACATCTTCGGGGCGATCGGCTTGCAGTGTGCGATGGCTCACCACTCCGATTGCCACCTTCTTCTTCAGATCGTTCTTGAAAGGCGCGAACAGCTCCAGATCTTTTTGATTACGGTCTTTCATTTCGAGAGTCCAAACGTCGCCGCGGCAACGTTCCAAATAGATTTCGATGGAATTGGCGTAGCTCGTGTCTTCCATCACTCGCTGCATGTTCGGATTGCCCCAGCAGGTGTGAATCCAGAGCTCCACATCGTCAAGCCCCTGGACCTCGCGGTTGAAAGCATCCACCATGAACCTCACCTCAGCATGGTCCTTGCCGTAGGTATTCGCCATGAAGTGAAATGTCGGTTCTTCGATCTGGATACATCGGCAGCCAGCATGGCGAAGTGCGAGCAGCTCTTTGTTCATCGCCTCAGCCATGTCCCAGATGATTTCCCGCTTGTCTTTGTACTTGGGGGTGTGGATGTCAAGAAACAGCGCCATAACCTGCGAGCAGCAGGTGCCGAACTTGATGGGCTTGCTGGTCTTCCCCTGGGCGATGCGCCAAAGCTTCGGGTAATCGAGGGGGCGGTGCTCAATTTTGTCGACCACGTGGGGCCAACGCCAACCGGTGTAGATTTCATTGAGGAGTGTGCCAGGAGGATAGTGCAGCCACGGCGCTGTCGTCTCTTCTGGCTGCAAATGATCTCCTTCGAACCCGGTCCAGCGCTGCAGTGGATAATGGTGCCAGGCGCGGCCTGCCATGTCCTCGTCCACGTGAAAATCCCCAGTCGTAAGGATGTCAAGCCCGGTGCGCTCCTGGTCGTTGACCACGACCGCCATCGCATCCTGAAACTTCTCGCGGAAGCGGATGTCGAGCATGCACGTATCGAGTGGACGGCCCCACATACAGACATCAAACCACCGAGGGCGGGGAAAGGATCCTGTGGTGGTCGTGGGGAGCAGCAGATCGGCCGTGGCAGTGTACATCTGTCACCTCCAAACGGGGCATTCTACCGCTTGAGAGGCCAGGTCAGGGAGTTTCTTCCGGACAACACAGCCATCGGGATTACTCTGCAGTGAATGGGATTCATTGCGGTTCAGATTCTTGCGCGGCTCCCAAAATCAGCGCTTGGTCTCGTTCCAGAGAGCTTCGACGGAGTTCCTGAGATCTTGTGAGGGCTTTGTGCGCGAGTTCGGACTGTCCGAGCTTGCGATAGGCCAGATACAACTGATAGTGAACGTTCCCGTAATGGTCTAAAGGAGCTGCTTTCTCAAGTCGTGGGACAGCTTTTTCAAATTGTCCGAGGTGTACGTAGGCGGTACCTAAATAGCCGCTCGCTTCGGCCAGATTGGGTTGCAGGCGCAGCGCACGCTCCAGGTACGGCACCGCCTTTTCGTTCTCCCGCTGTTGGACATACAAACGCCCTAGCAGATAAAGGGCGTGAGTGCGTGAAGGATCGAGCGCCAAAACCTTTTCCAGCTCGGTGGCCGCGTCTTCATCGTTGTGATTGTCGAGGTAGAACTCGCCCAGGGCCTCATGAAGTTCTGGCTCAGTGGGGTTACGCTGCAAAGCCGCCTGATACTCTTTCACGGCGTTGTCGTGCTCCCGACGAAGGGCATAGCCCTCGGCGTGGAGTTGATGCGTTCGCCAATGGTCGGGAAAAGAACCCACAAGTTGTGCGTACGCCTGCCCTCCCAATGCCTGATAAGTCCGCTCCAGCCAGTAGCTAGCTTGGGCGTTTTCGTTGGTTTCGCCGCGCACCTGCGCCAAGGCGGCTGACGCCTGTTCGTATCGTTGCACCGTGAAGTTAGCTCTTCCCAGAAGGAGCTGCGCTGAGTTGGTCAAATGCTTTCCGGTTTGGAGCGAACCGATACAGCGAGAATACAGATGTGCCTTGCAAGGATCTTGATCCGAAGCGGTTTTGGCGGAAATTCTCGAGACTTCTTGCCAGCGCAACAAGTCTTTCTGAAACATTTTCCACTCGCGATCTGAAAGGGATGCTTTGTCGGCAGTAGCGTAAAGAGCCGCCAAAAGAAAGTGCTTTGCCGCTGCCTCAGGTTGATCCAGTACGCTAGAGATGGACGATTGTATTGCATCGCTAGTGAGCTCGACGGAAGGCAACTCTGGTCTTAAGTTCAGGAATTCGGGAGAGATTTCCCAGACTTTTGTAACAGATTGTAGGGCTGCGAGAGGCTGCCCTTTGAGCAGTTGCAAGTTTGCCAGGCCGAGCCAGGCCAACTCGTTCCGGGAATCGAGTTGCAGCTCCAGTCGAAACTCCTTTTCCGCTTCGTCGAGTTTTCCGGCACGCAGGTAAGACTCGCCAACGGATGCGTGCAAACCGGGTTGCTTCGGTTCCGTTGCCAGGGCCTTCTGGTATTCCTGGGTAGCTTCCTCCGAACGGCTGCGCTGGCGCAAAAGATCGCCGAGAAAACGGTGTCCCCAGGCTGAGTCGTGATACAGACGAGCACCGCGGTAAGCCAAGCGAGCCGCAAGATCCAGGTATTCGTGTCCAAGAACGAACCAAGCCGTCGGTTGGTCGGGGTCGACGAGAGCCATTTGCCTGAACTCAGCAGCAGCCGCTTCATATTTCTCTTGACCCAAATACGACAACGACAAAGCCTGGTGAGCGTCATGGTTGGAAGGATCGAGCTTTACTGCGTGCTGAAGGAACGGAATGGCCTTCTCTGGAGAACCCAGCTTTAAGTAATCCATTCCAACGATCACGTCAACGGCAGGCAGGTTTGGCCGTTCGCGTAGAGCCTTAGTCAGAGGGGGAACGGCTAGAGCGTACTCAGAGAGGCTCTGGTAGGCGAGACCAAGGTTGACCTCAGCCTCCAGCAGAGTCGGGTCTAGCTCGAGGACTTTCTTGAAGTCTTCCACGGCACGGGCGAAATCCCCTTGCTTCAAAGCTGTCTGGCCAGCCCGAAACGATTCCTCGAGTTGCGGCTCGGAGGACTGGCAACGAGCGAATCCAGAGAGCATTACCGAGAAAATCAGCAGACAGAAAGCGCTTATTTTGAGGTCAGAACATTGACGCCTGAGGGGCGAAAAGGCAGCAGAGAGAGGAAAGAAATGTGCTTGCCGGCAAATTCGACGAAGCTCCTCCGTAATGTCCGTGAAGCGCATGGAGAGTTTTTCTAAGACTCTACCGAGGATAGCAGAGAGGAAACACAGCACGGAAGGAATGGAGAGAAGGATGGCTGTGTCCGGGCGGGCCGGAGCCCGTCCGGACACAAACCTTGAATAGTTAGAACTGCAGCCTCAAAGCAAACTGAATGAGGCGTGGCAGATTGTACTGCCCAGTAACCTGCCCAAAGGTCCCGCCCCAACCATTGGGCGGATTAAATTGCGTGCGATTGAATGCGTTGAAGAACTCGGCTCGGAACTCGAGGCCTAGTCGATCCTCGGGACCAAACGTCGTGTTCTTGAATATGGCAATGTCAAAGTTCTTGATTCCGTCGTCACGTATGTTCGGCTCCGTGCGTGAATCGCTGCCAAAACTATAATCGGTGCCGGCGGTGAATACGGAGGTATCAAACCATTGAGCTAACTTCTGCGCCTTGGAACCTGAGGTGAGGTGCGAAAGCGCAGATCTGGCCGGTCGGGCACAACCTGCATTGGGAATACCAGAGTTACTGAGCGGACCTGGGCAGCCGCCGACGATAACTGGGAAGCCGCGTTGGAAGGTGATAATGGGATCGATTCCCCACCCACTGATCACCTTATTGACGACTCCCTCTGCACCTCCCGCAAACCGCTTGCCGCGGCCGACGGGCAGATCCAGAATGGCACCGAGAACCAGGCGCTGTGGAACATCGAAAGCGTCCAAAGCGCGCTCGCCGCGGAGGTTGTTGGCGTTGGCATCGCCCCAGCCAACCGGAGACGCTTCCAACCAGTTGATTTCCGAGTTGGTGTTGTCGATGAGTTTGGAGATGGTGTAGGTGGCGAGCACTTGTGCGCCGGCTGAGAACCGCTTTTGCACCTTCAACTGCATCGAGTGATAGATGGAATCGCGGTTGTCTTGCTCTTCCATGGCCACATCATCAAACTGCGGGTAGGGCAGCAGGAACTGGGCCTGCTTCACCGTCGCGTTGGATCCCACACCGCCCGATTGCACCGGGCCGGTACAGCCGGTGCAACTGCCGGCAAATGGGTTGGCCACCTGACCGGTTAGGTAGGCGATCTGGCTTAACGCCGCGGCATTTCCCACTGTACCCGTGGGCAGAAATTGCGCCGGTAATTGGTTGAGGTCTTGACTGTGCATGGGCAGATGCGTGCCTTTGGAACCTGCATAGGCGATATCGACCAGCAGGTTGCCGTGGAACTGCCGCTGGATGTCGAAATTCCACTGCTGAACATTGGGAGCCGGGTTGTTTGACGTGGACGCCCCGTTGCCATTCCCCTGGACATCAATCAAGCCTTGATTCCTTCCGAAGGGCGGCGTGATTCCGCTCGGAAAGGGGTTGAAGAGCGTGGCTTTGGGAGTAACGCCGTCTGACTGGTAAGTCAGCCAATTCGTGTTGAAAGAGTTGATGAACAGGTTGTGCGGCGCATCATCCCAACGCACGTCAACCGGCAGGTAGAATATTCCGTAGCCAACCCGTAGCACCGTATTCTGGTCCAGTTGGTAGGAGACGCCCAGACGCGGGCTTACATGGTTCCATGCGGGAAACGCGCTGCGACTCGAATGCCGACTTGAGTTCACCAGGTCATAACCGCCTTTCAAGTTCGGGAAAGCCGTAGCCAGGGCAGGATCGCGTGTGAGCAGGGGACTCGCTTCGGTGGTGTTGAGAACTACGATGCGGTTGGTACGCTCGGTCCAGTCTCCTTGTAGATCCACGCGAGCCCCGAGATTCAGCGTGATCTTTCTGGTGAGCTGGAACGTATCACCCCCATAGATCGCTCCGTAAAGATTCTGATCAGCTGTTCTCGCTGGCTCGGTGACGCTGCCGCTGTCACCATATCCGAGCAGGAACGAGGCAAAACCATTGCCGCCGGCTGCTGCGTCCTTGCCGGCAGTTCCGTTGCCCGAGTTTTGCGGGTTAGCCGCCGTCGTCTTCGCATTGAACTGGAACAAGCCGGCTGGGTCATTACTCTGGTAGTAGTTGTTGCGGAGCACACGAAATTCTCCGCCGATTTTGAGCGTGTGTTTGCCGATGATCTTGGATAACACCGGACTGAAACTGGGGGTGTCGTCAAACGCACCGATACCGCTACCTGTTCCCTGAGCGCACCAGCCGCCGCCCCAACGGTTATCGCCCGACTGCTGTGAGACGCACACCTGTGGGATATGGGTGTAGGTCATCTGGTTGGTTAGCGCTTTCCAGTTCGGACCAAAGATCGACAGATCGAGGCCCTGGCTGAGAGGCTTGCGTACGTATTCGTAGCGTGTGTACCCCAGGTGGAGGTCTAGAATGGTCTTAGGTGAAATCGCAATCGTGTAACCCAACGAAAGCTGTCTTGCATTAGTGGTTTCCGTACACCGGTCGGTACATATCTGGCTGAAAGGATTATCGGGAAGCGACAGAATGTGCGAGTCCGTGAACCGCCCGTAGAGTCTCTGCTTCGAGCTTATGGTGTAGTCGATACGCCCGTTGTACTGATTCACGTTGCCGCCCGTGCCGTAGTTTTTTGCGAAATTTCCGTTGGGACTGTTCACGTTCGGCTCGGGGAAGTACTTCAACAGGGCTTCCGCTGTCGGGTCGATTCGATTCGAGGGAATCTTGTTTCCAGGAAATTGAGTTCTGCAGGTTGCGTTGCTGCCAGTGCAGTTTGTGCTGGTCAGCGGGTCGTAAATGTTAAGAACCGAGGCAGTTCCGCTGGTGCCAAGTCCAGAGAAGTCCCCACCTCGCTCTGCGTCCGTAGGAACCCAGGTGATGAAGCTGCTTCCCTGACGCAGGCGGAAGCCCTCATAGCTTCCGAAGAAAAACAACTTGTCCTTTACAATCGGGCCCCCGAGGTTGACGCCAAATTGGTTCTGCGTAAAGGGAGGACGGGTTATACCCAACTGGTTGTTGAAATAGGTATTCGCGTTCAGCACCTTATTTCGCAGGAATTCGTACGCCGAACCATGAAACCTGTTCGTACCTGATTTTGTGGAAAGGTTGATAACTCCTCCGGCAAAACGGCCATATTCCGGGCCAAGGTTGTTTGTCTGAACCTTGAATTCCTCGATGGCGTCCTGTGTGGGGATCACGGTGACAACGTTGAGATACGCTCCGTTAGTGGGCACTCCGTCAATCAGAATCTGGCTTTGCCCGGCCTGGCCTCCACCAACCTGGAAATCTCCCAGAGCGAAAGGATTCGCGCCAACCGGATTGCTCGTGGAGGAGTTTCCGCCAGAGGGCTGGCCTTGCGGCACGACGCCCGGCACTAATTCCACCAAAGCGAGAGGGTTCCGGCCATTCAGGGGCAACTCGGTGACTGTTCGTTGCTCCACAACTTGCCCTAGCGAGTTGGTTTCGGGCTGAAGCAGGGGCGCCTCGCCGCTTACCTCGACCGTCTCGCTTACGGCTCCGACCTGCAGCGAGATATCGACCTTGAGGCCGCTCTCGATCTGCACAATGATCGGTTCGCGTACGAATTTCTTAAAGCCAGTTTTTTCCCCCTCAATTTTGTAGCGGCCAGGGAAAAGGTTGACGAACGTATAGTTCCCGGAATTGTCACTCGCTATGGTGTGCTTCTCTGCGGTTTCCAGATTCGTCAAGGTGATGGTAGCGCCGCCCATTGCTGCGCCACTGCTGTCAGAAACGGTTCCGGCAATAGTTCCGTAGACATTCTGGCCCCAGACGGTGGCTGGAGCAAACGCCAGAATGAGAACCGAAGCTAGGAAGACAACGACGAGATGCCTGAAAGGCGACATTCTCCCTCCTTGTAAGTTCTGCCGATACGCTATCGGCCCGAGCACTTACTTCCTTCTTCCTTCTCTAAATCCACAACGAAACGAGACGAGACCGAGGAGACTAACTGAGAACTACTACTATTTCGTTGGGCGCTTTTTAGACTACTGCTGGACCGAAGTCAAGCAAAATCGTTATTTTCAAAGAAAATTCGCTCGAAAAGCGGAAAAGCGCCGAGCTGCGCCTGTGAGTTTATTCGACAATCAAGGGGTGGCGGACGTATTCGCAAGCAGGGAGACGTTAGTCGGTCAGAGTGAGTTTTCGGGTACCAGAATCAAGTTCTGGACCAGCCACGGTTCGGCACTCGCCCAATGGTTTCCCTAAACGTGACGAGTTGATTCGGGGAGATCTGCTTGAAGGTTTCGTGAAGTCCGCTTGGCCAGTAAACTTCGATTTCAACCGTAGTGGCAGTTCCGAGGCCGAAGTGAAGCCGGGGATCGTTGCACGAGAAGAAACTGGATTGGCTCAAGACAGCCTGGGCTTGAGTTTTGCCACCGTAGTGTGCGAGCACCCTCGCGCCGATGGCGCTTCGATTAGACTTCACTCCTTCCAATTTGACCTTGATCCAGTTCGCCGCGCGGCTCAGGTCGTTGCGTAACAGGGAAGGCGGCTCATTGAGATTGACAATCAGAATGTCGATGTCTCCGTCGTTGTCGAAGTCTCCAAAGGCACACCCACGGCTGCAGTGCGATGCCGTTACTCCGGGTCCTGCCTCCTCGGCGAGTTCTTCAAAGGCGCCATTCCCCAGGTTGCGAAAGACGATCCGCGGCGTTTTATGAGGATACTGGGGCAAGGATCGTTCCACCTGTGTGTAGACGTGGCCCGTCACGATAAAGATGTCTGGCAGGCCATCGTTGTCAAGGTCAACAATGCCTGCTCCCCAGGAAATGTAACGCGTTTCCACGGCAAGTCGAGCGGCATCAGTGGCGTCGTCGAAATTTCCTTTGCCATCGTTGTGATAAAGAATGTTGGCATCGTCGAGAAAGTGCGTTTTTAGGAGGTCAAGATGACCGTCGAGGTCGTAATCGCCCACACCGACACCCATGCCCGCCTGCTCCAGGCCGTCCTCACTGAGGGCTACTCCCCGCAGAACACCTTCCTCTCGAAACGTTCCGTTGCGATTGTTCATGAACAACAGGCTGGGCGTGGAATCGGATGCAAGGTAGATGTCTTGCCATCCATCTTCGTCAAAATCAGCGGCAACCGCGGTAAGGCCATAGGTAGGCGCGGATTCACTAATCCCTGCATGCTGAGTGACGTCCGTGAAGGTCCCGTCCCCGTTATTCCGGTACAAGGAGTGCTTGCCCGTACCCAACCCGCGAGGTCCACACTCCACAGGAACGCCTTTCCACCGGCAGTAAGGGTTGGCGCCCGGAACGCCAGCATTTTCGAAGGAGAAACGCACGTAATTGGAGACGAACAGATCGAGATACCCATCGCGATTGTAATCGACGAAGGTGCAGCCGGCCCCGAACCGGTTGGGCTCGCTCAGAAGTCCAGCTTGCCTGGTTACATCCGTAAAAGTCCCGTCCCCATTGTTGCGGTAGAGGGTGTTTTGGCCGAAATTGGTATAGAAAATGTCATCAAAGCCATCGTTGTTGTAGTCCCCGATACAGACGCCGCACGCCCATCCCACTGAGCGCAGGCCCGCCTTCTCCGTGACATCGGTAAAAGTGCCATCCCGGTTGTTCTTGTACAGTCGATTCGTAGTTCCGTCAGGAGGCCCTCCCAGGCGCGTGCCAGTTAGCACAAACAAGTCCATCCAGCCATCGTTGTCATAGTCGATGAATGCGCAGCCGCACCCGGTGGACTCAACGATGTACTTCTGTGCGTCTTCGTCACCGTAAATGATCGGAGCGCGCAGGCCAGCGGGAGAGGCCACGTCAATGAAATGCGCATTGAAGGGGCGACCCGAAGCAGCCGGCCTCGCCATGGCCTTTGTGCTGTGACCCCCCATACCCTGCTGCTGCGCCAGCAAGGGATAAGCGGGCAACGCGAGCGCGGTACTAATCCCCATCCGGACAAATTTGCGACGGCTAATAAACGGAGCGTTGGTCATGTTACTTCAGAGACGAGTTTACCGTGAGGGAGTGTGGTTTGAAAAATGTAAGCAGAACTTGAGAATACTGATCAAGAAGAGAATCATGCAAAACGCGCGCTGTTTTGTTGTGCTCAAGCAGCATTCGCGCAGCGAGAATCGATTTCGCTTAATCAGGGCTGGGAGTTTCTGCAAAAGAGCAACGTAGCAACCGGCGCGGAGGCGAACTGGTATCCCGCCAATATACCAGGCGCAGTGCAGACGGATCTTTTGCGGAACACATTGTTCCCCGAGCTGCTCGAGTATCTAGTAAGTTCCATGAGTCATTTGTACTTCATATTTCGTTACTAAGACATTAGTCGCGTCAACGGATGGCACCAATCGACAATTTGCCTGAGAAACGAATAGGGAATTCTCCCGTACTAGTAACAAGGATGTTCTCCATTATCACCGGTTCGAGGCTGAGAGCCGCAGTCGACTGTACTGTAACTCTTCCATCGGATTTGGCGAGTGAACCGTCACGCCGCATTCAGGTGCTTTCCCGTTTCGCACCTGCTCAGCAATATAGCTTGCAGCCGCCTCATTCTGTTCGTGACAAATGGCGTGCGCGAGTTCGTGGCTCACGGCGATCCAAAGGAGTTGGTCGAACGGAGTTCGTGGCGAGCGATAGTGTCTTCGTAGAAAAACTAGATTTGTTCTCCCGCAATGTCGATTCGACTTGCGGGCCATAAACCCTCAGTTGCATTCGGCTCCCATATGAGTCCACCCAATTGTTGATGTCGGCGGTAATTGTTGTCGGAACGCCTGTGTACGACACGTCCACATCTACCGACGTGACATGCAAAGTTTGATCAAAGTGTAACGTTGTTTTCGCGTACTTTGGGTAAAACCTAATAGCGTACTGGGGTGTGTCATTTGTCTCGTCTAGCGCGGTTCGGTATAGCCAAACCTCGCAGAAGACAACAAATGACATTGTCGTAAAATTTACCGCTATCCCACTCGTCAGGTGTGTGGTTATAACTCTTCTCAATCACGCGTGTCTGATTGGGTTGCTCCGAAGAATGTTGCTCCTCCCTGAATTCCTTCTCCTGTTTGTCAACCCATTCTTTCTCAAACATCGTGACCGGAATCTTCTTGACATCAAATCCTGTCTCCCATGTTCCGAATGGCGACAGTCGGTAGCGGCCACACACCGGAGCATTATGGCATGCACATTCCAAAACACGAACAAATGCGATGTGACAACCTCAATATGTGGAACTCATGTTAACCTAATCGACCCAATGGCAAACCCCGCTCCCGAAATCTCACCCAGGCATCGCTTCGAGGCACGGATCGATATCCGGCTACGGAGAGGAGAGACAGAGCTAAACCTCCAGGGATGGGCGCGGGATTTGAGTGAGAGTGGCCTGCGAGCTTTTGTGGCCGATCCGCTTGAGAAAGGCGAATCGGTTGTGTTTGAGGTCCCGTTGCCTGACCTCGATAAGCAGGTCATCCCCGCGAAGGTCGTCCGCGTACTAGGAACCGACTACGGATTTGAGTTCACTGCTCTCAGCGCTGAGCAGCGGAGTCATATTCAGACGGTACTGCGGAATTGTCAGGCACTTCGACCCCCGCAAGGTGGAGCGACCATCTGGTCTTGACCTCGGAGACTTCGGAGGCCACTCGAATCGATCTCCAAGATCTCCGTCGAAAGTCACGACCTACCTGTTTGGAATCAATAAAGGAAAGCGAGCGTGACTTTCATCCCCATGGGTGGGCTGCAGGCCCAGTCCTAACTCAAAACCCCCTGCTTGAACGCCTTTAATCCCTCTGGCTTTAGCGGCGTTGAAGCGTGAACCGCATTTCGGGCACCGGAAGTTGATCCGAGGAATGGCTCCAAAATTATTGCGACTTCAAAATGGCAAGCTTTATCTTGGCCTGCGAAACCTGGTCGCCTTGAGGCGCCTCTGTCAGATACGCCTCCAATTCACGGATGGCGGCCGAGTTGTCGTGCAAGCCCGCAAAGGCATCGGCCCTCGCTATGTGCAAAAAGGGATATGATTTTGGCGCCAAGTCGGACGAAATTTCAAGGTATCCAAGTGCGACTGCGTAATCCTGCTTGCAAAGGACTGCCCGGGTCATCTCGTAATAACCCATCCAAAAGCCGGGTGCCAAAGGTATGCCACGATCTAGGGTACGGACTGCATCATCAAACTTGCCGAGCGACGTGTAAACGGACGCCAAGGCCACACGCGCTTCCCCGTAATCGGGATCGTGCGCTATGGCTTTTTCGGCATCTGCGAGCGCCCGCTCTGGGTCCCTGTCTCGTTCCAATATGCTGCGAATAGTCAGGGCCTCAACATAATGTGGGTAGAATGCGATGGCCCGATCAACGTCCTGCGCAGCGGCTGCAGGGTCATTCTTTTCTAGGTCGTCACGAGCTTTTTCAAATGCACTGCGTGCCTCAGCAGGAACATTAACCCGCACGACCGAGACGGCCGGTGGCCTGATTTTACGGAGTTTTTCTTGCAAGGTTAGGCTAATCCAGTTCAGGCCACCTGCTACGCGAATTTCCTTAGAGATCTTTTGAGTTCTAGATTTTGCAGTTACTCGGTATACCCCTTCAACTAGGTTGCATCTGAACAGACCAGCGGAATTAGAGTAGACACCAAACTTCTTTCTATCTTTCAGGTTCTTCAATTCAATATGCACACCTTGGAGAGGCTCTCTTGTGGTGTTGTGAACGACACCAGAAAGTGGAACGAAAAACTCGCCGGGAGCACGCGTAGTCTGTGCGGACACGCAGGTGCACATCAGCACCGCCACCATAAGCCCTTCAGCGTTCATCCAATTTCCCCTTAAGGAAGAAAATGGTCGCTTCGGTAAACAGTGTTCAAAACGGCAATGTTTGGGGGAAAGTCTTTCTTCTCACAACGGCGGGCTGACGAACGCGGTGAAGTGGCGCGGCGCCGCCCGAACTATTTTCCGGGCGGAAGTGTAGCCTTCTCTTTCAGGGGCGTCAATCCTTATCGCAGAGTCCTGTCGTAGCTCGATAGAAATGTCCCCAAGTTTACCTCGATAGAAATGTCCCCATCTGTTCGACAACTATTCGTCTGGTAGAGAGCAGCAGCCGAAGCTGTGGGAAAGTGGGAATCCCGCGGG
>Ga0126371_10004360_pt1 | contig 12486 bp, 11 predicted proteins | sample PanSoiMetaPlot_4_FD_110145 | JGI IMG/M metagenome (GOLD analysis project Ga0126371, IMG submission 110145) | Tropical forest soil microbial communities from Panama - MetaG Plot_4 | ecosystem: Environmental > Terrestrial > Soil > Tropical forest > Bulk soil | place: Panama | collected 2016-02-17
AATGCCGCGATGAGCAGCGACTCGATCTCAGTCGGCGATATCACGAGAACGTCCCGATATATAAAATTGTTTTACGTGAAACGTACTAGGCCGAGGCGCTTCGGCGTCGAGCGCGCGCAGACGGGGGAAGGTCGGGCGGGGTTGCGCCCTGCTTGCGGACGATCCATACATGTCGCTCGGCCTCAAGGTACGGAACGTGGACGGGCCGGGCCTCCACGAGGACCGACGCATTGCGGGCGATCGCGTCGAGCGCCGTGGTATCTAAGCGAGCCTCCCGGCCGCCGTAGAGAAAAAGGCGCCCGCCCGGCTTGACCAGGGGCAAGGCGAGGTCGAGCGCCATAGCGGGTCGTGCGAGGGCCCGCGCCAACGCTGTCTGAGCCGCGTCGCGCAAGTCTCCGCGCGCGGCCGTCTGCGCCGAGCGGCGGTCGACGCAGACATTCACCAGCCCGAGGCTTCGGACGACGTCCGTGAGGAAGGCGGCGCGCTTGGTCCGCGGCTCAACGAGGGTGATGGAGAGACGTGGGAAGGCCAACGCGACCGGGACTCCGGGCAGGCCCGCACCGCTACCGACGTCCACAACCGGCCCGACCAGCCGCTCACCCGCCAGGGGCGCAAGGCTGTCCAGAAAGTGGGCAGACACGAGCTGGTCCTCAGAATGCGCCCCGACGAGGTTCGTCTCTTGGTTCGCTCGGATGAGCTCCCGGCCGAAGGTCCGGAAGCGCTCCGCCAATGCGGCCGGATCCGCGAAACCGAGCTCCGCCAGACCCCGTTCGAGGTCCGACGAAGAGCTCACGCGGACGCAGGGGTCAGCTCGCGGGCGAACCGGTGCAAGAAGACCGAGAGCACGGCGACGTCAGCAGATGTCACGCCTGGAATCCTGCCCGCTTGGCCGAGCGTGCGCGGGCGCTGCGCATTGAGCTTCTCGCGCGCTTCACGAGAGAGCCCGCGGCACTCGGCATATGAGAAGTCGGCTGGGATTTGCAGGTGCTCCGATTTTGCGATCCGCTCGACGGCCAGCGCCTGGCGCTTGATGTACCCCTCGTAGCGAATCGTCGTGGTTAGCCGGTCCCCGAGGTCCGCAGAAAGCGGCTCGTCGCCGGCGATTCGCTCGTAGGTGGCGTCCTGACGGCGCAGCAGTGCTGCGAGCGTCGTGCCCGGCTCGGCGCTGAAATGGGCGACGAGTTCCGCCGATGCCTTGGTCGCCTCGAGGCGGCGCCGCTCGGCGGCCAGCGTTTCCATCCGCCCTTCGTAGGCAGCCCACGTCGCATCGTCGATCAGGCCGGCTTCGCGGCCGATTGGCGTAAGCCGCTCGTCCGCGTTGTCGTGACGCAACAGCAGCCGGTGCTCGGCCCGCGATGAAAGCATGCGGTACGGCTCAGGCGCGCCTTTGGTGATAAGGTCGTCGATGAGGGTGCCGATGTAGGAGCCGGAGCGCTCAAACCTAAGCGGAGCCTGGCTTCGAGCGCGCCGCGCGGCATTGATGCCCGCGACGATACCTTGCGCAGCGGCCTCTTCGTACCCCGACGTGCCGTTGACTTGGCCGGCATGGAACAGGCCTGGCAACCTTCTGGTCTCGAGGCTGGCTCCTAGCTCGGTCGGCGGCACAAAATCATATTCGACCGCGTAGCCTGGCCGCAGCATCTCGGCTCGCTCCAAGCCCGGAAGCGTGTGCAGCATTTCCAGCTGCACCTCGGCCGGGAGCGACGTCGAAAAGCCGCCGACGTAGACCCACTTTGTTGCCCAACCCTCAGGTTCGAGGAAAATCTGATGCGACGGATTGTGCGTGAACTTCATCACTTTGTCTTCGATCGAGGGGCAGTAGCGCGGCCCGATCCCCTCGATCAAATGAAGCCCATACATCGGCGAGCGATGCAGGTTTGCGCGGATCAACTCGTGCGTGCGCTCGCCGGTCGAGGTGATGTGACAAGGCAATTGCGGACCCGGGAAGCGCGGCTCGCTTCGATATGAGAACGTCAGGGGCCGATCGCTCGGCGGCTGCACGTCGGTCTTGGTAAAATCGATCGAATTCGCGTGCACGCGAGGCGGCGTGCCGGTCTTGAGCCGCCCCGTCGGAAAACCGATGCGGCGCAACGCGTCGGACAATCCGATGCTCGGCGCTTCGCCGACGCGGCCGCCCGCGCTGCTCGTCTCGCCCGCGAACATCTTTCCGCTCATGAACGTGCCGGCGGACAACACGACGTTGCGCGCGCGAACCGTCGAGCCGTCATCGAGGATGACGCCTGCGATTCCGGTCGCATCGGTCAACAGATCGACGACGAACGCCTGCAGCAATGAGAGCCCTGATTGCGATTCAAGCGCGCGACGCATGCGGCGCGCGTATGCGGCTTTGTCTGCCTGCGCGCGCAGCGCGCGCACTGCAGGACCTCGGCTTTCGTTCAACCAGCGCATGTGCAGGTAGGTGTCGTCGATGCACCGCGCCATTTCGCCGCCGAGCGCGTCGACTTCGCGTGCCAGCTGGCCCTTCGCCGGACCACCGATCGAGGGATTGCACGGCATAAGTCCGATCGTGTCAAATCGGCCCGTGATGATGAGCGTACGCACGCCGATCCGCGCCGCTGCAAGCGCGGCTTCGCAGCCGGCATGCCCGCCGCCGATGACGATGACGTCGTAATCCATTTCTGCCATGCGAATCGTTGAGTTGCGCACGCGCGCAGCATGCACCTCGTTAACTTTGCGTTACAAAGTTACAGAGGACGCGTCGGCGCAGCTATTTCCCGACGCAGAAGCGAGAGAAGATCCCGTCGAGCACGTCTTCGGTCACCGTCTCGCCGGTGATTTCGCCATACGCTGCCACAGCGGCGCGCAAGTCGCCGCTTGCGACGTCGAGCGGAACGTCCGACGTCAGCGCTGCCGCTGCGTGCTCGAGTGACTCACGAGCGCGCACGAGCGATTGCAATTGACGCGCGTTTGCGACCAGCGCCGTATTCGCTGCGATCGCGCCGCCGCCCCATCCCAACCGCGCGATTTCCTCGCGCACTTTTGCGATTGTCGCCGGCCAGCGGACGCTGCCCGCGATATGCGCCGTCGCCGCAAACTCACGCTCGTACTCGCGTTTGCCTTCGTCGCCGAGATCGAGTTTGTTAAGCACGACGATGCGCGCGCGGCCGTCTGTCGCGCGCACGACCTCACGCGCCTCCGGTGCGAGCGCCCACGCGCCGTCCAGCACGACCAGCACGAGTTCGGCTTCGTCGAGCGCGCGCCGCGCACGGTCAACGCCTTGTGCCTCAATCGCGTCGGCAGTATTGCGCAACCCCGCGGTGTCGCGCAAACGCACGACGACGCCGTCCACCGCCACGCGATCCTCGACGATGTCGCGCGTCGTGCCGGGGAGGTCAGACACGATGACGCGTTCTGATTCGACCAATGCGTTGAGCAAAGACGACTTGCCCGCATTCGCCGGCCCCGCGATGACGCAATCCAGTCCATCGCGCAGCGCTCGTGCCGGGCCGGCGCCCGCGAGCAACCCATCGACGCGTTCCCGTTGCTGCACGAGCACGCGCGCGATGCGCTGCGCGTCCGGCGCGGGCACCTCGTCGGGATAATCGACGTGTGCTTCGATCTCGACGACGATCGCCGTGAGCTCGTCGCGTAATTCGCGCAGTTGTCGTCCGAGCGCGCCTTCGAGACGTGCCGCCGCAGCCGCCGCTGCTTGGCGCGACTGTGCATCGATCAGATCCGCGACGGCTTCGGCTTGGGCGAGATCCATCTTGCCGTTGACGAACGCGCGTCGCGTGAACTCGCCCGGTTGTGCCAAGCGCGCACCGCCCGCCACGGCGTGCGCGAGCGCGGACGACACCACGCCGGCCCCGCCATGGACGTGCAGCTCGACGAGATCCTCGCCCGTGTACGAAGCTGGGGCACGAAAGAAGAGCGCAAGCGCATCGTCGACACGTTGGCCCGTGTGCGGATCGCGCAGCCAACCGCGACGCGCGTGCGCGTGACGCAGTGCGCCGCCGCGCGCGGGTTCAAAACAGGCAGATGCGACTACAAGCGCATCAGCGCCGGAGATGCGCACGATCGCGACCGCCGAAACGCCAGGCGGCGTCGCGATGGCGGCGATCGTGTCGTCGTGCGAGTGCGTCAGCGCGCGCCTCGCTTAGTAGTCGGCTTCTTCCTCGCCGTCGAAGTCGCGCGGCGGCGGTGCGTCGCGCGGCACGATGACGACGCGCCGGTTGACGCCGCTACCGGTCGACTCGGTCGCCAGGGCCGGATGCTCAGCCAGCGTGAGATGGATGATGCGCCGCTCTGAAGGCGGCATCGGCGACAGCTCTATCGCGACACCCTCGCGCAAGGCGCGATCTGCACCGCGCTGCGCGATCGAGCGCAGCGTTGCGATGCGCCGCGACCGGTAGCCCTCGACGTCGACCGCAAAGAAAAGCCCTTCGGACTCGCCGCGATGCATCATCGCGTTGACGATGGCAGTCAGCGCATCGAGCATCGCGCCGTGTTTACCGATCAAGATCGCCAAATCGTCTTCGGCGGCGCCGTTGTCGCGCCGGAATCGATCCGGCGGCGCAAGCGCGCGCACGTCGATCGTCACCTGCCGGCCGTCGCGCGCCGGCTCGACGCCTCCGAATGACAAACGTGCTGGCAGTCCAAGCGCCGCGATCAAGCCGGCGAGAAAATCGCGCGCCTCTTTAAATGGTTCGACGAGATCGGGCGGGCAGTTCTGGCGCGGAGCAGGACGGCCGTACGATTCTCTACGGCGTCCACCCGTGCGATCGCGATCGCGCCGGCTCGAGCCGTTGCGCCCTTCATAGCGTCGTCCGCCCGACGACCCGCCGCCTCGCCCGCCGCCGCGGCCGTAGCGGCCGCCGCGCGATCCGCGCGGTCGATCGCCGCGCTCGTGATGCGATCCGTACTCGTTCATGAACCTCGTTCTGTGCCTCCACCAGTCGGCTTAATCGCGGGCGGCGCACTCACCGCGCCGTTGCCGCTCGGTTGCACTTTGCGCACTTTCGCGCCGCATTTCTCGCACTTACTGCCTTTGACCACGACCAGACGCTCGCCGCACGACGGACAGTCGAGCGGATATCCCGCTAACGTCGCCGGTGTCTCGGCCGGCGGAGCCGCGATGCGCGACGGCGTGCGCATGACGATCCATTGTTGCAGCATGCTGATGACGTTGAAGCCGAGCCAGTAGAGCACGAACGCCGACGGGTAGCCGCGCAAGAAGAAGAACAGCGCGATCGGCATGATCAATGCCTGGATCTTCATCATCTGCGCCTGCTGCGGATCGACGTTTGGCGTCGGCGTCAGACGGACCGAGAAGTACAGCGAGACGGCGTACAGCAGCAGCAGCACCTGGTCTGCCTGGAATAGATTGGTCGCCAAAATCTGCGGATATTGATGCGAGAGCGGCGATCCGATCCATGCCCAGGTCGCCTGCTTAAACGCATCGTTGTGCAGGCGAATCGCTTGGTATACGGCCCACAGGATCGGCAGTTGTACGAGCAGGGGCAAACAGCCGCCCAGCGGGTTGACGCCGTGCTCGCGATACAGCTTGAGCGTCTCTTCCTGAAGCTTGCGCTGCGTCTCGGGCTCTTTTTTTGCGTACTTGGCCTGCAGGCGCTTGATGTAGGGCGCGAGCGCTTGCATCTCTTTGGCCGACTTGAACTGCTGCACGTACAGCGGGATCAAAGCGACGCGCACGACCAGCGCGAGCACAAGCATTGTCCAGCCGTAATTGTGCGTCCACGAGTTGATGAAGTCGAGCACGCTCGCGAACAGGCGCGTGAGCGTGTCGAACATCTCGCCGAACGGGTTGGCGAAGCCGAGCAGCAAGGCGGCTTTGGTGAAGATCAGCGCGGCAATGGTGGTGACAGTCAACATGGGCCTATCAGGTCAGGGCACCGGGTCATAACCGCCCGGATGCCAGGGATGGCAGCGCAGCAAACGCTTGGCCGCAAGCGCACTGCCGCGCGCGCTGCCGTAGCGCTCGATCGCTTGCGCCGCGTACTCAGAACACGTGGGCGTGAAGCGGCATGCCGGCGGCAATAGCTTCGACAGCGTGCGCTGATAGGCGCGGATCGCGATGACGAGCGGATTCACGAACGCCCTCGCGCGCGACGTGCCGGAATTTGGCGCTTCGCTGCGCCGGCTTCGGCGACTGCGCTCGTCAAGTGACTCTCCAGTTCGGCGAATGTCAGCCCGGCCGCTCCCTGCCGGCATGCGACGACGTACCACCGGTGCGGCGGGCGCCAGCGCGCGTTCTCGAAAATCGCTTTGCAGCGGCGCCGCAGCAAGTTGCGGCGCACCGCTTTGCCGACGGTTTTCGGAATGACGACGCCGAGCTTCGGACGCGTGGCGGCACGCGGCGCAAATCCGTAAACGGTGAGCGCGCCGCGTACGACTGGTGTGCCGCGCCGAATCACCAGCGTGAACTCGCGTCGGCCGCGCAGGCTGTCGAACGCTCGCATCAGATGCGATCAATGCCGGACCGATCAGTCCGGTGTGAGGCGCTTGCGCCCCTTACGGCGGCGGCGGCTTAGTACGCGCCGCCCGTTTTTCGACGCCATGCGCGAACGAAATCCATGCGTGCGCTTGCGCCGGCGCTTATGCGGCTGAAAGGTGCGTTTCACGTGTGTATGGGGCTCCTACATATTGAGTGCCGCGCGGGGCGGCACTTCCGAAAAAAGGCCAATCGAGAAGCTACATTATAGACGTGGCTCCTCGATACCGTCAAGAAACCGCGCCTGCGGGACGTTCAGGGAGGCCTCAAGGTCGACCTATGTCGATATGCCGCAGCCGTGTATAGGCGGAGGATTATCGCGCCGCGACTGCGCCCCTGAAAACAGCGCAAACCCCCATGAATACGACGATACAGCCGACGTCTGGAGGCCCAAAATATCCTTATTCACACCTGTGGATAAGATTGTGGATATTATCACCGATCAGCGCAAAGCCCTATCGGGCGGGCGATTGCGCTGTTCGATGCACGAAAAAGGCGAAAAAGTTGCGCGCCAAAGATCGGAGTTCAAACTGACTTGCGACCGACTTGCGTCGAACGCGCGCTCCCATCGTGCAAGCGCTTGCGCGAACGCTCGCGAATGTATCCACACGCGCTGCGCTTTTGCTGTGGATATGTGCATAGAAAAATCGCGGAAACCCTGAAGGAATAAGGGTTTCCGCCCACTAAGCCGCCGAGCCCCGTCTGAATCATGCTCACGACTCGGGCGGTCCTTTCCTTTACGAACGATAGAAAGAAGTGATGGAAGTGGCAACCGTTCTTGGCACCAATGAAGAGTATTTGTGGCAGAGTTGTTTGAGCGCACTCGAGACCAGATTCACAAAACCGATTTTTGAGACGTGGATCAAGCCCATGCGCGTGCAGCGCATGACGACTGACGAACTCACGCTCGCAGTGCAAAACGCTTTTGCTAAAGATTGGGCCGAGAACCGCCTGAAAGTGACGATCTTGGGCGCGCTCAACGAGATCATGGGCGCGCCGATGAATGTCCGATTCGTCATCGATGATGAGGGCGTGGCCCACGATGCGGGACACACGGAACTGGCTCCATCGCTGCCTCTCGCCCCCGTCCAGCAGCCCGCGGTCGCCGAGGAGTTCCGCCACACCGGGCTGACCGACCGCTACACATTCGAGCAGTTCGTCGTCGGCGCGACCAACCGGTTCGCGCACGCTGCGGCTCAAGCAGTCGCCGACTCACCCGCGCGAGCCTACAATCCGCTGTTCATCTATGGCGCGGTCGGACTGGGCAAGACGCACCTCATGCATGCAATCGGCCATCGTGTGCTCGTGTCCGATCCAAAAGCGCGCGTCGTCTACGTCTCGTCCGAGACGTTCACCAACGAGTTCATTACCGCGATCAAGAACAACCAAACGGTCGAGTTTCGCAACCGCTATCGCACCGTCGACGTGCTGCTGATCGACGACATCCAGTTCCTCGAGGGCAAAGAGCAGACGCAAGAAGAGTTCTTCCACACGTTCAACACGCTGCACGAGGCGTCAAAGCAGCTCGTGATCTCGAGCGACCGCCCGCCCAAAGACATCCAAACCCTCGAAAATCGCCTGCGCTCGCGGTTCGAGTGGGGCCTGCTCACCGACATCCAGCAACCCGACCTCGAGACCCGCGAGGCGATCTTGCGCAAGAAAGCTGAGAGCGACCACATCGACGTGCCGCACGAGGTCACCTCATACATCGCCAAGATCATCCCGTCGAACATCCGCCAGCTCGAAGGCGCCCTCATCAAACTCACCGCCTACGCTTCCTTATATAAGAAGCCGATCACGGTCGAGCTGGCCACCGAGGTGCTGCGCAACGAGATCCAAGAGGTGCCGCTGCGCAAGGTCACCATCGCGCTCATCAAAGAGAAGGTGGCGCGCTTCCACGGGATCACCCTCAAGGAGCTCGAGGGACAGCGCCGCGACCACCGGCTCACGGTGCCGCGCCAGATCGCGATGTACCTCGCCTGCGATCTGACCAATGCGTCGCTGCCGCAGATCGCGCGCGAGTTCGGCAAGAAGGACCATACGACGGTGATGTACGCGCGGAACAAGGTCAAGGATCAAATGGAGCGCGATCCCGAGTTCCGCAGCAAGCTCAAGTCCGTCGTCGGCACGATCACCCAGGACGGCTAATAATCCAAAGCCTGCCGCGCCCGTCCGTGGATGAGCTGCGGACGGCGTGGATAGGCGGACCGCGCCCGCATGCCTGCGCCGCGTCTGGCGAAAACAGTGCATGAGACGGGCGCAGTTCCACAGCGGAGACCTTTGCGCGATGCACGCCACCACGGACCGAAGCGCCGACATCCTCGTTATGCACCGCGCTAATACGATGATGACGACATAAAAGATAACTCTCTAAGATATGGAATGAAGCGCGCGACGATGCGAATAACTGCGAACGGGGTTGCACGATGAAGTTTCGGGCCAATGCGAAGGAGGTCGCCGGTGCCGTGGCGGCCGCGAGCAAGGTCGTCAATGCGCACACGACGATGCCGATCCTCGGCAACGTGCTGCTGAGCGCGCGCCAAGGCCGCGTCAGCGTGCGGGCCACCGATCTTGAGCTGACGCTGGAGAACGCGTTCAACGCAGAAGTGAGCGAAGAAGGGCAGTGCACGGTCCCGGCGCGCCTGTTTTCCGGGTATCTCGCCAACCTGCCGCCGGCGACGCTTGAGATGACCGGAACATCGAGTCGCGCAACGCTCAAGTGCGAGCGCTCGAACTACGAATTCTTCGCACTGCCGGCCGAAGAGTATCCACCGTTGCCTGAAGGCACATCGTCGCAAGAGTTTCGCATCGATGCGAAAGCGTTTCGCGATGCCGCCAACGCGGTGACGTTCGCTGCATCGAGCGAGGAAGCGCGCGGACCGGTGCTTATGGGCACGCTGCTCGAGCTCGAGGGCGCGTCGCTCACCATGGTCGCGACCGACGGCTATCGTCTGGCGCGCTATCAGCTTGCGCTGACCGAGCCGGTGAAAGACGCGGGCCGCCTGATCGTGCCGGCGCGCGCGCTCGGCGAAGTCGTGCGCGTGGCCTCAGGCGGCACGATCGAGGCGAAAGTCCTTGGCGGTCAAGCGAATCAGCTCGTGTTCAACACGGGCGATGTCAAGGTGATCGCGCGTCTCATCGATGGCCAATATCCGAACTATCAACAAGTCATCCCCAAGGAGTTCGACAAGCGCGTCATCGCCAGCACCGAAAAACTGCTTGCCAGTCTGCGCCGCGCGGAAGTCGTCGCGGGCGATCGCGCAAGCATGGTGAAGCTCGCGATGGACGGCACGAGCCTGGTCATCACAGCGAGCTCCGATACCGCGGGCACGGCGTACGAGGAGATCGACGTTGAGCGCACCGGCGATCCGCTGACGATCGCGTTCAACGCTCGGTATCTGGTCGAGATCCTCAACCACGTCGGCAGCGAAACGGTGGCGATGAGCTTCCAGGGTGCGCTCAATCCGGGTGCGATCAGGCCGGCAGCCGGCGAACTCGCCGAACGCCAGCTCTACATCCTCATGCCGCTGCGGCAGTAGCGCGTGCGCGTCGAGTCACTCGAGCTTTCGAATTTCCGCAACTACGCCGCCCTCCGCTTCGAACCGCCGGAGGGCGCGTGCATCCTGGTGGGTGCAAACGCGCAGGGAAAGTCGAACGTGCTTGAAGCGCTCGCGCTTCTGGCGCTGGGCAAATCGTTTCGTGCGGTTCGCGAATCCGATCTCATCCGCTTCGAGTCGCCGCTCGCGAGCGTGAGCGCACGCGTGCGCACGCGCGCCGGTCAGACGACTGCGGGGTGCATCATCACTCGGGCCGGTGACGGAGCGCGCAAACGCTTCTTGCACAACGGCCGCAGCGTGCGTTACGGCGATTTTCTGGGCAGCATCACCGCGGTGACGTTCGTACCTGCCGATCTTGCGCTCGTGACCGGTCCGGCGTCGCTGCGCCGGCGCCTGCTGAACGCGGCGCTCTCGCAGCTCGATCGCGGGTATTATCACGACCTCGCCGCGTACGTGAAGCTGATCGTGCAGAAAAATGCATTTCTCAAGTCGCCCGATGCAGGCGATCGAACGCTGCTTGCGACGTACAACGCGCAGCTCGCGGAGCTCGGCACGCGCTTGGTCAGCGCGCGCATGAACTACGTGCGCCGGCTCGCGCATGACGCGCGCGCCGCACACGCGCGCTGGGTCGGTGGGCGCGACGAGCTGGACGTGGCGTACCTGCCATCTCCCGCACAAGTCGCGCAGACGCCCGATACGATCCGTACGTCGTTGGAGGATGCGCTTGCGCGCAGCGCGCCGGCGGAGATCGCGCGCCGCATGTCGCTCGTGGGACCGCATCGCGACGACATCGGGCTGAATCTCCACGGCCGTTCGCTAGCGCGCTATGGCTCGCAAGGCCAGCAGCGCACCGCTGTGCTGGCGCTCAAGGCAGCCGAGTACGCGCTTGCGTTCGCGGCCGCGGGCGAGGCGCCGCTGCTGCTGCTCGACGACGTCCTCTCCGAGCTTGACGAACAGCGCCGTCACGCGTTTCTCTCCAGCATCGCCGGCTTCGAGCAAGCGTTCATCAGCGCGACGCATCTGTCCGACGTCGCGCTCGACACGCCGCATCGCGTCATCCACGTGCAGGCGGGGCAGCTCGTCGATGACGCACAACACGCGGTGGGTGCATGAGCGGGCCGAAGACGCTGCGCGCGTTGCTGTCCGCATATCGCCCAGCCGGAGAACGTATTCAAGCGGGTGGCGAAGCGGCGGTCCTCGCCGCTGCTTGGCCTGATGCAGTGGGAGCCGACGTCGCACGGCGCACGCGCACGGCGGCATTTCGCGACGGCACGCTCAACGTGCTGACGCCCAGCAGCGCGTGGAGCCATCAGCTGACGTTTCTCACGCCGACGATCCTCGAGCGATTACGCGATCGGTGCCCGACCATTGCAGTGCGCCGCTTGCGCTTTGCCGTTGCGACCGGTCGCAGCCGCCTGCTGCTCACGGGCGGCTCAAGCGGAAGCGCCCGCGCTCGACGCTCACCGGCGCCGTCCAACGAATCGGCCCCTGATGACGCAACCCATGACACGGATGCTGCGGGAGTTGACGACGCACCCGCGGCGGGGGAAAGCTTGGACGACGTGCTCGTCCGCTTGCGGCGGGCACAAGATCGACTCGACCGCCGCCGTTCGCGCGCTGGGTGGCAGCGCTGCGCGCAATGCGGGTGCTGGACGGAGGATCGTGCGGCGCAGCCGCGGTGCGCAGTCTGCCGGCAACAGGCGCGTCGCGCCGCGGATGGCGCAATCGCTCGGATGCTGGTGGAGGCGCCTTGGTTGCGGCACGCACAGGTGCATGAACACCTTCCACACGCGGACGAGCGCAGTTACGAGCGCGTGCGCCGTGTGCTTGCGACGCAGTGGCAGATGCAGATGCACAACGCTCGAGCCCGGCTTCGTCAGGACGCGATTGAGCCAGGCGACCGCGTCGTCGCCTGGAGCTATGCGATGCTCGTCGCACAGCGCCCACGCCACGAGCTCAGCGATGCCGTACTGACGAGCGTCATCGGACGTCCGTGGGTCGACGCGCTGCGCGCAGCGGAGCAGTCGGGCGGACGCATGCGAAAGGCGCAACGGCCGGCCCGCGAGAAATCTACAAAATAGGAGAAATCGAGTCCACATGAAGATGGGCGAGCAGGGCTCGCCCGCTTTGCGGCTTTAGGGTTGACATTTTGGCGAAACGACCAAGCGACGGCGAATACAGCGCCGCACAAATCAAAGTGCTCAAGGGTCTCGAGGGCGTGCGCAAACGCCCCGGGATGTACGTCGGCGACACCAGTACTCGCGGGCTGCATCAGATCGCGTTCGAGGTGATCGACAACGCGGTCGATGAGGCCTTGGCGGGTTACTGCCGCAACATCACTGTGACGATCAACAAGGACGTCACGATGTCGGTTGAAGACGACGGTCGCGGCATCCCGGTCGATATCATCGAGAGCGAGAAGAAGCCCGCCGTCGAGGTGGTCATGACCGTGCTGCA
>Ga0126371_10004362_pt1 | contig 12484 bp, 14 predicted proteins | sample PanSoiMetaPlot_4_FD_110145 | JGI IMG/M metagenome (GOLD analysis project Ga0126371, IMG submission 110145) | Tropical forest soil microbial communities from Panama - MetaG Plot_4 | ecosystem: Environmental > Terrestrial > Soil > Tropical forest > Bulk soil | place: Panama | collected 2016-02-17
AAGTCATCCGCGACAAGCGTGGCGTTGGGGCCAACTGACTTGAGGGAACGCGACACGACCCACTTCGGCTGGCTCCGCCACGCCACCGCGAACTCGCGATCCTCCGCGTCCCAATCAGGAAGATCTTCGTCCCAATAACGCGTGATCTCGTACATGCAGCGACCGTAGACGAGGCCCGTCAGGCCACGCACCAGATCGACGAAGTGACGGAAGGCCGCGGGCGCAGGCGGCCCAAGCTTCATGTGGTCGACGTAGCCGTCGAGGGACTGGCTCAATCCATAGACCAGTTTTGCCATGCTCAATCTCCCTCCGAAGTTCTTCAGTATAGTTTGAGCCGACGTGGCGCGGATTTCGGGCGGATGTCGGTGTGACCAAGTCGTTCAGGTTGGCGGCTGGATTCTCACCAGCATTTTGCTCCCGGCTCCCGAAGTATACAAAAGTCTCAAAGCCAACCCGCGGCTCAGTTGGCGGGATATCCCGATAACGCTCAAAACCCCTTGCAGAAAAGGCACACTCAAACGCCCGGGACGAACAACAGCGCAAACTTGCGCTACCGCCTGCTTACGCCATTTTGACGGCCAATCGATTCTCTTTACCCTTAAACTAAGCCTCAATTTGAACCTTCGAAGCTTCTCCTCCGACCTAAGAGGCGATATGAATGCGCTCGCCAGGCCGAGTCGAACGCAGGACGAATGGCTTGCCCTCCGTTGCCAGGCTGGCGAATTGGACGCCTTCGCAGATCTCATCGCCGTGATGGAACGCCCGCTCCTCTATTACGCAACCAAGTTGACCGGCAACGGGGAGACAGCCCTGGAAATCCTGCAGGATGTATGGCTCAAGGTCTTTCGAGAAATCAACAAGCTCAAGCAGCCTACCTCCCTCCGCCCGTGGCTCTACCGGATCACGCACGGATTGACCATCGACCGCATCCGCAAACACATTTCCCGCGAGAGAGCTGAGGAAGCTCATGTGGCAGCGTGCGACCAATCCGCCGACCCTTCCTTTACGCAAGCGGATGCTGCTGCGATCCATGACGCCCTCGATCAACTGCCAAGAAAACAACGGGAAGTGTTGGTCTTGCACTTCCTGGAAGACTTTTCATTCGCGGAAATCGCAGGCGTCGTAGGGTGTTCGGAGGGTACGGTCAAATCCCGCACTCACTATGCCAAGAAGGCAATGAAGGACATTCTGATAGGAGATGGTTATGGAAAATCGAGGTGAAAGGATCGGCGAACTGTTGCTCTCACGACTTCCGCAACCGGCGAACCTGCCAGGTTACCAGGAGGAAGTGAAATCACTCCTAGCGCACAACGAACGTAGACTGCGCCAAAACAAGTGGACCGTAGTACGTGTTTGGATCTTTGTCGTTGCCGCATCTATCCCGTTTCTATGGATGGCCGGCACCCATTTCAACACGGCCGAAGGCAACTGGTTCCTGGGTCTGGTGGGCTTCTGGGTTCTGTTGGGCGCAATCGAAGTCGCAAAGTATCTCGGCCACCAAGGCAGAGTGCAACTTCTGAAAGAAGTCAAGCAGATACAGCTTCAGGTGCTCGAACTCCATGCCTTGCTCTCTAAGGTCGGGAGTCCAATCTCCGATAAACACTGACAGATTGCAGACCATCGTCGAATCAACTGTTGATAAATCGCCTTTACACTCGTAACCGAAAGGTTACAAGTGTTAAACCCTGTTTTTCGACGCACAACCAGCCATGTGAAGGCAACTCGCTGCTGAGGACTGGCATCAGTGCTGCGAGTAAGCAGTCGTTGCCCCATGGACCCTAAACGCACAGTCAAGGATCACAGTCGGAGGACGCGGTTATGAAGAGCCTTGTCATCTTAGGCGTAGTGTCTGTGCTTTACGTGAGCGTCGCAAGTCCCTTTGCGATTTCTCAGACAAAAAACAATCCGTCGGGAGAGATTAAGAGCCGTGTCACTGACCCTAGCGGAGACCAGCAGTTTGTGGGCGCGTGGCACGCAGAATTCAAAGGCAAGACCTTTCTCACGATCAAATTGGAGAAGCAGCAAGATAAGTTGACGGGAACTGTGAGTCACTTCGATATCAAATTGGGCGACACCGGGGAACTGACAAGCGCGGAAGAACGCGATGGCAGCAGTCCCATTATCGAAACTAAGCTTACCAACGGAATACTACGCATCACATTGCAGGACGAGGACTCGCAGGATACGATTCAGTGCGAGATGAAACTCACCGGAACAGATCAAGCAGAGCTTCGGATGCTGGTCCCGCCGGATGTGCCCAAACCAAAGTGGTGGAAGTTGCTGCGTGCAAAAGATGGCCAATAGGAGCCTCGCCCCATTTGCCACCGCAGGAGCAACTGAAACGGGCTATGCGGTCAACACTTAATGTCCCCGATCCGGCCTGACCGAAGCCGATAGTTGACGAGAAATCCCCATTGCACTTATTGACCCGGTTCTGACGGTGAAGGACCTGTTTACAACCGTTCTTTTTGATGCGAGAGTGCTCCCGTGGAAAAAGGTCCGTCTGAACGTTGGATAAACATTCTATTCAAGGTTTGGTACGTGCTCTTCATCCCCTGGCTTCCGCTCGCCTTTGTAGCAGGTATGGCAAGCGATGGCGGGTACACGATTTCGGTAAAGGTGTTTTTGACGTGCTTCTACACGTACCCAATCACGGTTCTGGTGGCCGCCGCTTTTTACCATAAGACTCGATTCCTCGTTCTACTTCCGTGTCTCAATCTGCTCGGATTCTTCATGTCGGGTTTCAAATGATCTGCCGTGCCTGTTTACTACAGTTCCCCATTACACGCATTGACTGTTCGCCAGCGCATTGACTGTTCGCCAGCGCCCGAAAACAGGAAGGGGCAGCTCTGCGGCCTGAGCCGCTGCCCGCCCCTGGCGCCGAAATACCCCAAAATCCTCCCCCACCCCCCTTACACCACTCGTGCCATGCCTTGGCCCACTCGTGCCATTGTCACTCTGCCCCGCCTGCTTCATCTTATTAATGCACTCGCAAGAATCCCGCGGTACTCCGAGAGACGCGAGATTCCACTCGAGAGAAGAAAAAATGGCAGAGCGGATGACAGCCCGGGGCGTGGAGATGGCGCAAAGCCGAAATGCGGCCGACCGCCGCCAATCGCGCCGCATGCTGATCGCGCTCATTGTTCTGGTAATCGCCCTCGGCGTCACCGTCCTGCGCGACCGCGACTACCTCTTCGCCAACGCCGACACCGGCACGAACCAGGCGCAGCTGACCGCCGCTACCCCGGCTGCCCCCGCTCCCGTCCCGGCCGTTGCCACCCCGGCGCCTACGGAACCAAAACCGTCAACCGCATCTACCCCGGCGCTTCCCGCCGCCAAGCCAGTCGTCACTCCGCACAAGGCTCGCCCGGTTCGCACCTTCAAGGCTGAAGTGATTCACCACCAGAACCCGGCCAGCGTCGTCGACAACGCCGCCCAGCGCGCGCAGCTCTCCGTCGCCCCAGCTCCCGAGCAGGCGACCGTCACCAAGTACCCTGTGTTGGATTCCTCTATGAGGGTGCAGGGCTCGGTGGTGCTGCAAGCCCTGATCAGCGCCGATGGCGCCATCGAGGATCTGCACGTAGTCAGCGGCCCTGCGATTCTGGGCTCCGCCGCCCGCCAGGCCGTCCTGCAGTGGCGCTTCAAGCCCTACCTGGAGAATGGCCGCGCCGTCGAGACCCAGGCCACCATCACCGTGAACTTCACCATCAAGGTCGCCGACAACTCCAACAAGACCGCCCGCATGGAAACGCCCGACAAGGTCATCATCCTCCCCAACAGCTAAGCCCTCCGTCAGCTATTGCACCCCACCGTAGCAATCCAAATCGCGATTCGTTCTCTATCGCCATACCGCTGTCCATCTTTCAATCACAACCACTGCGCGGAATTCCGCCACAACCGCATTCAGTGCACGCCGTAGCCCATCGTGCCCACCTGCTCAGCGACGACCGCCTGCACCACTTTGACCAACCGGGAAATCAGCGCGACCTTCTCCGAGTTCCGATTCCAGGCGATACCGATGCGCCACAAGGGCTCCTTCCACCCCAGCCCATGAAATCGCACTCCCGGCACTTTGAGGCGCATGGCTGACGTGGGCACCAACGAAACCCCCAGACCAGCTCGAACGAAATGGAGAATGGTCAAGATTTCGTTGGCTTCCTGAACCACCCGGGGAGTGAACCCCACGCCCTGGCACAGGCTGAGCACCCGATCGTGAAAGGTTCTGGAGACCGAGGGCGACACGAAGATAAAACCGCTGTCACGGAACCCGTGGATACCCTCTTTGCGCCGAAATGACACATGCGCTGCGGTCGCCAGGACGAGGTGCTCAGAAAACAGAGGCACGCTGATCAATTTGCGGTTGGTGACCGGCATCCGCAGAATTCCCGCGTCCAGCCTGCCCTCCATCAGAGACGAGACTTGCGAGGGGGAAGCCATTTCCCGCATTTGCAGTTCAACTCCCGGATAAAGCTTGCGGAACCGGAGAATGGTTTGCGGAACGATTTCCGACACGGAAGCAATCCCGAACCCGATCCGCAGGATGCCGGCTCGACCTTCGAGAATCGCCTGGGTTTCGCGCAACGCATCCTCGGCGTCCTGCAATAGTTTTGCCGCCTTCGGAAGGAACTTTTTGCCCGCATCGGTCAGCGCCACTTTGCGGCGTGAGCGCACGAACAACGCTCCCTTGAGCTTCTCCTCCAGTCGTTGAATCCTCTTGCTGAGTGCGGGCTGGGACAAAAACAACTGTTCCGACGCTTTGCGAAAGTGCAGCTCACCGGCCAGAACCACAAATGCGCGAAGTTCCGAAAATTCCATATCCATAACTGATTGTTATCACAGAGCGAATATTAATTCATTGGACGAAATAGCAACTCTAGCTCAAGAATGCCCAAAGCGGAGAGAAATGTCAGATTCCGAGTCCACATCGTACGCTGGCGCCACAAACTCTGGGCGTCGAAGCCTCCCCGATCAACGTCGTCGTGTCCGATCGGAAGACCCGGCGATCCCCGCATTCCGGCGTGTTGGCAATACATGGTTTGTTGACCTGCTTCACGTGATTCGATCCGCCCCCGGCCGGATTGCCATCAGCCTGACCCACCGCAACTTTCGCCTTCTCTGGATGGGAGCCCTGACCTCCAGCATCGGCACCTGGACACAAAAAGTGGCGCAGGCCTGGCTGATCGTGACGATGGCAGGATCCAGATCAGCATTTTTTCTGGGGCTGGATAGCTTCCTCGGCGAGTTGCCCCTTCTGCTCTTCACCACCCTTGGCGGCGTGTTCGCGGACCGGCGCGACCGGCGTCACATGATCCTGACTTCGCAAATCATCCAGATGCTGGCGGCATTCGTACTGGCAGGCTTGATTTACACCAGGCATATCCGGATCGCGCACGTGCTCGCGCTCTCATTCATCACCGGCTGCGTGCGGGCGTTCGGCGGTCCCGCCTATCAGTCGCTCATCCCCACGCTCGTGGACAAGGAACATCTCCCCAACGCGATCGCGCTCAATTCTATTCAGTTCAACCTCGCCCAGGTTCTTGGCCCCCTCGCCGCCGGCGCAGCCCTCGCAGCATTCGGCATGACCGCGTGCTTCGGCTTGAACGGCATTTCTTTCTTGTTCGTGATCGCAGCTGTCTTGGCCCTGCGGGAGGTTCACGTGCCTCCGATGGCCGCCACCAGCATGGTTTCTCAGTTCCGGGACGGCCTGCGATTCGTGCTGGGCTCGCCGATGTTGCTTGCCGTGATGTCGCTTGGCTTCTTTGGCGCGTTTTTCGGAGCGCCGCTGCTTACCTTCCTTCCCCTCGTCACCCGGGATGTCTTCCACGGCGGCGTCGGCCTCTATACGCAACTCATGACCTTCTCCGGCGCGGGCGCCGTGACCGGTGCCTTTGTGGTTGCATGGCTGGGCAGGAACAGACACATGGCACGCATACTGCTGATCTTGCTCACCCTGTTCGGCGCGGTCATGGTGGGCTTTGGCCTGTCGGGCAGCCCGTATCTCTCTGCATCGATCCTGTTCGTCGGCGGATCGCTTTTTGTGATGTGTTCCTCGCTCACCACCTCGCTTGCGCAGCTTCTCGCGCCGCCTGCGTTCCGCGGGCGAGTGATCTCCATTTACCTGGTCGCGTTCCTCGGCGGGTCGCCGCTCGGTGCCCTGGCGAGCGGCTGGCTCGTAACGCGATTCGGCTCGGCGCCGATGATGCTGATGGCGAACGGTACGGCTCTCACATTATTGGCACTGCATTTTCTCGTCTATGGTGAGGGCCTCACGGGCATCTAGCTGCCGTTTTCCGAGAAGGCTCACAGAAAAGAAGGCGGCGCCATCGAAGGATGGGATTCCGCCCGTCGTGTTGTTTATTCCGGCCTTGTTCCCTGCCCACAACTGCCATAGCATCTCCCAATGCAATCGCACACTGTCGAAAAGCTGGCCCTGATGGTCGCTTTCGTGGCTACGGGAATGCTCATCCTGAAAAAAGCCGAGACGGCTGGATGGAAGAAGTTCGCGTCTGCCGACGGTAGGTTTACCGTGATGATGCCTGACCACCCCCATGAGGAGCGCCGGTTGATAACCATCAATGGCGTTCAACTGGAGAGCCGTACCTTTTCGGCAGACCATCGAGATGCGAATTACACAGTCGCTTATGTCGACGGTCCGGCAACGCTCTCCGCGGATGCTTCGGAAAAAATGTTCGATGAACAGCGCCGCGCCTTAGTGCAGGGTGACGAGAGCCGGATGCTCTCGGCCGAGAAGATCATGATCGGTGGATACCCCGGACACAAATATCAGGTTAGGATTGACGAACACTTGCAAGCGGATGAGCAGGTCTTGCTCGTGCGGCGCCGCTTTTATAGCTTGCTGGTTCTTCACGACCCCGGCAGCCAGGAACCCGCGGTAAACCGATTCTTCGATTCGTTCACTCTTCAGTCTCGAGAGTAATTGGCGACACATCGCCTCTGTACTTGAAGGCATACGAGTGTAAGCGGTTAATTTTCTAGCGCTCGTGGATGCCAGATCCTTGCTCTGTCGATGCGGGGAATCAGCGCGGGAATGTAAAGAATGTCCGCGAACGTTTTGTAAAGCAAGTCATGAGCCTGGACACGCTCTCCGCGAAATGGCGGGACTCGCCTGCGCCAACGCTTTCACCTCAACCCCACCAACAAGACGATTCTGAATCAGGGCACGCCTTCTGGCGTACCCAAGGCCCTATCCCGGCTCGAAGCGGCTTTAGCTGCCCCGTCTTACCTCGCAAAGCACTTCGCAAACGCCAGCAATAACTTCGGCGACCCCTTCAGCCGAATCTTTCTTCGCACCAGAGCCCACACGATCGAAGCCTCCCCCGCCAGAAACCGCAGCCACGTCGCACTGTCGGCCGTAATCTTCAGCCGGGCTGAACCCGTATCCGCAATCCCTTCTGCTCCTGCCGACACCACAATCCTCTGGTCCCGGATTACCACGCGGGCTTGCCCCGGTTCCTCTCCCAGAAACGTGAATTCATAGACCGCATTCAGCCCCTTCGCCCGTCCCGGCTGAAAGGCAAGGGAAATCCCGCGCAGGAACTGCGCAATCGTGGCCATGCGCGTGCCATTGCCCACCCGCTTCGTGCGCTTGTTTGGATAACGCCTCGCCACGTACTCCTCCGCATCCGACTCGGCCAGCACATATACCGTTTCCTTCTTTTCCTGCAGCGGCCGCACCACTTCGTCCAGAAACTCCTTGCGCTGCTCCAGAAATGGCCGAATCACATCTTCGCCCGCCGGACACACCGCCATGCAGTATGCCGCTTTGTAATTCGGACCGAATGACAGGCTCTGCCACGTCGAAACCGTCTCCGCATCCGATACCTTCTCCCGGTACGCCGCCGCGTCCGGCGCGTTCGCCAGCGTGTGCGCCCAATCCACAAACCCGCCCATGAACTCCCGGTAGTTGTGCGTGTAGCACGCCGAGAAGTTGAAATACCCGTCGGAACCAATCGCCCCCGTCGGGCACGCCGCCACGCACAGCTTGCACTCCACGCACGGGTTGTAAGCAATCGGCTGCGCCTGCTCGTCGACCTCGGCCGCCAGCAGCACGGTCCCCAGCGAAATGAAATTCCCGAACTTCGGGTGGATCACATTGCGATGAATCCCCATCTGCCCCAACCCGGCCGCCACCGCGACCGGCTTGTGCGACACCACCCACATCTTCGTTCCCCACCGATCCGCTTCCATCGGGAAACCCGCGGCCCCATTCAGCGCCCCGATGCCCCGCTCCTCGCAAGCGCTGACAACTCGGCGCGCAATCTCATTCACCTCGTCGGTCGAGTGATGAAACTCCAGATTTGAAACCGAACGCGCCGGCGTGCGGATGTTCTCCCGATTCATCCGCACCACAAAGCTGAGCAGCGTTCGCGTGCGCGGGAATATGCCAAGAATGTCACCGCGTTGCTCGTCGATTTCCGGACGATCCAGGCGTACCACCCCGGCATCGTCCGCTCCCAGCTCGAGGGCGAGTGATCGCAACCATCCGGCCGTGACTCTCGGCTCCTGCATCGACACTTCCGGCTGAGGCCCTCGCGCTTCACCGCCTTTCGCTCCGCGAATCTTCAACACCGTCGGATGCGTGTCCAGGTCCTTCATCACCCACCTCGCCTTCTCGCTAACCCTCGATGCGTATCAAGGTACGCCGCCTGGCGTGTCGAAGCCTGTCCCCACTCCAAGCAGCCTCAGCCAGTCGAAATACAATGTATATACATCTATGGAATCGAAAACAAATCAGCCCGCCCGGCTCGCCCCCGTCGCCAAGTCGGCCGAGAGCATGAGCAAATTCCATCCCGCATCCCCTAGCCGTTTCCGCAGTTGTTCCTGCACCCCGCGCCACCACGGCAGAGCTTGTTCCAATGTCCTTCGCCCGGTCGCGGTCAGCCGAAGAATCCGCTCGCGCCGATCCCTCCCCGCCCGGCTCGCAATCCACCCGGCTTTCTCCAAGGGCTTCAAACTACGACTCAAAGTCGTACTATCGATCGCCAGCAGCCCCGCCATCCGCCCCTGCGTCAATTCCCCCGCCGTCGCCAGCACCTGGAGAAACGTAAACTGCGTCACCTCCAGCCCACTTCCCTCCAGGGCGCGGTTATAGAACTGGGTTACCGCCCGGCTCGCCCGGCGCAGCGTCGCACAGGCACAGGGGAGGGGTATTTCCTGCGAACTTAAACGGGGCGCAGATGGTTTCATAATATGTAGATACATTAATTGGGAGCACCGCGCTAATTATTTTTTTCACGCGACCGTCCAGTCGGACGACCGCGACCACTTAGACCTAAGTGACTAAGGCGCCAAGAACTTGCTCATTCGGCCCGACTCCACGACGCACTTCGTCCACCCCGCGAACATCGACTGCGTTCGATTTTTCCGCTTGCATCGCGAAACGAGTCGTGGCATCTTCGCACCATCCTTCAGAAAGGACGCCCCATGGTCGACAAAAGCACAACCGATAGCGTGCTGCCGATGCCAAAGCGACTCTCATGCCGCATTTGGTTGCGGGCGTCGTTTAATAGCGTCAGCTATTAACTCTTCGCTCCGCTAAAGCAGCCTTCAACTCAAACATTGCTGGGTGGCGCAGGCCGCGGTTTCTTCTTGACACAGAAAAACCCGCTGCCGCTGGTTCCCCCAGCCCTAGCTTCACAGGGTCAGTGGTGAAGTTGAGCCGTTGTGGCGGCGTTTGAGCCGCCACGAGAATCCCGAGCTCAAGCCAGGGAACTCGCCGGATCTCAACGCATGTTCCCTGACCGGGCCCTTTTTCAGGTATGGCGCGGACATTGTTGCCCGCGAAACACGCGGCATTTTAGAACTGCTGTCGAACACTCAAATGGAGCGGTGGCGTCCGCGCCCGCCCACTCGAAAGTCCGCGCGCGCTCAACCGCCCGCGGCCCTCGTCAACCATCAACCTAAACCCCCGGCCACGCCGGTTAGAAAGCACAAGCGTATGGGAACCATCACGATCAAGGGAGGCACGCCACCGGGCGGCGAATCGCTCTGCCGAACCTGTTACTGGGCGCACATCCAGAAGGGATTCCGCGAAAGTGAGGAACTGCTGCATTGCTGCTTCAGCCGCTTTCGATTAATCCCGTTCCCGGTAGCCGAGTGCACGGATTACTGCGACAAGACAGTACCCAGCCGCCAGGAAATGGAGCGCATTGCCCTCACCATCGATCCATCGCGGGCTCGCCGGGCTGCTGGGTTCGTGGGAATCGGTTTTGTCGGCAGCGAGCAGGATGCCGAAGAACTCAGACCCGGCGAAGTGGCGCCCGACGATGCTGCCGAGAACGAAGAATACGAACCAGCACTGGCCGAGCAACTAGATCGTAAGGCGATATAACTCACGATCGTTATCAAGCCCATTCGCCGGCCTGCACGACTTCGGGAGGACGCTGCGCTGCGGGCTCCCTGCGCGGCGTCTCCCGAGCGCAGCCGGTCCATGCGTCAAGGCATGGACCGACGAGGGTGGCCTTGCCAATGACCAACGACGACGACCAACGACAGTGAGGTACCACATGGCACGACTGAACATCCTGAAACTCGCCGGACGGCGCACCCACGAGGGCGCCCCCGCCCCCTCCATCTCCCCTGAACTTCAGCTGCGGCGCTTGGTGCTCGCCTCCCTGCGTTGGGAGAATCAGTCTTCTGAGGACGGGGTCGAGATCGGCGAGTGTATCGCGGAGTTGGTTCCGCAGGTCGCGGCTGATACGGTGGCGGCTCTTGCAGTCGAGGCGCGGAACCAGATGAAGCTGCGCCGCGCCCCGCTCCTGCTGGTGCGCGAAATGGCTCGTCATGCGACCCATCGCCGCCTGGTGGCCGAGACCCTCGAGCAGGTCCTCCAGCGCGCCGACGAGCTCGCCGAGTTTGTCGCCATCTACTGGAAGGACGGCCGCGTGCCGCTCTCCAGCCAGGTGAAGAAGGGACTGGCTGCCGCTTTCCCGAAGTTCGACGAGCATCAGCTCGCCGAGTGCGATCGCGGCGGGCCGATCAAACTGCGCGACGTGCTGTTCCTGTGCCACGCCAAGCCGCGCGACGACAAGCAGGCCATGGTGTGGAAGAAGCTGATCTGGGGACGGCTCGCCACGCACGACACCTGGTAGAGACGCGGCTTGCCGCGTCTCTCCAACGTTGTATTCCACCTGGAATTTTCGTGCCGGGTAATTGCGCGAAATGTTCCACCTGGAATAGCCGGCCATTGCGGGCGGTGCGACACCATCGCGCCGCCGGCAATTCGATGGGTCGTGTTGCGATACTTCAGCAGGACTGCCCGACGCGTGGGCAGAGATGATCTTGGAACGGAGCGGTGCGATGACAGAAGCCAATGCGGCGATGCCTCTTTATCGAGATGGACGTATCTACGACGCGATGAATCGCGCCATGACTGCCGATTCCAATTTCTATTTGCGGGAAGCGCGGCATGCGGCCGGCCCGGTGCTCGAACTGGCGTGCGGCACCGGCCGGCTGACCATTCCCATCGCGCAAAGCGGAGTCGAGGTCGTCGGTCTCGACATGTCGCCCTCGATGCTGGACCATGCGCGCACCAAAGCGCACGCGGCCAATGTGAAAATCGACTGGGTCGAAGCCGACTGCCGTCAGTTCACGTTAGGGCGGAAGTTCGCATTGATCTTTCTGCCCTTCAACTCGATGCAGCATTTGCATGACCACTCTTCGCTGGAAAAGCTCTTTCGCTGCGTGCGCACGCACTTGGCCGAAGGCGGGCGGTTCATCTTCGACGTGTTCAACCCGAGCATCGCGATCCTGAACCGCGACCCGAACGATCGCCGACTCGAACGCGAGTTCGAAGATCCGGACGGAAAAGGAACGATCCGCCTGGAGCAGACCATGCACTACGACGATGCCTCGCAGGTAAACCGCATCCAGTGGTATTTCAGCAGCGCGACCGACAAGGACTTCCGCGTTGAGCAATTGCCCTTGCGCTGCTTCTTCCCGCAGGAACTGGACCTGCTGGTGCGCTGGGGTGGTTTTGTGGTCAAGCAGAAGTTTGGAAACTTCGAGCGCAAGCCGTTTGCCAGCGGAGACATGAAGCAGGTGATGGTGTGCGGGGCGGAAGCTTGAGCCGAGCTTCAGAGTGCAAGTTGCGCCTTGCGACGCGGCTGCCAGAACGAGGAAAGAATGGCTGATTTTCCTGGAAGGACCCGAAGGCGCCCCGGTATTGGAAGAGTGCGGGCCCAACAAAAAGCTCTCTACCGCAAAGTGCACGGAGGCTTCGCAAAGGTCGCGAACAAATGCCGCGGCGGTGATGTGCACCGATGGTTCTACTCTGATGCCGGCCGCACGATCTTCAACTCCAGGCTCTGGTGGCCGCGTTCGGAGAGGGCGACCGGCCGGGGTTCTGACTTGAGCACTTCACCGTCGGCTGAGGCGGGCGTGTGTGCCGTCACTCGATATTTTCCCGACGGCAAGCAGGCGAAAGTAAACCGGCCCATCTGGTCGGTCCTCACGCTGTCTGCCC
>Ga0126371_10004363_pt1 | contig 12482 bp, 9 predicted proteins | sample PanSoiMetaPlot_4_FD_110145 | JGI IMG/M metagenome (GOLD analysis project Ga0126371, IMG submission 110145) | Tropical forest soil microbial communities from Panama - MetaG Plot_4 | ecosystem: Environmental > Terrestrial > Soil > Tropical forest > Bulk soil | place: Panama | collected 2016-02-17
CCACCGAGAAACGATGAGTAAATCAGAGTCGCACTTCCGGATTGCGACGGATCGAAACCCGCAACGAATACATCCTGGCTGAAGCCTCCGCTTAGAGCACTCTGGTAAGGGGCGACAGTTGGAAAATCGGTGGACTGAGCTCCGCCGGTGATCCACATTCTGCCTTGGGAATCCACCGCGATCGCATTGGCGGTATCGCTTGCCTTGCTGCCGCCCAGATAACTGGCATAAGCGAGCTGCTGGCTTGAATTGATCCACACCACGAACGCATTAAAGAAGGCGGTGTTTTCCAGTTTGTTCTGGTAGGTGTTGCTGGTCAGCGGCAGATCAACAGATTCGGTGGATCCTGTGAGATAAATGTCGCCTTTCGGTCCGACCGCAAGACCGCCGAAAACTTCCGTATTCGATCCACCAACAAACGTAGAGAACAAGATGCTCTGGCCGAGCGGAAGCGCAGGGTTGATCTGCGCCACCCAAAGATCCGTGTTGCCTTTGTTGGTGGACTGCGTCGGCGTCCCGTAGAGGGGGAAGTTGCCCGAATCGGTTGTACCTGCAATGTAGATCAATCCATTCTGATCGTGGCCGATGGCGTAGGCGACGTCGGTAACGGAACCCGCGAGATAGAGGCCGTAGCTCAGCACGGGATCTATTACGAGGGAACGGCGGTGATCGTACGGTCCCAGCTTGAATCCGTAAGAGCCATCCCGATTGCGGCAGTAGCTGCTGTCGACAGCGATGCGCGCGCCGTTCGAATCCAATTGATAGGCGACCGGCCGCTTTTGAATCAAGCCGGCGATCAGATTGCCATCGGTATCCAACTCGGATTTTTCGCCGGCTAGGCGAAGTCGAATGCGGCCGGGATCGGCGCCCGGCCCAACTGTTAGATCGTATTCCAGCTCGCCCGAGTTGCCGTAATAAACCAAATCGATGCCCGGATATAAGCCGGTGACGCGAAGACGCTCATAGTTGATGAGGCCTCGCCGCCATTTCGCAGGATCGTTGCCCAAGAAGAGATTAGTCTTCGATCGCATTACGCTCTCGCCCTGGATGCGAGCGTGTGGATCGCTATTGACAAAATTCAGCGAAACAGAGCGGCCGCCCGAGTGCAGTTGCGCCTGGCTGTTTGAAAACTCCATGGCGAAACGGGTGCCGCGCACGACAAATCGGCCTTGAGCGTCCCCGTAGGGTTCGAACCTCAACGGCGCTGTTTGCAGAATTTTGATCGGATCAGGGGCGGCAGCGAAGACGCTCGTGGTCCAGGCAGCGCTCAAGATCGCGCCCGCCAGTGGGATAGAAAAACTTGATTTCATGGTCGAGACGAATAGACTAACGACGCACCGGGCGTATCTCGGGTTAACCGGAAAGCATGCGGCGCGAGGAACTTCCTTACAAAACTTGACAACAGAATCAAGGGCAATAGAAGAGTTTAGCGTAACGGCGGGTCTTCGCACAGCGTCTGGCGAAGCAAGATGGTTCAAAAACGCATTCTTCTGGGGATGTCGTGCGCGTGTGCGGCGTGGGCGCTGGTCCTGATGGCCGCCGAGCCATGGAAAAGCAAAGACTCTGCCCAATGGACTGACGGTGACATCAACAAAATTCTGACTGACTCGCCCTGGGCCAAGGAGAAGACGGTGTCGCCGCAACGCCAGCAGCAATACGGCCAGCGTGGTATGGGGCGCCGCGCGGGAACGGGATACCCGGGCGGCGGGTACCCAGGGGGTGGTTACCCGGGTGGCGGCGGTTATCCTGGAGGGGGCGGTGGCTATCCAAATGGAGGGGGCGGTTCTCCGAGCGAGCAATCGATGAACCTGACCATTCGCTGGGACAGTGCTCTTCCGGTACAGCAGGCTCTAAAGCGCCAAGGAACGGCAAGCGCAGAAGAAGCAAAGCAGGTAGCCGACGCGAGCGAAAAATACTACGTGATCGCTCTGTTCGGGTTCCACATGCCCAGCAATCGCCGGAGCCGCTACGACAATAGCGACGATTCCGATCAGGACCGTGGCCGCGACAGCGCGGACCGGCTGCGCGCGCAGTTGCTGGATGCGGCCCAGTTGGAACTAAAGGGCGGCCGCGCGCTCTATGCGCAGGATGTCCAGATCCAAGGCGGCGGGTCGGAGATTCACTTCCTGTTTCCGCGCAATCCCGGCATCGCGTCCAGCACCAAAGAAGTCGACTTCATCCTCCAGGTGCGCGACATCAAAGTGGAGCACAAGTTTCACTTCTCGGAGATGCAATATCAAGGACAATTGGCGCTGTAGCGGGAGTCAGGCTTCACCCTAGCGAATCAGTAACGTCCGTCAGGGCGTGTATGCGCGGCGTTGGTGGATAACCATGCTTGACACGGTGCGCTTCGTGCACGCTCAACCCGCGAACGTAGATGCTGTTGGCAATCGAGATGTCACTCACTGCACAGCTCACTGGCGACATGCGCTGGGGGAAGAACTGAGAGAGCTTGGCCGGGTCGATTGAAACACATCCCACCGATTTGAACTGCATCCTAGCAGCGTGATTAGACGTCAAGGTACCGGGGGCGTGCAGCAGCCACATGCGCGGTTCCATCAATCCACCGAGCGAGGGCTGCTCTAGCATGGGCTCGCAGATCACGAGCGGCCGATACCATGCGAGAAAATCGTATTGCAGGCCGCGCTCGGCGACGACAAATGCGCCCCAACCGTCCTGATGCCAGTCCCCAAGTAAAGGCGAGCTCTTGCCGGCGTAAGGGTTGATGGGGTGTTGTTTGCAGGTCGGATATCCAACCACATCGCCGACTTCAAGTATAAGTTTCTGCGGCACCTTCAGGACGGCGCGCGGTTTGGTTGTTCCTGCCGCCGCACTGATTCGAACCCGAAGCTCTTCTAACATAGTGCGGCGCTTCGCAAGGCTCTTATCATCCATCCCGAGTGCTTTCATCGCGGCCAGATCGGCGCCGTCGAGAATGATGTTCAGTGCCCGTTCGCGCGCGCTAGGGCAGTCGATGCCGCGTTTGGCAAACTGATCGGCCACGGCTAACCAGAAAATCGTATGGTCGGGATCGGTAGGGTCATTGGCCACAGAGGGCTCGGTAGCGCAAAGATACGCCAGGACTTCTTCCGGCGTTCCTGGCAGACGGGCCACGGCCTTGACGCTTCCGCGCACATCCTGAGCAAAGTCACCCGAATAGAGCCCGACTCCCCACACGCCCATGTGTTGCCCGCTCCTAGAGGCTGTCTATCGTCAAGTCCTAAATCGGCGTCTCGCTTCTTAACGTTAACGGTCCCTGAGTCGTCACTAGGTTTGGGGTGAAACTCCAACGTCGCCGGGCAGAGGCTGTCTTACAATCGAGGCATATGCCCGTGACACGGTCTTCGTGGCTCATTCTGGCCCTCGCCACGGGCCTTCTGGCGCAAAAGCAGCCGTTTGACGTGAACGCGCTGATGAAAGTCGCGCGAATCAGTGAGCCGCAGGTCTCGCCGGACGGGAAGACAGTGGCCTTCACCTTCCAGACGATCGATCTGAACCAGAATACCAAGCCGAAACAGATCTACACCGTTCCGGTTTCCGGCGGATCGCCGCGCCAGCTCACGACCGAGGGGCAGGATAATGAGCGGCCGGAATGGTCTCCTGACTCGGCGCACATCGCCTTTATTTCGGATCGTGGAGGATCGGCGCAGGTGTGGACCATGAACGCCGATGGCTCGGCGCCCCGCCAGATTACGCATATCTCTACCGAAGCTGTCGGCGTTTTGTTTTCTCCCGACGGCAAGAAACTGGTGTTCACCAGTTCGGTTTATCCCGACTGTCCTGACGATGCGTGCAACAAGGCGCGATTGGATGTGGAGAGAACTAGTAAGGTGAAGGCGCGGAGCTACACGACGCTGCTTTACCGGCACTGGACGGAATGGCAGGACAAACGCCGGTCGCATCTGTTTTCCATCGATGTCGACGGCGGCGGGCTGAAAGACTTGACGCCTGGCACTCGAGATGTTCCTCCGTTTTCTCTCGGCGGACCAGACGACTACGCGATATCGCCCGACTCCAAAGAAGTCTGCTATTCGATGAATACCGACGCGGTGCCTGCCACCAGCACCAACTCGGACTTGTTCGCCGTTCCGATCAACGGCGGCGATTCCACCAAGATCACGTTGAATCCTGGCGCCGACTCCAGCCCGCAGTATTCACCCGACGGGAAGTGGCTCGCCTATCGCAGCCAAGCCCGCAACGGATACGAGAGCGATCGCTGGCGTCTCATCGTATTGGACCGTGCCACGGGTAAGGTGAATCTACTCACCGATTCGCTGGACCGGTCCGTGGAGAGCTTCAAGTGGTCGCCGGATTCGAATGCAATCTTCTTCACTGCGATTGACCGTGGTCGGCAGAGCATTCAGATGATTCCCGCCACGGGCGGCGCGAGCCGGATGATTGTCGGCGGGCCGTTCAGCTACGACGACATGCAGTTCACTGGCGACGGCAAGACGCTGATTTATTCCGGCCAGAGCGGCTCGGCTCCGATCGAGATCTTCCGGGCGTCTTCGAGCGGCGGCGCTCCCGTCGCGCTTACGCATCTCAACGATGCGCTGCTATCGGAATATGCGTTGACACCGCTCGAGGAGTTTTGGGTGGATAGCGCGGACAAAACGCGCATCCAGAGTTTCATAGTCAAGCCACCGAATTTCGACGCCAGCCGGAAGTACCCCGTGCTCATGCTGATTCATGGCGGCCCGGAGGGCGAGTGGGGCGAGAGTTGGACCTACCGCTGGAACGCACAAGTCTTCGCCGCCGCTGGTTATGTCGTGGTGATGCCAAACCCGCGCGGATCGTTCGGCTATGGGCAGAAGTTCACCGAAGACATCAAGGAGGACTGGGGCGGGAAGCCTTTTGAAGACATCATGGCGGCCACCGATTATGCGGCTGGGCTCCCCTATGCCGACTCGAACCGCATGGCGGCGGCGGGCGGTTCCTACGGCGGCTACATGATCGACTGGTTGCTCGGCCACACGCAGCGCTTTAAGGCGTTGATCTCGCACGCCGGCGTTTTCGATCTGCGAAGCGAGTTCGGCGGGACGGAGGAGCTTTGGTTTCCCCTTTGGGAGTTCAGCGGAACGCCTTGGGACAATCCCGATACCTACGCCAAATGGTCGCCTAGCTATTACGTGAAAGACTTTCATACGCCGACGCTGGTGATCCACGGTGAGCAGGATTTTCGGGTGCCTTATACGCAGGGTCTTCAGTTGTTCACGGCTCTCCAACTGCAAAAAGTTCCTTCGAAATTATTGGATTTTCCTGACGAAGGACACTGGATTCTGAAGCCACAGAACAGCGTGCTGTGGTACAACTCGTTTCTGGATTGGATTGGCGAGTGGACTAAATCTTCTTCTGCCGCGGCACGTTAGTAACTTGGAGCAGAGGGGATCAGCCCTGTGTTTGATATACTCGCAAAAGGCCCGCGGGTTTTTCCTTATGTCCGACTTCCGTCTTGGCGATGTAATCGACGATCATTGTGTCAAGTGCCGGCGTATCACGAATCACGCCATTGTTTCGCTGGTGGATAGCGCACCGGCGAAGGTGCGCTGCCGAACGTGCTACCACGACCATGACTATCGTCACGAGCAAGCTCCGCCTTCGAAGAAAGATCTGAAAAAGCAGGAGCTGTTCAACGAGGTGCTATCCGCGGTGGCGCCAGCTGCCGGCGAGAGCGTCAGCGACGCGGGAGAAGCAGCTGCGGTCAAGAAAGCCAAGATTCGCGGCAAAAAAACGTGACCCAGGCCTGGGATCCTCAGGCATACCAAGGCAAGCATTCGTTCGTATGGCAGTTCGGCACGAGTCTGCTCGAACTGCTCGGTCCGCGCGCAGACGAGCGGATTCTCGATGTCGGGTGCGGGACCGGCCAGCTCACCGCCGAGATTGCGCGCTCGGGTGCTCGCGTGACGGGGCTCGATAGCTCTCCGGAAATGCTGGCTGAGGCGCGCCGAAATTATCCGCATCTTCATTTTGTACAGGCCGACGCGGCTGATTTCTCATTCGACGAGGCATTCGATGCGGTGTTCTCGAATGCAGCCCTGCATTGGGTTAGGAATCAGGAGGGTGCGGCGCGTTCAATCGCTAGGGCGGTGAGGCCAGGTGGGCGATTGGTTGCCGAGTGCGGTGGGAAGGGGTGTATCGCGTCCGTAATCCAAGCGATACGAGCCGTTCTCGGCCCTCGCGCTGACGAACTTTGTCCCTGGCGCTTTCCAAGCATCGGCGAGTTCGCACCGTTGCTCGAAGCCAACGGACTCGAGGTTCAGCAAGCTTGGATGTTCGACCGTCCCACACCGCTCGAGGGCGCGGATGGATTCGAGAACTGGCTCCGCATGTTCGCTGGCCCGTACTTTCGCGGCCTCGACGAACGGGAATCGCATGATTTGGTCGCTGCGCTCGACGCGCGACTGCGGCCGGCGCTGTTTCGCGTCGGCGTTTGGACGCTCGATTATCGAAGGTTGCGTATCGTTGCCCGCAACCCGGGCTAAGGCACTGCCGTCCACTAGTCCGTCATGCGGATCTCGCGGCGCGGTTTCCTGCTCGCCACGGCCGGCTCGCTTTTTGCCCAGACGCCGGATTTTTCGGGCGGTGTCGATGTGGTTACAGTCCTGGCGACAGTCCGCGATCGGGACGGCCGGATTGCAAAAGACCTCAACGCAGAAGACTTCGTTTTGCTCGACGACGGTGTGCCGCAGACCATCCGCTACTTCGCGCGTGAGTCCGATCTGCCGCTCATTCTCGGGCTGCTCGTCGACACCAGCCGCAGCCAACGCGATGTACTGGAGCCGGAGCGCGAGGCGAGCTACGTGTTCCTCGATCAAGTGCTGCGGCCAGATCGTGACAAAGCTTTCATCGCTCAATTCAACACCAGAGTTGAAGTTCTCCAAGGCTTTACTTCGTCGCGTGAGGAACTACGCGCGGCGCTGGATCGGTTGCGCATCCCGGGGATGATCGCGACCCTGCTTTTCGAGGCAGTCAGGACGCGTTCTGAGCAGGAAATGCGGCCTGAGCGTGGCCGAAAAGCTTTCGTCATCTTATCCGACGGGGTATCCTTTCGCGATAAGACCACGATCGGCACAGCAATCGAATACGCGCAGCGCGCCGACACCATCATCTACTCGATCCTTTTTGCCGATCCCTTCAAGATCTATCGGCCGGGACGGGCGGCGATCCAAGCCGTCACGGCTGGCCGCGGGAAGAGCGCCATGCAGCGGCTGTCACGCGAGACTGGCGGTGCTTACTTCGAGATCTCACAGAACCACTCGATCGAGAACTCTTACTCCGAAATCGAGGACGCGCTGCGCAATCAATACAGCATCGGTTATACGCCCACGCAGGCCGGAAAAGCCGGGGAATATCACAAGATCACGCTGACGGCCAAAAGGCCCGGCCTAGTCGTGCAGACGCGGGAAGGATACTACTCCAAATAGCGGCTAGTTCTTGTGCAGATCGTTTTTCAGGTCCTCCACTACCTGCTCGTTATTGCCGTTTTGTAAATCGCGCTCCAGGCGGCGCAATGCGAGGCCGACAATGTCGCGGTGATGGAGCTTCGAACCCACGCCTTCGGCATCGCTGAGGCGCAGCCACAAACCGTGCAGCCGGTCGACGTCTTCCGGCCACAGCCGAGGCGGATGCGGCCCCAGGTTAACGAAGATGGATGGCCGGTCCGGGCTGATGATTTCGAGCGAGAAGGCGTGCCGCGGTTCGGGCAGGCGTTCCCACGCCAATCCGATGCGCCGCGCCAATTCTTCCGATGTCATGCGAGCTGAAACACCGGTGACCAGGCGCGAGACTTGTAGTTTCGCGGCGGACTGCACCATAGCATCGAACGGATTCAAGGCCGGTACAACGAGCAATTCCACCGGCTTGCCTTCCTTTTCGGCCATTTCGACCACGTGACTGAAGAGCTCGCGCTCGTAGTCGCTGAAAATCTGGTCATCGGCGAGGTCGTATTCGCCTGCGCCGGTGGAAATGGTTCGGACTGTCATCACCACAATGTCGTGACGCCGCAGATTCGTCTTTTGGAGCACTTTTCGCAAGTGTTCCATGTTGTGATAATCGCGAACAGCAACAAGAACGCAGCCGGGGCGCGCATGCAGGGCAGTGGTGCTCACTTGCGGCTGATGCTCCAGATTGAATTCCTCGAGCGGCTTCTTATTCTGGTCCAGATGGCGCATGTGGCGTTTGCGCTCGTTGACGCGCTCGGAGATGGTGAAAACGACGAAGACTACAATCGTGAATGCCAGGCCGTAAATGGTCGCAATCTGCTTCGAGAACAGGTTCGCGATGGCGACAAATCCGAGGATGAGCGTCGTCACTCCGAGGCCCACCGGGATTTCAACGCCAGACAGTCTCAGGTTGAATGGGAACTTGTATTCCTGGTCGTGGCGCTGATAACGGAGCACCAGCACGCCCAGCGATTTCAAGAAAAAGCTCCACACCACGCCGAACGCGTACGCCTCGCCGAGCAGGTACATGTCTCCACGGCTGAATACGATCGTGGCAACCTGGAGAACTGCGATCAGATTGATGATGCGATAAGTGGTTCCGAAGCGCTTGTGAGGTTTGCGGAACCAATCGAGCAGGACGCCGTCTTCGGCCACGCGGTTGAGCACGCCGTTTGCGCCGATGATCGCAGTGTTCACGGCGCCCGAGAGAATCAGGATGCCAACAATGACCACGAAAATGTGGAACAGCAGCTTGAGGAGCTGTGGACCGGCCAAACGCATCGCCAAACCGCCCAGCAGATTATCGGCGTACAGAGTGCGTATGTCGTTCGGACTGATGATGATGCCGGCGAGCACGGTAATCACGCCGGTGCAGATGACCGCGTACCAGCACACGATGTTCGCAGTGATCCGTAGGTTCTTAAGCTTTGGGTAGGCGATCTCGCGATAGACCTGCGCCAGTGTTTCGAATCCGCTCATCGAAAGCAGTGCGTGCCCAAAGGCGATGGTCAGCGCGACCAACGGGATCATGGGCCAAATCGTTCCCTTGAACCATCCGAGCGCCTCAGGACTGAATTGCAGATTCCGGGGGAGCGGCGCGGGTGGAACTGCGACGTGTCCACGAATGAGAATCGTCAGCGGCGCCCAGATCACAAATGCGACCACCATGACGGTGGTGATCTGCATAATCCGCAGCGCCTTCCCGCTTGATTCATGAAGTCCTTTGATGTTGGCCCACCAGAAGTAAATGGTCACTGCAACCGCGAAGAAGGCCGCAAAATAGTTCACGCTGAACGGGAACGACTGGCCCATCATTCGCGCGATTTCATCGAGCAAATGCCCCAGATATTGGCCGGCGCTCACCACGCTAATGGGACCCGTGAGAATGTAGTCAAACACCAGCGCCGACACCGACAGCCGCGCCATGAACGACCCCATACTGTCCTTCACGACGATGTACACGCCGCCGCGCACGAACATGCTGCAGCTTTCCATGTAGACGGATCGCACTGCGAAGCTGAACAGCATCACGGCCAACACAAACCAGGGCGCGGCCGGGCCTACGGCGGTCTCAGCGATGCCGCCCGCATAATACGCGGAGGAAGCAAGATCGGATAGAACGATCGCGGCGCCCCGCCAAAAGCTGATGAAAGACAGAGCTACAGTGGTGGCCACCACGACCTTGGCGGTGTTCGTGGAGGGCCTGATAACTTCTGGTGACATCAATACCTGAGGAGTTTCCCCAAACCCATTCTACTTGAGGTGCGGGTTCTATCTTACGATGGGCTTGTGGAGTGCGCGGAGGCGGTCTTCATCGCGAAAGGGCTAAGGGCGCGAGGCCACCAGGCCTGGCTGGTAGGCGGATGCGTCCGCGATCTGGTCCTGGGCCGCGAGCCCAAGGACTACGACGTCTCCACAGACGCGACGCCCAGCCAGTTGTTAGAGATTTTTCCGAAGGCGCAGCTGGTGGGTGCGCAGTTTGGGGTCATTTTGGTGAACGGGGTGGAGGTCGCCACATTTCGCAGCGACCACGCCTATCAAGACGGCAGGCATCCGGAGCGGGTCACTTTCGAGACCGACCCAAGGCAGGATGTCCTGCGGCGCGATTTCACGATCAACGCCCTGATGCTCGACCCCGGGCATGCCGCGGATCCTGCCTCGCACGTGGTCGACTATGTGGGCGGGCTGGCTGACCTGAAAAGCGGCGTGATCCGTGCGATCGGAGATCCGGAGCAGCGCTTCGAGGAGGATCATCTACGCATGCTCCGGGGGATTCGTTTCGCAGCCCGGTTCGGATTTGCGATCGAGCCTGCCACTCTGGCGGCGATTCAGAGAATGCACCAAAAGATCGCGCGCGTATCCCCGGAGCGGATTCGCGATGAGCTGAATCGGATCCTGACTGAGGGTGGCGCGCGCCGTGGATTCGAGCTTCTCGACGCATCCGGGCTGCTCCAGGATGTGTTACCGGAGATCGCGGCGATGAAAGGCGTCGAGCAGCCGCCCGAGTTTCATCCCGAGGGCGACGTCTGGATCCACACCCTTATCATGCTCGACGGATTGTGCGAGCCTACGCCAACGCTGGCCTGGGGCGTGTTACTGCACGATGTGGGGAAGCCTGGCACTTTCCGAGTGGCCGATCGAATAAGGTTCGACGGGCATGTCGAACTGGGGGAAAACATCGGACGCGGGATTCTGAACCGGCTGCGTTTCTCGAATGCGGATATCGATCAAATCATCGCGCTCATCGCAAATCACATGCGATTCAAATACGTGCATCAGATGCGCGAGAGTACTCTGAAACGCATGCTGCGCATGGACCGCTTTGAAGAGCACCTGGAGCTGCACCGTCTGGATTGCGAATCGAGTCATCGCCATCTCGAAAACTACGAATTCGCCAAATCGAAGTACGAACAGGCCCCGCCGGAGGTGTTGCGGCCGGCGCGGGTAGTGACAGGCGAGGACTTGATTGCCGCCGGATACCGGCCGGGCCCACAGTTTTCAAAAATGCTGGAGGCGGCCGAAGACGCGCAACTCGAATCGCGCATTCATTCCAGAGAGGAAGGACTCGAGCTGATCCGCCTGTTGTTCGGGCCCGCGCGAGCGAATTGACCTATACATCGCTGGTCGAGTTACCGAGGCCCGAGAGCTGAGTATGAGCATTGGACCTCAGCGCATCGTTTGTATGACAGAGGAAACAACCGAAATCCTCTACTTGCTCGGCGAGGAACACCGCATCGTGGGAATTTCCGGTTTCACCTACCGCCCGCTGCGGGCACGCCGTGAAAAACCTAAAGTGTCGGCGTTCACTTCGGCCAAGATCGATAAGATTCTCGAACTGCGCCCTGACCTGGTGCTCGGCTTTTCCGATTTGCAGGCGCAAATCGCCCATGACTTGATCCGCGCCGGAACCAACGTGCTGGTTTTCAATCAGCGGTCGGTGGATGAGATTTTCGAGATGTTGACCATGCTCGCGCGCATTGTTGGCGCTGAGGCTGCGGGGGTCGCGTTGGCGCAAGAGCTTCGCAATGAGTTGGCGCAAATCGAGCAGTCGGCGCAGAGATTCGCGCGCCGGCCGCTGGTTTTCTTTGAGGAGTGGATGGACCCGCTGATCAGCGGCATACGTTGGGTGGACGAGCTCATCGAAATCGCGGGAGGCGTTCCGATTTTTCCTGGTTTGCGCAATCAGAACGCGGCGAAAGATCGCATTGTTACCACTGAGGCCGTGAAGGCCGCGAACCCAGAAGTCGTAATTGCGTCCTGGTGCGGCCGCAAGGTGAGCAAGGAGAAGATTCGGTCGCGCGCTGGATGGGAGTCTATCGAAGCCGTACGTTCGGGCCACATTTACGAGATCAAGTCGACGTACATTCTTCAGCCGGGCCCGGCCTCGTTGACAGAAGGAGTCCGCCAGCTGCATGCAATTCTGTCGCATGTCGCCGAGCGCGAAGTGCCCAAAGAACTGGCCCCGCGCGAGGCTGTCGATCCCGATCTGAAACGAGCTTCGGTGCCATAAGGATCGCGCCGCACTCGTTGCACGTGTTGGCGAGGCGTTTCTTCAGGTCGGGGTTGTGTCCGCCGATCGAGGAATATAGTGAATGCCAGCCATATACGAACGCGCGGTCAAGTTTTCGCCGGCACTACGCAAGCGTTAGAGCGTCAGAAAGCCAGTTTCAGCCCGAACTGCACCAGGCGCGGATTGTTCACCGTGTAATTGATCACGGCGAAGGTCGGGGTGTTGAAGTCCGCGCCGGAGCCGTTGCCGCCGGGCGCGCCGAATTGGGGATGATTCAGCAAGTTGAAGAACTCCGTCCGGAAATCGACGCGAATTCCTTCGCGCGGCACGAAGTGCTTGATGATGGAAAAATCCGTGTTCACAAAGCGAGGGCCGGAGAGCGGGGTGCGGTTGGCATTGCCGAGCTTGCCGGCGGCGGGTTGCGCGAAGCAACTGGGGTTGAACCACTCCGACAAAGTCGGATGGCTGAGGACGGGATTACAGGTCTGATCGGGCCGGATCAGGCTTTGCACGTTCGTGTTCAACAGGCC
>Ga0126371_10004364_pt1 | contig 12482 bp, 12 predicted proteins | sample PanSoiMetaPlot_4_FD_110145 | JGI IMG/M metagenome (GOLD analysis project Ga0126371, IMG submission 110145) | Tropical forest soil microbial communities from Panama - MetaG Plot_4 | ecosystem: Environmental > Terrestrial > Soil > Tropical forest > Bulk soil | place: Panama | collected 2016-02-17
CACGATCGTGTGCGGCGACAGCCACACGGCAACCCACGGCGCCTTCGGTGCACTCGCCTACGGCATCGGCACTTCTGAAGTCGAGCACGTATTGGCGACGCAGACGCTGATCCAGAAGAAATCTTTGAACATGCGCGCCTTGGTCGACGGCAAGTTGCCGCCAGGCGTTACCGCCAAGGACATCATCCTTGCCATCATCGGTGAAATTGGTACTGCGGGGGGCACCGGCTACGCGCTGGAATATGCGGGCGAAGCGATCCGTTCGATCTCAATCGAAGGTCGCATGACAATTTGCAATATGTCGGTGGAAGGCGGCGCCAAAGCAGGCTTCATCGCTCCCGACGAAAAGGCCTACACGTATCTCAGGGACAAGCCGAAGGCCCCTAAGGGCAAGGCCTGGGATGAGGCCATGCGCTATTGGGAAACGTTGCACTCAGACGATGGCGCGCATTTCGACCGCGAAATCAAACTCGATGCAGCAAGGCTGCCGCCGCTTGTCACCTGGGGCACCAGTCCCGAGCAAGTTATTTCCGTAGCCGGCCGTGTGCCCGTGCCGTCCGAAATTCAGGACGAAAACAAACGGACAGCCGCCGAGCGTTCGCTTGGCTACATGGGTCTCAAAGGTGGCGAGAAAATCACGGACATCACGCTCGACCGTGTCTTTATCGGTTCATGTACCAATGCGCGCATCGAAGATTTGCGTGAAGTCGCGCGTGTCGTTGACGGCAAACGCGTCAATGCCAATGTCAGCGCCATGATCGTACCGGGCTCTGGCCTCGTTAAGTTGCAGGCAGAAGCGGAAGGCCTCGACAAAATATTCACGGCCGCGGGTTTCGATTGGCGCGAGCCCGGCTGCTCGATGTGCCTTGCCATGAATCCTGACAAACTCGCGCCGGGAGAACGCTGCGCTTCGACGTCCAATCGAAACTTCGAAGGACGCCAGGGCTACAAGGGACGGACCCACCTTGTTTCTCCCGCGATGGCCGCCGCGGCTGCAATCGCCGGACATTTCGTCGACGTGCGGGAGTGGAAATAGCGTCGACGGCTAGAACGCGCAGCGCTATTCCCACCAACAGTACATCTGCGGCACAATTACCGGACCGCTAACGCGATATTCCTTAGCCAGCCACGCTCGGCATTGCCGCACCGCATTCGGTGCAACATAGACGCGGCGGCGATAGATCGTGACGCGGGGACGCTTTGTCTGCGCTGCTAGTTCCAAAGTGCCGCATGCGTTAGCCGAACCACGGTTCGCAAGATTATCAGCACAGCCAATAGGTGCCGCCATCGCCCCCGTCATCAAAGCGAGCACAGCACCGACAAGGGTCAGACCGGTTTTAGTCTTTTGCATCCCGTCACCCGCCCGAGGAACGTCAACCGTTGCCCATCCAGGGCCATGACGTCAACCGCTTGGTTGGCGTGAAAACCTACCCTACAAACAGTGCCATGATTGGCCAATTCGGCGATTGGCGGAAATTAGCGGCGCCATCCTTGGCCGACATCGAGGCATTGGCGGCTGAGGCTTATGCGCGTCTGCCGGCCCACTTTCGAAAACTGTGTGAAGGCCTGATTATCCGAGTCGAAGACTTCCCTTCGGCGGAGGTACTTGAGTCCATGCAGGCCGAGAGCGAATTCGATCTCCTTGGCCTATTCCACGGCGTTGGCCTGCCGTTCCAATCGGACACTGTGCCCGAACTAATGCCCAATATGATCTGGCTATACCGGCGGCCGATCCTCGATTACTGGGCCGAGCACGAGGATACATTGGGAGAGATTGTCACGCACGTGCTGGTACACGAAATTGGTCATCATTTCGGCCTCTCCGACGAAGACATGGAAGCAATAGAGGCCGATGTTGGGTAATGCGCGCCAATCGCGAAAATCGATGATGACCATTCGAAATCAGAATTGGAGCAGGACCTGCCGAAGGAGCATAACGCTACAAGGAGATTCACCATGATCGTTACAGTCTTCAGGTCCCGGCTGATGCCCGGCGTGCGCGACGAATATGTCACCCTCGTCGACCGCATGATCGAACTGGCTCAGACAATGCCGGGCTACATTTCGCATAAAGGTTTCTTTGCCGACGACGGGGAGCGAGTGACGGTGGTTGAGTTTGAGCACGAGGACGGGCTGCGAGCATGGCGCATGCACCCCGAGCACCGCGCCGCGCAGAAAAAAGCACGCGAAATTTACTATTCCGAATACAGCGTGCAGGTATGCAACGTAGTCCGAGAGTCAAAATTCAAGCGCGAGGATCGCGTGGCAAGCTGACAGTGCTAGAATGCATGTCTGGGCAAGCGGGGCGGCTATTGACCGAACCGCGGGACGCCTTATGAAAAGGAAGAACAGCGGGAACGATAGGGAACTTCGGATATGGAAAAATTCATCACGCTCGAAGGCGTCGCCGCGCCGATGCGGATCATCAATGTCGACACCGACATGGTCATTCCGAAGCAATATCTGAAGACCATCAAGCGTACCGGCCTCGGCAAAGGCCTGTTCTCTGAAATGCGCTACAAGGATGATGGCACCGAGAATCCCGATTTTGTGCTCAACAAGCCGGCCTATCGAAAGGCCAAAATTCTTGTTGCCGGGGACAATTTTGGCTGCGGCTCATCACGCGAGCACGCGCCATGGGCGCTCATGGATTTTGGCATCCGCTGCGTGATTTCGACGTCATTTGGCGACATTTTTTACAACAATTGTTTTAAGAATGGCGTATTGCCGATCCGTGTGTCGCCGGAAGATCTCGAGAAGCTGTTCGACGATGCAGTCCGGGGGGCCAACGCGACGCTCACCGTCGATCTCGAGAAACAGCAAATTCGCGGTCCCGACGGCGGCGTGGTTCATTTCGAAATCGATGCGCATCGCAAGCATTGCTTGCTCAATGGTCTCGACGATATTGGCCTCACAAAGCAGAAGCAGTCGAAAATCGCGAGCTACGAGGATAAGGCCACAGCTGCGAGACCTTGGGTCTAGTTGTCGGCGAAATTAATCTTCGCCATCCTCGCCCATCTCACCAATATGGTGTTGCGCGTAAAGCTCAACGCCAAGTTTGGCGACGAGATCAAGCTGGGTTTCGAGGAAGTCGATGTGATGTTCCTCGTCGGACATCAGCTTCTCAAACAGATCACGCGTCACGTAATCCCCGACCGCGTGGCAGTTCGTAGCCGCTTCTTGATAAAGCGCACGCGCGGAAATCTCGGCGGCTAAATCACAGTCTAATACTTCCTTGACATTCTGACCGATCCGCAGCGGATCCAGTACTTGCATATTGGGGAAACCATCGAGAAAAATGATGCGTTCTACCAGCTTGTCGGCGTGTTCCATTTCCTCGATCGATTCCTTGCGCCATTGCTTGGCCAGATCCTTGTAGCCCCAATTATCGAGTAGCCGATAATGCAGCCAATACTGATTGACCGCCGTCAGTTCGTGTCGAAGCGCTTTGTTGAGGAATTCAATGACCTTTGCATCACCCTTCATAACTCGCTCCTGTCACGACCGCGCGCTTGAAAATTAGCTCATCGAAAGGCTAGCAAAAAACCGCAGGTGGTGCTGCTGTAACCGGCAGCACATTTCCACATCGAAACGGTATCAGGCTTGCCTAAAGGGTGTCTGCGGCGTGCAGAGCACAGGCGCAGCCGACTGGACAGCCAACTTTGGCGCCGTGAAGTGTTTCATCAATGATCTTGCGGATGGTGCGGGCGCAGCGGCCACACTGAGCGCTGCAGCCGAGACAACCATAGACATGGCTTGTGGAGCGGCGCGCCGCGGTGCTGGCAGCGCTTCGTATCTCGTGGTCGCTCAAGACGTTGCAGGAACAGACAATCATCAGACACCTTGTTGGGGGTATTCGCTAACCGTTGCGCTGTGCTGAGTCAAAATAAAATTGCTCTTTAAAAGTGTTCTAAACTATTGCACCCGCGGCTCTTTTCGCATTTCCCGGTCTTCTGCATATAGCCACAGAATTACCGAATAGCGAGTCTTCAAACGCCCCCAAAGTGAGCTCTGGAATTTCAGGACGCCCGTTGAATTGCCTCCGCGATCGCGACCGTTCGCCGCGCCATGTCTGCATGCAGCCTCTCGACCATGCGGCCGTCGATCGATACCACGCCTTTGCCTTTGTTCTCAGGCTGGTTGAATGCCGCGATCATCTTGCGCGCCTGTTCCACCTCGGCCGCCGACGGTGAGAAAGCCTTGTTGCAGGGTTCAATCTGGCTGGGATGGATCAGTGTCTTGCCGTCAAAGCCAAGTTCAACCCCCTGTCTGCATTCCGCAGCAAAGCCGTCGGCATTGCCGATGTCGTTGAAAACGCCGTCGAGGACATCGATACCGTAAATTCGCGCCGCCGCAACGCACATTGAAAGCCATGGCACCATAGGCGCTCTGCCTGGCACCAGGTGTGCGCGCGTATCCTTTGCGAGGTCGTTGGTGCCCATTATGAACCCCGAAAGGCGAGTTTCGGAGTCGCGCGCTTCAGCGGCAATCGAGAGGATGTTAAAAATCGCAAGCGGCGTCTCGATCATTGCCCATACACGCGTCTTGTGATCCGTGCCCATGTCGAGCAGACGGCGACCGATCAACTCCAGCGTATCGGGGCTCGATACTTTCGGCACCAGAATAACGTCAGGTGCTGCGCGGGCAGCCACCGATAGATCGTCGGCGTGCCAAGGGCTATCGACGCCGTTAACCCGAATGAAGACTTCACGTGCGCCAAAGCCGCCCGCCTTGACAAAATTAGCCACCTGCTGGCGCGCGGCCTCCTTGGCCTCCGGCGCAACAGAATCCTCTAGATCAAGGATCACGCCGTCGACAGGCAAAGTCTTCGCTTTTTCCAACGCGCGAGCATTGGAACCCGGCATATAAAGCACGCTGCGGCGTGGGCGGATGGTCATCCAAGCCTGTCCCCTATTCTTAAACGTAAGCCTAACCCTCGCAGAATCGATACGCCACTCCCGCGCAAGCGTGGGTTGCCAAAAACGATCCGACCGTGATTGTGTGGGCGTGCGCGACGGTCTTTGTGTGAACAGTAGCTATGGCACTCCCCCAACAGCTGATCGATGGCTATCGCGCCTTTCTCATTGGACGATTGCGCCATGAGCAGGACCGCTATCGCGAGCTTGCCAAAAGTGGCCAGTCGCCACAGGTCATGGTGATCGGCTGCTGCGATTCCCGCGTATCTCCGGAAGTGATCTTCGATGCTCGGCCGGGCGAGCTGTTCGTCGTGCGCAACGTGGCGAATATCGTTCCGCCCTACGCGCCCGATCAACAGGCGCATGGCGTTTCGGCCGCCCTTGAATTCGGGGTCGGCGCGCTCAAGATCAAGCACATCGTCGTACTCGGCCATGCTCAATGCGGCGGCGTCAAAGCTTATGTCGAAGATGCTGAACCGCTGTCGCCGGGAGATTTCATTGGCAACTGGATGAAATTGATGAGGCCGGCGGCGGAAAAAGTAGGACCGCGCGGCACATTGTCGCCGGCGGACTATCTGATGCACCTTGAGCAGGCGAACATCGTCAACAGTCTCGATAACCTAATGACATTTCCGCGCTTGCGAAAACTAATCGAACGCGGCGAAGTCGCGGTTCATGGAGCTTATTTCGGCGTCGCCAACGGCCAGCTGTCGGCGCGCGATCGCGTGACGGGAAAATTTCTGCAGGTCGCGGTGGACGACTATACGCGAATGTTCGCACAACCGCGCTTTTGATTCAGCGAGAGCCCCTCATTTCGCGGAACCGTATTGATCGGCGTCGGACAAAAGACGGAAACTGCGATCGAGCGGGATGTTTACGCTGCGCGCCGTTTCGCCTGGATCAGCTTACGATTGATCAGACATTCTGCGATCTGTATCGCATTGAGTGCGGCACCTTTTCGCAAATTGTCAGATACGACCCACAGCTGTAATCCGTTTTCGATTGTCGCGTCCTCACGGATGCGGCTGATGTACGTTGCATCCTCGCCGACGCTTTCGTAAGGGGTGACATAGCCGCCCGACTCTCGCTTGTCGATCACGATGCACCCTGGAGCATTGCGCAGAATCTCGCGCGCCTCATCCGCCGTGATGGGCTGCTCAAACTCGATGTCGACCGCTTCTGAGTGACCGACGAACACCGGCACGCGGACGCAAGTTGCGGTAAGCTTGATTTTCGGGTCGATAATCTTCTTGGTCTCGACCACCATCTTCCATTCTTCCTTAGTGTAGCCATCTTCCATAAAGACGTCGATGTGCGGAATTACGTTGAAGGCGATCCGCTTCGAAAACTTCTTCGTCTCGACCTCATCGAGGGTAAACACCGCTTTGCTCTGCGAGAACAGTTCATCCATCGCATCCTTGCCAGCGCCTGATACCGATTGATAGGTCGCAACGACAACGCGCTTAATCTTTGCCTTGTCATGCAGCGGCTTGAGCGCAACTACGAGCTGGGCGGTCGAGCAGTTTGGATTGGCGATGATGTTTTTCTTGGTGAAGCCGGAAACTGCATCGGCGTTCACCTCTGGAACAATCAGCGGCACGTCCGGATCCATGCGCCAGGTAGAGGAATTGTCGATGACCACGGCTCCCTGCGCTGCGATCTTTGGTGACCACTCTTTTGACACCGCTCCGCCCGCCGACATCAGGCAAATGTCGACGTCAGAAAAGTCGAAATGGTCGAGCGCTTTCACTTTGAGCGTCTTGTCGCCAAATGAGCATTCAACCCCCAGACTTCGGCGCGATGCGAGAGCGACCACTTCATCGGCGGGGAAATTGCGCTCAGCCAGAATGCTGAGCATCTCGCGCCCAACATTGCCGGTGGCGCCAACCACAGCGACTTTGTAACCCATTGTTAACGCTCCGGAATAAATTACCACCCGACTGCTGGTACAGGGCAACCGGATGGCAGCGCTTCTAAGCGAGAACAGCCTTCAACACAACGGCACAATGCTTCCGGCAATCGCATGCACCCGGCCCTGCGGTCATGGCGTGAAGAACTGCCATCCAGCTTTGTGCGCTTCCTCGCATATCTGGGTGCTATTGCGTTGCTGTCCATAGGATTGGCGCATTTTTTCCAATCGCCAAAAGTGATGACTGCCATCACGGCGGTGCATCGACCGGAATGGATCGAAGTGGAGCGGCCATTCCGCTCATTTGCGCTATCCATACCGGAGACCGCCGACGTTCCCTCGAGCTACGCAATCCGACGACATGCAGATGGTGGCGGCCGTAAGGACATTCTAACACTCGGCGAAACCGATGGCGTGTCTCCTTATCTCCAGGTCGAGATTTATCGACCTGGAAGCGAAATTGGAGACTTTGCAGATCCAAAGACCGAACTCCTGGCAAATGCCGATACGCTTGCGCCGGTTGACGTTGAACGCGCGGACAAGCCTCTCGCGAGTAAGTTTGGGCCGCTAACGATCATTTCCTTCACCACGGCGAAAGGAACACCACGTAGTTGCCTTGGTTTCGTCCACACGTCCCAGGTTCCACGATTGCAATTGTCCGGTTGGTTCTGCCAAGGCGGCGACGAATTCATCGAACACAGCACACTCGCATGCGCGCTTGACCGATTGACACTGCTTGCCGCAGGCAGCGAGCCGAAAGTTGGTATGCTGTTCGCGCAAGCCGAACTCAATCGCAGTTATTGCGGCCAGCGCAATACAATCCTTGCGGCGACACCAAAGTATCATTTGCTTTGGAAAGCATTGGCGACTCGGCCCGAGCCGCGCCGTATCGGGCGCTAAGCGGAGTCCTCCATTTGCGTTGCTACTGAAATCTCACTCGATGAGATTGCGCGCACGCGACCGTGCCAATTCCTTGCACTTGCTTCACGATCATAATTGACATTCGGCAAATCCATCGGATCATATTCCAATAAAAATATTTGAAGCTGCGGCGTAGGCCGTTGGCTTCGGCGAGCCTCGAGGGAGGACCCATGATTACACGACGTCACCTGCTCGAAACGGCGGGCGCAAGCGCTGCGCTAGCGATGTCGGGACTAAGTCCAAATTTTTTTGAAGCAGAGGCCGCCGGCGCTAACTTGACCCCCGGTCTACCTGAAGGTCTCAGCACCGTCGCCACCATGGAGGCGCTGCCGGGCAAGAAGCCACTGATCAAACTTTCGTACCGGCCGCCGAATTACGAATCGCCGTTGGAGACTTTCCGGACCGCAATCACGCCGAACGACGAGTTCTTCGTGCGCTACCACTTGGCGGACATCCCGACAGTGGACGCCCAAACCTACAAGATCGCCGTAGGCGGCGACGGCATCGACAGTCCGGTCGAGATCAGCTTCGACGACCTCAAGAAGATGCCAACAGTTGAAGTGGTCGCGGTCAACCAGTGCTCCGGTAACCGCCGCGGTCTATCGAAGCCGCACGTCGTCGGGGTTGAATGGGGTTACGGCGCTATGGGCTGCGCGCGGTGGAAAGGTGTCCGCCTCAAGGACGTTCTCGATAAAGCTGGATTAAAGAAAGAGACAATCGAAGTTTCCTTCAACGGCGCCGACGGGCCGGCGGTTGATAAGACGCCCGACTTCATCAAAAGCATCCCTGTCTGGAAGGCAGTCGATGAAGCAACCATCATCGCTTACGAGATGAACGGCCAGCCGTTGCCGCACTGGAACGGTTTTCCTGCACGCATTGTCGTGCCGGGTTGGACCGGCACATATTGGATGAAGCACGTCGTTGCGATCAACGCGCTGACCAAGCCGCAAGGCGGTTTCTGGATGAATCCCGCGTACCGCATTCCCCTGGGGAAATTCCCACTCAGGGACCGCTTTATTACGCAAGAAAATGCGACGAGCACGCCAATCACCGAAATGGTGGTGAATTCTCTAATCACCAGCCACCGTGACGGCAGCAAGGTAAAGGCAGGCAAAGTCGCCATCAGTGGCATGGCTTGGGATGGTGGCTATGGCATCAGCTCCGTGCAAGTTTCCACAGATGGCGGGAAAACCTGGTCGGCAGCGACACTCGGCGAGGACCTCGGTCGCTTCGCCTTCCGTCCGTGGCGCTTCGATCTCGTCGCCAAGATGGGCAAGAGCACTGTAATGGTCAACGCCATCAACAAGCTTGGCCAAAGCCAGACGCCCGAGTTGATTTTCAATCCGGCCGGGTACCACAACAACGTGATGCAAAACATCACGCTCAACGCATAAGGGAGGGGATCATGCGAGTGTTGCCGATCGCCGCGATTGCTGCACTGGTCGCTCTCCCCGCGGTCGCCGACGAGCGAGCGATACCGATGAAAAAGGCGCCAAATCTCGACAAGGTCGAGGCCAATTGCCAAGCGTGTCACAGCCTCGACTACATCCCGATGAACTCTCCTTTCCCGAATGCTGCGCTGTGGGACGCCGAGGTCACTAAAATGATCAAAGCCTATGGAGCGCCGATCGACGATGCCGACGCCAAGGCCATCGCGGAGTACCTAAAAAGCAACTATGGAAGCTGACTTAGGTTGCCCGAGAGGCACTAAAGAGGAAGAAGCTTCGGCCATCTCACGGTCTTTTATTTTGAATTTACCGGCATTTGCGGGATTAGACCCTATTGCCTGAAACAGAATCCGGCTAACCTGCGTTGAGAAGATAGGGCAAAGGTCGAGGACCCCATGCAATTGAAAGTCATTCTTACGGCATTCGTTCTGGTTGGAGCCGGCGCCCTGCTGAGCGCCTCGGCCGACGCTCAGACCGAACGAACGAAAAAAAAGACCGTAGTCTATAACCGCGACCATACGGTCATGATCAGCCGCGACGAGGATGGGCGGACGCGGACCCGCGTCATCATTCAAAAACGGTCTTTTCTTGATCCCGGCACGGAAACATTCCCGGGCGAGCGTGTCGGCAATACTGGTTACGTTGAGAATCCAAACCAGCGAGCGTCCGGTGTGATCGATAATACATCTGCTGGCCTGCTTAACACGCAGTCAGCACTGCCTGGGCCGTGGACCCTGCCGAGCAAAAACAATCCTTGGCTGCAATATTAGGCCCCGCAGCGTATGGAAGGCCGCGTTTTCGTTTTCATGATCGAGCCTAAGCGGCGATACTTTCCAGCTCGGCCAGAATCGCCGAACCCATGCCCGAAGTTGAAACGACTTCGGTGCCCTCTGATTTGATATCAGCGGTACGCAGTCCCTTCGCAAGGGTTGTAGAAATTGCCTGATCGATCCAATCAGCCTGCTTTCCTAGGTTGAAGGAGTACCGCAGCGCCATCCCGAACGACGCGATCATCGCGATCGGGTTGGCGATCCCCTTGCCGGCGATGTCAGGCGCCGAGCCATGCACGGGCTCATAGAGCGCTCTGCGTTTGCGCGTCTTGGGGTCGACTTCGCCAAGCGAAGCGGACGGCAGCATGCCAAGAGAACCCGTCAGGGTCGCCGCGATATCCGAAAGAACATCGCCGAACAAGTTGTCCGTCACAATGACATCGAATTGCTTGGGCCAGCGGACAAGCTGCATGCCGCCGGCATCCGCCAACATGTGCTCAAGCTGAACGTCCTTGAATTCTCGCGCGTGCATCTGGGTCATCACCTCATTCCACAAAACGCCTGTCTTCATGACGTTGCGTTTTTCCATGGAAGTGACCTTGTTACGCCGCTTGCGTGCAAGTTCGCAGGCAACACGGCCGATACGCTCGATTTCATAGGTATCGTAAACCTGGGTATCGACCGCGCGCTTCTGACCATTCCCTAGATCGGTGATGGTTTTCGGCTCTCCAAAATAAACGCCGCCAGTGAGCTCGCGCAAAATTATGATATCGAGACCTTCAACGACGTCGCGCTTGAGTGACGAGGAATCGGCCAGCGCAGGATAGACGATGGCCGGGCGGATATTCGCAAACAGCGCGAGGTCTTTGCGCAAACGCAGTAGACCCGCCTCGGGCCGCACGTCGTATGGCACCTTGTCCCATTTCGGTCCACCCACGGCTCCGAAAATCACGGCATCAGCGGCTTTTGCCTTTTCCATGGTGGCATCGGTGATTGCGACTTTGTGTGCGTCATAACAGCCGCCGCCAACCAGTGCCTCTTCAGAACTGAACTTATCGGGTCCCTTTTTGTTGAAGAAGTCGATGACGCGCTTCACCTCGACCATGACTTCGGGGCCGATGCCATCACCTGGAAGAAGAAGCAGATTGTGGGTCGCCATGCACTTTACCTCGCGGAGAACTTGCTGCGCGGATTGCTAAAGCCTCGCGGCAGGCTTGGCAACCTACCCTTCATCAGCTGAAACTGTGCCATTACGCCAATTGAGGTGAACCGTGCCAACAGGCAATGCTCGCGTCGTGATCATCGGGGCCGGCTTCGGTGGTCTGGAAGCCGCCAAAGCCCTCGGGCGCGCAGCGGCCGACGTAACCATAATCGACCGACAGAACCATCATTGCTTCCAGCCATTGCTCTATCAGGTGGCGACCGCGGCATTGTCGCCCGCCGATATCGCCTGGCCGATCCGTCATATCTTACGCCCGCAACGCAATGCCACAGTGCTGATGGAAGAGGTGCAAGCTATCGATACAGACAAAAAATGCCTTCATACGCAATTCGGCGTTGTGCCCTATGACTATTTGGTGATCGCGACCGGCGCGATGCACTCCTATTTCGGCCACGATGAGTGGTCCGAGTTTGCGCCGGGGTTGAAACGAATTGAGGATGCCACCCGGATTCGCCGCAGCATCCTCATCGCCTTCGAACAGGCCGAGGTCATACAGAATCGGGACGAGCAGCGGCGCCTGCTGACTTTCGTGATTGTCGGCGGCGGCGCGACCGGTGTCGAGATGGCTGGCGCGATCGCCGATGTTGCGCGAGAGACCCTGGCCGCCGATTTCCGACGCATCGACCCCCGCACCGCGCGCATTGTACTGATCGAAGCTGGACCGCGGCTACTTCCGAGTTTCCCCCCAGGCCTTTCTGACTATGCACGCGACACTCTCACGCGTGCGGGCGTCGAAGTGAAAACCGAAACTCTTGTAACGAAATGCGATGCGCGTGGGGTCGATATAAAAGGCGGCCGGATTGAAGCCGGGACCGTGATCTGGGCCGCTGGCGTAACAGCCTCACCGGCGGCGCGCTGGCTGAATGTCGAAGCCGATCGCGCCGGCCGCGTCAAAGTCGCGCCTGACCTTTCGGTGCCTGGACACCCCGAGATTTTCGTCATCGGCGACGCGGCCGCCGTTTCTGATACCCAAGGTCATCAGGTGCCGGGTATCGCGCCTGCCGCAAAACAAATGGGAAAATATGTGGGAAAATTGATTTCAGCGCGCATCGCTGGGCGCGAGGCACGCAAACCATTTCATTATGTCCATCTCGGAGATTTGGCGACAATTGGCCGCCGGGCCGCAGTCGTGAAATTTGGTCGTCTGGAACTGAGAGGCTTCGTGGGCTGGATATTTTGGAGCCTCGCCCACATCTACTTTCTCATCGGGCTGCGCAACCGGTTTGTCGTGGCTTTCAACTGGTTCTGGGACTACATCACGTTTCAGCGTGGTGCACGCCTTATCACAGAAGTATC
>Ga0126371_10004366_pt1 | contig 12481 bp, 11 predicted proteins | sample PanSoiMetaPlot_4_FD_110145 | JGI IMG/M metagenome (GOLD analysis project Ga0126371, IMG submission 110145) | Tropical forest soil microbial communities from Panama - MetaG Plot_4 | ecosystem: Environmental > Terrestrial > Soil > Tropical forest > Bulk soil | place: Panama | collected 2016-02-17
CGAAGGATGACACCTTCACGCTGCCGTACTGGAATTATTCGAACCAGGCCGACGCGGCGATTCCACCGGAGTTTCTCGTCACCTCGAGCTCGCTCTTCCGCGCGACGCGCAACTCCGGCCCCAACGGCGGCGCCAAGATCCCCGCCAACCTGGTCAATCTCGTGGTCCTGAAGAAGAAGACCTACAGCCAGAACGGCGCCGACCAGGGGTTCTGTGCGACGCTCGATTTTGGCCTGCACGGCAACGTGCACACCTGGGTCGGCAACGCCCAGGGGATGGCGCAGATCCCGTGGGCCGCCAACGATCCGGTGTTCTGGATGCATCACTGCAACATCGATCGGCTGTGGGCGAGCTGGAACAAGGGCAACTGCAAGAACCCGACCCCGACGAGCTGGCTCAACGCCAAGTTCACCTTCGCGGACGTCCACGGCAACAAGGTGGTCGGGACCGTGAAGGACTTCGACGACATCGCCAAGCTCCACTACACCTACGACGCGTTCGAGGCTGCCTCCTGCGCGCCGGTCGTCGCGGCGGCCAAGCCGACCGTGCTGGCGGCGCTGGCCAAGCCCACGGCGATCGCGCCGACCGCAGTACGCGTCAATCTCGCCGCGCCGGCGCCGCAGGGCGGCATGAAGGCACAGGCGGTCCCTGCCCAGGTCAAGGCGCTCGCACCCGACAAGAGCGTCTATCTGGTTCTAGAGAACGTCCATGCCGAGGGGCCGGTCGGCTCGACCTTCGACGTCTATCTCGACCTGCCGCAGGGCGCGACGCCGTCGCCCGAGAGTCCCAACTATGTCGGTACCATCAGCTTCTTCGGCGTGACGATGTCGCCCGAGATGAACGCGATGAAGCCGGGCACCTTCAGTCTCGATATCACCGACAAGGTGAAGGCGATCGCCGACGCGCTGACCGAGACGCCCTCCGTCACGCTCGTGCCCACCGGTGAGGTCGGGGCCGCGGCGCGCGCGACGATCGGGGCCGTGCGGCTGGTTACGCAGTGAGCTGACGCCCGCGGGCCGCGCGCCGGGCCGTCTTTCGCGGCCGCGGGCGGCCCGGCGATCTTGTCCACGCGCCGCGGCGCCCTACATCCTTGCGGGGCGCAGAACGCGACGCATGGCGCGCGTCATCGAGGCTCCGGCCATGGGCAGATGTCCGTTTCGCACCCTTGCGTTCGTGCTGGCGACGCTGTCCTGTCTCACTGGCGCGCCATCGGCGATGGGAGCTGAGATGAGCGGCCAGATCCTCGCCGCCACGGGCGCCGTCAAGCTTGCCGGCGAGGTGACGCGCGTGCCGCTCGTCGCGTCGGCCGACGCGGCCGCCGGCCTGCGGCGCAAGCTCGCCGAGGCCGCCGGGGCGCGCGCGATCTACCTCGTCCTCGACGACCTCAAGGCCGCGGAGGCGCCGGCGGTCGTGTACGAGGTCTATCTCGGCCTGCCCGCTGGGACGAATCCGCAGCCGGACGACCCGCATTACGTCGACACGCTCAACTTCTTCGCCGTGGCCCCGCCCAACACCCAGCGGCGCGCGCGCAGCTACGACGTCACCTCGATGGTGGGCTCGGTCCTGTCCCGGGGAACCGCCGACGCCGATCTCGCCGTGACGATCGTCGGGCGCAACCCGGGCGGCCAGGCGGCCGCGCCGCCGACCATCGGCAGCGTGGCGCTGGTCGCACAGTAGCGGGACGAGGCGCGATCGGCGTGGCCGCTTCCCTGGACAGGGCGGCGAGGCTTTGCTAGTGACACGCCGCCGCGGGAAGCCGCGACTGGATCCGGGCGCATAGCTCAGTTGGTAGAGCAGCTGACTCTTAATCAGCGGGTCCAAGGTTCGAGTCCTTGTGCGCCCACCACTTCTCCATCGAATGGACTGATGCGTTGCGCGGTCGTCTGTTGGCACGCCAGCAGCCGCAGCCACCGCCTTGCACGCAAGGCCGCAAAGAGCGGCGCGCCCGACGCGGGAATCCGTCGAGCGGCCGTTGCGTCGCTCGCGCGTGCGTCGCTCGCGCGTGCGTCACGTCGGCGGCGTGAGGTCGCGTACGACGGCGTACTGCCGGATGTCGTTTTCCGCGAGCCGCGTCCAGGCAAGCTCCCATTCGCTCGAGTCGAGTTTCATCTGGGTGATGACCCACAGGTCGCGGTAGGACGGCACATCCGGCCCGCGAGAGCTGAATAACGCCAGGCGGCCGTCGGCATTGTAGTCGAGCGCGAGCAGGGGAGTAGACCCGGCGGAGTTGAACGAGTTGAACGCAATCCAGCCGTTCCATTGCTGGGTGTCCACGTTCCATTGCTGGTTCATGTTGTCGATGTTGGTCTTGTCGGTCGCGACCAGCACGATGTGGCCGTCGCCGTCGATGCTGGCGGCGAGCGTTTCGACGCCCTCGCGGATGTATCCCGGCGTGCTCCAGCCGGCCCAGGTGGGGGTGCCGGATGGCGCCTGCCGGGCATGGAGAACCTGGCTGCTTTTTTTGCTGACGGCGAACAGGTTGACCGCTCCGCGCCTGTCGAGCGTCGCGGAGAACACGCCGAACGTCCCGGTGACGCTGTCGTCCATCCTGGTCCAGCCGGTCCAGTCGCCCGGTTGCAGCACCTGCGCGACCTTCTGCTCGTTGCGATAGAGATGGCCCAGCGAATTGACGCCGAACAGCATGACGCGCCCGTCGGCGTTGCGCTTCGCCTGAAGGGTGACGAGCCCGCCCGGGATCTGGAACCAGTCGCTCCACGGCTTCAGCGGCGGCGCGGTCTCGGTGACCGTGATGGTGATCGGCGTCTTCGTGCCGGGCGGCGTGATCTTCACCTCCTTCTGCACGATGCGGTCCGGGTTCTGGTATTTCCACCAGATGCGGCAGCCGCCGGGATCAGTGCCGATGACATCGAGCGCGAAGACCTCGAGGCGACCGCCGGCGTCGGCGATGATCGCAAGGTGCGACAGGTTGTTTGCGGCGGCCGGCTTGCCGAGATCGACCGGCGGATCCCAGCGCTGCACGACCATCGAATCGGGAGCCTCGATGATGTAGGAAACGCCGGGCTGGCCCGACGCGCGCTGCCCGACGACCGCGACGCGGCCGTCGCCGGCAATCCCCGCCGCGATCCAGCCAAAGGTCTGCGTCGTGTCGATGGGCGACCACTTCGTTTCCCACGGGCCGTTGGGCTTGGACTGCGCCTTGTAGACGAGGCGACTCGTGCTGCCCAGCACCGCCACCACCATCAGGCGCGACAGCTCGAAAAAGGGAATCACCTTGCGGGTAGCCTGCGATAACGCCGTGCCGACATCATTCATGGGGCGACTCCTCGAAGCCATTCGGGATAGCGGCCGACACGCTCAGGTCGGCTGCGGGGATATGTCTGCAAGGGGATGCGGGGAGTCAGGTTGGTATATAATAATGAAAATTGCAACCAAAAATTTCACGGGCGCGCCGCGGGACGGCTACGCGCGAGCCCGCCTTCGTGAGAAACAACGCGAAGGCTGTCTGGCGGTCCTGATGCGACGTCTCGGCTTCGCAAAGCGGATGAAGAGTCCCGCCTAAGTGCGATTTCGGCGCGCCTGCAAATACAGGGAATTTACAGGCGATTTACAGGGAATCGCATTTTCCGCTTTTCCGCTCAGCGCTCGCGAGCGGCACGCATCCGTTTCGCCTCGCCGCGCCCCCGCAAGCTGTTGCGATCGCAACCACTCCTTCGTTTGGTGTCTCCCCACGGGGGTGCACTGCGAGCCTGCGCGCAATTCGCACAGACTAGAGTTTCAGCCATCACAGGAGTGGCGCTGGCGCGCAACAACGAATTCACGCCTTTGTTGAGAAAGCGCCTCACCCGAGCTTGATGTTCAATTCCTTCACCAGCCGCCCGTATTTCTCGTAGTCGTCGTGGAATTGCCTGGCGAGGGCGGCGGGCTTGCCGCCGATCGGCTCGCTGGCCGATTGCATCATCTTGCCGCCTGCGCCCGGATCGGCGATCGCCTTGTCGATCTCGGCATTGAGGCGGCCGATGATCGCGGCGGGCGTGCCGCGCGGCACGAAGGCGCCGTACCACGTCTCCAGCACCATGCCCTTGAAGCCCTGCTCCTCGAAGGTCGGCACCTCCGGCAGGCTGGGCGAGCGCTTCTCTCCGGACACCCCGAGGATGCGCAGCGCGCCGGTCTTGGCGTGCGGCATCAGGGCCGTGGGTCCGAGGATGCCGATCGGCACATGGCCGGCGATGAGATCGCCCACCGCCTGGCCGGCGCCGCGATAGGGGATATGGTCGAGCCTGATGCCGGCGGTCCTGGTGAACCAGGCGCCGAGGATGTGCTGGTTCGAGCCGACGCCGGAGCTTGCGAAGCCGAGGCCGCTCTTCTGCTTCGCCAGCGCGACGAGATCGGCGAGTGAATGCAGGTCGAGCGACGGATGCGCCGCGATCACCAGCGGCTGGCGCGCGATGAGGATGACCGGCAGCAGGTCCTTGGCGTAGTCGCCATTGACCTTGAGGATGTGCGGCGCGCTCGCGATGTTGTCGTTGGTGACCAGCACCGTGTAGCCGTCGGGCGCAGCCTTCGCGGCCGCCTCGATCCCGATGGTGCCGCCGGCGCCGGTGCGGTTCTCGACCACGACCTGCTGGTTGAGCCGCGGCGAGAGGTTGCCGCCGACCAGGCGGGCGATGAAATCGAGGCCGCCACCCGCCGCGAGCGGCACGACGAACAGGACCGGACGCGTCGGATAACCCTGCGCCCACGCCGGCGCCGGCGCCGCGATGGCGCTGCCGCAAAGCCAGAGGAATTGACGACGAGGGAGGAGCATGCGGGGACGCCCGGCGTGTTCTTGTTGGAGGGGAGAGCAGTCCTATCACCCGACACGCTAGGCCGGAAGGGACGCGGCCCTGCGACGAAGACTACCAGGACCCGCGGTGCTCCGGCATGCGGGCGATCAACGGGAGCGCGGCGACGAGGAGGGCGCCTGCCAGCACGAAGAGCCAGGCCTGGGCGCGGCCGGGATCATGGGAGCCGGCGAGAATCGCCGTGACGACCGAGATCGTGACGATTGTCCCGATCGACATGCTCATCGTCCTCAGCGCGGCAAGCGTGGAGGCGTGTTGCGGCGCCAGTTGCAGTCCGGCGTTCCGGCTCGCGGGGTTGTTCGCCCCGCGGCCGGCGCCGACCAGGAAGGCGGCGCCGGCGAGCCATACATACGGTGTGACGCCGGCCGGCGGGGCGAGGGCCAGCAGCAGCATCCCGGCCACGATGACGACGCCGCCGACATACATCGGTCGCCGATATCCCGTGCGCCGCAGCGCGAATGCTGCGGCGATCGAGAGGATGATGGCGGCAGCCCCCTGGGCGACGAGCAATGTACCGGAGCCGAGTGCGTCGATGCCGTAGCGGTTGCTCGCGTAGAGCGGGATGAGCGCGACCACACCCGAGGTGACGCCGCCGTAGACGGCGTTGATGAGATTGACGGTGCCGAAGCCCGGCCCGCTGATCAGGCGCGGCGCGATGAACGGGTGCGCCGACCGGTTGATGTGACGAAAGAACAGCCACAACGCTGCGATCGCGATGGCGAACGGGATCACGAAGGCCGGCGACCATGCGTTCGCATTCCCTTCGGCCAGACAGCTGACGGCAAACATGCCGGAGAGGAGGCCGCCTCCGAGCAGCGCCATGCCGGTGACATCCATTCGCGGATGGCTTCCGCCGCTCCGCGATCGATCCTGCGGCACGTAGCGCAGGGCGAGCGCGATCACGGCGATGCCGATCGGCACGTTGACCAGAAAAATGCCGCGCCAGGTCCAGTACGACACGAACAGCCCGCCGAATATGGGCCCGATCATCGTGCCGATGGAGAAGATGCTGCCGAACAGGCCGACGGCGCGATCGCGCGCCCTGCCGAAGTGCTCCACGATGATCTCGGTCGCCGAGGGCGTGAAGCCCGCTCCGCCGGCCGCCTGCAGCCCGCGCAACACAACGAGCACATAGATGTTGTCGGCCAGTCCGCAGCACAGCGACGCGATGGTGAAGACGGCGACGGAGCCGAGAAAGACCCTGCGGCAGCCGTACTGCTCGCCGAGTTTGCCCGCGATCGGCAGGGTGACCACGAAGCCGAGCGAGTATGCCGTGATGGTCCACCCGGCCCAGTCGATCGACGTGTGCAACTCGTGTCGCAAGGTATGCAGCGCCGTCGCGACGATGGTCGCGTCGATCGACATCATCAGCAACGCGAGTGCGATGATGGTGAAGACGAGCCCGAGACGAACGGGCCGGCTCTCGCCGCGCGAGCTCAAGAGGCCGCCGGTCGTGCGGGCTTCGTGCTGGACATCCATGGCGCGCTAATATCAGTTTCATCCATGCGAGCCAGGCATGGCAGGACCGCAGGGTCTCGGCCAGCCAGCGTAGGGTGGGCAAAGGCGGCCCGCTCGCGCGATTTGCGCGCGACATTTGCTCCGCCGTGCCCACGCGATCGAGCAAGGCGCCGTGGGCACGGCGGCATCGATGCGGTGCCCGACAGTCCGCACCTTGGCCGCCTTTGCCCACCCTACGGCTTGGCAATGCGCCGCTCGCGTGCATTCATCCATGTCGCTTCCATTCCGCCCCGAGACCCCGACCCGCCATGTCGCCCAACGCCAACAAACGGCTGATCGAGCGCCTCTATGGCGAGGGCATCAATCGCCAGGATGCGGCGGCCGCGGCCGCGTTCTATGCGGCGGACGCGAAGAACCACGGCCACACGGTCGGCCGTGCGGGCATGCAGAAAGTGTTCGAGGCATTGTTTGCCGCGTTTCCCGACCTCGACTATCGGATCGTCGAGAGCACGGCCGAGGACGATCGCGTCGTCTGCAAGGTGATCATGACGGCCACGCACGGCGGCAAGCCGACGCTGCCGCACGTTTTCGCCGGTATGCTCGCGGCCGCCGCGCCGACGGGCAGGCGCGTCGAGGTGCTGCATTTCCACAGCTTCCGCATCGCCGACGGCCAGATTGCCGAGCACGCGGCGGTGCGCGACGATCTCGGGATGATGTTTCAGCTCGGCCTGGTGCGGCGGCCGGGGTGAAGCGCCGTCGCTGTACCGGCCGCGCAGCTCACCTCTTCCCCGCCACCTCCGACAGCGGCAACGCGACGACCTCCGCGCCGCTGTCGTCGGTGACGCGGATTTCCCACGCGTCCGGATTTCGGGCGTAGGGGGAATCGTCCGCGCGCAGCAGGCTGCCGGCGAGCTGCTCGGCGAAGTCGAGGATCGCGCGCTCGCCGGCGAGGTCGACGATGCGCAGGTCGAGCCTCACGTCGTCGTCGACCAGGTGGAAATGGTAGCGCGTCATGATCCGCCTCGTGCGGCGCGGCTCACGAGGCGGTCATGACGATCGGGTGTGCGTCCGCCAGCCGCGGAGAGCGGCCGCTCCGCGGCATTGATCTGTCGACGCGCTATTTGGAAGCTGGGGCTGCGCTGGGCGCCGCGCCGTTGGTCCGGTCGCGCTGCTCGCGCGCCCGCTTGTTGGCCTCGTGGCGGCCGATCACGCAGCCCGCGACGGCGCCGGTAACGGTGTGATGGGCGAAGTGCCCGGCGACGCCGCCCACGACCGCGCCCTTGATGCAGCCCTTGGCGGAGGCCGTGCCGGTTTGCAGGGACAGCGCGAGCGCGCCGGCGGCGATGACGGACAGCAACGTTCTCATGGTTCTCTCCCGGTTGGCGAGGCGACGATTCGTTCGACACGACAACAGGCGCGAACCGGTTTCGTTCCGCGACCGCATCGCGGCATCGATCGACAGGGCTTGGGATTGACAGGACGCCTCGCGGGCATCCTGATTGCGGCGGCAATGCCGTGCGCGGGAGGCGGAATCGATGGCGGATCAACGTGAGGCGCGCTTCGTCGGCCGCTCGCTCAAGCGGCGCGAGGACAGGCGGCTGCTCACCGGCCGCGGCCTCTACGTCGCCGATCTCGCGCTGCCGCGGATGCTGCATGCGGTATTCGTGCGCAGCCAGGTCGCGCATGCGCGCATCCGCGCGGTCGATCTCGCGGGCGCCGCGGCGGCGCCCGGCGTCGCCTACGTGCTGAGCGGCATCGACCTCGCCCGCCTCTTGCCGCCGGTCTCCGACTCGCAGCTCTCGCTGCCGAAGAAGTGGACCGCGCAGGTCCAGCACAAATTCATCAACCCGCAGCAGCCGCTGCTCGCCCACGACAAGGTGCGCCATGTCGGCGAGGCGGTCGCCGTGGTCGTCGCCGAGACCCGCGAGGCCGCCGAGGACGCGGCCGCGCTCGTGACGCTCGACCTCGAGCCGCTGCCGGCGCTGACCGACGTCGAATCCGCGCTCGCGGGCGGCGCGCCGATCATCCACGAGCGCTTCAAGACCAACCTGATCGGCGAGTTCACGGTCGGCAAAGGCGACGTCGATGCCGCGCTCGCGCGCGCGCCGCATCGGCTCAAGCGCCGCTTCCATCATCATCGCTATGCGGCGGCGCCGATCGAATGCCGCGGCGTCGTCGGGCACTACGACGGCCGCACCGACGCGATGACGATCTGGTCCTCGACCCAGGTCGTGCACTGGGTGCGGCGCGAGGCCTCCGCGGTGCTGCAATTACCCGAGGCGCGCATCCGCGCGGTCGCGCTCGACGTCGGCGGCGGCTTCGGCATCAAGGGCCACGTCTATCCGGAGGACCTGCTGATCCCATTCGTCGCCCGCGCCCTCGGCCGACCGGTGCAGTGGATCGAGGACCGGCGCGAGCATCTACTCTCGGCCTGCCACTCGCGCGACCAGACCCACGACGTCGAGGTCGGCTTCGACGACGAGGGAAAGATCCTCGCCTACCGCGACGATTTCACCGTCGACTGCGGCGCGTGGAATCCGATCGGCGCCGGCATCGCCTACAATACGGCGGTGCATCTGCTCGGGCCGTACCGGCTCGACAATTTTTCCGCACATGCGCGCATCGCGACGACCAACAAGGTGCCGAACGCACCCTATCGCGGCGCCGGGCGGCCGGAGGCGGCGCTCGCGACCGAACGGATCATGGACCTGGTCGCCGGCGCGCTCGGCCTCGAGCCCGCGGTCGTGCGCGCGCGCAACATGGTGCCGGCGGCAGAGATGCCGTACCGGGCCGGCATCCCGTATCGCGACGGTCAGCAGGTCACCTACGACAGCGGCGACTATCCGGGCGGGCTCGCCAAGGCGCTCGCGGCGCTCGGCGGCGTCGAGGCGTTTCGCAAAAGGCAGGCGCAGGCGCGCCGTGCCGGGCGCTATCTCGGCCTCGGCATCGGCTGCTACGTCGAGGGCACCGGCGTCGGCCCGTTCGAGAGCGCGCTGGTGCGCATCGATCCGTCCGGCAAGATCTATGTCGCGTCGGGGGCCTGTCCGCAGGGTCAGGGCATGGAGACGATCTTCGCCCAGATCGTCGCCGACATCTGGGGCGTAACGCCCGACAACGTCGTCATGGCGCTCGCCGACACCTCGGCGATCGCGACCGGCTTCGGCACCATCGCGAGCCGCTCGACCGTGACGCTGTCGGGCGCCATCCACTACGCGAGCGAGCCGCTGCGCGAGAAGGTGTTTGCCATCGCGGCCAACATGCTCGAATGCTCGCCGGCCGATCTCGAGCTGCGCGACGGCAGCGTCGGCCTCGTCGGCGTGCCGGGCGTCTCGGTGCCGCTCGCCAGGATCGCCAAGGCCGCGGCGCCGACCTGGGACCACGGCCGCCCGCCGGGCGTCGATGCCGGGCTGGAAAACACCTACTACTTCGAGCCCGAGACGGTGACGTGGTCCTATGCGACCCATGCGGCGATCGTCGAGGTCGATATCGAGCTCGGCCACGTCAAGATCGAGGATTACGCCATCGCGCACGACTGCGGCACGGTGGTCAATCCAATGCTGGTGGAAGGGCAGGTGATCGGCGGCGCCGTGCAGGGCATCGGCGGTGCGATGCTCGAGGAGTTCGCCTACGACCGCGACGGCCAGCTGCAGACCGTGTCGCTCGCCGACTACCTGCTGCCGACCGCGACCGACGTGCCGTCGATGAAACTCGTCCACCAGCACTCGCCGTCGCCGCTCAATCCGCTCGGCGTCAAGGGTGTCGGCGAGGGCGGCGCCATCGCGCCGCCGGTGGTGATCGCCAATGCGGTGTCCGACGCGCTCGCGCCCTTCCGTGCCGAGTTCAACAAAACGCCGGTGAAGCCGGATCAGGTGGTGAGGGCGGTCGCGCACGGCGCACGCTGAACCATCGGCGTCATGCCCGCGAATGCGGGCATCCACGTCTTGCTTGCGGCATCTTCGTACAAAAGACGTGGATGGCCGGGACATAGGCGACCGAAGGGACGCCGTTCTTCGAACGGCTATGCCCGGCCATGACGGTCGTACGCTTCACGCGCCCCAGGTCTTCCCCAGGACGCGCAGCCAATTCCTGAAGCAGACCTTCTCGATCAGCGCCTCGCCGAATTGGCGCTCGCGCATGGCGGCGACGAGATTCGGCAGCCCGGCCGCGGTGCCGATGCGGGCGGGCATTTTTGCGCCGTCGAAATCGGAGCCGATGCCGACGCAATCCTCGCCGGCGTGCTCGATCAGATGCGCGAGGTGGTCGACCACGAGATCGAGGGGCGTGTCCGAATCCTGGCGGCCGTCCGGGCGCAGGAAGGCGACCGCGAAATTGACGCCGACCATGCCGCCGGTCTCGCGGATCGCCGCGAGCTGCTTGTCGGTGAGGTTGCGCGCATGCGGGCACAGCGCATGCGCGTTTGAATGTGTCGCGACGAGCGGCGCATCGCTGATCGCCGCGACGTCCCAGAAGCCGCGTTCGTTGAGATGCGAGAGGTCGACGAGGACGCGGCGCTGGTTGCAGGCGCGGATCAGCGCCTTGCCGAGGTCGGTGAGGCCCGGCCCGGTATCGGGCGATGAGGGGAAGAGGAACGGCACGCCGTGGCCGAACGCATTCGACCGGCTCCACACCGGGCCGAGCGAGCGAAGCCCCGCCGCGTACAGGATGTCGAGGAGCTCGAAGTCCGCGTCGATCGCTTCCGCGCCCTCGATGTGAATGACCGGCGCGAGCGCGCCGTCTTTCACAGCCCGCTCGATGTCATCGACGCCGCGGCAGATGCGAACGCGGCCCTGCGACTCGCGCTCGATGCGCAACAGCAGCGACAGCATGGTGAAGACCGCGCGCTGCGCCGGCGCCAGCTCGACGGGCGGCGGCATGCGGACCTCGCCCTCGGCCGGCCGCGGAGAGCCTTCGGTGCTCGGCGCGGCCGATGGCTGGGGCGAGGGAACGAAGATCGCAAACAGGCCGCCGGCGAATCCGCCCTTCTGCGCCATCGGCAGATCGAGCTGGCCCTTGCCTTCGCCGTCGAGAAACGACTTGGCCGCGTCGGCGCTGCTGCGTCGATAAAGACGCAACAGCACGTCGTTATGGCCGTCGAAGATCGGCATCTGCGCATCGGTCGTCATGATGCATTAGTGCCACAGCTTCGTAGGTCGGGTCGAGCGCGCAGGTTGGGAATGTGTCATTGCGAGGCGCGCGCAGCGCGCCGAAGCAATCGGGTGCCACATTTGCCGAGCGCGATTGCTTCGGCCTGCTGCGCAGGCCTCGCAATGACGTTGCGAGGACGGCTCAGCCCCACAACGCGAGCAGCACCGCCACGATCGCGACAGCGATCAATCCGCCGATGAAGATCGCGCGGCGTATCGGCGTGCGCAGGATGATCTCACCGCCGCGCGCTTTCTCGGCCGGGTAGGGCGGTGGTTGCGCAGGTCCTTCACGCACCATGGTCGCGTCTTCTCACGGGGTGCTCACGCGCGGCCGAACGCCGTGCGCAGCTCGGTCTTGGCTTGCTGCAAGGTCCGGCGCCGCTCGGCGGGCAGGTTCTTGCCGGCACGGTTGAGATAGAAGGTCAGCATGGAGAGCGCCGAGCGATAGGGATCTGCCTTGCGGCGCCGGCTGCGGGTGGCCGAGCGCTTGAGCGATCCGGCGATGCGCCGCGGGTCCTTCCAGGTGAAGACGCCGCGGTCGAGGGTGAGCGCGTCGCTCGTGCGCGTCACCCGGTCCGACCAGCGGCGGCCGGTTTTCGGTGTCGCCTTGCGCGGTCGGCGGGCCGTCGATTTGCGCGTGGATTTTTTCGCGGCCATTGCGCATCCTCTCTTTACAGTTAAGGAACTTGAGGCGGCATTTGTTCCGGCCGCAGGAAGGGGACGACATTGAACCAGCTCGATCTCAACGGCCGCCACGCGGTCGTCACCGGCGGCGCCTCCGGCATCGGCCTCGCGATCGCGGAGCGGCTCGCGGCGTCGGGCGCGACCATCACGATCTGGGATCGCGACCCGGGCGCGGCCCGCAAGACCGCGGCCGGGTTGTGCTGCGAGGGAATCGCGGTCGACGTCGCCGACATGGCGGCGGTGACGCGCGCGGTCGCCGAGACGCTCAAGCTCGCGCCGGGGATCGACATTCTGATCAACAATGCGGGTATCACGGGGCCGAACGAGAAGGTGTGGGATTATCCGGTCGAGGCGTGGAACGAGGTCTTCGCCGTCAACCTCAACGGCGTCTTC